>Ga0315277_10010630_pt1 | contig 11647 bp, 6 predicted proteins | sample YL17G05_15_MG_FD_203695 | JGI IMG/M metagenome (GOLD analysis project Ga0315277, IMG submission 203695) | Sediment microbial communities from Yellowstone Lake, YNP, Wyoming, USA - YL17G05_15 | ecosystem: Environmental > Aquatic > Freshwater > Lake > Sediment | place: USA: Wyoming | collected...
GTGGACCGCGCCCAGAAAACGGTTTGAACCCCGGCTCCGCCGGAAAGGAAAAACAAAGACCGCTTCCAAGAAAAAACAAACGCAGCCTGAACGCCACGCAAGCCTTGACACTCCTCATAGCAGTGCGGTGGGTGAGGGGTGAAGGCACACACCGCTTTGGGGACGGCGAACATCGAACATCGAACACCGAACCTCGAACCTTGAACGAGCCTTGGCAGTGTCAGCCCCGTTCCCTGCCAGCCACTGCACTCCAAGAGGCTTCGTGTGGCCGCCTGGCTTCGGAACTTGCCCCAGGGGGAGAACGCGAGCATTTTCGGTCCATGAGCATGTTCAAAGTCAGCATGGTCGCACGCAACACGAAGGACGAGAGCCTGGTCAGCCCTGCGACGGAGGTGGTGGTGGACACTGGCTCCGAGCTGACCTGGCTGCCCAAGGACTTGCTGGCCGGCATCCAAGTGTCCCCGGTGCGCAAACGCAGCTTCAGCACGGCCACCAAGCAGATGATCACGCGCGAAACCGGTTATGCCATCGTCAGCGCCGAGGGCTTCGAGACCGTGGATGAAGTAGTTTTTGCGGAGCCGGGCGACATGGCCTTGCTGGGCGTCAGGACACTGGAAGGCTTCGGTGTCATGGTTGACAACATCGCCCATCGGTTTGTGGCCACCACAACCCTTGTCGCCGCAACGCAGCGCTGAGAACTTCCTGCGTTGCTGCCACGGGAAACCGTGTCCGTTGACCAGCCCGCAGGCTGATCTCGCCGCTGCCGAGAAACTCATCCACGATTGCGGCTACCACCGCCGCGACGAAGAACTCGCTGACGCGAAGAAAGCAATCCTGGGGTAGCCGGTCCGGATGCGCGGCAGGAAGCTGACTTGGCTGTCATCGTGGCGCTCGTAAACCGCGAATCTCTCCGCCGCGATAACCGGAAGTCCGAACACCATTTACACGGAGCGCTTCTTCTGAAGCTGTCCCACCAGTTGCAGCAATTCTCTTCGTGCGGCTCGAAACCGTCCGACATCGGTGTCATAGCGATCGAAGTCCAGCACGAGCTTGCGCACCAGGTGTTGGGCGGCTTCCGAATTCTTTTCCGCGAGCAGGCAGAGCAACTCGTAATCGGCAATACCATCGCGCATGGCCTCGAAACGGATGGAGTCCAGCGGGCCATCCTTGCCCGGGTACACGATCCAAGGATCGCCCGCCGGCAAGTAAGGCGGGCCGCCGTGAGCGCGGGTCGTGTGCGTGAACGGGCTGTCCTGCGTCCAGTGATTGTAGCCCCAGTGCAGGTAGCCGGTGACGCCGTAGCGGAAGTTGATCCAGTGCAGCAAGCGTGTCTTGATGAGTGGCTGTTCGATGAAGCGGTTGGCATATTCACCCTGTGGAAAAACGCAGGTGTAAAACCAAACCTCGTCGCCCGCGCGTTGCCGCTGCTGGTAATGGGCGAAATCCTGATGCAGGAAATTGAGCTGCGGCACCCAGACATCAATCGCCCCGACGAGGTCCTTGGTGTGGCACGCCTCGACAATCCGCAACTGCGGCGCGTACTTGCGCGCCAGCGCCGCCATGGCCCGGTAGCTGGCGATGTTGCTGGCGATGGGTTCGTCGGCCAGGTGCTGAAGGTAAATCTCCAGCCAACCCTTCTCCCGTAGGTGCGCGACGAGCGCCTGGAAAAACTGCGCGTAAAACGCGTCCGCTTCCGGGCTGGCCGGGTCGGCGCTGCTCGACACCACCTTGCCGTCCTTGACCTGCTGCACGGTGACGACGAACTCGGACTCCCAGCCACCCTTGCGTCCGCCGATGTGACCGCCCTCGATCCGCCCGATGACGCCTTCGTCTTTGAAGATTTGCACCCAGCGGTCAAACCGACTGAAGTCAATCGCGAGCCGACCGTCCGAGCCAACCGAGTAACGCGCCAAACCCAGCGGCGAAATCAACGCCACGTTGTGTCGGTGCTCGGCCAGGTTGCGGGCGTAACGGCGGAGGAGAGCGTAGTATTCGTCCGACTCGGGCGCTGGCGAGATTTGCAGATGCGGCCAGTGCATGGCGAACCAATCGGTGACCCAGAGGCGCGACGCACCAATCACGGTGGGATACACCTTCACCGCCAACCGTTGCCGGGCGCGCACTGGCTTGCCGCCGATGGTTCCGTTGAGCGTCAGCGTCCCACGATAAATTCCGGGTGGGGCATTGGTCGGCACGGGCACGGTGACCCAAACGGCTTGGGCCTTTCCTGCTGGGACATCCAGCGCGTCGCTTTCCAGAAGTGGATCGGGATAGTTGGCTGGTGGTTTGCGCAGTTGGTCCTTGGAGGGTTTCTGCGTCGGTCGGTCCACGGGCACATAGCCGACAAAGCGCGGCTGACGCGGGACGAGCGAACCTGCGGCCAACGTGCGCTTCAATTCGGAGACTTGCGTGTGCAGTCCCTGGATCGCTGCTTCTGAGCGGACGACCACTTGCAGCGACGCGTGTTCGCCACGGGCCACTTCAACTTGGACGGGCATCGCGTTCTGCGGCGTGGCATCAGGGAAAACTTTGACGAGCGCATCCACAGGCCAGAGTTGAAGCTCCGGTTGTTTGGCAGCGGCGATGGAAAAGCTGAGCAAGAAGGGAAGCGTGATCAGCTTGAGGATGCAGGTGAGGGCCATGGTTTTCATGATCGTGAATCAGTCTGTGCAGGTTCCTGACCTTCAGAATCCAATCTCCTTCAACGTGGCGTCGAAATCCGCTGGCAACGGCGTCAACGAATCCGCTGCGTTTTGCGCAGCGTAACGGATCAGGTTCATCATCAGCCGGTCCGCCGCAGGATGTTGGTCCACGTTTTGGAGGATGTTGAAGGTGTTCAGAATGATCTTGCCCGCGCCAAAAGGATGGACCGCCAGCATCGGCCCCGCGGCGTAACCGTCGGGCCGGCTGCTGTGGCAAACCGCGAACGCCGCCGCCGCCGTTTCTTCCGGCGTATCCTGCCCCTCGAAAAAGCGGTTGCTGATCAGCGGGCCGTAGTAATCCCAGTCCATGACGCCCGGCGGCTGCAACCCGTCGAAGAGCGGATGCTTCTTCGCCACACACTCCTTGTGATACAGCCAGTCTGAGAAAGTTGTGAAGCGACCTTTGTTCTTGAGCGGCAGCCAGCCCGTGGCGTCGCTGCCTTTCTTGAAGGCGGTCGGTTTGAGAAACACGGCGACACTTCCCCGCGCCACGCGCTGCAAAAGATCCTTCCGGGTTTCCGGCGGCACGTCGGAGTCGTTCCAGTCTCCGATGAGGATCACTTGCGGCTTTGTGGCGGGCGTCGGTTCGAACGGCGTCACGCTGACGCCCCGGCCCTTCAACCAATCCCGCGCACTGTCGTCCAACATGAAGGTCGTCACCGGGACCGGGGGCGCGGAAGGTGGTTCGCTCAAATAGAAGTTGAGCCGACCGCCCGCAGGCGCGCCGCCGTGTTCGAGCGTAACGGCGAAGGTGTATTGGCCGGGCGGGCCGGCAATCGTGACCTCGCCCTCAAACACCGGCAACGCCAGCGGGCCGTCTTCGCCGGGGGCGGGTTTCGGAATGACGACTTCCCGCTTCTCTTCCCACGCGATTCCGTTTGGCCCAACGACGCGCAACCGCGCCGGATAGTTGCCCGGCGGCAGCACCTCTTCGTTCGCCAGCACCGCCTCCAGTTTCAGCGGACGCCCGATGTAGCCGTGCATGGGCGCAGCGAACAGACACCAGCACAACGGCGACCATCCATCCTGGAGCGCGTCCATGATGCCGGGTTTGAATTCCCGCCAGAAAGTCCAAAGCCCTTCGCCGGAATAGCCGTGATCCAGCAGGCCCGTCAGGTTGAAGCCGCAAATTTTCGGGTTCGACCGGATCAGGTTGAATCCCAACAATCGCTGGCGGACATGCAGTTGCTGGCTGGCGCGCAGCATTTCTTCGGGAAACGCATAGACGCCTTCCATGCCGAACCGCGTCCAGTCGGCGGCGAGTTTCGTCTCGGTCTGTTGGAAGTATTTGAAATCGTCCGACTCCGGATTGGCTTGATGCTGCTCGTAAAACCGCAGCTCCCGGATCGCGTTCATCTGACTACCGATGCCGTACTCCGAGAGAAACACGGGCTTCGAGTCCTTGCCCAAGTTGCGGATGCCTGCCTCGATCGCCGGCGTGTGCGGCGTGGCGGGGTAAACATGCGCATCGCCCGCCCCCACGAAATAGCCGCCGAACGGGCCGCTCCTGGCTTTGCCCTCGTAGTCGGGGCTTTCGACGCCCCACACGTGCTCCCATTGCGTGCCGCCGGGATTGCTGACCGACCCGATGTTGTACTGGCGGTCCCAGCGTCCGCTCTGTTGCAACACCAGCCGTGAATCGTCCAGCGAACGCAGCAGGCCGAGGCTGGCCACCGCGTGCCGCACCATCGGGCCGTCGCTCATTTCGTTCACGAGGCCGAAGATCACCACGCTGGGATGATTGCGGTCGCGCAGGACCATTTCGCGCAGGTTGGCGTCAAACCGTTCGGCCATCTTGGGCGAATCGGCCAACAGCCACGAGGCGAGGTTTTCCTCATAGACCATCAAGCCGATTTCGTCGCACAGGTCCAGTTGATACGGATGCGCGATACCCGCGATGAAACGCACTGTGTTGAAGCCGCAGGATTTCATATAGAGCAGGTCCTTGCGCAACAAGTCCGGCGCGGTGGCCGGTGGAAGAACCGCCCCCACAGGACAATGGTTGCCCGTATGCGAACTCTTCAGAAAAATGCGTTTGCCGTTCAGCCGAAAATAACCGCGTTCGACACGCAACTCGCGAAAGCCAAAGCGGGTGACGTTTTCATCTGCGCTCGTGCCGCAGACGAGGCGCGTGGTCAGGCGATAGAGTTGTGGGTCGTCGAGTTGCCATAGGCGATGATTGGCCACGGTCAGTTCGCTCTCGATTGGTGTGCGCCCCGGCGGCAGTTCCAGGTCCAGCGTCAGGGCCGCGACGGTTTCGTTTCCAAGCGCGGGCGCGATGGCGAAAAGAAACTGTCCATGCGCAGCCGCCTGGCCCGCGTTCACTGCGGTGGCTTGAACTTCCACGCGGCCCGTCCTCCAGTCCGCCCGCACAAAGACATCGTCAAGGCGGACGGATGGCACCCAGAAAACTTCCACCGGCTCTGTGATGCCGCCGCTGTTGTAGGAAGCCCCAGGAGTGATGCCCGCGGGGACTTTGTTCCGGTGCGGGGTTTCCGCCAGCACAATGCCGTCAATGGCTTCCGCCTTGGGATTCAGGACGCGCACGGCGAGCCGGTTCGTCGCCCCTGCCTTCACCGCCTCCGTGACATCCAACACGAACGGGGTCTCGCCGCCTTCATGGCCGCCGGCCGGCACGTCGTTCAGCCAAACCTCCGCCAGATAATCCACCGCATGAAAACGCAGCAGGCACCGACCGCCCGGAAACGGATTGGGCGGTGCGACAAATTCCCGCCAATACCAAGCAACTCCGTGATACCCCGGCAGGGCCTCCTGAAAAACTCCCGGCACGCGAACCGGCTTCGCATCCGGCTTCGCCCCTTTCCACCAGGCCTCGCTACGTCCCGCGTTGCCCGGGTCTGCAGCGACAACCCAGTTCTTTCCATCCAGCGACAAAACCGTTGCCCCGGTTATCTGTGCATGGCTGTGGCTGGTCATCAGCACCGCCGCCGCAATTGTGGCGACAAGCCGGCGCGCCGGTTGATTCAGGTCCATCGTGTCCTGCATGATGTGTTTTTCAGAGGCTGTTCCGTGAAATGTCTTCACCGTAGGTATTTCGACGCCGCCATCAGGCGCAAGCAAAACCGTTCGGCTGCGCGCTCTGACACCGGAAGAGGCCTGTCGTTGCATTTGTCGCACATGCCCATCAACCGCGGAGCATGTATCAAGACATGCCATCTGCTTGCTCTGATCTGTTCGGCCTCAGCCCGCCTTTAACCGAGTTTTACTTCATGTCAAAGGAGGTGTAACAGTTCCCCGATGATGCCCATGGTTTCCAAACACAAAGCGTGCGAACGATACGTGCTGGTTCTGCTGGCGTTCCTCGGCTTAATCCATGAAGCACGCGCCGAGGCGCGCGACCTCGTGGATCAAGGGCAGCAGGCGTTTCGAAAGGGCGCGTTCAGCGAGGCCGCCGCCGACTGGCAAAAAGCCCTGGATGCGTACCGCAGCCAGGGGAACACAGGCGCGGAGATTCTGACTGCGATTTCTCTCGCGGGCGCGTACCAATCCATCGGCCAGCAGCAACGGGCGGTGCGGGTCTTGGAGGATGCTCTCGAACGCGCGGAGAAATCCGACAACCGTTCGCGCGTGATTCTGGTCAAGAGCAAGTTGGGGGCGGCTTTGGTGATGACTTCGGAGCCGGAACGGGCTGCCGCGCTGTTGCATGAAGCTCTGGATGGGGCGAAAGCCGGCAACGACTCGCAGCTTGCAGGAGCGATTTTGAATGACTTGGGGAATCTCTTTTCCACACAGCAAAAGTATGCGGAAGCATCGGCGGCCTTCGAGGAAAGCGTGGCCTTGGCCCGTCAGGCCGCCAATTCGTCGCTGGTGGCCCAGGCGCTCTGCAACGCCGCGTCCACGGCGGCCCAGGCGGGACAATCCCAACAGGCTGACGACTTGAATTCCCAGGCGCTCCGGGAGCTGGAGCGCCTTGACCCCGTTCACGCGAAAGCGTTTCTCCTGCTGACCGCCGGGCAAACCGATCGGCAGATCCTGCTCACCAACACCGACCCCACCAACCGTCTCCGATTGCGTGCCCACCAGTCTTTCCAGCAGGCCTTGGACATTGCGGAGAGGCTGGGAGACCGCTCGATCGAATCCTACGCGCTGGGTTACTTGGGACAACTTTACGAGCAGGATGGCCAGCCCGACGCCGCGTTGGCGCTCACCCGGCGCGCTGCCTTCGCCGCGCAACAGGGGCAATTGCCGGAGGCGCTGTATCGCTGGGAGTGGCAGACCGGTCACCTGCTCAAGGCGCGCGGAGAGGCGGATGCCGCGCTGGCCGCGTATCGGTGCTCGGTGGAAACACTGCAATCCATCCGTAACGACGTTTCACTCGGCTACGGCAATGCCAGTTCCCGCCGGTCATTCCGCGAGGCCCAAGGACCGCTGTTCTTTGAACTGGCGGATTTGCTCTTGGGACAAGCCAAGTCCGCCTCCGATTCGAACCGAGAGCAAGACCTGCTCCGGGAAGCACGTGATACGGTGGAGCAACTCAAGGCGGTCGAGCTTGAAGACTATTTGTGTGACGATTGCGTCAACGTGCAGCGCGCCAAGACGCAGACGCTTGAAGCCGTGGACGCGCAGACGGCAATTGTTTACCTGATCCCGCTCCCCACCCGCACCGAAGTCTTGATCGGCCTGACTTCGGGATTGAAACGGTTCACGCTGGATGTCGGAGCTGACGCCCTGACAACCCAGGTGAGGCAGTTGCGCCGCAACCTGGAGACGCGCACCACCTATGGCTACCTCGCTCAGGCCCAACAACTGTACGACTGGGTCATCCGGCCCGTCCGGGGCTTGCTCGCGGAGAACCGCATCAACACGCTCGTGTTCATTCCGGATGGCGCGCTGCGGACCATTCCGTTTGCCAGCCTTCACGACGGGGAGCGGTTTCTGATTCAGGATTTCGCCGTGGCCGTGGCCCCCGGACTTTCGCTCGTCGAGCCGCACCCGATCCAGCGCGAGAAAGCGCGATTGCTGCTCAATGGGCTTTCAGAGCCGGTGCAGGGTTTCCCTCCGCTGGACTTCGTGCCCGGCGAGTTGCGCAGCATCGAGCCGATGTACCCCAGCGAGACTTTGCTGAACGGCGGTTTCACCCTGGCGGAGATCAAGCGCAAGTTGACCGGGGAACAATACTCCATCGTCCACATCGCCTCGCACGGCCAGTTTGATCGCGATGTGCGCAAGACTTTCGTCCTCACCTACGACAGCAAACTGACCCTGAACGACCTGGAGGCGCTGATTCGCCCGAGTCAGTATCGGGGACGACCCGTGGAGATGCTGGTGTTGAGCGCCTGCCAGACGGCCGCAGGCGACGACCGGGCGGCGCTTGGGCTGGCGGGCGTTGCGGTGAAAGCCGGCGCGCGCAGTGCGGTGGCCACGCTTTGGTTCGTCAACGATCAATCCACTTCCACGTTGATATCCGAGTTGTATGGTCAGTTACGGCTTTCCCCGTCGGTTTCCAAGGCCCGCGCTTTGCAGGCGGCCCAGATCAAACTACTGAGCGACCGGCGGTATCGCCATCCCTGCTACTGGGCGCCTTACCTGATCATCGGGAATTGGCTCTAGGCGCATGAGCGCAGCCCCGCCGGCCGTGAAGCGGTTGTTGAAAGGAAGGCTTTCCCCTCATGAGGTGGGCGTGCTGATCGCGCTCTTCGTTTTCGCCTGCACGCTCACGGTGCGGCACCTGGGGTGGCTCCAGTTTCTGGAATTCCAAGCCTACGATTTCTTCATTCGCCATCAGCCGAAGGCCCCGACCAGCGATCCCATTGTGTTGGTAGAGATGACGGAAGCGGACATCCATAGTCCATCGCTGGATTACCCGATTTACGACGATAAGCTGGCTGAGTTGCTGTCCAAGCTCGAAGCCGACCATCCAGCCGTCATCGGCTTGGACATCTGGCGCGACATCCCGGTCCCCAAGAGCGGCACGGGTCTCCCCCAGCTTAACCAGGTGCTGGAATCGAACTCGAACATCGTGGCCATCTTCACGCTGGGAGGAATCGCGCCCCCGCCGATCCTGAAATCGAATCCCGACCGCATCGCCTTCAACGACAACTTTCCGCCCGATGTTGAGGTGAACCCCACGATCCCCAAGGTGCGCCGCAGCATGCTGTTCGGTGATTCGGCTTCGGGTCAGAGTTTCTATTCGCTCCCGTTCCGCCTGGCCATGCTCTTCTTGGAGGGTAAGGGAGTTGTGCCGGAGCTTGACCCCGCAGATGCGAAGTCATTGCGCTTGGGCAAAGCGCGATTACGGGCCTTCCAAGCGAACGATGGCGCCTATGTCAGAGCGGATGCGCACGGGTGGCAGATCCTGCTCGACTTTAAATGTCCAGATGATTTTGACAGGTATTCGGTCAGCGATGCTCTTTCCGGGCAAATAATCCCGGCGGGCAGCCTCCGGGACAAAATCGTGCTGATCGGCATCAACACCCCAAGTGTCTCTGATGAACGAGTGACCCCGATACGCCGGGATCATCGCGGCATCGAGGTGCAGGCGCTGACGGTCAACCAACTGCTGCGGCAGGCCGTTGGAGGCGAGAAGTCGCTGCAATCGTGGAACGATTGGATGGAGGATGGATGGATACTGGTGTGGTGTGCCGTGGGAGGCGCAATCGGTTTCTGGGTACGGTCCCCCTGGCGGTTCACTCCCCTGGCTGTGGCTTGCCCGTTGGGTCTTGCGGCCATCGCCGGGCTGGCGTTCGCCGGCGGTCAGTGGATTCCCGTGGTGGCCCCCATCGTTGCCTTTGTGCCCGCCGTGACCTTGGTGACCTCCTACGTTTCGTTCCAGGAAAAGAAGCAGCGGGGACAACTGATGCATTTGTTCTCCAGACAGGTTTCGCCAGACATCGCCCAGGCGCTCTGGGAACAGCGGGAGCAGTTCCTGGCCGGTCAGCGTCCGCGCTCGCAGAAGCTGACCGCCACCGTGCTGTTCACCGACCTCGAGGGCTTCTCCACGACCTCCGAGAAGCTGGAGCCGGCGCTCTTGATGGACTGGCTCAACGAATACATGGAGGCCATGGCCACCGCGATCATGTCCCACCAGGGAGTGATCGAGAAGTACATCGGCGACGCGATCATGGCCGTCTTCGGTGTGCCGCTGGCGCGCACTTCGCAGGAAGGGATGAAGCAGGATGCCCGCAACGCCGTCCGCTGTGCTTTGGCCATGCGTGCAAGGATGGGCGAACTGAATACGCAATGGAGCGCCCGCGGGTTGCCGAGGTCCGGCATGCGGATTGGCATTCACACAGGGCCCCTGGTTGCCGGCAGCCTGGGCAGTGTGGATCGCCAGGAATACACCGTCATTGGCGATTCGGTGAACATCGCCTCACGCCTCGAAAGCTTCGACAAGGACTGGGTGGACCCGGACTCGCCGGACAGCGACTGCCGCGTTCTGATCAGCGAAGAGACCCTCCTGCTCTTGAACGGAGAGTTCCGAACCAAACGCGTCGGGACAATGAATTTGAAAAACAAGCGCGAGCCGGTTACAATCTATTGCGTCAGCACAGCGAATGACCTAAGTTCAGAACACTGATATGAAAACCAACCCACGATGCTTCGGTGAATCTGTCTTTGTGTTGTCTCTCTTGCTGTCCCTCCGCCCCGGAGGAGAAGCGGCCTTCGCCGCGGACGCGGGACAGCCAGGCGCTGCCGGTCCGGCTCCCGCAGTGAAGTTTCGTCCGCCGGCCACGGGGGCGCCCTCGGTGCGCGTCACGGGAGGTTCGCGCGGAAGCGGGGACAAGGCGATTACTCTCGACGTGCTTGCGCCGGATGACATAGGCGTCACGACGCTGGAACAGCCGTCACTGTTCTGGTTTCAGTCCAAACCGGCGGACGCCAAATTCGAGCTGACCTTGCTCCAAGAAAACAAAGTCAATCCGCTCGTCCAAGTCAGGGTTGACCGCTCGACGAAAGCCGGAATTCAGCGGCTGAAACTCTCGGATCACGGCTTGAAGCTTGCCCCCGGGGTGGAGTATCAGTGGGTCGTGGCTTTGATCAACGATCCTGACCACCGCTCGACCGATCTGGTGGCCAGCGGTGTCATCAAGCGGATCGAACCCTCGGCTGAGTTGAAAGAAAAGACCGCCAAGGCCGCCCCCGCTTCCCTCCCGAGCGTATATGCCGAAGCCGGGATTTGGTATGACGCGCTCGCCGTACTGTCCGATCAGATTGACGCTGACCCCGACAACAAAGCGCTCCGAGAGACCCGGGCGGATCTGCTTCGCCAGGTGGGCTTGAAAGCCGCCGCCGCCAGCCACTGAACCGCGGAAGTCCAAGTGCACGTGTGTGCGGGTTCCGTTGGCGGGCCGCGCCACCTCGCCGGCAGAATCGGGGATTGATTTCAACCGCGTCGCATTCGCGAGCGGTCGATGAGCGGCCGGTTGGCGAGGCAAGACGATTGCGGAACAGGATCACCTCGCGCTTGGAAAGGAGGCGAGTCGCCTTACTTCATGCACTTCCGTCCGCCTCGCTCTCCAATCCGTCGAGCGGGATTCGCGTCCTGAGTGCGAGGCGTGACGCACTGGGTGTTGCATTGGATGCCAGACGGTCAAGCCGTTGGTGGATGCGCTCCATGTTCGCCTCGATGCGGCGAATGTACTCATTCGGCCCATCGGGATAGGGATCGTTCAGGAAGCGGTGCAAGCCGCCCAACTCCCGGTCGAGTTTGGGGAGCACGAATTGGGACCAGAACGCGGGCGTGCGGCGAATCAGATCGTCCGCCCCTTTGAAATCCGCTACGAAGTGGGTCTGGCCACCGTCGTACCGGGCTGCTTCGGCATACTCCGCGTAAAGAACCGGCAGCTTGTCCACGTAATCCTGCGCCGCCATTTGGCCGAGCAAATCCGCGGTAGCGAGCGCGTGCCCCACCATTCTCTCCTGTTCACGCAGAAATGGAATCTCCCGCAACTTGGCATCCACCCCTGTGCATCGGATCATGCTCT
>Ga0315277_10010631_pt1 | contig 11645 bp, 6 predicted proteins | sample YL17G05_15_MG_FD_203695 | JGI IMG/M metagenome (GOLD analysis project Ga0315277, IMG submission 203695) | Sediment microbial communities from Yellowstone Lake, YNP, Wyoming, USA - YL17G05_15 | ecosystem: Environmental > Aquatic > Freshwater > Lake > Sediment | place: USA: Wyoming | collected...
GTGCAGGTCATAATCCCATGATTCTTTATAGGGGAAGGACAAAAAAGAGTTTTTATCTTAATCCAAGGGGTTTTCCTATTGGACTGAACCTGCCGGATCGAGCACTTTTTAGAAAATCCATTGAGTCGGATACAATCCAGCTGAAAGAGGGCGACATTCTGATCTGTTATACGGACGGAGTGACCGAGGCCATGAATCCGGAACGTGATAAATTTGGTGAAGAACGCCTGCTCTCCATCATCCGCAGAAACCATGATTTAAAGGTGGATCCGTTGGTTGACCGCATCCGTGATGAAATTAAAAGCTTTACCGGCGGAATTGCCCAAAGCGATGATATTACACTGGTCGCAATTCGGGAGAAAATGCGCGCTCAGGATGTACACTTCAACCTCCGTTCTAAACTCATCCGATTGGTTAAAACCGAAGGCATGAATGTGAAAGAAGCCTGCAAACTTGTGGGAGTATCACCTTCTACCTATTACAAATACAAGAAACGGTTTGACCAGAAAGGTGAAGACGGCCTTCGCGATGAAAACAGACAAATAGAGATTGAGGAAAAACACATCAGCATTGAAGACAAAGTGAAAATATACGATATCATAAAAAACAATCCAGATTTTGGCGCCAAACGCATCCACGAAGAACTCAATACGGAAAAATACAATTGCACGGTTTTGGAGGAAAAACGCATTTACGATGAGTTGGTTCGAAGCCGATTGAACACGCGGGAGCTTCGAATCGCCTTTGCCGAACGCGGGGGAAAAGGCAAACGAATCAAGCCGCCTGGTACGCCGTTTTTGACACTTGACGGACAAATTATTTTGCCGTCCGGGATTAAACGGGTTGTTCGTCCTCCGTTTCGAAGCGAAGAAACCGAGACAGAAGAAAAACCAAAAATTGAAATACGTGCATCCCAGAAGCCGAAAGAAGAAATCGAAAAAGAATATCTTTCAATTTTTGAAGACAGCAAACCTTCTGAACCCGTTGTTGCTGAAAAACAATCTCTCGAAGATGCAAGCAAAGCTAAAGAAACAGCCGAACCGGAAGAAAAAGAGTCGGCATTGACAAAGGCCGGATGGCTTGAAAATGCGGCTGTTCCAGAATCCATCGACGGCGTTGAAGATTTTTTCCATATGATCAATGAAATCAAACAGGAAGAACCAACGCCACAATCGCAACAAGAATCGTTGATTTCAGGACAACCCGAAACGGTAGAAGACAAAATGGATGACGAGATTGAAAATTCGATCGCCATTTCAATTGGAGGAGAAATATTTGAACAGGAACTGGGGACCGCGGATGAATTTTTCGAATCCGAGGTCCGGAATGAAACTTCAAAAGGGACCCTTTTTGGAATCATTGATGAATCTGAATTCACCAAGCAGATTGGATTTTCTGAAAATGGAACCGGGGAACAGCGGATTTCTTCCGATATGTTGGGCAGGGTCAACCGAAGGCATTTCCTGGAATCCGGAAACTGGCTTTATCGCCAAGGACTCTATGCCAAAGCTGCTGATGAATTTCGGAGAGCAGTTCATGAAGATCCAAAATCCAGCAAAGCGTACCAGTATCTGGGCGATGCCTTTTTTAAGCTGGGACAGTCGGACAAGGCAATTGCAGCCTATGAAGAAGTAAAACGATTGGATCCTGATAATGTGGTTGTTCTCGAAAACCTTGGAGTGATTTTTGCAAACCGAGGAGAATACAAAAAAGCTGTTTGGCAATGGGGTGAAGTGCTTAGGAAAAATCCAGATCGGAAAGATATTGTGGATCGCATTCGACGCATGCAGCGTTTTATCCGACAGCGTTCACTCTGAATGAAAATCAGTTGACAATTTCCATGTTTTCTATTAAATTGCATCGTCTAACCACCTCGGGTTCAATCCCAAAACTTGCTTCCTCATGCAATGTTTTGGATCTGATGTTATAAAGCTTGTTTGTAGGTGATTTACACCCGTCTGATTAATTTCTTCGAGGAGAAAATACCAATGGAAGGCATACAAGTTTCCGTTGAGAAGATCGGTACTCAGGGAGATGTGTCCGTCATCCGGGTTGGAGGTTATATCGACACCACAACTTCTTCGGAGCTTGAACGTGCCCTGGATTCTTTGCTGAAAGCGGGGGTTGTCCATATCGTGATCGATCTGGGTAATGTGGATTATATTTCAAGCGCTGGATGGGGTATTTTTATAAGCGAAATCAAAGGTATTCGCGAGCGCAGTGGTGATTTAAAACTTGCTCGTATGATTCCGGATGTCTATGAAGTTTTCGAATTGCTGGAATTCCATTATATTTTAAAAGCTTACGATACGGTCGAAGAAGCCGTCCGAGATTTCGACAAGGAAATGGGAAGAACCAGTCTGGTTGAAGAAGAAATCCCTGCAGAAAAGAAACCTGTTGTCTTGGAAAGCAATCTTCCCCAAAATGAAGTGGAATCCATACCCATTGAATTGGAAGAAAAAATTAAAAAGATTGCTGTTTCCCATCCTACATGGGGTGCTTCCTCGATTGCTAAAGAATTAAATACAGAGAAATATGGGTTTGTCCGTATCGGCACGTTATCCGTGTGGAAAATGCTTCGAAAAATGAATCTCGGAAGCAAAAAGCAGAGAGAGAACCAATCCTATTGGGAATAAAGGTGTTAAGGCCTAATTTTTATAGGAAGAAAAGAATTCTATGCCTTTAAATGTAGTCCAAAAAATAATTGCATCGCATTTAACAAATGGGGAACTGAAAGCAGGTTCCCCTGTTGCTATTGGGATTGACCAAACCCTGACACAAGATGCCACAGGGACAATGGCGTATCTCCAATTTGAGGCAATGGGTTTGGATCGTGTAAAAACAGAATTATCGGTTAGCTATGTGGATCACAATACGATACAAAATGGCTATGAAAATGCGGATGATCATCGGTTTCTTCAATCGATCGCAGCAAAATTCGGCATCTATTTTTCTAGACCCGGTAATGGAATTTGCCATCAGGTACATCTCGAGCGGTTCGGAGTACCCGGAAAAACCCTTCTAGGTTCCGATAGCCACACACCTACCGTGGGAGGACTCGGCATGCTGGGCATCGGAGCAGGGGGATTGGATGTGGCATTGGCCATGGCAGGTCAGTCATTTTATCTACTCATGCCTACGATTATTAACGTGCATTTATCCGGCAGAATTCAACCGTTTGTTTCAGCCAAAGATTTGATTTTAGAGATTCTGCGACGCCTATCGGTAAAAGGAGGGGTGGGGAAAGTGCTGGAATATACGGGTGAAGGTGTGATGACTTTGGATGTCCCCGAACGAGCAACCATCACCAACATGGGTGCGGAAGCGGGGGCAACCACATCCATTTTCCCGAGTGATGAAAGGACGAGGCAATACCTTAAGGCACAGAGTCGGGAACCGCAGTTTCAGGCTATATCAGCTGATCCGGGCGCTCAATACGACGAGCAATTGGAAATCAATTTATCCGAATTAGAGCCCATGATTGCCAAACCGCATATGCCAGATCAGGTTGTTAAAGTCCAAGAACTTCGAAAAACGAAAGTTCAACAAATTGCTCTCGGCAGTTGTACAAATTCGTCCTACCGCGATTTATCCATGGTAGCGCAAATGTTGCAAGGCAAACGGGTTCATCCGGATGTATCCGCTGCTTTGACTCCTGGATCTCGCCAGGTTGTCAGAACTTTGATGGAACGTGGAGAATGGCAAGCGATTGTGGATTCCGGTATCCGCATTTTGGAAAATGCATGCGGTCCCTGCATCGGGATGGGTTTTTCTCCTCCATCCAGTTCGATTTCTATAAGGACATTCAATCGAAATTTTGAAGGCAGAAGTGGCACAAAAGCAGCTGGAGTATACCTGTGCAGTCCAGAAACTGCTGCTGCTGCTGTGATTACAGGCGAAATTACAGATCCTAGAGACCTAAACCTTAAGGCAACCGCACCGCAGTTGCCCGATCATTTTTCAGTCGATGATTCAATGATTTTACGCCCATCGAAAACCCCAGCAAAGGTTGAGATCCTCAGAGGTCCGAACATCAAACCCCTTCCGATCAAGGAACCCCTGTCTGAAAAGCTGAGCGGAGAAATTCTAATCAAAGTCGGAGATAACATCACCACCGATCAGATCATGCCTGCAGGAGCTAAAATACTGCCGCTCCGATCCAATGTCCCCGCACTAGCCGAGTATGTGTTTGATTCCCTGGATTCTTCATTTGCAAAGCGAGCAAAGGCGGCAGGAGGTGGATTTATTGTCGGAGGTATAAATTACGGTCAGGGATCCAGCAGGGAACACGCAGCACTTGCACCTATGTATTTGGGTGTGAAAGCTGTGATTGTCAGGTCGTTCGCCCGGATTCATCTAGCGAATCTCATCAATTTTGGAATTCTCCCCTTGGTTTTTATGAACGAAAAGGATTTTGATGCTATTGAAAAAGGAGATTTCTTAGAAATGGATGTTCGTCACCTGGAACGAGATGGTCTTTTTATGAAAAACAAAACCAAATCGATAGACATTCCGGTAACGCACTCACTGTCCGAACGTGATATTGAAATGGTTCGGGCAGGGGGGGCTCTTTCGTTCGCGAAAAGGAACATTCAAAAAAAATGATATCGTCTGTCAATTAAGGAAGACAGTATGTCGACAAATGTAAAATTGACTCCACCTCCCCGTGGTGAAAAAATTATATGTCAAAACGGGGTGTTAAAAATCCCCGATTGTCCCGTTATTCCATTCATTGAAGGTGACGGTACCGGACCCGATATCTGGCATGCGGCAGTCAAAGTGTTGGATGCGGCCATTTTCAAGGCGTATGGTGGTAAACGGAAAATTTCGTGGATGGAAGTCTACGCCGGCGAGAAAGCATTCAATCGATTCAACACGTGGCTTCCTGATGATACGGTGGAGGCCTTCAAGGAATTCCTGGTGGGAATCAAAGGGCCATTGACAACTCCGGTGGGGGGTGGTATTCGAAGCCTGAATGTGGCCTTGCGGAAACTGCTGGATCTTTACGTTTGCCTGCGACCGATTCGCTGGTTCAAAGGAGTGCCTTCGCCGGTTAAACGTCCGCAGGATGTGAACATGGTGATTTTCAGGGAAAACACCGAGGATATTTATACTGGAATCGAATTCGAGAATGGAACCGATGATACTGTGCGTTTTAAAAAATTGCTCTTGGAGCAATTCCCAGGTGAATACAAAAAAATTCGTTTCCCAGACACGGCAGGCATCAGCATCAAGCCCATTTCTGTACAAGGTACAGAGCGACTGGTGCGGGCTGCCATACGCTATGCACTTGCCAATAAGCGCAAAAGCGTGACGCTTGTTCACAAAGGCAATATTATGAAGTACACAGAAGGTGCATTCCGAAACTGGGGTTATGCACTGGCCGAGCGCGAATTTGAAAATGCAGTATATACATCGACGAGGTGGGAGCAGACAAAGAAGGAAAAAGGTGAGGATACTGCCAATGCCGAACAAAATGCAGCGATAGCTGCAGGCAAACTGCTCATTAAAGACGTCATCGCTGATATCTGTTTCCAGCAGACCATCACCCGTGCAAAGGAATTTGATGTTATCGCCACCATGAATTTAAATGGCGACTACCTTTCCGATGCTTTAGCGGCCCAAGTAGGCGGAATCGGTATCGCCCCGGGCGGAAATATCAATTACGATACCGGGCATGCTGTTTTTGAAGCCACACATGGAACAGCACCAAAATACGCCAATCAAGATCGAGTGAATCCCGGCTCGGTCATACTCTCTGGAGAAATGATGCTACGTTATTTGGGATGGTCAGAAGCAGCTGATCTCATCATCAAAGGCATGGACGTTGCTATCGAGGCTAAGACGGTGACCTATGATTTCGCCCGCTTAATGGAAGGAGCGACGGAAGTCAAATGCTCGGAATTCGGAAATGCCGTTATCAAAAATATGTAAGTCCTTGAAAGATAAAGTGTTTGAAAGGTGTTTAAAAGGCAGACCGTTCTCTGCCTTTTCTATTTTAATGATTCGAGTCAGGAAAAATCGGTATTTTGGATTGGTCGTATCTTTTTGTTTGCTTTTTTTGGGTTGTTGGAATCCGTTTGCTCCCAAATTAATAAACTCCCTCGAATCCTCTGATCTGATTTTGGCACCTCAGGAATCTCCGCAAGAGGTCTTACAGAATTTTAGAGTGGCATATACTTTCCGGGACTCGTTGCTTTACAGCGATTTACTCGATACCGCCTTTTTATTTGTGTATTTTGACCCAAACGAAGGAACTTCTGGACGATTTGTGTCGTGGGAAAGGGAGACGGATTTAAGAACAACCGGAAGATTGTTTCGGCATTTCCAAATTGTGGAACTGGTTTGGAAAACCACTTTTTATGAATGGAAAGATCAGGAAAAAGGTGAAATCAGCAAGGGATTTGATCTGACGCTCATATCAGAGGAAAATGAATATCGACTTTCAGGAAGAGTGATATTTTCTTTTCGTAAATGTGCAGATGCCAAATGGCGGATCACGCGATGGAAAGATGAATCCGATATATAATACGATATATAATATAATAATAGGAGATCACAGAATTATGAAAACAATTACCAAACCAATCCGAAAAGCGACAATGGTCAGTCATTTTTTATGGATAATGACGGTTTTGCTTTCAATCGGTATTGCTGATGCGCAAGATGAATATGGGAAAAATAAAGTTCAATACCAGCTTCTGGATTGGAGCTATACCCAATCCAAACATTTTGATGTGTATTATTACAGTAACAATAAAAAGCTTGCAGAATTTACAGCCGACGTCGCTGAGTCGAGTTATGTCAGTTTACACAAGGATTTTCGATTCGAAATACGGAATCGGATTCCCATCGTTGTTTACAGTGGTCACAATGCATTCGAACAAACCAACATCACTTACGACCTGATTGAAGAATCCGTCGGTGGATTTACCGAGATTTTTAAGGACCGGGTCGTGATCCCTTTCCAAGGGAGTTACAAAGACTACCGGCATGTTCTCCATCATGAACTAACCCATGCCGTGATGTTCCAGACTTTTTATGGAGGAGGCGGTGTAGGATCCATGGTGATGGGCATGGCCCGGTTTCAACTTCCGCTGTGGCTTGCGGAAGGGTTAGCCGAATACGAAAGTCTTGGGTGGGATTCAAAAAGCGATATGTTTATGCGAGATGCCACCATCAACAATTACGTGCCCCCGATAGAACAAATGTACGGATTTATGGTTTACAAAGGCGGGCAATCGCTTTTGAATTATATTGCTGAAAAATACGGCAGCCCAAAAGTAGGCGAAATTCTTGGTAAAATTCGAATTTCTCGAAATGTCGATCAGGGCATCAAGCAGGCAATTGGCATTGATGTTGAAGAATTGTCTAAAAGATGGCACAAATATTTGGAAAAAACCTACTGGCCGGATGTTCAAGACCGTACCGAACCAGCTGACATTTCGAAACGAATGACCGATCATGAAAAAAAGAGGCATTTTTTGAACGGTTCACCCGCTTTGTCTCCAAAGGGCGACAGACTTGCCTACATTTCCGACCGGTCGGATTATTCCGATATTTATTTAATGAGCACGATTGATGGAAAAAACCTCGGAAAACTGGTTCAAGGCGAACGCTCCAATCTATTTGAAGAAATGCACTGGACCCGCCCGGGGATGGATTGGTCGCCGGACGGCAATAAAATTGTGTTTGCAGCCAAAGCCGGTGGAAAAGACGCTTTGTACATTCTGGATGTAGGTAAAAAATCCATTGCTGCTTCGCATGCCTTCGATTTGGATGGAATATATTCTCCCAAATGGTCTCCGGATGGAAACAGAATTGTTTTTATGGGTTTGAAAGGCAATGAATCCGACATATACATTTTTTCCCTGAGCGATCAGAAACTGGATAAATTGACAAACGATATATTCAGTGACATGGATCCTGCATGGTCTCCGGACGGCAGAGAAATCGTTTTTGTTTCGGATCGGGGAGATTCTTTAGGTCCAGTGCAGGAAGGTTTCAAAATTCGATCCCATTCCTATCAACAGCTGGATCTCTACGTTGAACAAGTGGATACAAAATCCCTCACCCGTATCACCAATGATGCGGCCGACGAAGCAAGTCCGCTTTTCGGTCCGAACGGTAAAAAGATTTTATTTGTCTCGGATCAAAATGGAATTGATAATATTTTTATCCTTAACAGAGATTCGCATGAAACAATTCCGGTCACCAATTTATTAACCGGTGTGTCTCAGGTTTCCATCTCCAAGGATGCTTCAAGGCTTGCCTTTTCGTCCTTTTACAACGGTGGATACGATATTTTCATGATCACGAATCCGCTCGAGGCACGTCCAGGAGGGATCAAACTGAGACAGACGGTTTTTTTCAATTTCAAAAAAGAAGCCGAAAAAGACACTCTCATCAAGGATGAAAATTCCAAAACGACGGCATCCGGTTACAATCAATTCATCTTTAACGATTCGTTCCGGCGAGCCGAAATCGGAGAACAAAAACAAGTAAAAAATGTTTTTCTGGATTCCACGCAATACAAGGATGCATCGGGACGATACAAAACCTTCCCCTACAAAATCAAGTTCAGTCCGGATCTGATCACCGGAGGCGCTGGTTACAGCCAATTCTGGGGTCTTGAAGGATCCACCATGATCATGTTTTCAGACATCCTTGGGAACCATCAGATCGGTTTGTATACGGATTTGTTTTACAATATCCAGAACTCCAACTTCCAGCTTTCGTACATTTACCTTCCGAAAAAGACCGATTTTGGTATATCGGCCTTTCATTATGCATACAGGTATTATTTGTATTTCGCTGATCCGACCGTCGCCGGTTATTATCAATATGGTTATTTGAGGGATCGCAATTACGGAATCAGTCTGTTTGTGTCACGACCACTTGATCGATACCGACGATTTGATTTTGGCATGACCGGTGTGGGTATCGACCGGGACTTGGTCGGGCTGGATCTCAATTATTTATATTATTACGGGGTGGAGATGCCCTATGAGCTCGGTTCGGTGTACAAACGCCGCCTCCTTCTTTTTAACCTTGGATATACCAACGACACCGCTGTTTGGGGAATGACTGCACCCGTCAATGGAGATCGCGCGAAATTTGCGTTTAATTACAGCCCTCAACTCAGCAAGAAATATGGTCTCGATTTCTGGACGTTCCGTGCTGATGTGCGCAAGTATCTTCAAATCGTGAAGGATTATACCCTGGTGCTCCGGTTTGCCGGCGGTGCTTCCGGGGGTAAGAAACCACAACGGTTTCTCCTGGGCGGAATGCAAAATTGGATCAACTACGATTACCAAGAACTCCCCGGCGAATTTTTCACCGAGGACAATTTTTATTTTTCCACAATCGAAACTCCCTTGAGGGGGTATCGATATTACGATAAAATCGGAACCCATTTCGCTTTGGCCAATGTTGAGTTTCGTTTTCCTCTCATCCGATATTTAATACTGGGACTGTTGCCAATCGGTTTTCAGGATGTCCGAGGTGCCCTTTTTATGGATGTAGGCTCCGCATGGAACAACAATAAAGCCTTTAAACCCATCGGTACCAATTCCGGTGGCAGTGCGCAACTGAAAGATCTGGCAGCAGGGTACGGTTTTGGCGTCCGGATGAATTTGGGATACTTCATCCTTCGATACGATCTTGCCTGGGCAACGGATTTGGTTTCCAGCAAACATCCTATCAACTATTTCTCACTTGGTGCAGAATTTTGAAAAATCAATGGTGGAGGTACGGTATTCTCGCAAGAAGACGAGCGAACACAAATAAAGATCGAAAGAGTTTAAAGGACCTGAACCATGAAACGATTTTATTTTCTGATACTATTTTTAGCATTTAACATTTTTTCCTTTTCCCAGAATCGTACCATCATCCCATTAAACGGGGAAGTGATTCCATCGGAAATCCATGTCGGGGGAAGCGGCAAATGGGTGATCACGGTTGACATTCCTCCACATGTACACATTGGTGATGCAGCCAGTAAAATGTTTTACATCAAACCCAGACCGGTGGATGGAATCCGTTTTGGCGATCCGATTTATCCGAAGGGGCATCAGGAACTTTCCGGCAGCATTTATCGGGGAAATACCATGGTTGAAATTCCCTTATCAATTGAATCTACCGCCGGAGGCGGGGAAAGGACGCTGATCGCCGACGTACAGATTCAACCCTGCGGTGAGAACGATGGTGTCTGTTATCCGCCTGAAATTAAAAATATTTCCTCAAAATTCAAGGTTTTTGACGCAGAGGCTCCAGGGAGTTTGCCGTCTGCCGGGACCGGTATTTCAGGCAAGCTTGTCGACGCTTTGGAACGCGGTTCTTTTCTGGCATTTTTTCTTGTGTTTGTCGGAGGAGTACTGACCAGTTTGACACCTTGTGTGTATCCCATGATTCCGATTACGATTGCGGTTATCGGAGCTCAGGCGTCGGGGGGAAGGTTAAAAGGTTTTGTCCTTTCACTTTTCTATGTTCTGGGAATTGCGATTACCTTTTCCGCTCTGGGTATTCTCGCAGCTAAAACCGGCTCATTGTTTGGCACCTATTCGCAACACCCGGCTGTTCTGATCGTCGTTTCTCTGATTTTTTTCCTCATGGGTCTTTCCATGCTCGGTGTGTTTATTCTGCAGATGCCTGTATCGCTTGCAGGACGCCTGAGAGGCCAAAAACGAAGCGGTTTTATCGGCGCCATGCTCACTGGATTGGTTGCGGGATTGATTGTTTCACCGTGTATCAGCCCTCTTTTGGTGGTCATTCTCACTTGGGTGGCAAAGACTGGAAGTGCAGCCTTGGGAGTTGGTCTTCTTTTCTCTTTCGCACTGGGGTTGGGAGTCCTTTTTATTTTAATTGGAACTTTCTCCGGAATTCTGAAGAATCTTCCCAAGTCCGGCGGATGGACCGACTATATTGAAAAGTTTTTTGGGTTTCTGCTAATTGTTCTTTCGATTTATTTCTTGCGAACCGTTGTGAGCTCCATTGTGTATCGGGGAATGTGGGCTGTTCTTTTCCTCTTCCTCGGCACGTTGATTGGGGGAGGAGCTTCCCTGGAAAAAGGCGCGGATTGGAAGCAAAAGACCGGGAAAGCATTTGGACTTTTCGCCATTTTCATAAGCGCATGCATGATCTTTTTCGGATTTGCACAGGAGTATGGATTCCAAGGAATAAAGTCCAAATCCGATGTGACGGAAACCAGGAAGGCGAATTCTTTTTGGCTCAGTTCCGATGAAGAAGGATTTGCGCAGGCAAAAGCGACAGGCAGAAAGGTGCTCATCGATTTTTTTGCAGATTGGTGCGTCGCTTGTCGCGAGATGGACGATAAAACGTGGCCGGATGTTTCGGTGCAGGCAGAACTTTCCAATACAGTCCGTATCAAACTGGATTTATCCCGACAGGAAGAGAACACCGCCGTTGTTCAGAAGAAGTACAACATCATCGGAATGCCTACCGTGGTTCTGTTCAATGAAGAAGGAAAAGAACTTGGCCGATTCGCTGGGTTGAAGACTCCGGCTGAGGTCAAAGACTTTTTGAGGAAGCATGCCACCAAAAACTGAACGCTTGTTTGAATGCGATCCTGATCTGCATGAATTCAAAGCGAATGTTATTGAAATTCGAGCCCTGCCCACCGGACA
>Ga0315277_10010635_pt1 | contig 11642 bp, 8 predicted proteins | sample YL17G05_15_MG_FD_203695 | JGI IMG/M metagenome (GOLD analysis project Ga0315277, IMG submission 203695) | Sediment microbial communities from Yellowstone Lake, YNP, Wyoming, USA - YL17G05_15 | ecosystem: Environmental > Aquatic > Freshwater > Lake > Sediment | place: USA: Wyoming | collected...
ATAAAAAAGGAGAATATTTATCTCTGACTAACATAGGTCTGGTCTATAGCAAAAAAGGTGAGTTGAATAGTGCCCTGGAGTTCTTTGATGAAGCGCTGAAGGTATCTCAGGACATGGAATACGAGGAGGGAGAAGCTGACGCCTGGAGCAATTTAGGGCTTATCCAGACTGCTAAAGGAGAACTGGATAGTGCTCTGATATCTCATCAGGAGGCATTGAAGATTGATATCGAGAGAAATTATCGTGAAGGAGAAGCAAGCGATCTGAATAACATAGGCCTGGTGTGCCGGGCAAAAGGAGAACTGGATAAAGCTTTGGAAAATTATGAACAAGCTTTAAAAATAGACCAGGAAATCGGCTATCTAGAAGGGCAGGGGATTCAGTTGAACAATATCGGGCTGGTGCTTAAAGACAAAGGAGACTTAGAGGCCGCCCTGGCGCGTTTCCAGGAGGCTTTAGAGATATTCAAAAGCATCACGCTGGAAAAACAAATTAAGATGACTGAGGAAAATATCAAACAGGTTGACCAGTTAAAAAAAGGTTAAGAGCTTTGTGTAGCGGAGGTCTTCAGACCTCCAGGGTAGGGTGTAGGTGTTGGAAAAAAATGGAAAGCTAAAACTTTCCGTTACATCTTCGTTACAATTACAAAATGATAAGGCGAAAGAAAAATCGACTTGATCTTCAGCTTTATAAAGGAATTAAAGCTTATTTTGTAACCATCTGCACTAAGGATCAGCTAAAAGTTTTTACTGATTTTCAAATTGTGAGTGAACAACTCGAAATATTGAATTCCTGTTGTAATAAAGAAAATTCATCAGTATGGGCATATTGTTTTATGCCTGATCATCTTCATCTACTTCTAATGGTCGAAGAAAACTCAGACCTGATTAAATTCGTCAGAACATATAAACAACTCGGTGGATATGGGTATAAGAAAGTAACTGGAAAAGCCTTATGGCAAAAGAGTTTTTATGATCATATCTTGAGAAGAGAAGAAAATGTTACTCAGGCAATAAGATATATTTTGGAAAATCCAGTAAGGAAGGGGATAGTGGAATATTTTGTGGACTATCCTTACTCTGGCTCATTGAAATTTGGAAAAGAGGTCTTTAAACTGTAGCGAAGGTCTTCAGACCTCCAGGAGTAAGGTGGGGGAATAAAGTATAAATGGAGGGCTAAAGCCTTCCGCTACAAAAGGCCGATGCAAGAAATGTAGCGAGGTCTTTAGACATCGACAAAAAGATGGAAAGCTAAAGCTTTCCGCTACAAAGTATAAAAAGACAAATCAGGAGTGATTTTTATGAGCAAATTAAAAGAGGTTGACCCGGAGGTTTATGCAGCCATTTTAGGTGAGACTAAAAGGGAAGCTTTTCAGTTGGAGCTTATCGCTTCAGAGAATTTTGTAAGCGAGGCAGTTTTAGAAGCTTTGGGCTCGGTGATGACCAATAAATATGCAGAAGGATACCCGGGGAGAAGGTATTATGGTGGTTGTGAATATGTTGACGTTGTGGAGAATTTAGCCCGCGAAAGAGCTAAAAAGCTTTTCGGTTGCGAGCACGTGAATGTTCAGCCTCATTCAGGCTCCCAGGCTAATATGGGAGTCTATTTCTGCGTTTTGAAGCCCGGGGATACTATTTTAGGTTTAAATCTTTCCCACGGAGGTCATCTGACCCATGGCTCTCCAGTCAATTTCTCTGGCAAATTCTTTAAGGTTTATTTTTATGGGGTGAGAAAAGATACTGAGGTACTGGATTATGATGAAATCCTTAAGATTGCTAAAGAATGCAAGCCTAAAATGATTGTAACCGGAGCAACTGCATATCCTCGCATACTGGATTTTGCCAAGTTCCGCCAGATAGCTGATGAGGTTGGTGCTTATCTGATGGCTGACATAGCCCATATAGCTGGATTGATCATTGCCGGTATACATCCCTCGCCTGTGCCTCTGGCTGATTTTGTAACCACCACGACTCATAAGACCCTTCGCGGTCCACGGGGTGGGCTGATAATGTGCAAGGAAAAATATGCCAAGGTACTCGATAAGGAGATAATGCCGGGAATACAGGGTGGACCATTGATGCATGTCATAGCCTCAAAGGCAGTGGCTTTCAAGGAGGCTTTACAACCTTCCTTCAAGGAGTATCAGATTCAGATTGTCAAGAATGCTAAGGCGCTGGCTCAGGAGCTTTTGAATTATGGCTATCACGTGGTGGCTGGAGGGACTGATACTCACCTGATGCTGGTTAGCTTTGTGGAGAAAGGGATAACTGGCAAAGTAGTAGAGGAGGCTTTAGATAAATCGGGGATAACAGTAAACAAAAACACCGTTCCATTTGATCCTCAGAAACCCTTCATAACTTCAGGTATAAGGATTGGAACACCTGCGGTTACCACGCGTGGGATGAAGGAGACGGAGATGAGAAAAATCGGCAGGTTCATTAACGAGACTATATCGAATTTAGGAAATGAAGAGGTCTACAAGAAGATAAGGAAAGAGGTCGAGGAACTGTGCAGAGAATTCCCTCTGTATAAGGAAAGGCTGGAGGAAGGTAGCAAGTTGACAGTAGACAGCATACAGGGTATTTTGTAGCGTCCGACCTCCTGGTCGGACGAATTTGATGTAGCGGATGTCTTCAGACCTCCATTAATAAGTTCAACGATTCAAAAGTTCAATTGTTCAAAGGACAAAGAAAAGAAATCGTAGCTCCCGATCATTAATTCATACTCAAAAGTAGCATAAGTCTTGAGACCTTCATAAAAATAATGGAAAGCTAAAGCTTTCCGCTACAGAAAATAAAAAAATGAGCATTCATAAAGATAGAATCAGAGCTGTTTTAAAAGGGGAGAGGCCTGACCGGATTCCCATCTCTCTATGGAGGCATTTTTATGAGAAAGAAGCGACTGCTGAAGGTCTGGCAGAGGTTATGATAGATTTTCAGAAAAAATATGATTGGGACTTTATGAAGGTCAATCCACGGGCAAGTTATCATATCGAAGGCTGGGGAGCAAAAGTCGAGTTTAACCACGGTCCTTTAAAGAAAACCGAGGTTGTAGAATATCCGATCAAAAAGGCTGATGACTGGAAACGTTTTGAGGTTCTCAAGTTCTCCAGAGAGGCTTTAGAAGAGCAGTTGAAAGCTCTGAGTCTTATCAAGAAGAGAGTTAAAGATGATCTATTCGTCGTGCAAGCTATCTTTACCCCGCTATCTATTGCAGGAGACTTAGTTATAGAGGAAAAAGATTTGGTAAGAGGATTGAAAGAAAACCCTCAGATAATCCATTCAGCCTTAGAGATAATCACTGATATTTTCTCAGACTTTGCGGTGAAGTGCCTGAATGCCGGAGCTGATGGGATTTTTTTAGCCACCACGGAGTGGGCGACAAAAGAGCTTCTGACTGAAAAAGAATATCTGGAATTCGGCAAACCTTATGATCTGGAAATTTTAAGGAAGATAGAATCTGCCGAGTTCAACATACTGCATGTCTGCAAAAGCAACAATTTTCTTTCGCTTTTTGTTGATTATCCGGTCAAAGTAGTGAACTGGAATGCAGCCGACCTGACTAACCTTGATTTGAAAGAAGGTGCAAAGCTTCTGAATAAGGCAGTACTGGGAGGGATAGACCACGAGAAATTATTGTTGAACGGGACACCGGATGAAGTTTCTAAAAAAATCAAAGAGGTAGTTGAACGTAACCACGATGTCAGGTTAATCCTGGGTCCCGGATGTACTATTTCACCTCAGACCCCAGAAGAAAATCTTAAAGCCGCAAGAAGAGCGGTGGAGGTGCTTTAAATGGACACTTTTTTGTAGCGGAAGGCCGTCAAGGTCTTGAGACTTTAGCCTTCCATCTCCCTCTGGAGGTCTGAAGACCTCCGCTACATTTCATCAAGAAATTAAAGTCTTAAAAACAAGGAGTAATCTGTGAAGAAAAAAGAAACTGAGATTATCAAGCAGATTGACGAATTAGTGCAATCTAAGAAAGAGAGGGAGGACGTTCTCAGAGAAACCGTAAAAGTTCTTAAAGAAAACTATGAGCATTATAACTGGGTCGGGATTTACCTTTTGAAAGGGGATGAGCTTGTCCTTGGTCCCTATTTAGGCAAGCCCTCACCTCATACCAGTATCCGTCTAAATAAAGGAATCTGCGGAGCTGCTGCCAGCCAGAAGAAAACGGTGAATATCCCGGATGTTAATGCTGACCCAAGATATTTAGCCTGCAGTCTGGAAACCAGGTCCGAGATTGTCGTTCCTATAATGAGGGGAGAACAGGTATTTGGTGAAGTAGACATAGATTCTAACAAGTTAAGCGCCTTTACAAAAGAAGATCAGCTACTTTTGGAACAGGTTTGCTCAATTCTGTCCGAGCTTTTCTGATTTTTCTTATGTTTTCACTTGCATTTAATATGAAAGGAAATGCATAAAGAATGAGTTAATTTTTTAGAGAAGACAGAATTTTAGAGTATTCACTTAATAGTTTATCAAGATTACGAGTTTCATAACTTTTTCTATTGCATAGACTTAATGCCAATACTTTAAGTTATAGTTTAAATTATTAGATGGAATGACACGATTTTTATTCATTCGAAAAGATGACGGCATATCTTTTGCATTTTTTTAAAGAGAATAATACTCTTTTATTAAGGAGCAAAAGTGGAGCAGGAGATATCTAAAGAAGGTCTAAAGTATCAGGTTCTAAGGCTTTTAGCCATCAGAATCAACAGCTCGGTTCCCATTAAAGAGATAATTCAAGAAGGAATCGCCAGGGCTATCGAAATAATGGACCTGGAAGCAGGCTCAATTTCCTTATGGGACGAGGAAACTAAAGAACTCGTCTCTGAGGCAGTAGCTGGTCCTAAGGAGAAGACTGATCTGCTTTCCACTATCGAAAAGGGTGCCATTCAGGTGATGAGAAGAGATCTCAAAATCGAATCAGTATATCTTACCTTTGAAAAAGAAGGTATACGCAGCGTTTTCTCCTACCCCATCAGAGCTGATGGAAGATTTTTAGGTGTGATAACCGGGCTAAGTCAAGGTAGCAGGAATCTGATTCTGGAGGAGGAGTTCTTGGAGGCGTTAGGCAGCCAGATTGGTTTAGGAGCCGCAAAAGCAGAAGGCTATATGACCAAGGCAGAAAAAAAGAAAATGGAGGAGGAGAAGGAACAGACAATCAAATCAGAAAGACTTACAGCTATAATGCATACCTCAGTGGCGATAAGCCATGAGATAAACAACCCCTTGACTGCCATTCTGGGAAATGCCCAGCTCCTTTTGACCAGAAAGGAATACCTGGACCAGGAAACTGTGGATAAGCTGAAAATAATCGAGGAAAATGCCTTGAAGATAAAAGAAGTAACCCAGAATCTTCTGAGGATAATCGAGCCGGTAATTACGGAATATGCTGGCGGGGTTAAGATGTTAGATATCGAGAGGTCTAAAAAAAGAGAATTTTCATCTGAGTCTTAATAGTTGGGATGTATTTGCAATACCCCCCTACGAAAAAAATTGTAGAGACGCATCGAATGCGCCTCTACAAAAAAATAAAAAAGGCGAGATCAACTCGCCTTTTTCTTTGTCTTCTGTCTTTTATATTATGCCACTTTGACTTCTTTCTTTTCGGGCATCACAGTCGCAGTTTTCTTTTCCTCCCTGCTGACAGGCTCGGTTAAGTTGGCTTTTGCCTTCCAGGCATCTGATCTTTCTTTTCTTAACCTGATCAGCACTCCTAAAGAAATTAGCATAAACATAAAGGAGTTTACCTGCCTGAAGATTTCTCCATAGTTGAAAATGGCATCCAGAAAAGCCAGCACGCCCAGGATAAAAAGTGCGGTTGACCAGAAAAGCATAAAACACCTCCACGGATAGGGGGTTAAAATTTAGTCAGCTTACTTAATTCACACTTTCCTAATCGGCAGTCTAAGGATAAACCTTAGAGGTAATGTTTAAAAAAATAGAGTTAGATTTCGTAAAATTTATGTTTTCTTTCGTATAAAGATGTTGTTTCAGCGTTCATGCTTGACAGAGCGAGGTTTCATCAGAACAGGTATTATCTTCTAAAACGCTTGAATAAAAACTCAGGAAAAAGTTTCTGGAGTATCCCGCTTCTGGCGGGATCAATATGTAATTTTCTATCAATTGTACAGAGGTAAAGCTGAAGCTTTACACTCCACCTTCCATTATTTTCAGAGATCTCTAAATAAACCCTTGACACTCAGGAGAAGAAAGGATAATATTATAGCCTTATTAATATGATAGAAAATCTCTTACATGAGGACTGCGGCATTTTCGCCATTTTCGGAGCTAAAAAGGCCTCGGAATTGACCTATTTAGGGCTTTATGCGCTTCAACACAGGGGACAGGAAGCATCTGGGATAGTTTCATCAGATGGGAATCGACTTTACCAGCGCAAGGGGATGGGACAGGTCAACGAAGTGTTCGCCAGCAAGGAGGTCATGTCCAGTTTAAGAGGGGAGATGGCTATTGGCCATAACCGCTATTCAACCACTGGTTCTTCTACAGTTGCCAATATTCAGCCTTTACAGATAACCTATAAAGGCGATAAGCTTTTAGCTGTAGGACATAACGGAAACCTGACCAATTCCACCAGTCTGAGAAAAAAGCTGGAGAAAGAAGGCTCGATCTTTCAGACCACAACTGACAGCGAGATAATCCTGCATCTGATCGCCCGCTCTAAAAAAGAGAAGATCGAGGACAGTTTAGCAGATGCTTTATCTCAGGTGAGCGGGGCATACAGTTTAGTTTTCATCACTGCCGATTCCATCCTGGCAGCCAGAGACCCGTATGGCTGGAGACCTCTGGCATTGGGGAAGCTCAAAGATGCCTGGGTGGTGGCATCTGAGACCTGCGCCTTTGATATGATAGGTGCCAAATATCTAAGAGACGTTCAGCCAGGAGAAATCCTCCTGATGAATGAAAAGGGATTAAAATCAATAACTCCTTTTAAGAAAGTCAAGCGTGCCTTCTGCATTTTCGAGTTCATCTACTTTGCCCGCCCGGATAGCATGATCTTCGGGGAGAACGTGGACAAGGTCAGGAGAAGACTTGGTCATCAATTAGCCAAAGAGCAGCCGGCGGATGCGGATATAGTTATCGCTGTGCCGGACTCAAGCAATACGCATACTCTTGGATATTCTGAGCAGTCAGGCATTAAATTCGAAGTTGGCTTGATCCGGAACCATTATATAGGCAGAACCTTTATCCAGCCGGAGCAGAAGATCAGGGATCTGGATGCGAGAATCAAATATAATCCGGTTAAAGGAGTTCTGAGGGATAAAAAAATAGTCATAGTTGATGATTCAATTGTCCGAGGTACCACCAGTAGAAAACTGGTCTGGATGCTGAGAAATGCCGGGGCAAAGGAAGTTCACTTCAGGGTAAGCTCTCCACCCATTACCAGCCCCTGTTTTTACGGGATCGATATGCCCACCAAAAAAGAGTTAATCGCCTCCGCCAAATCGGTTGAACAGATCAGAAGATATTTAGGCGTGGATACTTTAGGTTATCTTTCTATTGAGGGGATGCTTTCGATGCCCTCCCTGCCCAAAGAGAGTTTCTGCGTTGCCTGCTTCTCAGGCAGATATCCTACTAAGATAGAAAATAATATTGGGAAATTTGCCCTGGAATTGAAGTAATGTCATAAATTCCGCTCCTGGTGGATGTTATCATCCACCAGTTTTTTTTTGTCGAGGATGATAACATCCTCGACGAGCAGAAATATCGGGAAATTTGCTCTGGAGTTAAAATAAGAGCAATATCCACCTCTCAGGAACGCTGGGTTACTAACCTACTCAACTATCACTGAGCCTCACAAGGCATAGTACTCCCCTTGAAGAGATAATTTATCAGATAAACTACATCCGCAACTGAAAGCTGTCCGTCGCAGTTGACGTTCGCGGACTCCAAAGGCATTGGGGAGTTCCCTCCCTTAAAGAGATAGCTTATCAAGTAAACAATGTCAGCAACGTCGACCTGGCCACTCGCATTCGGATCACCCAGGATATAACGGATACCCTTTTTCTGACCTGAGAGGGGCAATGGAAAGCAAAGACCCCAAAAAAGCACTGCTGAGATTAAAAGCCTGGTTTAAGATGACTAATCTGTTCAAGTGATAAAAGAGAAATAGATAAAAAGATAAGCTAATGCCTTGGTTGACCAAAAAAGAAGCAGCAGAATACCTGAGAGTGTGTGAGAAGACGATTGATAACCTTGAGAGTGGAGGTATGCTCAAAGGTTACAGGCTCTACATAGGAAAGAAGCCTATTGTCAGGTTCAGGCAAGAGGATTTAGATAATCTCTTTGTGAGAAGACAAAAAGGAAGACCAAGGCAGGTAGAAATAGCAGATTCAAGTTAAGAAATTGAGAAAAAAATAGCGAACCGGCAGTGCTTGACTTTTTTTTACCAAGATTAATGAAGCTGATTATATGAAACACTGCCGGTTCAAGCGTTCTTTGACAATTGAATCGTTCTATGCTGTGATTTTGTGCCTCAATTACTCCTACTCTGGTTCACAGGGAGCAGGTCCGCCTTTGAATAGGTAGTTTATCAGGAAGATCACATCTGAGACATTATTATGACCATCACAGTTAGCATCTCCAGCCTCAAAAGGAACAGGCTCTGCACCACCTTTAAACAAATAGTTAATCAGGTAGATTACATCTGATACATTCAGTTTTTCATCGTTATTAGCATCGCCCGAAATATATTTGGCAATTCCAACTATGGCAAAGTCATCGATGTTCCAACCACCTAAGTGGAGGTATTCGTCAGAATCGAGTTCGTAACGAATATGAACAGAAGGATTGGTATCTGCATAAGCTGATATATCTATATCCTGATATTCCCATTCATGGTCTATCTGGTCAATATTCGGGTCGTTTCCCCAAACAAGGTTCCCATTGACAAATATCTTGGCGTGATCGTAGATCCCCCTCTCACAGGAAAGCCATCTGTAATATCGCAAACGAGCTTTTTCTATGTAATTGCAATTGATAACCGGCGAATCCAGATAGTTGTCAGTATTGTCAGAATAGTTTCCATTTAGATTATTGCCCCAGATCTTAGTCCCGGAATGAGCTGTTTCCGGATCAGGGAGACCTCCACCGCCGGGTGTGCCTCTTTGCCAGTCACTTCGATTCTCAAAGAAACCAGTTGTCCAACCGCGATCGGTCTCCATGTCATCGAAAAAGGCAGTATCAAACTTCCCAATAAAATCGCATAGGCTTCCGCTGAAATCACCCTGGTTGCAGGTAATATTCAGATTAAAATCAACCCTGGTTCCAACTTCAACTGAGGAGTCTATCTGGAAAGTAAAATGGGGCGGAATAGAGGTTTTTATTTGATTAAACGATATGTCCGGAAAAGATGCCACTTCATCTGTAATGTTAATTCCAGGTAAGGTGGTTGACAAGGTAGCCTGAACTGAGGTGGCAGTATCAGGCCCTGTGTTTTTAAGGTCAACTTCTAAGGTTATCGTCTCCCCTGGTTCTGGTATTCCATCGCCGTCACCAGATGCTTCAGAAACTTGATGATTATAATAAGATAAGGTTACTGAATCAGGAGGATAAAGGGGCAGAACCGTGTTTTCACCTATGCCGCTAGAGTCATTGAACTTAATCTTGAAGTATCCTTCCATTCCCCACTCAGGACCCCAGCTATTTTTGCATATCCAGGCACCTTCTCCAGCACAGGAGGTGTCATCCCATCCAACAATAACTATAACATGCCCGCCCAGATACTGGCCCCAGGTGTATTGGTAGCATCCATTACTGTAACCATATTTAAAGTCCTCATAAACGTCGTACATGCTAGAGACCGGACCAGTGAGAAGTGCTTGTTTAATGGAATTGACATCATTGTTCACATACTGCCAGCCTTTGAGTTTCGCTACAACCGGGTAAAGGTCCTGAGTACAGGGTACGCTGTGACTTGCCTGATAAGGCATGGCTGATTCCAGTATTGCCCCGTTCCTTTGAAAAAGCTCGTAGGCTGCCTCAGCCCAGGCACCATAACATCCCTGATCAGTATAGATATTACAGGATAGAACCTGTTGTTCAGAAAGGTCATACTCAATACCATCGTGCTTTTTTACCGCTGCCTCAAAAGCGCCGGTTGCGGCAAAATCCCAACAGCTCCCACATTGTTGAGGTTGATGTTGATTTTTCACCGGAGTTACTATATTCGAATCTCTCCAGTCAAAATGGGGTGGAAAAAGCACCCCAGGTTCTGCTCTAAGCTTAGGTTGTTTTTCCAGCCACTCTTTATATCCTCTTGGTGGCTTATAACCTAAGAGTTTCTTGAACTCCTCAATCGAAAGCTCAGAAACCCAGCTTCTCCCAGCAGTCCAGTGATACCCCTTCTCATCGATTATCTTCTGGAGCTTTTCTATCCTCTGATCCACAGAATCAGAAAATGGTTCAGTCTGTGCCAAAACAAATCTGAACCCTCCCAACAGAAAAAACATCCCTAATACCAGCAATAACGTTTTAGCCTTAGGCATAAATGCCTCCGTAATAGAGGTTAAGTTTGTTTTAGAAAAGAACCACTATGCTTCCCCCGAGCTTAGGTTATGGCATTACATTAGTAAATTAGTCAGAAAACTCAGTAAGTCAAGGAGATTTTGCTTTGGTGTAAACCCTCCTTGATTTTTATGGTCGTGTTCTAACCTATGGAGTTACACCTTAATTTATCTCACACCTTTCTTGAATCTTCAGAAAATTCTAATCGGTCTCAGCCACAACTCGACTTTAGGACGTCCCGCTTTCCAGAATGAAGATAGGCCCTTATTTGCCGATAGTATAAAGGCGGACTAAAGGCTATAGTCTAAAGTCAAAAGCTAAAAGCTAAAAGCCAACAGCGAATAGCGGTTTTTATTATCTAAGGGGAAAGAATGGAAAATGCCAAGATAATGGTGATAGATGATGAAGAGAGCATGTGCCGGTTTATGCAGATAATGCTGCAGAAGGAAGGGTATGACGTTACCTCCACTGTAAGCAGCAAAGAAGCTCTGGAGGAGATGAAGAGCAAGGATTATGATCTGGTGATCGCGGATCTGATGATGCCGGAGATGAACGGTCTGGAGCTTCTGTCCAGAGCTAAATCTATTCATCCGGATATCAACTTCATCGTTATGACTGCTTACGCTTCAGTGGACTCAGCCATAGAAGCTTTGAAAAAAGGTGCCTTTGACTATATCACCAAACCTTTTAAGGTAGATGAGATAAAGATAGCCATTAAGAAATCTTTAACCCAGAAGAGGATCACTGAGGAAAATGTCAATTTAAAAAGACAGCTCAAAAAAGAATACGGGCTGCAAAGTCTGATCGGCAATTCCCCGGAGATGTTTCAGCTGAAGAAGCTGGTCGAGAGAATCGCAGATACGGACAGCACAGTCTTAATCCGGGGCGAAAGCGGAACCGGAAAGGAACTGGTGGTCAAAGCTATCCATCAGCTCAGCAGCAGGGCAGGGAAACCATTTGTCACCATCAATTGTGCCACCCTGCCAGAGGCTCTTTTAGAGAGCGAGCTTTTCGGGCATGTGAAAGGCTCCTTTACCGGAGCGATAAAGGATAAGGACGGCCTGTTTAAAGTGGCAGATGGAGGAATTTTCTTTATGGATGAAATCG
>Ga0315277_10010636_pt1 | contig 11642 bp, 3 predicted proteins | sample YL17G05_15_MG_FD_203695 | JGI IMG/M metagenome (GOLD analysis project Ga0315277, IMG submission 203695) | Sediment microbial communities from Yellowstone Lake, YNP, Wyoming, USA - YL17G05_15 | ecosystem: Environmental > Aquatic > Freshwater > Lake > Sediment | place: USA: Wyoming | collected...
GGACGAGCGTCTGGCCGAGCAAACCCAGAAACTGGAAGAGTTTGTGCTGAGCTGCGAAGAGCGGGCGCGGGAGGAAAAGGCTACTCAGGATGCGCTAACCGAGATCCAAAAGTTGGTGGATAGGGGTGAAATCCAGACAGCCGACGAGCGATTGAAGGCGCTGGAAGAGCAATTGGACAAGGACAAGACCGCCTATCCCCAGGTGAGCCGGCTGCGGACTCGGATTAATGCCCGGCAGAACTTGCAAGATCTGCTGACTGAAGCGGATACAGTCCACAACGATCCAGACAGCAGTGATGAAGCTTTTCGGGAGATGTTCGATGCGCTCAAGGAAGCGGCGGAAAGATACAAGACCAACCCTGACATCCCCATTAAGCAGAAGCATTTACGCGCTCGGTTGCTGTTCCGACAGGCCGAGCGAGAGCTGGGAGTTGAACCCTTTGACAGAGTACGAGCCAAGTACCGATCGGTGATCGAGCTGGGCGGGGCCGACGCCGATCAATCTCAACAGCGACTCGACCAAATGGCAAAGGACGAAGCCGAAGCCAACAGGGTCGAAAGTGTATTGGCGACAGCCCAGGACGATTTGAACAGCGAACGCTATGCCGAAGCGCGAAACCTCTTGAAACCTTGGGTCAGGAGGGAAGCCGTTCCCCAACGCAGAAAGGTGTTGGAGCTATTCGGCCAGGCCACGAACCACTTGATTGAAAAGATTGAAAGCGAGTTGGAGGAACTGGGACGCAGCGGGCGACGCAGGCTTGATACTCAAGCCATCTTGGAGAAGGTGGACGAGTTGGCCGGGCTCGATTCGGAACGAGAGCGGCAATGGGGCAAATTAAAAGCCCGCTGCTATGTGCAGTTGGCGCAAGAGACGAAGAACGCGGGGGACGCCAAGGGCTACTGGCAAAGCGCGCGCGAGTGCGCGCCCAGAGAATCCGAGTTATATCGAGACATTGAAGCCGGCCTGCGCCAGGTGGAGAAAAAGCTGGTGTTTGGGCAGGTGGTGGCTCCTGCCGAAAACACGGAGGAGGCCCGACAAAAGGCCCGACAGGATCAGGCCCGACAATTGCTGACATTGCTGAGCCAGCAGGATGATCCCGAAGTCCGGCTGCGCCTGGCTGATATCTATTTGCGAGACGGCAACTTGCAGGCCGCGTGGACTCAGTTGGAAAGCGCCGAGCAGCTTGTGAGCTTGGCTGTCATACCTGGACAGGACGGCGAGTTGATCGAGACGCGGAAGCGATTGGAGGCGGAGGCATCTCTCCAGCGCGAAAAGGAGCGCATCGAAGCGCAACTCAAGTCCATGTGCTCGCTGACGGATTTCCACTTGGCCAAGAAAAAATACATCAGATTGAAGAGCAAACTTGCACCTCGAGACAAGTGGTGGGATGACCTTATTGATCGTGTGATTGAAGACCTGGAGGCGGATTGGGAAGAACAGCAAGATGGAAACGTGCCGTTGTGGCGGGCGGCCCTGCCGATGCTCAAGATCCTAGAATTGAGAGAGCACGGGCGCGCCTGGGATGTCTTGCGGCAGGTGGCCCGGCAGAGTTTAAATTTGCATGGCAAGGTGAATAGGATCGTGCACAACACGACTGGCCCTGCCGGCGCGCCGGCGGAGCAGGCGTTGGCCCATCAGGTCAAAGAGGCCCAAGAGGCCGTAGAAGAGGCCGAGGCTTATCAGGAAATCTTTCAACGGCGGGGAAACAAATTGCACGACCTCCAGCCGACGGATTTGGATGAGAATGTGAGGCTGCTCCGTAGCTGGTGGGAAAAGCTGGTGACGGTCGAGGCGCTCATCGCAGAGGCGCGTGGTCTCTTGAGCGCGGCGATGCGCTCCGGGGAGCAACGTCACTGGGATCAGGCATGGGAGATCATCGCCCAGATTGGTGGGACTTTTGATCGCTCCGAACCTGGCTCAGAGGCATCGCGCCACGTCCAACCGAACGACACAGCCACATTATCCGGTCATCGCACCGTGGCGCTGCTGATCAAGGACTATAGGGATGCCAAGCAGACGCGAGAGCGCCTGGAGACATGCCTCAAGGAACTGCCACGGGCGTGGAAACAAGAGGACTTTATTCAGGTACACCGGCTCATCCGAGAACTCGGCGAAAATGATCCAAGGGGCGAGAAATTTGGCCTCTCCAATCGTCGCATCCCGGTCCAAAAACTGGATTTGGAATTGGATCAAGTTGATGTGGATCTGAAACAACTAGATGCCCTGGTGACCCAGCGCGAGGGCCAGTTGAAGAAAACACAGGGGTGGGTAGATGCGGCCCGGCATGTGGTGCCCTGGCGCGCTCTACCGCCGCGGCGCGACGAGACGCAGCCCGAGCCAACTGGCGAAGACGAATTAGAGAGAGCCGTGAAGCTCAGGGCTGTGCAGCGGGCCGTTCAAAACAAAGACTGGTTGGGAGCTGGCAAACTTTATGCTTCGCTACCCGTACCGGCGAGCGAAACCGGCACCGAGAAAGCTGAAGCATCTCTACTGCCGCTCGTCGAGCTGGTCGAGAGTGCTATTGAAAAGGCAGATTTTAAAAGGGCGTTCGAGTTGTGCCTACAGGCGCTGTATGGTCGCCCGCCAGACCAAGTCATGAATGTATTGGGTAAAGAGTTCCCAGATTTCAATGAGGCAGTTACATCATGGAAAGCAGTCCGCGATAGCCAGGAAGGAAACGCGTTCTCTATACAGGAGTATGGTGGCCGGGAGATGTGGTCGCTGCTCAAAGCCAGGCGGTGGCTTGAGGAGCTGCCATCAGGTGTCACGGATGATGAACGCGTGTCAGGCTGGCGGGCCAGCCTGGTCCTGGCGCGTGGCATGACGCTGGCGCACGAGGTAGGCGTCTGGGAAACTGAAGCGCAGGCCAAACTCGAAGCGATTGCCGACACCTGGCACAAATTTAACGATCACTTGCGGCAGGCAATAGATAACATCAACTATGCGGGCACGCTGCGCGCATTCTGGAAAAGGGGAGAACGCAAGCAAACTCTGGAGGCTGCCCAGGAGGCGTTGGATCAAGCGCGAGACCTCTGCTCAGAGAGTGTGACTCGCGACGAGTGGCAGAGTCAGTTGAATAGAATGCGGTGATATGATGCGCGTTGCTGTCCTATCCGATATTCATGGTAATCTGCCCGCGCTGCTGAGCGTGTTGGCCGACGCGATCCACGAAGGCGTGACCCAGGTTTGGTGTCTGGGGGATATCGTCGGCTATGGTCCGTACAGCCTGGAGTGTTACGAGGAGTTGAGGGACCTCGAAAACAAACGCGGCATTCCCGTGAGCGCCTGGATAGCTGGCAACCATGATTGGGGGTTGGCTGGCAAGCTGTCCCTGGAACCTCGCTTCTTTCCTCAGGTCGAGGCCAAGTGGGCACTTGAGCAAACGGAATTGATTACTTCCCGGGACGAGGAAACACGGCACAGGTTTGACGCAATGCGCGAGTTCTTGGCCGGGCTGCCCACTTTTGCCGAATCGCCCCAGGTCGGTGTGTGGCTAATGCATGGGTGGGTTGCAGCCAACGAGTCACGCAAGATGGATGTTACAGGGCTCGGTAGTTACATCAAAACAAGCGTTGATGATGCCTGGAAAGCCGAGAACTCGTGGAAGGCGATGAGTGAGCTGGCAGAGAAGAGTGCACACGGGCGCCCCAGCCTTATCCTGGCGGGGCACACACACCAACCGATGCTGCGGCGCCGCCTGAGTCACGATGACTGGCGACTCGATTCGCCATCTGACAAGGGCCTTGATCCGCCGGCTGGTTGGCCGGAAGCATGCCCCAAGTGCGGACGCGGTAGTTGTCAAAGTATTGCACGCTGGAGACTCAGCATTATCCTGCCCGATGATCCGGCGCTTGTCAATCCTGGCAGCGTGGGCCAGCCGCGCGATGGTTGCCCTGCCGCCTCCTACGTCATCCTAGACTTGGGACACCGTCACCAGGTGACGTTCAAGCGAGTTGGTTATGCTGTGCAGGACACAATTAATGCTTTCTCCAGGCTGGCTAGAAAACCCGATGGCAGCATAGACACAGTGGCAATGTACAACCACGTAAAGGAATTGCGAAACAGGCTGATGAGAGGAGGGTAAAGGCCGAATGTCAAAGAACATACTACTCAGAGGAACTGTCTGCGCGTGGCTGGTGATTGTGTGCCTGGCCTGGCAAGTCGGCCCAACAGCGGCGCAGCAACCCCAACCGACGAAATATACCGGGCTGGACGTAGTGTTCCTGGTGGACCAGTCCGGGAGTATGGGCGGGAGAAACGCAGGCAGCCAAGATCATCCAGAACCCAACGACCCTTATGGCTGGCGCTTTGACGCTTTGGTCCGTGCCGTGCGCTTGCTGGGACCGGCGCTGTGGCAGACCCATCCCGAATCCACGGTGCGTATGGCCGCCGTCGAGTTTGGAGACGAGGCGAAGCTGGTCTTGCCGATTACGAAAATCGAAGCCCGCAGCCAGGCAGATTGGCAGCCCCAGGAACAGGATCTCATCGCCCGTCTCAGCGAGTACAAGAACAGGCGTCAGAGCCAAAACATCGGAAACACTAACCACCAGGCCGCTTTCGTCATGGCGCGCGACCTGTTCAACAAGATGGAACAAGAGGATAACTCGCCCAGACTCAAGGTCATCATTGTAGTGACCGATGGACGGCCCTGCATCGGGACAGTTGACCCGGCAACCGGGCAGCGCACCTGCCAGCCCTGGGCTTCGCACCTGGCCGAGTTGAGAGACTCGGTGATCCCCGCGCGCTTCCCCGCCGAAAAGGGTTATCGCATATACATGGTCGCCATCAACGACAGCGCTGACAACTATTGGCCGGACACGCGGGGGTATTGGGAAGCCATCGCCAAGTCGCACAACGGCCGGGCCGAAAAGGTCTCCAGCTTGAACGAGATCGGCTCGTTTTTCAGCCAGACCCTTTCCGAGTTGCTGATCCAATTGCCGCATCCAGGCTCGGTGCTTCCGCCGATTCCTCTTATCCCCAAGCGAATCGAGAGCGGTTTCTACCCGGTCATTCCTTACCTCCAGGTCCTCCGGTTTAGCGTTTACAAGAGCGACCCCAAAGATTGGGTTGGATTGGAGGAAGTAGGCACGCCGTTGGATGTCACACGGTCCAACGCCGATGGCCGCATCACGGTCACCGGCAACGATCCAAACACCATGTTCGGTCAAATAGAGGTGCTGCGGCCCCAGCCCGGTCAATGGCGGATTCAAAAGTCCCCTGGCTCCAACGTGATCATCGAGGTCCAAGGCATTCTATTCAATCCCAAGTTGATCAGCCCGGCGGGCGAACAGCCGCGCGGCGTCCCAGCCCGCGTTGAGCTGAACCTGGTGGACAGCAGCGCCAACTTTGTCACAGGGTACGACAATCCGCTCTATGCCCTGGAGGTGGCGGCCACAATACGCACCGGGCAAGCAGCGCAGACTCTTGGGCTGGCCCAAGAAAAACCCGGCGTGTACGCCGGCCTGTTTGCCCCACGGACGCTGGGCGCTCATACCGTTCATCTGCAGGCCACGAGCCACGACCCGGATGGGAACAAGTTCACAGTGATGGATCAGGATGCTGGCACGTTCGCCGTCGGGCCATTGGTCGCTAAACTGGACAGCCCAAGGGGGGATGTTTACCAGAGTGTGCCGGTGAGCTTGACCTATCACTTCTTGGATGCGCGAGGCAACCTGATACGTGAGGCCAACACTGCAGAATCCGTGCTCACGGTCAAAGTGACGGTGACGGGCAAAGACGATACCCAGACGGTGACACTAGCTCGAAAGGAAAGCGGCATCTATACGGCAGAATACGCCGCGAACCAGCCAGGTCCTCACCAGTTGCACATAGTGGTCACGACCAAAGACACCACCAGCAACGTGCTGACTGTCCTCGAAGAGGACAGCAGCGCCTTTGATGTCAAGCCAACAGTTGGCATCAAATACGCTGTGCTGCGACCACAAGATGGCGCGCTCGAGTTCATCCGACCCTGGTGGCTATTTCCTACCCGGCCACTGGAGATTGAAATTGAAATGCGAGACGAGCGGGGTCAGCCGGCGCTACTGAACCAGGTTATCGCGGGCGCGCCAGAGAAAGCTTTTGAACTCGAGCTCACAGATCCAGCGGGCCGAGTGCGATCTGCTGGGGCGGCATGGAGTGCAATGGGCACGCCAGGCCGGTTACGCGCTGTGGGCGCAAGCTTGAATGACACGGGCAAGTGGACGGCCGAGATCAGACCATCCTTCACGCCCAAGGCCGGTTACGCGCTGGTGAACCGGGAGGCAACCCGCGTTACCTTTACCCGCGCCGAACACTATTTGGCCTTTGGTGTGAACGGCGTCGCCCTGCTGGGTATCCTAGCAGCCATCGTCGTGTGGGTCGTGCACTACAAGGCCATCACCAAGCCGCCCTTGCTGAGTGGAATGCTCTATATCCGCGATACCCAGGGCAACATGGTTTGGACTCGTGCGCTGGCTGGGAGGCGCAATCGTGTCACCTTCTCTGGCAAGGATCTGCCCGTGGCGACACGCCTGAAACGTCTCTCGGTCACGCGCGCTTCGGGAAAGGAGGAAGCTGTTGAAGTGACAGCCCGATTGGATAACAATAGCGTGATAGCCGCCTCACGCCTGGTATTCAAGAGCAGGCGGCAGCTAGGCTCGAACCTGTATCTGCATTACGAGCAGTACTAGAGGCACGCGAGCCAACGCATAGGATGCGTCGGCTACTCTAAACGAACAAAGGAGGTTTCCTGATGGCTACACCCGCTTTGATCGTCGGTTTAGGTGGCACAGGCGTCAAGGTGTTGACGCTGGTCAAGCAAGACCTCATGGCCACTCACGGCGGCCAGATGCCGCCCGAGGTTCAACTGCTGGCCTTTGATACAGAGGCCGAGTCCGATGTGAAAGCCGGAGTTGCGGTAGCCGCCACCGCCGCCGGCGCAGCCGGAACCGTCAAGTTGGAGAAAGAGAAAGGAGAATACATCTGGGTTGGCGGCAACATCCGAGAGTACGTGCGCGACGTGGCCCGCGGCAAGTATCCCCACGTGAGTTCGTGGCTGCAGGCAGCATATTACATGGACACACTGCCGGATGCGCTGTTCTACCTGGAGGCCGGGGCCGGGATGTTGCGCCAGTTCGGCCGCCTGGCTATTTTCTATGACGTGCTCAAAGGTGCCGGACTTTCCAAAATCTATCGTATGACTAGGCAGGCTATTGAGCGCGCGCAGCGGGCAAAAAGCGGCCAAGCCATCCAGGCCATGCTGGTCAGTTCGGTAGCCGGCGGTACCGGGGCCGGCATGTTTGTGGACATGGCCTACCTGATCCGCCAGATCGCCCGTCTGGAACTACGAGCAGAGGTTGTTCTGCGTGGCTTTCTAGTGATGCCGGAGGCTTTTTCCAAGATTCCGAGCGGCGTAACCACCGACATGCGCGCTCGTGCCTATGCCGCCATGCGTGAGAACAAGCGATTCATGGTGGATCCCGACTGGGTAGACGGATACCCGATGTACTATCACGGCGCCGAGCGGCGCGGGGACGGAGATGATGTGTGGCAAGGCCATGCCAAGAGCAAAATCTTTGACTTTCTCTACCACATTGACGGCCGGCGGGACAAGAACCAGCTGGACACGGTGGAATTGGAACTGGGTGTCGCTCCGACCATCGCTGATGTGATTGCCGCCGCCCTCGACGAGGAGGGAGGCCGCGCTTTTGATCAGCACAAAGTCAACTTGAACAGCACCGTGCAAAGCACGGGCAAGACGGCCTTTTATGGCACCGTCGGCGCCTATACGTTTGTGCTGCCGATGTATCACATCGTCGAGGATTTCAGCCATCGGCTGGCATTAGAAGCGCTGGATGAGATGCTGGGGATAACCAAGGGCCACGGAGAGCGCGACCGCGACGGTGTTCCCATCCGCCTGCCCTCCGACCGCAACATCGAAGCTGGCGAAGGCAGGGCCGGGCACGATGATGCCCTGGGCTTTTTGGAGAGAGACATGGTGCGGAGCACTCAGGATAGTAATGTCGAAGCGCAGCCTACCCCGCTCACCAGGGAGATAGCCCGTGTGGCCGGACAGGCCGGGCCAGAGACGCGGGACCAGATGCGGGGCGAACTGGCCGGGCGCGACCTGGTTACCTGGTTGGGTTTCTTTGAACCCCAGTACGCCGAGGCTGAGGCCACGCGGCGCGAAGTGCAAGCCGTCCTCCAGCGCCGGGTGGAGGATGTGGTGCTGACCAGCGATAAACAGGGCGAAAAGCCCGTGGACGGCCTGCGGCGCATTGAGGAGAATGTCAAAGCCTACAAGTCGCAACACCTGGGTGCCGAAAGAGAAGGCGGACGGCGGGAAGGCGGCGACTTTCGGCGTGCACTGGAAAAGTATCGCGATCTCCAACTGGAAACCTTCCGCAAGATGCTCACTATCCACTGTAACAACATTCTCAACGGCCGCTCGACTGAGAACTTGCGGGAAGCGCGCGGGGGCAAACTGGGCTACCTGGTGGACTTTCTCGACGGGTTGGCCAAGCAATTAGATGCCTTCCTGGTGTTGATGGAAGAGGCGCGCGAGGCGCGCGAGGGCCGTGGAGAGCGCGGTTCTGCCATCGAAGGCACCCGCGCCGCATTGGGGACGATGAAGCAGCGCGCTTCGAGCATCATCCCCGGCCGGCCTGTGGGCGCGCAGCAGCGGTATCTGCAGGCCGAGCAATACCTGGTGGATATCCTGCGCTACGAGGTGCTGGAGCAATTGGTCATAGATACGGCCAAGATGATGCGCGAGTACACACAGGGTGCCCGCGATCAAGCCCAAACCTGGGCCAACGCCCTGGGCATTGGCCGAACCAGTCTGTATGCCGGCATCCTGGACGGCCGCAAGCAGGTGGCCTCTAATCGAGAGGAGGCCGAAAAGATGCGAGTGCGGCACTTGATCCGAGACGACAAGTATGAAGACGCACTATACACCGAGTACGCCAGCAAGCGAGTGGATCGGGTCAACGAGATGCTGCGCGATCTGGCCTGGCAGGCAGAGACAAAGTCGGTCGGCGCGCGCCAACAGTTTGTCTTGAACCTGGCCGCGGTGGCGCAGGAGAATGTCCAGGCGGTTTCCAGGCCGCTCAACCCCGACGATCGCAAGAAAAACCTGGATGCCCTGTTGGGACGGGCCCGCGAGGCCTTTGCCGAAGCCTGGCAGCGGGAGTCGGTGCTCAAGTACCTGCGCGAGAAATTCCAAGAGCCGGCTCGGCTCGGGAATGAGTTGCATGAGAATGGTGGCCCACTGCTGCGTGTTGAGCGCGTGCCGGAGGGGCAAAGGATCGTCCCGGCCAATTACCTGCGGGTCGCCTACGGCGAGGACCCAGGCGCGGAAGCTTATCTCACCGACGTGATCCGTTCTGTGGCCAATCTCTCCCATGCCGACGAACAGTTTGCCAAGATCATCAAGGCAGCCGACCGCTTTAAGTGCAGCCTGATCTATACACAGGACCTGATCCCGATCGAGGGTACCCGCTCCTTTATAGATGCAGAGGGCGACTATTTGCGCTGGAAAGGCACAGGAGCCATTGCCACCAGCAAACGAGAAATCCTGCATCTCTTCCCGGCCGAGGTCAACGCCGTGAAATATGAGCAGCAGGCTGTGACCGAGCTAAAGCTTTCACCTTTCCTGCTCGATGACCGGGCCGTGCTGCAACTGGAGGATATTGAACGTTTTAAGTTGTTTGCCAGTTGCATAGCCTTTGGGCTGATCAACGTCGGCTCAAAGACGCATGAAAGTGGGCGACCACAGAACTTTTGGCGACTGGCCCTGCCGGAAGAGGCTGGCGGCGAATTGTTCGAGCGCGAACCAGCGCGAGACATCTACCTGACCGCGCCAACAGGCGAGGGCAGTCCCAGCCTGCTGGGGGCAGTGGATACCTTCAACTATGTGCGCAAGGACAAGCGCGCCGACAGCGCCCAGGCGATAGAAGGGGTTGAAGTGCCCATTGACTATGGGCGTGTGCAGCGAACCTTGGTGGCCGCCCGCAAGGACAAGGCCCAGGCGCGGCTCGAGGCCGGACTGGAGATCGACTCGAATGTGGTCACGGCGCTCAAGAGCAAGGAAAAGGATAAGCAAGCACAAGCCAAACTACTGCTGGCCGAGCGCGCCTATATCTCTGAGCAGCGGGACGCTTTGTTGAAGCGCTACCGAGAATCCAAAGAGCGCCAGGAGCGCGACCTGAGCATCTGTTTGCACCTGGCCCTCAGTGACGAGATACGTAGCTTGGAGATCGCGGTGCGGGAGATGCTGCGGTAGGCAGTGGGATAACAGCAATGGGCAGGCAGAGGGCCTTGCCTGCCTATTGCCTTGGAGAAACGCAGTGCGTGAAGCCGGAATCCTGGCGGAGATTGACCGGGTCAAGCAGCAAATCAAGACCATCACGGTGGGTGACAGCCCCATCGAGGGTTACGAGACTGAGTACCAAGACCTGCAACAGCGGCTGGCTGCCCTGCAAACGCAATTAGAACTAGAAGAAGCTCCCCTCTTGAGCCAGCAACTGGAACAGGCGAAAAGACAAGCCAGCCAGGAACAGTTTGTTGAGGCTTTGAGTGCGCTGGATGAGGCAAGAAAGTACACCAGGGCGCGAAAGGATCGTCTTGCTCTCGTCACCGAGGTCCGGCACCAAGTTGAGCAAGCGCGCGAAGACTGGAAAAAGAAACAGGCCGCGCGCATTGAAAAAGTACTGGCGGATGAAGCACAACCGCTGCCCAAAGAGATCGAGACCTGGGTTGAAGAGTACCACGCTCAAGCCCCGGAAGACGGAGGCCGGGTTGAAGGCTGGTTGCATCGAATCGAAACCCGCCGCCGCCTGGATGCAGTAACCCAGGCTGTCGAAACCCTGCGCAAAGAACTGCAGCCGTTGTGGGCCGAGTGCAAGCAGGCGATTGACAAGAACGAATTTGCGGCGGCGGCGGTGGCGGCCCGCAAGATTGTGGAGCCGGTTCGCAAGCTGCAGCGGGAATACGGCAAAGCTGCGCCCGTGCAGGCACTGGTGCAAGATGCCGAAACGTTGGAAAAGGATGCCAAAGGAGTATTCGCTACAGCCGTCCAAACGGCCAACTTTGAGCAATTGTTGGAGGTGTATCAGGACCTCAAGCAGCTAGGGCACGATCGGCTTCCTCGTTTCCAGGCCGTGCGCGAGGCTGGCCGGCTGCGGTTCATCTCTGACACACATGGGCAAGAGATTCTGGATATCAAGCCCTGGGCCGAGGCAGGGGAACTCGTACCGGCTAATACGGCGATTCGAGAAATCGAGGCACTGGCCACCGAGTATGCTTGCCAGAAAGCTGAGGGAAAGCTAGGACTAGCCGGGCAGGTTGTATCCCTTGACCCGCGCCGCGCGAGCGACCTGTTGGACGCGGCACGCAAGCTGTTTGTGCCGGAATCGCACAAGCGTGACACACAATGGCTGGCCTGGCTGGAGAAGGTTGACAACTGTGGCCGGATCACTGTGCAGCCGGCCATTCAGCGCCGCCAGAAAGCAGAAGGACGGCGCGATGCAGCCTTGGAGCTGCCGGATGTGTTAAAAGCCTGGGATGAGTTGAGCAAGGTGGCCCAGGATGAGCCGAACATTCCCCTGCTGGATGAAGCTCGGGCCAGCTTGCACGACCGGCTGAAGGTTCGCATCAGGGA
>Ga0315277_10010637_pt1 | contig 11641 bp, 9 predicted proteins | sample YL17G05_15_MG_FD_203695 | JGI IMG/M metagenome (GOLD analysis project Ga0315277, IMG submission 203695) | Sediment microbial communities from Yellowstone Lake, YNP, Wyoming, USA - YL17G05_15 | ecosystem: Environmental > Aquatic > Freshwater > Lake > Sediment | place: USA: Wyoming | collected...
GAGGCTATGTCTATTCATTCGGGGCTCGGCGGAGTATGTTTCTAGACGCACACATGGGCGGCCTCCGGCCAGCGACTGTGCCCGGGCGCGGTGGGAAAACGCAGGATGTTCAAGAGCGTAATCAATGTTTGGGGATGGGTTTGTTTTTCCACCGCGCCCGGGCAAAGCCGCTCGCGCGCGAAGCGCTGGCCCATGCGTGGGTCCTAGAAGCGCATCCCGCTGCCTTTGTTTTTTAGAGGTCTTGGAGGTCTTCGTGGTTCGTTTTTCGCTTTAAATCGTTGGGCAGAAGCTACCGATTTGCCTGGAGTTGACTCCCACTTCTAATTGCACCCACGAGTCATCCAAACTTGATATTTAGCCGCCATTGGGCTAACATGTTTGTTGGCTAGCTTTGAAAAAGGTGGGCTTGTTGTGCCCACTTTTTTATTTTGGGGTCACGGAATGACAGCCCAAATTGAAATGAGGCAGCACGAGAGTCTCGAGGCAAGGATTCAAGCTCTGGCGGAGCAACTTGCGGCTTCGATGGAGATGGAGATCGTTCTTGTTGAAATCAGAGGTGGCGGCAATCGCCCCATAGTGAGAACATATATTGATCGACCCGGAGGCGTCACACTGGCTGATTGCGAACGGTTCAGCAAGCGGCTCTCGGTGCTGCTGGATGTCGAGGATTGGATCCCATTCAGCTATATGCTGGAGGTGTCGTCACCAGGATTGGATCGACCCCTTGTCAAGGAGGCTGATTTTCAGCGTTTCGCCGGAAAGAGCGCCCGGGTCCGCACACGTCGCCTCGTTGAAGGGCAAAAGAACTTCAGGGGGAAGATTCTCGGGGTGACCCAAGGCCGTCTGGGGCTCGAAGTGGCCGCCGGAAAACAGGTCAACATCGATGTTGGAGATATCGAAAAAGCGAATCTCGTAATTGAGATTTAGGGCGCTAGCCCCGGGGGTTTGGCACTATGTCGAACATCATCACTCAAACCATCGAGCAGATCAGCAAGGAAAAGAACATCGATCCGAAGATCATCATCGAGGCGCTGGAAGATGCCATGGTGGCGGCATCCAGAAAATACTACAAGACCAACGAGGATATCAATGCGCGTTTCGACCCGGAAACGGGGATGGTGGAGATCTTTGCGGTAAAGCGCGTCGTCGAGCAGGTTGAGAATCCGAACCTGGAAATCTCCCTGGAAGAAGCGAAACAGATTGACGATAGTCTTGCGGTAGACGACACGGTCGAGATGCCCAAACCCATGGACGTGTTGGGACGAATCGCCGCGCAGACGGCAAAGCAGGTGATCCTGCAAAAGGTGCGCGAGGCTGAACGGCAGAACATCTATAACGAGTATTCTCAAAAGATCGGCGAGCTGGTCAACGCGGTAATCAAGCGTTTTGAAGGGCCGGACATCATTGTGGATGTCGGCAAGACCGAAGCTCTTCTGCCGTTGCGCGAGCAGTCTCGAGCGGAAACGTATAAGCAGGGGGAGCGGGTTCGGGCCATCATTGTCAAAGTTCTTCCGGTTGCCAAGGGACCGCAGGTGATCCTCTCCCGCACAGACCCGCAGCTCCTGATCCGGCTGTTCGAGATGGAGATCCCGGAAATCTACGACGGCACCATCGTGGTCAAGAACGCAGTCCATGAACCGGGAGATCGTGCCAAGGTCGCGGTGGCGTCGCTGGATCGCGATGTGGATCCGGTCGGTGCCTGCGTGGGCATGAAGGGGTCGCGCATCAACTCCATCATCCGCGAGCTCCGTGGCGAAAAGATCGACATCGTGCAGTGGTCGGATGATGCAGCGCAGTACGCCGCGAACGCGCTGAATCCGGCGAAAGTATCCAAGGTTCTGATCATCGATCCTGCAGAGAAACGGATGGAGGTCATCGTCGAGGAGAAACAGCAGTCCCTGGCGATCGGGAAAAAGGGGCAGAACGTGCGCCTGGCATCGAAGCTCATCGGCTGGCAGATCGACGTCAAGAGCGAGGAGCAGAAGAAACAGGAGGTGCTCAGTGTTATGGAGTCCCTCACCTCATCTTCCACGTCGCTGGGCGAGCTGGAAGGGATCAGCGAACGCATCGTTGAGAAATTGCGGGAGGCCGGAATCGAGAACGTCGAGAGAATCTTGGAGCTGGGCGAGGGAAAGCTCGTCGAGATCCCCGGTGTTGGCGACAAGACGGCGGCGAAAATCATGGAGGCGGCACGGGATCTTTTTGAGGAGGTAGAAATCGAGGTTCCCGAAGGGATGGAGTTACCCACAGCCATTAGAGCTCCCAGGACAGCGCAGGCGAGCGGGCAGCCTGCGCAACCGGGCGAGTCAACTCCGCCGGAAGAAGGGGAACAAGTGACCCAGGCTGAATCCGTGGGCGGGGAGTTCTCAGGCATCGAGGTAGCCGAAACAGCTCCGACTCCCGAAGAGCCCGTTAAGGAAGAGCCCGTTAAGAAGGAGGTCGACGCTGACTCCTCCGAAGGAGAGGCGGGGAGTCATTGACGGGCAGAGCCTCGGCCTCGTTGAAAACTGCTGTGTGTTTGATTTAACATGATCGGTGGGGCCCTGCGATAAGAGCAGGATGAGCCCTGGTTAGGGGTGTGTGGTCGAGATGGAGAGAATGACGGTCGCGGAACTGGCGACGGAATGTTCGGTTCAAAACAAGGTGGTCTTGTCTGAACTGAAGCGGCTGGGATTGTACGTATTCTCACCCAGCGCAACGATTGACATCAGTTTCGCCGAAACCATTCGCAGAAAGATCCTCTCGCAGCGCGAAGCAGCGGAAGCCAAGCTCGTCGAAGCTGAAAAAAAGAAGGAAAAGGAAGCTGAGGCTGCCCGCAAGGCTGAGAAGAAGGTGGCCAAGGAGGCCGAAAGCGAGAAAAAGGCTGCCGGACGCCGCGCGACAGCCAAGGCCGCAACTGTGGCACCTGTAAAGGAAGCTCCTGTTTCCAAGGCCGCCGCGGCGCGCAAGGGGAAGAAGGCCGCTGCTGTCGAGGTCAAAAAGGAGGTTGAAGAACCCGCAAGGCCTTCGCTGGCGCCCAGGAAGGGGCGCAAGCATTACGACCGCGAGACTGCGGGCTTGGTTGAAGTGACTCCAGTGGTCGAAGCTCCGAAGCCGGCTGAACCGCCTGCTCTGGGCGAGGTAGCTTTGGAGCATGCAGTCGAGTGGGTCGCTGCGCCCCCGGAAGCTGCGGCGCCTCAAGCCGAGATCCCCCGCGAAGTAGTTGAAGAAAAACCGGCAGCGGTTTTGCCGGGACTCCCTGCCCCCGCTATGGCTGCATCCGCCGAGGCCGTGCCGACACAGGAGCTCGCTGCTCCACCCGCCGAAGTCGGGCCCGCTCCAGGCATGGTTTCGAAGAAAGTCGTGGTCCGAAAGGCCAAGTCCAAGATCCTCATGCGCAGCACTATGGAGAAGGTTGTCACTCCAGAGATCTCGGACCGCATCCTTCGGGGCCTGCGTGGAGAAAGGCCGGCGGTAGCACGAGCTATCACTCCCGCCAAGCCGCTGAAAAAGAGGAGAGCGGACCGAGCGGAAGCCCCAGCAGCTAGAGTGCTTGAATTCCCGCGTCCCCCCGTTTCACCAGAGGAGTTCAAGCCGATCAGCATAACCGAAGGCGTGACGCTCAAAGAGCTCGCGGAGAAGATGGATATAAAGTCGAAGTACATCATCCAAAAGCTCATTTCCAAGGGGATTCTGGCTTCGATCAATCAGACGTTGGATCTCGACATCGCGAAAGAAGTCTGCGCGGAGTTCGGTTTCAGGGCCGGAGTCATCAGTTTCGAACAGGAGGCGGAGAGCAAGCAGGAGGTTGTGGACCGAGCCGAAGACCACCTTCCCCGCCCGCCGGTGGTCACGATCATGGGCCATGTGGATCACGGCAAGACGTCGCTGTTAGACGCCATTCGCGAGACAAATGTGACGGCAACTGAGGCGGGGGGAATCACCCAGCATATCGGCGCCTACCAGGTCGACGTAAACGGGCGCGGCATTACCTTCCTCGACACGCCGGGCCACGAGGCATTCACGTTGATGCGGGCGCGCGGCGCCCACGTGACGGACATCGTGGTTCTTGTGGTAGCAGCCGATGACGGCGTGATGCCCCAGACGATAGAGGCCATCCATCATGCCAAGGCCGCCAACGTCCCCATCATTGTGGCCATAAACAAGATCGACAAGCCGGGCGCCCAGCCCGAACGCGTCAAACAGTCGCTGTCCGATCAGGGGCTGCTGGCCGAGGATTGGGGCGGAGATGTGGTCATGGTCGCCGTCTCCGCAAAGATGAAGACCAACCTGGACTTGCTGCTTGAAATGATTCTGCTGGTAGCCGATATCAAGGACTTCAAGGCCAACCCGAAGCGGCTGGCATCGGGCGTCGTTCTGGAAGCGAAGGTGGACAAGGGACGCGGATGTGTGGCTACCGTGCTCGTTCAGAACGGCACTCTGCACGTGGGCGACTCGTTTGTCGCGGGCGCGGTGCACGGCCGCGTCCGCGCCCTCCTCAACGACCGCGGCATGCACAACAACACGGCCGGACCTTCCGTGCCGGTGGAAATCCAGGGATTGCAGGATCTCCCCCAGGCCGGCGATACCTACCAAGTTTTCGAGGATGCGGCCAAGGCACGGCAGGTGGCCGAGTACCGCCAGACCAAGTTGCGTGAGCAGTCTCTGCGTTCCTCGGCCCGCCTGTCACTGCAAGCTCTTTTCCAACAGATGAGGGAAGGGAAAGTGAAGGAGCTCTCGCTCATACTCAAGGCCGACGTGCAGGGTTCGGTCGAAGTCCTCACGGACATGCTCAACAAGCTCAGCACCGACAAAGCGAAGGTGCGGATCCTGCACGGCGGGGCCGGCGCCGTCACGGAAACCGACGTGCTGCTGGCGTCGGCCTCGAATGCCATTATCATCGGTTTCAGTGTTCGGCCCGAGCGCAAAGCACAGGATCTTGCGGAAAGCGAAGGGGTCGAAATCCGACTCTATACCGTCATTTACAATGTCGCGAACGACATCAAGAACGCGATGATCGGCATGCTCGAGGCTACGACTCACGAGAAGTACCTCGGCCGTGCGGAGGTCCGGGATACATTTAAGGTGCCCAAGTTCGGATTCGTTGCGGGATCCTACATCGTGGATGGCGTGATTCGGCGGAACGCCGACATCCGCCTGCTCCGCGACAACGTCGTGATTCACGAAGGCAAGATCGGCTCCCTGCGTCGCTTCAAGGATGATGTCTCGGAGGTAAAATCCGGCTACGAGTGCGGAATCGGGTTCGAACACTTTTCCGATGTCAAGGTCGGAGACGTCATCGAGGCCTATATTATCGAGAAGGTTCAGCCCACAACACTCTGAGTGCGCCGGGCTCGACGTTCCGGGACGTGAAGCAGGACGGCCGGGTCGCGATCCGGCCGCTGCGGTTTTGCATCATGCCTATCGCTTACTGTGTCCTGGAGATCTACCTTCCCTATTCCCAGTCCCTCAAGGACAAGCGCATGGTGCTGCGCAAGGCCCAGGACCGGCTGCGGGCGCGCTCCAATTTCTCGATCGCCGAGGTGGACTATCAAGACTTGTGGCAGAGAGCGAAGCTTGCGGCCGTCACTGTCAGCTCGGACAATGCCACGCTGGAACGGGTGACGCAGCAGTTCGTGCGCGAGGCAGAAAACATCCTGGAAGACTCGCTGGTCGATTGCCAGGTTTCTTACATCGATCCTTGATTCTATGCAACCGTCGCGCAGGCCCCAACGGCTGGCATTGCAGATCCAGCACGAGATCAGTCTGATCCTCTTCCGGGACATGAAGGACCGGAGAATCGGATTCGTTACGATCACTGGAGTGGAGATGAGTTCGGATCTGCGCCATGCGAAGGTCTTTGTCTCCGCCATGGGGAGCGAAGCCGAGAAGAAGGCGAGCCTAGATACGCTCAATCACGCTGCAGGCTGGATCCGGCATGAGTTGGGCCAGCGAATACGCATGAAGTTTTTGCCGGAAATTGTTTTCCGCGCCGACAGCTCCCAGACATACGGCGAGCACATCGACCGCCTGCTGGACGAGATCCATGAAGAACAGTGACGAGTGACGAGTGACGAATGACGAGTGACACCGAAGTCACAGCCGGTTTTCATTCGTCACCCGTCACTCGTCATTCTCTTGAGGCGGCTTATGGATGGAGTCCTCGTCATTGACAAGCCCGAAGGGTGGACGTCCCACGACGTCGTAGCCAAGGTCCGCAACATCACCAGGGTCAAGAAGGTAGGACACACCGGCACGTTAGACCCCTTTGCTACCGGGGTTCTCCCGCTGACTCTCGGCCGGGCGACACGCTTGACCAGCTATTATCTTTCTTCCGACAAGACTTATCAGGGCGTCATCCGATTCGGCTTTGCCACCGCCACCTTTGATTGCGACGGCGAGCCCATGGGCGAGGACACGCATCCACAAATAGACACCGCTCGCGTTGAAGAGATTTTCACCCGTTATTTCGGAACGGTCCGCCAAACCCAGCCTCCCTATTCGGCGAAAAAGATCCACGGCAAGCCGATGTACCGGTATGCCCAGAGGGGAATCATCCTGGAAGGGAACACCAAGGAAGTTACAATTAAGTCGCTGAAGCTGCTCGGCGTGGATGGGAGCGAAGCTGAGTTTGAGCTCTGCTGCAGTGCCGGCACTTTCGCGCGCAGCCTGGCACACGATGTCGGCCATGACTACGGTTGCGGGGCGCATTTGGTGCGGCTGCGACGGACGCGCAGCGGCGAATTCCCCATCGAATCCGCCATACCGTTGGGCGAAGGGGGCAGCTTCTACTCCCGCGATCACTTTTCCGATCGCCTCATCCCGATGCGAGACTTGCTCCTGGAACTGCCCGCCATCCGGCTCTCGTCGGGTGATCGCGACCGGGTAAAGCACGGCATGGATCTGAATCTGCTCACTTCCTGCTGGAACGCTGACCAGTACCGCCTGCTGGATGAAGACGGCGAACTCGTCGCGCTGGCCCAGCGTCTGCAGACATTCGTTTCTCCAGTCGCCCAGCCCGTCCGCTGGGTCCGCATCCACCCGCACATCAACTTCACGTGACGATTGACGGACGGCGAATCCGGGAATCAATCGACATTCGTCATTCCTACCGTGGGCGTCGAGCCGGCAGCGAGGCCCCTGGCCCCGAGGCCGGCTCTGCCGAAGATAGGGAGAGTCATCGCGCCCAGGCCATAGCTAGACGACCAGACGGTCTTTTATCTTCTGGAATTTCTTTTCGCCCATGCCTTTGACGTTGAGTATCTCCTCGATCTTAGTGAACTTGCCGTTCTTGGTTCGGTGGTCGATGATGGCCTTTGCCAGCGCCGGCCCGATTCCCGGCAACGTCTGAAGCTGCTCAGCGGTGGCAGTGTTGATGTTGACTTTTTCGGTTGATGTCGCTTTGGACTTCTGAGCCAGAGCTGCAGCCGGCGCCAGAGCCAGGCCTAAGCATAGAACCAACGCCCAAGCCAGGTGCATTCTTCTCGATTTCATTTCTGCCTCCTGAGGACTTATTGTCTGTGAGAGGGGTTCGGACGTCCGTCCTTCCCGTTTCACCTTGTCTAACTGCCAGAGGTTGGTTTGAGCGAATAAATCTTTGACGATTTCAGCGAAATTGGTGGCAGGCGCCTTTGCTCACCGGCGAAAAAAGGCGCCTGTCACCAATTTCATGCGCAAATCTCAGGTATGTTTGACAGGCCTGGAAACGCTATGCAATAATTTTAAGGCTATTTATACCTTGGGAAAGGCTAGTCGGAATCCTATGAAACTTGCTTATTGGCGGACGCAAGGGCGCACCACGCGCTTTCTCATCACTGTTGCCGGCGCTGTCGCCGTGTTTGCCTGCGCTAGGGTGAGCATGGCGCTTCAGAATCCCGTGGATTTAGACAAAGCGCTTCAACAGAAGCCTGTCCAGGACCGCGCCCAGAGCTATTATCACTTCGCCCTTTCCAAGTGGTATGACAAGGACGGAGACATGGCCAAGGCCTTGTCGGAAATGCAGGCGGCAGTGCGTTACAACGAAAACGATCCCAGCGTGCATGTAGCTCTGGCTGACCTTTTGTCCCGAATGGACAGGGTAAACGAGGCTATGGATGAAGCAAAACAGGCCTCTCCCCGCCTGGATCTGAAAGACGCGGAATCGCACTGGTTGCTCGCAACCGTCTACTTGAGGGCGACTGATGAAGGACGGGGCCGCCAGGCCGCTCCGGATAACTTGAAGCTGGCCGTCAAGGAGTTGGAGATGATGAAGGCAGCGGCGCCAGACGATCCTCGCGCCGATTTCGCCCTTGGCGGCTGCTACATGGAGCTCGGGCAGCCCGAAAAGGCGATTGCAGCTTATGAGCGCTGGCAGACTTTGGAGCCCGATGAAGACCAGGGTTACGTCGCGATTGCTCAGTACTTCGAGCACCAGGGCAACCAGGATAAGGCTATTCAATACCTTGAGAAGGCAATCGCCAGCCAGCCCGACTCCGTTCAGGATCTGTCCATGCTTGCCAGCCTGTATGAAAAAGCGAAGCGCGAGAAGGACGCTATCCCGATCTATCGCAAGATCGTCGAGCTGACGGGAGGCAATCCCGTGGCAAGGAAGCAACTCGTCTCGGCCCTGCTAGGCGCGGACGAGATTGACGAAGCTCGCAAGATCCTCGGCGAGTTGTCCAAAGACAATCCACATGACACGTCCATTCAGGTTCTAATGGGTCGCATCCAGATGGGCGCCCGCCAGTTCCCTGAGGCGATCGAGACGCTGAAGTCCGTGGTGGCGAGCAACCCTGGGGACATCGAAGCCGAGTTCTATCTGGGAACCGCCTATGAGCTGGGCGGGCGGGCTGCCGAGGCGGTCAAGATCTTCAGCGATCTGCTCGACCAATCCAAAGACGGCCCTGAAGATCTCAAGGCCAACCGGGGTGTCTTCCAGCAGCACCTGGCCGCCTCCTATCAGGATATGGGTGACGGTGAGAAGGCAATCGCCATCTATGAGGAGATGGTGAAAAGCGATCCTTCGCCCCGCACCTATTTTCTGCTGATCAACGCATATCGTGTCGATCGGCAGCTCGACAAAGCTCTGAGTTTCGGCAAACAGCAGTTCGAGAAAAACCCCAAAGACGATGACCTGGCGCTGGTTTACGCGCGCACTCTTGCCGACTCCGGGAAAACGAAAGAGGGAGCCGAGATCCTGGACAAGAAGCTTCAGGGCAGTCCCTCCAATCTGGACATATACATCAACCTGAGCCAGATCTACGTGCAAGCCAAACGCTTCAGCGAGGCGGAGAAGATCCTGCGTCGCGCCGAGGAGCAGAATCTCGATAAGGACCGAGTGCGGTTTCAACTGGCGTCGGTTTATGAAAGGCAGAAAGACTTTGACCGGGCCGAGTCCCTGTTCAAGGAAATTCTCAAGGAACACCCCAAGGATGCGCCGACTTTAAACTACATCGGCTACATGCTCGCTGACCGCGGGATTCGCCTGAATGAAGCTGTCGAGTACGTCGAGCGGGCATTGGCCTTGGAGCCCAACAACCCTGCGTACCTGGATTCGCTGGGGTGGGCCTTCTTCAAAATGAACGATCTGCAAAAGGCGCAGAAATACCTGCTCCAGGCAGTTGAGATGGAGAAGAAAGACCCTGTGATCCAGGATCATGTGGGGGATCTTTACTTCAAGATCGGCAATCTCGAGAAGGCCCAGGAGTTCTGGAAAAAGTCGCTGAGCAACGGCGGCGAGCCGGAGGATGCCCAGAAGGTCCGCGAGAAACTGGGAAAAGTGCAGAAAACCCTTCGCAAACAGGAGCGTGGATCCTGCGCCTTTTCCAGGTTCTTCATCTTGCCGGCTCCTACCCGGGGCGAGCGAAGCGAATCTCCGGCGATTCCCTGATGCCCTCTCCGGGGCCAAGATACCGACGACAGTCGTGGCGGGAACCTTCTAGAGGCGATAGACTACTCCACTCCGAACTAACCGATTACTCAAGTGAAAGCATCATTGATCCGCATTCGCTCTTTCGCGAAGGTGAATTTGGCGTTGGCCGTACTAGGAAAGCGCACCGACGGCTATCACGAGATCCGCACTATCTTCCAGAGCATCGATCTGCACGATGAACTGGAAATCCGACCAGCGGCGCGTCTGGAGCTGCACTGCGAATACCTGCCCTCGGTCCCCGTGGAGGAAAACACCGTCTGGCGCGCGGCCACCGCGCTGGCGCGTGCCGCCTCCATGTCCGCGGGCGCAGAAATCACACTGAAAAAGCGAATCCCGCCCGGGGCCGGGTTGGGCGGAGGAAGCAGCAACGCCGCCGCTGCGCTGCTCGGTCTCTGCAAATCCTGGCGCCTGGAGGTTCCGGATGCGGCATTGGGATCGCTGGCGGCTGCGATCGGCTCCGATGTTCCCTTTTTCCTCCAGGGTGGGACCGCGCTCGGAATCGGCCGGGGTGAAGAAATCTATCCCTTGCCGGAGATTCCGACGGCCCATCTTGTTGTTGTATACCCGGGAGTTCACGTTTCTACCGCCGCAGCCTACCGATCTCTGAGTCCGATGTTGACATCGCAGCAGGCCATCCATAAAATACAAAGTTTCTGCGGCCGGCTGAAGGATGGTACCGGGTGCCTGGCTGAGATCTTTAATGATTTCGAGACTTCGATCCTCCCTGCCTATCCAGCCGTAAGGGAAGCAAAGGACTTTCTGAAGGAACGGGGAGCGACAGCGACACTGCTGTCCGGCAGCGGATCCTCTGTCTTCGGATTCTTCCCAGATGAGGAATCAGCTCTCGCAGCCTCCCGCGGCGACCTTCCGCGGGGCTCCTGGCGAGTGTTTCCGGCGAAGACCCTTTCCCGCGCAGGGTATTTCCAAAGCATGTTCGGGTAATCGCCGGCGAGCCGGAATCGAGTACTGGGGCGTCGTCAAGCGGTAAGACACAGGTCTTTGGAACCTGCATTCGGAGGTTCGAATCCTCCCGCCCCAGCCATTTCTCACCGCTTTCAGGAGAACGATACCAGGATGAGCCACAAAGGATTCAGACCCGTGAATGGAGAACTGAAAGTTTTTTCCGGAAATTCCAATCCCGCCCTGACCGAGGAAATCTGTCGGCATTTGCGGATCCCGCCGGGACAGGCAAATCTCACCACCTTCTCAGATGGCGAGCTGTACGTGCAGATCCTGGAAAACGTGCGCGGCAAGGACGTGTTCGTGGTTCAGCCGACCTCGCGCCCCGTCAACGACCACGTGATGGAGCTGCTGATCATGATCGATGCTTTCAAGCGCTCATCGGCAGCGCGGATCACGGCGGTCATGCCTTATTACGGCTATGCACGGCAGGATCGGAAAGACAAGCCCCGCGTGGCGATCAGTTCCAAGCTGGTGGCCGATCTGCTCACCTCCGCAGGCGCCGACCGCATTCTGACCATGGACTTGCACGCCGGGCAAATTCAGGGCTTTTTCAATATCCCTGTGGACCACCTCTTCGCGGCTCCGGTACTGATCGACTACCTCCAGAAGCTGAGGCTCCCGGATCTCACGGTGGTGTCGCCTGATGCCGGGGGCGTCGAGCGAGCGCGCGCCTTCGCCAAGCGGCTGAACGCCGACCTCGCCGTGGTCGACAAGCGGCGGGTCGCTCCGAATCAAGCTGAGGTGATGCATGTGATCGGACACGTAGGAGGAAGGAACGTCATCATCTGC
>Ga0315277_10010639_pt1 | contig 11640 bp, 3 predicted proteins | sample YL17G05_15_MG_FD_203695 | JGI IMG/M metagenome (GOLD analysis project Ga0315277, IMG submission 203695) | Sediment microbial communities from Yellowstone Lake, YNP, Wyoming, USA - YL17G05_15 | ecosystem: Environmental > Aquatic > Freshwater > Lake > Sediment | place: USA: Wyoming | collected...
AGAACTATTCCGGCGTTTACTACGCGCCGGAGCGCATGCGACTTTTGTGCAAACCTCATCTGTCAAGGAACCCGGCCTGGCCTCGGAAGCCCACAGCCCGTCCGCCTCGCGAAGCCCCCCGAACCCAGGACGGTCCAGGTTTCTTCGCTCAGCTCCTGCCCTTCGTGCACCGGGCAAGTAACGATTCTCTCCAACACCCGGGGGATTGTCAACCCTTTTTTTGCAGCTTTTTCCCGCGGGTCTTTCCGGTCCCCCGGCGCGCCCTTCCGGGACCCCCTTACGGCAGGCTCCCGTCAGACACAGAGGGAGGATCATACCAGCCCGAAAATCAAAGTCAAGAGGAAAAATCCGGAATTCTTCCGGGAGGTGCGGCCCGCTGATTTGCAGGATGGGGCGAAGAAGCGTGTTCAATCCCCACCACACACCACTGCGCGGATTGAAGCTCAGCAATCCGAGGTTGCGCTTTCCCCAGAGGAAGAGCCAGGCTGCATAGTCCCGCCAGGGACGGCTGACAATAGCCCACCGTTTCAACGGTGGGACAAGCCGCGGTCCATTATCCCCCCAAGTCCCGGAGGGACGGCTGAGGCCCTATCCGAAGACGTGTTTCAGCCGTCCCTCCGGGACTGGGTATGGAAAGAGGGGCGCGTTTCCCCACCACTGAAGTAGTGGGCTACTGTCGGATGTCCCTCCGGGACATTGCGGAAAAGGAACCGCAAAAAACACCAAAAAACCGCTTGACACCCCTTCTACGTGTGTAGTAGATTCATCTACAGTTATCGAAGGACGCGGCTCGGATCGGTTTTCCGGTGCGCGAAATCCGCAGGAGGAGGAAGGAAACAATGAAGCTCACCGAGGCGGAGTGGAGATTGATGAATGCGCTGTGGCAGGGCTATCCGGCCAGCGCGCGGGACGTCCTGGAGAGACTCGAGGCGGAAAGGGGCTGGGCCTATACGACGATCAAGACCATGCTGTCGCGCCTGGAGGCCAAGGGCGCGGTCAAGTCGCGCATCCGGGCGAACACCGCCCTCTATGAACCGGTTCTCACGAGGTCCCAGGCGCGGCGCACCGCCCTGAAGGCGCTTGCGGAAGCCGCGTTCGACGGCGCGTTCGGCTCCATGATGCACTTCATGGTGTCGGAGCGGGGGCTTTCCAGCGAGCAAAAGGAAGCGCTGAGAAGTCTATTGGAGGAGGAAGCCGAAGAGGCGGCGAAAGGAGAACTCCCATGACGGAAATCCTCAACACGGCTGCATCGCACTGGTGGAACTGGATTTGGCCCATGTTCTGGCAATCGAGTTTGCTCATTCTCGCGGTCGGCCTCGCCGATCTCCTCCTGCGGCGGTGGACCTGGCCGCAGGTCCGTTACGCGCTCTATCTCCTCGTGCTCGTCAAACTGCTCCTGCCGCCCTCGCTTTCCTCCCCCGCCAGCCTAGCGGGCGCGCTCTTCGGAGGACGATCCATCGAACGGGTCGCCCCGCCGCCCACGGTTCAAATCCGGCCCGCCGGTCCCCAAATGACCAGCCAGGCGCCTTTTTTTGAGGAGCCTGCCTTTGAGACTCAACCCGCGCCCCTGTTGCCGTCCCCCAAGCCGACACCGCCTCCACTCTCGGCGCGGGCGTGCCTGATGGTTGTCTGGTTCGCCGGGGTGGTTCTCTTGAGTTCCTGGGTGCTCCTCCGGTTCCGCGCACTTCGCCGCGACTACCTCGGGGCGGGTGCGCGATCCCGTGTGCAGGCCGCCTGTCCGTCCGCTTTCGACGCCATGCTTCGCGCGACGGCTTCGCAGCTCCGGTTGCGGCGTCTCCCCGCCGTCGTTTTTTCCTCCCGCGTTCAGTCCCCCGCGGTGTTCGGCGTCTGGCGGCCCGTTCTGGTGATGCCGTTGGAATACGGGGATTGTCCGCCGGAATACGGGCTGAAGCCCGCACTACAAACCGTGCCGTTGGAATACCGGGACCGTCCGCCGGAACACGGGCTGAAGCCCGCACTACAAACCCTGCCGTTGGAATACCGGGACCGCGCCCCCAACGCATCCGTCCCATCCGTCCCACCATCCTCCCCACCCACCCCATCCACCCCATCCGTCCCATCCGTCCCATCCGTCCCATTCTGGCCGCGCCCCGCTGACGTGGCCCTTCGCCATATCCTCCTCCACGAACTGGCGCACATCAAGCGCGGCGACCTCCACGTCCATGCCCTTTTCATCCTGCTGCAGGTTCTGTACTGGCTCCACCCGCTCCTCTGGCTCGTGCGGCGCCGCCTCCAGCACCTGCGCGAACTCTGCTGCGACGCCACCGTGTCCGGCGTGCTCCGGGAGGAAACAGCGGGCTACCGGGAGACGCTCCTGCAAACGGCCGCGCGGGTGCTCCGTCCGGCGGGCCGCGACGGCCTGGGCCTTCTCGGCCTGATGGAGCAGCCCGGCAACCTCCTGGAGCGCCTGCGCCGCCTCGAAAAGAAGATCTGGCGGCACTCCCGGCTTCGCCTTCTTGCCGTTGCTGCGACCGTCGCCCTCATGTTCGCCACGGTTCTTCCGATGGTCAAATCGCAGCCGAAACCAAGCGAAACTAAGAAGGAAGGAATCGAAGAGTCTGCGGCCCTCCCGCGAATTCCCGCATGGCATCTCCTCAGGCAACCTAATGTCGGTCCCGTCCTCTCACCGCTTTTTGTTCGGTTGGTTCAGTCTCTTGACGCGGACATTCAATCCGGACCCGTCTGGCGGACCGGCAAAGCGCAGAAGACCCACCTCAATCTCGACATTCGAGCGGAGGGGAAGAAGAGGGGCAAGGTCATGGTAGGGTTCTTCGACCGGCCTGATTGGCGGGACCGTCCGAGATACGTAAGGGTATTTCCCGGACCGGGGACTTACGCACTCGAGGACATTCCGCCGGGGCGGTACTATCTCGGCGCAGCGATGGGGAACCTAGACGAACAACCCTGGGATCCGGCGGGCACATACAACATCATGGGGAAAGCCGCCCGTTCTCCCGAAGAACCCGCTGGTCTGGGCGTGCACGAATCATGGCCGGAGAGCCTCGACGTGACGCGTGACAAGCCGGTCTCAGTGTCGCTGCTGCTTTCCCCTGAATTCGGGTGGGCTGGCGGGCATATTCAAGCGGGAACCTTGCTGGCGTGGCGGGGCGATTGGAAGGAGATGCGCCCGGAACGCAAGATCACGGTCCGGACCCTTGACGAGAGCGGTAAACCCGTTCCTTTCTGCAAGCTTACCTTTGTCGCCCGCGGTGGAAACGGCGAATATACCTATCACCTCGACACCGGCTCGGATGAGAATGGGGTTGCCTACTGTGACGCGATTGATGGACCGTTTTCAATCCTAATCGCAGAGCGCTACGATTTCCGGTCCGAAACACTGGCTCACCTCTACCAGTGCAAACGCATGGGCGCCATCTACGACTCAAAGGAGAAACCGGTCATTGATATTCGACTCGGCGCTTTCCCGGTGGGCCGGGGCCGGATCGCCGGGCGCGTCCATGACCAAGACGGCAATCCAGTGAAGGGATACTTCCTCTTCATCGCACACGCGGAGGGAGACCGGAGGCTTGGGACAGGGGACCGCTACGAAAGCCAGATCCAGCAACCGGTCGTCGAACCGGATGGCAAGTTCGCCGTTGAGGGACTTGCCGCCGGGGTTTACACTGCTCGCCTCCTTGCTTTCGACTATTACGCCTACGCCTCGTCATTCGACCCGATGACAACGTTTACCATTCCCGAGAAAGGCGAAATGCCGCAAGGACTGCAAAACATCGCTCTCGAGTTCGAGTCCAAGGAACGCCTTTACGTACGGGCTCTGTTTGAAGACGGTTCTCCGGTCTATCCGGGAATGTGGGCCACATGGTTCCAGAAAGATCATGGTCCTCGAAGTGACTATTTCGCGGACCGCATCGAGCCTGACGGTTCGTTCCGTGTCTGTCTCTCGAAGAAAGAGCGCGAGGAGCTGACAAAGAACTCAGGCGGCTTGATTGAGATCTCGGCAGACATCGGGAACAACGATTATCGGAAGATTGGAACAGTCCGTGCCGATCAACTGTCGAAAAAGCCGGATCAACCCTCCATCATCAGGTTCCCCCGCCCTTCGGCCAAACCCGAAGATGCGCCTTCCACCGCGCTAGGTGAGTTGACAACCGAGGTCAAAGCCGATTCGGAACGGGAGGCGCAGGTGAAGAAAGACCTCTCAAACATCGGAACCGCGCTTGCCGCCTACCAGATTGGTCATCTTTGCTATCCCGATACACTGGAACAGCTGACCACGCCGATTCCGTACCTGTCGAAAGTCCCCGTTGATCCCTACGACTCTCCCAATCCCTATCGGTATTCGGGCAACACGAGCGGAACCCTGTACCTGGTCTATAGTGTTGGGCCGAACGGACGTGACGACAAGGGCGATTCCAAGAAAGACATCAGCATAACACGCAGTCTGATCTCCAGCGCGCCGAAGGCTCCCGCCCTGCCACAGGTCAACGACGACCTCATCCAAGATATTGAGAAGAATGGAATTCCTCTGGACTCCGCGGAAGTGAAATCGCTCGTCCAGACCATGCTCTCGCGCGAGTCCCGCCTTCAAACGCTTCATTTAAGAGGAAAGCACCTCCAGGGCCAGGGCGCGCGATACCTCCAAGGCAGATTGGACCTGAAGTTCAAGAGGCGGACACCCGGCGACCTTCAGGCGATGCTCCATTATGATCTCGACACGGAAGCCATGTCACTCCCAGCAAGGAAGTTGGAGCGCATGCATTGGACGTATGCGCTCAACAATGACTATGACTTGCACATGATGATTCCTGTTCTCTCCGAAAAGACCGCCGTGCCCGTTGTCGGTACCGCCGACCTTTACCCGGCCGGCGTTTCGGGACAAAGAGTCCCCTTTACCGCCGGACCGGGAGGCGTCGAGTTCTTCGAGACACTCGCGAGGGATTATTCCGGTCTGACGGCCAAAAGAAGCGGTGATTCCATCGTGATTGGCGGCTCCAGTTCCGTGGCGCCGTCCACGAAACGGACGTTGAAAGCCCTCCTGCAAAAGGACGGTCCCGATGGGGAGTACCGTTTGACGCGTACTTACGCTTTTGACGACAGAGGAGATCGCGTTGCTCGGGAGGTCTTCGAGGATTGGGGTGAGTTCAAAAACGGACTACAGTTTCCCAAGACTCTTAGATACCAGTATGGTTCCTTTGGCCAGGAACAACAAGTTATGCAACTTGAGGAAATCGAGATCAACGCTCCGTACTCCCAGACCGATTTTCAGATCGCTGAGATTCCGGTGGGGACCATGGTTGTCTACCGGACTGATGCCTCAATGAGGGCGTCGAAAAACTCCAGTTTCGGCGTGCCCATGACCCCGCTTAAGTGTCTCGAGTTTTTCAGAGATTTCAACCAAGGAGGTGGGCAAGGGAACGCCCCAGACTCAAGCGGGAAGTTGCAGCCCAGCACCGCCGAGATCGAGAAAGAGAGCGCCGAATCGGGAGAAACCGGAATGCCTATCAAGGCCATCCAGCAGGACAACCCGCTGGGGCTTTCCGACGATGTTCTCAAGAAACTCTTCGAGACGGGACAATCCATGCGGCAGGTCCTGACGTCCCTTCAGTCCTACCGCATTGACCACCAGCGCGCGCCGGAGAAGATGGAGGATCTCCTGAAGCCCGTTGATTACCTTGGAAAGGTTCCGTCCGATCCGTTCGGCTCTGGCCCGCTGAGGCTAATTGTTGACCCGGTGAAAGCGCCGGACAAGGTGCGAGTCTATGGCGTCGGGCCTGACGGGAAGTGGGACTACGGCAAGGCGATAAACTCCTCGGATTCTTCTCTGGCGGGCGACCTGGGAGCGGAACTGGACATCAAGACCGGAAGGGTTCGCTTCCTGGCGGACGCGACTTTCACGATGTACTTGGAAGGCAAACGTCTCTCGCATTACCTGGCGTCGAAAGCGGAGGAAAGCGCGAAGCCCGCACCCGCCGCCCCGCCGGAGAACGTTTCCAGGGCAACGACGCAGACGCTCGTCTGGGGGCCGGAAGTGGACGGGTTGCGCGCGGCGCTCGAACTCGTTCCCGAGCAGGAGGCGTATGCGTTCGAGCAGGTCGTCGGGGTTCGCCTCCACGTTCGGAACGTCAGCCGCCGCGCCATCCAACTGGCCGGTTCCGATGCGCGGCAGGACGAGGCCACGATCAAGGATGCGAACGGCAATACAAGGCGGTTCAGTTTACATGAGCGGCAGGACCCGGCCACGATTAAGGACGCGAACGGTAAGACAATAGTGGGCGGGCAGACTTTGTACCCAGTATCGCCGTGGATGGTCCGCCGCACGCTCCAACCGGGCGAGACCACCGTCTCCAAGAGCTTTGGTCTGGGCATCAGCACCGCCGCGAATCCCGGGCCGGGTTCGTATCCGAGCGACAGGTTCTTTCACGAACCGCCCGGAAAGTACACCGTCACTTACAGCCTGCGCTTTCCCGACGTTACGCGAACCTCGGCTCGCGACCCCAAAGAGAGCGTCCCGCAGCCCGAGGATTGGCAGGGCGTCCTGGAAACCGGCCCGCGCGAGATCACGGTCACGCCCGCCCACGGCGAAGATGCTCTCCGTTGGGAAAGGGCGGTTAAGAAGATAGTGGAGAACCAGAAGGTGGACTTGAGTGCCTTCTACGATACCTACCGCCTGGAAAACGGCGAGGTGCTGAAGCGCATCGCTCCACCCTTCATCCCCCAACGCGCTGATTACTACCGCCGGAACCAGAATCCGTTCCAGGCGGATGCCATCTCCGAGCCTCCCGACTATTTCGTTTTTAAGTGGGACGGCGCACTGAAAGGGTCGGGCATGGGATTCATGGGTGGAAACACTCCTCTCTCAAGGGCGCTGGGGCATTGCGGCCTCGCCAATTTTGAGTTCGACGGCCCGGCTGATCTTCTTAATCTCCAAGTTACGGGAGACTGGATTATTCGGAAGGACACAAGCCGGGAAGACTTGCTCAAAGCCCTGGAACAAATCATCAAAAAAGACCTGAACCGCGATATCCGGTTTGTCAAACGCCAGGTGGAACGGACGGTCGTGGTGGCGAGCGGGGTCTTCAGTCCCGGACCCCGGCCCAGCCCCGAGTTCAGGAACAACGTGCCGCAAATCCACATTTACCTGGACCAACCCGATCCGGAATTGGGCAGAGGCGGAGCCAGCGGAAACCTGGGGAAATTCCTGCGCGCGGTTGGCGGGATCCTTCATGCGCCCGTGATAGATGAAACCAAGGGGGACGCCGTTTCCATAGAGTGGGCGCAGTATTCCGACGTGGTGGACAATAACATCGCCGGCGACCCGGTGAAGATTCGGAGAATCCTCGACAACCTGTGGAAGCAAACCTCGCTCGAATTCAAAATCGAGAAGCGTCCGGTCGTGGTGTGGTTCACAACAGCCCAACCCGCGTCCCCAGACCTGCCGCTGACGCAATCGCAGCCCGAATCTGGCGAGGTGGGAAACGAAAGCCCCGAATCGCTCGGCGCCGCCGGCGATGATGCGAAAACGACGAGCGCCCTGAAGGCAGCCGGGACGGAGGAAAACGTAAAAGGCCAGCCCGTTGCCCCCATGTCCCAACCATTGCGAATGGTCAGCAGCAGCCAGTTTCCCGCCGCAAAGGAAGGGACGCAAAGGGGCTGGAAACCGGACGGGAAGGCGATTGAATCGGCCGAAGAGCGAAGAGTGCTGGAAACGTACCCCGTTCTGGCCCTCGAACAGATCGAAGAGAAGAGACACGTCAGGCAGGAAACCGGCTCTTCTCTCCTGAACCTGTTCGACAAGAAGCGTTCCGATCTGAAGGCGCGGACCAAGAAAGCCATCCGTCTTCGCCTCTGGTTTGAAAGCCCTCTCTTTGCGGGGGACCTGCGTGCCTTCGCCGGTGCGCAGTTGCTGGACCCGGCAACAGGCCACCCTCCCCTATGCGTGATAGGCTATTACTCCCCGGGGGACCAGAAAACGTTCAAGGAATTCGGCAATTGGCGCGTGCAGACAGCCCTGCTCGATTCCAGTCAAGAGATTCCTGACCGCCTGGATGTCATAGTGAGATACACCGGCGGGGCGTGGACAGAGGCTCCAGAACCCATTCCGGTCGCTTTTCGTGGCAGTTTGCCTTCGATGCCCCAGTTTGTCCTGGACCGGATTGTTGAAACCGATGCGAATTCCACTTCGATCCACTATACAATCCAGGGACAGGGACAGGACCCGAAGAATCTGGGCACGAAACCGGCCACTCAGGAGTATGGGTATGAGGTTGATGCGATCTCGCTGGATGGGCGCAAGATCGAAAGACAGATGCAGAGTGCCGGGGTGGGGACCGGAGAGACGAACTGCATTCTTCGCGTTCGTGCCCCTCTGAAGGAGATACAGTCTTTCCAAGTTAAAAGACGTCCTTGTGAGTGGGTGGCATATCGGGGAGTTTGGATCAAACCGCCCGAAGCCCAACCCGCGTCCCTGGACCTGCCGCTGACGGGATCGCAACCCAAGCCCGCCGAGGTCACCAAGGAAAGTAGCGTATCACCCGTCAAGCCCGGTGAACAACGAACGCCAGCCGGTGTTTTGACCCCCGAACCCGAAAACGAGATTCATCGGCGGGTCTTGGAGCAGGTTTATGTCCTGCGCCACTATGTGGTGCTTGAGCGAGCGGATGTGTGGGCCGAGGCCATCCGCAAGTTGACGTCCCTTGGCGGCCCGGCCGTTCCAGAGTTGGTCAAAGAACTCAGACGCGGCGGCAGTCCCCATAGTCAAAGCGCCATCGCCTATACTCTCCGCGCCATCGGTGACCGGCGCGCGGTCCCCGGCCTGATCCGGGCGCTGGCCCACGCCTCGGGAGCAGGCAACGATTACGGCGGCATCACTACGACGGATCCGGAACTGGATCGGTTCATGACCTCGCACCAACGGGGTACCCGGAGCGGGAATCTTGGATTCGACTTTGGCCGGTCCGTCACTGAGATCACGGGAACCCTGGAGAAATTGACGGGGCATTCGGAAGGTCATGAGCATCAGATGTATCACAACGAAAAAGGAAAGATACCCAGCGTGATTCGTGAGGTTACACCGCAGATGGAGGAGGACTTTGCTCTACGGTTGCGTCAGGCGTCCGGCAAATGGCGGATATGGTGGAACGCCAATAAGGCTGGGCTGCTGAATCCGGCACAACTGGCCGAGGCGGAATCCTGGACGGCGCCGCCTCTGTCCGATCCCGTGGAGAGCGCCGGCCTTGCGGCGCATGGTTTCCTTATTCCCTTTGGGCCAACCGTTTCATTTGGTCCCGTGACCGAAGTGACCCTCGCGCATGCAACGGATGGATGGAACGGCGACTATCTGGATTTCGACAGCGGAAAGCGGCTTCGGATACCTCAGGAAATAAAGGAGATTACGGGCGGTCAGCGTATTCCGCGTTCGAACCAATGGTCCCGGCAAAACGGAGTTGATGTGGGCACCTTCTGGGGCTGGAACCTCGAAGGCGACAAATGCATCAGATTGCAGAACGCGCATAGCTGTTTTGTATGGCCCGTTGACAACGCCCGCTGGGAAACCATCGGGCAAGAGATACGAGAGAATCATCCCCTCTCTCTCGGCGATCCCCAGAGTGGATTTGGCAATATCGAAGAGAAGAGCAAGACCCCGCTCACCTACCTCATTCGCACACGCGAGGGCGGTGTAGGCATGGTGCAACTTCTCGGGTTCAATGCCGATATGTCCGGAATTCGAATCCGCTACAAGATGCTGGTGAAAACCGAGGACGCGGTTCAACCCGCACCGCCTGACCCGCCGCTGACGCAACCGCAGCCCGAAACCGGCGAGGTCAAGAGAGAGAACACCGAATCACCCGCCGCCTCTCGCTTGTGACACTGAGTGCTCCAGTTCAGAAGTTCGGCGACGTATTCTTTGTGGACAGGATTAACAGGATTCACAGGAGGAGCGGATGAGAACCTCCATCATGTTGATCTTGTTAATCCTGTCCAATATCTCCCTGGCGCCCGCTATGCGTCACAGCGCTTATGAATGCCTGTCACTCTTGTCCAAAATAAAATCTGTGATCATGGGATTATCCTTGATAGAAAAGGGCGAAATCACCATAGCTTCAACCGCAAACCGGATTTGTGGGACTCCGACAGGAGTCCAATGTGAATAGCCGTGGGTGAAACCCACGGTACAGGTTGAAAAAGGCGACCAACCCCGCAAGGGGTTGAACCATACGGATTTGGGTGTTCGACCCCTTCAGGGTCGGGGGAAAAAAGAGGCGGCCTCCTTCCGTGGGTTTCACCCACCGCTGGTGAAACCGTCGAAGACTTTCGTATTTTTCCCCTTCGGGGAAACGCTTTGGACAATAGTGAATGCCTTTACTAAGAAATCACTCTTTTTCGTGACGGAATTTCGGGCATGCATGGGGCCGGGAGGCGTGTTTCGGCGTCTCCCGCGTCGCCACGCCCCCGGGCCCCCATGCCCCACCTCGCCGCGTCCCCATGTCCCGACCTCGCCGCGTCCTCATGTCCCCGCGCCCCGCTTCCCCACGTCTCCGCGTCCCTGCGTCCTTATACAAGATCCTTCCTTCGCGTCTTGAGCTCGGCGCCGGGGAACTCACTGCCGTTGTCGGTCTGAATCGTGGCGGCTCCAAGCAGAGAAAAACGCGCGCGGGTCAGGTGCGCGAGCGGGAAGAGGGGCTCCTCGGCGAAACGCGGAAGCGGGACGCGGCGGCCATCGCCGAACCGGCCAAAGCTCTGAGCCCGGCGTTTTCGAGCACATCCCGCCCATTGATTCCTCGTCCATGACGTACTGGCGGGCGTACCTGAAGGAAGCGGGGGTGGAGGAGATGCTGGCGGAGACGATTCGGACGGGTCTGCGGGGCGGGTTCATCAAGCCGTCCGACCTGGAGCGGGTGAACGTGGACACGACGGTTCAGGAGAAGAACGTGCGGTTTCCCACCGACGCGCGTTTGTTGGATCGTTCGCGGGAGCGGCTGGTGAAACGGGCGCGGGCGCGGGGGATCGTTTTGCGGCAAACCTACGTCCGTGTGGGCAAGCGGGCGCTTCGCAAACAATCCGGTTACGCGCACGCGAAGCAGTTCAAGCGGGCGCGGCGGGAGGAGAACCGATTGCGCACCTACTTGGGCCAAGTGGTTCGGGACATCGAGCGGAAGTGCAACGGAGCGGCGTGGGAGTTGAGCGGGGAGTTGAAAAAGGCGCGGCGGCCGTTGGCGCAGAAGAAGACGGACAGCAACAAGTCGTACTCGCTGCACGAGCCGCAGGTGGAATGCATCGCGAAGGGTAAGGCGCACAAACGGTACGAGTTTGGTTTCAAGGCGGGTTTCGTGTCGCCGGCGAAGTCGAACTGGATTCCGGGTGCGCGGGCGTTTCACGGCAATCCCTACGACGGACACACGCTCGCGTCGGCGCTGGGGCAATCGGGGCGGCTGACGGGCGTGGCGGCGCGGCAGGCGACGTGCGACCTGGGGTATCGGGGGCACGATTGCACGGGAGAGTGCGAAGTCCGGATCGTCAAGCGCCACCGCAAGGGAATTCCGAGGGCGATGCGGCGGTGGTGGAAACGGCGGTCGGCGATCGAGCCGGTGATCGGGCACGTGAAAGCGGAGAGCCGGATGGACCGGAAACGGCGGTCGGCGATCGAGCCGGTCATCGGGC
>Ga0315277_10010640_pt1 | contig 11640 bp, 13 predicted proteins | sample YL17G05_15_MG_FD_203695 | JGI IMG/M metagenome (GOLD analysis project Ga0315277, IMG submission 203695) | Sediment microbial communities from Yellowstone Lake, YNP, Wyoming, USA - YL17G05_15 | ecosystem: Environmental > Aquatic > Freshwater > Lake > Sediment | place: USA: Wyoming | collected...
TAACAAAAACCTGCTTCTCATGCCTGCCTATATATAGGTAAGGCACAAAGCACCTGTCTTCCTTTACTGCGCCTCTGGCTTGACCGAAAGAGGCTCTGTAGGCAGTTCTTTTGTTTTATCCTCGGCGACTGCCCCGTCTTTCTGGACAGCGGCAACCGGCTCTGAATTCTTTAATTGCTCTGTAATCTCGTAAAAGAACTTCTGGTAAAATGCCTTATCTTCGATAATTTCTTCGCCTTCCTTGATGCTGGTGCCTTCCTTCCCTCCGCCGCCCGGCAGGGGCACTATCCACAAAAAGAAACGGGTACGGTCCGCCACATAATATCTCTCGGTGGTCTGCAGGGCATTAAGATAAAGGGTGGTTTTTTCTTTTTCATCAGGACTGAGGTTGGCCTGCAATACCAGGATATACGTCCTTTTCCCGCGCTGGAAAGACCTCTTGGCCAGAATAAAGCCGTCATTCAGACTTTCCTTTTCGATAATAAAATTTTTGGCGCAAATAGTCCGCAGCGTGGCCTGATAAAGAGCATCCCTGCCTGCCGGAAACTGCCGGGAATTACCGCTTTGCTGATCCTTAAAAACCTCTTTATAAACCGGCGCGGCACAGCCAGCGACTAAAATGACCACCCACATAAAACCCAAAACCCGCATCTTTTTATTCATAATTTTACCCCCGCGCATCCTCAACTAAATATCCCCTGGTTTCAACCTACTGAATTTTCTCGCCTTTTAATATCTGCGGCAGAGACTGAATGTCTATGCGCATGCCCCCGTCATGCTCGATTTTTATGGTATAAAGCATACCGGGTATAAACCTGGTTCCGGGAGCTTCTATCTGGGCGTTCTTTATGCCGAGCTTCTTTGCCTCTTTCTGATTAAGCGCATAATGCCAAAATTCCTCCCACAGCCTCTTCTCGAAAGCATTGTTTGTCCTGCCTACTGCATAACCCGAAGGTATGGCGTTAATCTTATTGATCTCATATACTTGCGCGCCTTTCTCTGCAAGACTAAATACCTTCATAAAAATATAAGCGCTTTTACCCTTCAGTGGATGGGCCTTGCGGACATAGAAGTCGTCAAAACGGATTACCAGAGACTGAAACTGAATTATATTACCGGAAAAAGTAAAATATCTGGGTTCCAGGGGATGCTGTTGGGCGTCGTACTCCAGAAATTTGATGGTGGTGTAAGTCTGGCGGCTGACCGGGTCGGTTTTCACATCGGAAACCATGACCTCCGCAATCCGGGAATCCGCGCTGAGCCGTTCAATAATCTTCCGCAATATCTGGTTTTCCTTAAAGGCCAGCGCCAGATAAACAAGGAATATACAAATAAAGACAAAAATTAAACTTGTTATTGCAGATTTTATTTTCATATATCGTGTTCATTGTAAAAACTACTTCTTCCTGGTGGTCCGGCGGACAGCCTTGGTCATCCTCTCGTAAGCCTGATGCACAGTTGCCCCTTCGGTTAAGTGCCCTGCGCAAACCGCAGCATAACCCCGGCGATTCCTGATTTTGAATACGCTGACTTTTTGCCTACCTATCTTCATAAATGCCTCCCCTGTTTTTATAACCAGCCCTTATCCTGCCAGTATTTATACTCTTGCGGCCACTCTTCTTTTCTTAACTGGATGAGCTTCTTAAAATGCTCTCTGCCTTCCTTAATAATCTTCATTTGCTCTGCAAACAGCTTCTTCTCTTTTATGTCCGAAGCAAGCTTATGCCCTAAGCGGTAAGCCTCCCCTAGCTTCTCTTTTATGGCACGCTCAGAAGCATAAACTCCTCCTGAATACTGCGCCCCGCAGGTATGGGCATAATACTTTAGATAATCCACGATACCCTGGTCTTTGCCGCTCCCCGAAGAGACCACCCCCGCCACGTATTTACCCAACAGCCGTTTACAGTGGATAAAATGCGTCGAACGGTCAAAAAGCGCCTTCATGGAAGCGGTAATCTGATTGATATAGTTAGGTGAGGCAAAAATGATTCCGTCCGCTTCCAGCATGGCATTCAGGATCTGCGGGACGCTGTCTTCTACCGAACAATGCAGGATTTTCTTATGGCACTCCTGGCAATGCCAGCAAAAACCGATATTGCAATCGGCTAAATGGATGACATCGCCAAGGCCACCCTCGCTTAGAACTCCCCTTAAGACTTCTTTCGCTAAAATAAAGGTATCGCTCTTTTCTTTGTGCGGACTCGAAGAGATAAGCAATATTTTCATTATTTGTCTCCTGGGGCGCACGCAAGGTAAGCGTCCCCTATTGTTTTATAAAAATATCTAATTTATCGCCTAGGCGTAACCCGATCCCCCTGGCCTTCCTGGCATTTATTTCTAAAACATATTTTGCCTTTACGTCAGGACTTATCGTGGGGCAGGGATCCTTTTCGCAGGGCGGGATGTCCTCGCTGATTAAAACCACTTCCCCATTCTGATTGATCCAAATTATATCCAGGGGTATTAAACTGTTTTTCATCCAAAAAGAACGCTCTCTTTCTTCATCATAGACAAAAAGCATGCCCCTATCTGAAGCTAAATGCTCTCTAAACATCAAACCTTTCATTTTTTCAGCAGGGGTCTGGGCTAATTCCACATAAAAACAATGCCTTTTAAAACAGACCCTGCTCTGGTTTGGCGCCAGACATCCGCTGCCCAAAAAAACCGAAAGAATAATAATGATGACTTTGAATGCGTATCTCAAATTTATCTTTTCCTGCCTGTATTTATCCGGGTATAAGTCATCTCCGGAAGACGCCTGCCCTCTTTCCGGGCAGCCCGAAGCAGCGTGCTACTCGACCAGCACCACGCCGTAATAATGCGCTTGACAACGGCTGGAGGCGAGCGTCTCAATAGGCAAGCCGTTGGCGCGGACAGTGCTGAATACATCAATACCGCAGGCCTCCATTGAGGGCCGCGCCCTTTCCGCATGCCTGCAGCCTGTTTTGATATTACATTCCCGGCATAACCTGCAGGGACCCGCGCCCATCCCTAAGGCCTTATAATACCCGGCTAGAAATGCCTCTCTTTCCAGCTTGGAAACGATAACGGAAATATCCGCTTTCCATCCGTTGGGAGTATGGATAAGGATTGCCTTTTTATAGCCGGCAATTATCTCCCCTGTCTCTTTGGGCCCAGGGGCATACGGCGGACAGGTCAGACACATTCCAAAACCCGAACAGCCAAACTGGCATTTATACCTCACCCAGGCCGCGGTCTTAATCGTAGCAGCAGTTATAATCTTGGCCTTCTTTGCCCCCAGCGCAAGTGCGCGCTCGCGCAGATAACTTAAAGTTTTTTTAGGCATCTATCGGATTAGAAACGATTTGAGATCCGTTTGAAGTCTGGCGACTTATTTACCTAAAATATCTTGCAGGATATCACTTACCTTCTCTTTGGCAGTTGGCTCTCTATCTTGGACGCCTTCCTCTCCTTGTGCATTCTGCTCTTGCGGCTGGCCGGAATCCTTTTTTGTACCCAGCGCCTTGTCAATTAACTTGAAAATCTGCTCTTTACCTTGCTCTGTCAGCAGTTTCTGGGCTATATAAGCGGGATCCACGTTGAATTTCAGTCCGGCTGCGTTTCCGGAAACCTTAAGCGGGATATAAATCTGGCTGTCGGCGTTAAGAAGATACTGAAGCTTATCTTGGGCGGCTACCATCGCCTGAGAAAGATCTTGGGGAATCAAAAATGCGCCCTCTAGCGTAATTGTGCCGTCAAAGCCGGCTTCTCCCTGCCCCTTAAAGATAAATTCATCCGCCTCGAGAATCGCGTCTTTCATCATCAGGCGGCCGTTGGCAATAGTCAAGGGAAGCTTAATATCCGAAAAAACTGTATTTTTTTGAGCCATCTTTTTTTTAAAACGCTCGGGGAGACCCGCTTCTATCTTTTCGGAGAGACCGGGGATCACGGAAATCTTATCTAAGACCGTACGCAGAACGTTTATATCTTTAAGCATAGGCTTTAATACACGGATTTCTGCCTGGCCGGATAAATTAGAATTTATATTAGATGGGCTGAAACCTTCGCCGTTCAATGCGAATTGGCTAGAGGCCGTCCCGGCCACCTTTACCGGCGATTTATCCTGGGCAATGAGGTCTGCCAAACTGACATCTTCCGCGCTTACCTGCATTTTATAAATCTGCTTAAGGAAATAATCCTGTACAGCTGCGGAGAATTCTAGCTTGCCCGTACCTAGCCTCGCCGAAGCCTTCTCAAACAAAAGATCCTTTTCTGTAATCTTGACGTTCAATGCAACATCTTCTAATGCCTGAGCCATCTCTTTAAGCCTGAGGCTACCCTTTTGTAAAGAGACTTCTGCCGACAAAGCGGAAAGTCCTTTTGCCCCAAGAATCGCCTCCCGAATTAAAAGCACCAATTGACCTTTAGCGCTAGTCGGTAAAATCATGTTTTTGGTCATCGCTAAATTTGCCGGGATATCTCCCCAAGAAACCCGGGAAAGGTCAGTGGTGCCTTTAAGGCCGGAAATAGTCACTGAATTTTCTCTAAGGTCGAACTGGGCGTTACCTTCAATAAAAACATTCCTCTGGTTACTGAAAACCGTGGCCTCTAACGTAAAAGGAAAAGAATCGGCGAGAGATACACTAGTCGCCTCTAAAAACAAATCTTTTATCTCAAGCGTCAAGGCAGGCTTAAACATACGGTCAATATAGACCAGGGCGCCGTCGGTGGACTTCACGGAGGAGATAAAAAGCGCCGGTAATGCCGCAAGCGAAGGAATACTTATACCTCTTTCTTTTTCTTTAAGTTTTCCTATCTTCTCGATGTTGACGCTGCCGTCTCCGGAGCGGATGAACGTAATACGGGGGGAATCAATAAAAATGCTGGGCACGCTAATCTTTTTCTGAAAGATATATCCCAGGACATCCACCCCGAAAGATGCGTTTTTGACTGTCAGGAAATCGCCCTGCCCAAATGCCGGGTCTTCGCCTACGCTTAGACCTGTAATCTTCAGGCTGATCCCCTGACTTAAGGAGATCACCAGGCTCGCCCTGGTAAAATCCACCGGCCGGCCCAAGGCTTCACTCGCCCGACGGATAATCTGCGGCTTATAACGGTTGATGTCAAAGGTATACACAAAAATAACCGCCGCCAGAATTAAAACAGCAATCAATGCCGCTGCAACAATAAGTAAAATTTTCCAGACTTTCATCAGAGCCCTCCCGGAGTTGATTTTAATACCAAAGCAGAATTATTGCAAATGTTTTTAATTGGGTTTTGTTCTGGGTTACCAGCGACGTCTTGAGCGCTACTTGGGAATATGACAGGTAGGTTTTATGCCCTGCTTCTGGAAATATTTCTGGTGGTATTCCTCTGCGGGGAAAAACTCTCCTGCCACGACAATCTCGGTGACAATCGGGGCCTTGAATTTCCCCGAACCCTGGAGATTCTTTTTGGAGAGCTCGGCTTCTTCTTTCTGCTCGGGGCTATGATAGAAAATCACCGAGCGGTACTGCGAGCCGACATCCGGACCCTGACGGTTGGGCGTAGTAGGATTATGTATCTGCCAGAAAAACTCCAATAGTTTTGCGTAAGAAATCTGGCCGGGGTCATAGGTAATCTCCACACACTCTGCGTGTCCGGTCTTATTGGAACGGACGTCCTCGTAGGTAGGATTCTTAAAGTGGCCCCCGCTATAACCCGCGCGCGTGGAAATTACGCCTTTTAACTGCGCAAAGGCTGCCTCTACGCCCCAGAAGCAACCCGCAGCAAAGATGGCCTTTTCTGTTTTTATCGGCTTTGTTGGTACAAATTTTAGGGCTACTGCATTTATACAATAGCGCTTGCCGGAAGGTAGAGGGCCATCATCAAAAACATGCCCCAGGTGTGCATCGCAACGGCCACAAAGAACCTCGGTGCGCTGTACCCCCAGACTATTATCAGCCATCAATTTGATATTCAGTTGGGAAACCGGCTCCCAGAAACTCGGCCATCCGGTGCCGGATTCAAATTTTGTCTCATAACGGAATAAATCCGTGCCACAGGCCACGCATTGATAAAGTCCGCTCTGTCCCTTGGGAGGCAATGGACAATTTCCGCTAAACGGCTGCTCTGTCCCCCTTCCCCGGGTGACGCGATATTGTTCAGGAGTAAGTATCTTCTTCCACTCGGCATCACTCTTGATGACCCTCTCTACCTCTTCGATTTTCCCCAAGCGGGCATTAAATATACTGATTTTCTGCGATGCTGCCTGTTTTTCATCCATGGTAGCTCCTGATATTAAAGGTATGCACAAAATCCATAAAAGGAATCTTCTCATCGTTTTATTTTTTAATAATTCTCTGCCAAAACTTCGTAGAATGCCTGCGGATGCGAGCATGCCGGGCACTCTTTGGGTGCCTCTGTTCCTTCAAACACATAACCGCAGTTAATGCAATGCCATTTCACCGCGGATTTCTTTTTAAATACCTCGCTATTGGCTATATTATTGATTAATTTTCTGTACCTGGCTTCGTGAAATCTCTCCACCTTGGCAATCTGCTCAAAAGAACGCGCGATTTCCAGGAACCCTTCATCTTTTGCGGTTTTGGCAAAATCCTGATAAAGGGTCGTCCATTCCATGTTCTCGCCCGCTGCTGCTTCCTGGAGGTTTGTCTTGGTATCTTTTATCTGGCCGGCAGGATATGCCGCGGTAATCTCTGCATCGCCGCCCTCCAGATACTTAAAGAAAACCTTGGCGTGCTCCTTCTCGTTTTCCGCGGTCTCGGTAAAGATATTGGCAATTTGTTTGTATCCCTCCTTACGCGCGGCACTGGCAAAATAGGTATACCGGTTCCTGGCCTGGGATTCTCCGGCAAATGACTTCAAGAGGCTCAGTTCGGTTTTGGTTCCTTTTACTGATTTACTCATTCTTCCCCTCCTTAATCTGCGATCTTTTCCATCGGTTTTCCGCAGCAGACCAACTCTCCGCCGCCGACTTTGGTAACCACAACTTCATTTCCGCAAACATTACATTTATACTTCTCCCCCGCTTTTTTTACTCCCATCCTACAGCCTCCTTATTTTTTTACATCTCGGTCAATATCCGTATAGGTAAAGGCCTGTTTTTTGACAAGAGAAAAATGGCGTGTATATTTTTAGGATAACCTACGCTCGATTTTAGCCCAGGTATCGCGTAGGGTAACGATGCGGTTAAAAATCGGTTTGCCACAAGAGGTATCAATACTGTCTACATAGAAATATCCTAATCTTTCGAACTGATATCTATCTTTTGTCTTCGCGTTTTTCAATCCGGGCTCCACCTGGCAAGACGACAAAATCTCTAAAGATTTGGGATTCAGGTTAATGGTAAAATCTTGTCCTTGCGCTACGTCATTGGGATCGCGCTGGGTAAAAAGAATGTCATATAAACGCACTTCGGCCTCTATGGCGTGGCAACAGGATACCCAATGAATGGTGCTTTTGACTTTGCGGCCGTCGGGAGAACCGCCGCCGCGGGTTGAGGGATCATAAGTACAGTGTATCTCTTTAATCTTACCGGTAAACTCATCTTTAGCCACCCCGGTGCATTTAATAAAATAGGCGCAGCGTAGTCTCACCTCGCGGCCGGGGGCTAAACGGAAAAATTCTTTGGGCGGCGTTTCGCGAAAATCCTCCTCTTCGATATAAATCTCCCGGGAAAAAGGGACTTTGCGCGTACCCATAGAGGGATCTTCCGGATTATTAATCACTTCGAGCTCTTCGGTTAAATCCGCGGGATAATTATCAATAATCACTTTGAGCGGACGCAATACCCCCATGACCCGGGGCGCGCTTTTATTCAATTCTTCGCGAATGCTATTTTCCAGTAAAACCATATCTACGATGCTATCGGCCTTAGCTACGCCGATCTGGTCGCAAAATTTGCGGATGGCCTTGGGGGTATATCCACGGCGCCTAAAACCAGCAAGGGTAGGCATACGCGGGTCATCCCAGCCGCTGACATATTTTTTTTCTACCAGCTCCAGGAGCTTACGTTTACTTAAAAGCGTGTGGCCAAGATTAAGCCGGGCAAACTCAATCTGCTGGGGATGATGGATGCCTAATTCGTCAAGGATCCAGTCGTAAAGCTGACGGTGCACCTCAAATTCCAGGGTACAGATAGAATGCGTAATGCCTTCGAGAGAATCACAAATACAATGGGTAAAATCATACGTCGGATAAATGCACCATTTGTCTTTAGTGCGATGATGCGACACTTTCCTGATGCGGTAGAAAACCGGGTCGCGCATTAATAAATTAGGATGGGCCATATCAATTTTACCGCGCAGAACTTTTGCGCCTTCTGAAAACTCACCCTTCCTCATGCGGGAAAATAAATCCAGATTCTCCTGGACGCTACGATTGCGATAAGGACTTTCCCTGCCGCTCTCGGTGATTGAACCACGATCCCGCCTCATCTCATCCAGCGTTTGGTCGCAGACAAAGGCCTTGCCTTTATTGATGAGCCCGACGGCGTGTTCATATAAATTTTCAAAATAATCGGAGGCGTAATAAAGGCGCTCCTGCCAGTCAAAGCCCAGCCACTTTACATCTTCTATGATGGAATTTACGTACTCGGTCTCTTCGGTTTCTGGATTAGTATCATCGAAACGTAAGTTGCATAAACCCTGATAATCGCGGGCAATGCCGAAATTAAGGCAGATACTCTTGGCATGGCCGATATGTAAATAGCCGTTGGGCTCCGGCGGAAAGCGTGTGTGTACCCGGCCGTTATTTTTGCCTTGGGCTAAGTCGCTATCGATGATTTCGCGGATAAAATTGGTTGTGGACCTGGACGTCTCCATTTATCTCTCCGGGATTATCTGCATCAGTATGTATTTTGGCGTAGCTTTGCTTATTATATAGTAAATCACACAAATATCCAGAACTTAAGCAAGCACTAAGAGATGGATCTTATCTTCTACCTGTCAGGCACTTATTATGAAGTAATTTTCTTTTTCTAAATGCCGACCTGACCGGAATAGGCTTTAAAAAAATTGTTTTTATCAAAGCCGGCCTAGAAAGCAAAATATGCAGCCAAACAAAAATATCATAAATCATTATAAAAGGTAAACGTAAAACCAGCTCCCTTAAAGTTATATTCTTTATAATAGTAAGATATCTATTTTTTACTAAGTCGAACTGCAAGTCTTTACTAAGATAACGTCTGGCAAACCCCTTATTAATCCCCTGGGCGGCTCTTACTGTAGCGCCTCTTACATGATAAGCAATCGCCCGAGGGATATAATATCCTTTCCAGCCTAATCTCTGCGCGCGCCAGGCCAGGTCCAGGTCCTCATAAAAGATACGGAAGTCGTGATCAAAATATTCTGCATCTATCTTAACCTCATCCAGCATCGCCTTTCGATAAAAAGCTACTGCCCCGTTTACGCCAAAGATATAGCCGGCCTGCTCAAACTGACCCCTGTCTTTTCTGCCGTATCCTCGTTCCCTCGCGCTCATCCAGATACTCAAATATAATCCCGTGCTATCTATTGTCCTGGCGTCTGCGCGTAAAATTTTTCCGCTGACGATGCCGATCAACTCATCTGTGTCGAATGCTTTTAGCGCCTCCTCCATAAACATCTCATCCAACACGACATCATCGTTAAGGCAGAGAATAAACTCACCGCTACCTTCTTCTATGCCTTTATTTAACGCCTGACAATAAAAAAGATTCTCTCCTTGTGAATAGAGTTTAACCTCGGGATAACCACTAGCCATTTTCTGGCTGAAGACGGGGCTATTGGAATTGTCAATGACAATTATTTCAAAATTCCTGTATCTTTGCTGCCTCATTGAATCCAGACAGCTCGTCAGGTAATCGCCCAAACCGCGAGTGACTATAATCACGCTTACTTTTATGTTTGACATGCCCTACCTTTGCGCATAGAATTATAACATAATGCTTATATTATTCCTAATTCTAATCTTCTTCCGGCCTTTTATATCATCATTAGCCTTTCCTTACCTCGATACAATTTATTCTGCGTCCCTGTTCTGTTTCTTGCTCATCTGGGTCTTATTAAAAGGATTGCCCTCGAAAAATATTAAACCGCTAAAATACCCCTTGATTATTTTTTGTCTCGCCTTGGTTATCTCTTTCATCTTTTCGGATAATAGACCGGCTAGCGTAAAAGAATTATATAAATACGCCGGCGGCATAATGCTTTTCCTGCTGGCTAGCACGTTATCCGCGGGCCAGAGGAACCGGGCCATAGAGACAAGCATCCTGGCGGGATTTTTAATCAGCATCTTGGCGATACATCAATACTTTTTCGGGTTTTCCCACCTTTTAAATTACATAAATAAGCAAGGAGTAACCGACGCCTATATCTTAGATTACATCGAGCGCAGACGGGTATTTTTCCCCTTCGTAACCCCTAATACCCTGGCGGGATATCTTATTATGATCCTGCCATTGGGCGCAGGTTATTTTGGCGGCAAAAAGGGAATCCTTAATAAAATACGGGCCGTTATCCTGACGTGTCTTGTCTTTTCCCTTTTACTTACCAAATCGCTCGGGGCGCTGGTAAGTTTATTCCTTGCGTTTAGTCTGTATTTTTACGCGGCAGGAAGGCTAAACAAAAAAAGGCTTCTCTTATTATTAGGACTATCCATAGCGATTATAGCGATCTTCATCTCCAGAACAACCATCCAGAAAACACATTCCACTGTGGAATTCTCTTCTTTGATGAGATGGACTTATTGGAAGGCCGCCCTGGGGATAATAAAGCTGAAATTCTTTACCGGGTCGGGCCTGGGAAATTTCAATTTACCGTATGCGCGCTATGCGCATAATGCATACCTGCAGATTTTTGCGGAAACGGGGATAGTGGGAATCCTGGCCTTCCTTTGGCTCATATATAAATTATTAAAAACCGTGTTTCTTCGCCTAAGCAGGAATAATCAAGATTTCCTATTATCCGGCTTACTGGTGGCAAATCTGGCTTTTTTATTGCATAATCTTGTAGATTTCACCTTTTCCCTTCCTGAAGTAAACCTGACCTGGTGGCTTCTTGCCGGTATTTTGTTTTGCCCTCCTCGATTATCTTGATTAATGGTGAGATTATTTATTCCGGAGAGCCTGCTGGATTAACTTACGGCCTCTAAAGAGATAACGGTTGGTAAGAGATAAAAAAAATATTCTGGGAAAATCATAGAAGAATATGGGGATGATTTTTGCGGCATATCTGGGGAGGCCGTCATTTTTTATTATAGAATAATACCGGTTACGAAAACAAAAATACTGCTTCAGTTTATCGTCGGTTTTTGCGCTGTCTCCGGCATGATAACAAAGGGCTTGCGGGTAAAATAACGCCCTCCAGGCCTTCCTGTTTGCCCTCCAGGCCAAATCCACGTCTTCTACCATAAAAAAGAACCGTTCATCAAAGTATCCGGTATCTTCCCTCAATTCTTCGAGCATCTGTCTTTTATAAAATGCTGCGGCCGCGCAGGCGCCATATACATATCTAGACCTGGCGAATTTCCCATTATCTATTTTCCTTTTCCCGATATCATAAAATCTGCGAAAGGCAGAAAGCGATATGCCGGTAGAATAGATTGTTTTCCTGTCCGCGTTGAATATCTTGGGCTGGATTATTCCTATCCGATCAGGCAGATAATTTATTTTATGCGCCGCCATTTCGAGAAATCCCT
>Ga0315277_10010642_pt1 | contig 11639 bp, 5 predicted proteins | sample YL17G05_15_MG_FD_203695 | JGI IMG/M metagenome (GOLD analysis project Ga0315277, IMG submission 203695) | Sediment microbial communities from Yellowstone Lake, YNP, Wyoming, USA - YL17G05_15 | ecosystem: Environmental > Aquatic > Freshwater > Lake > Sediment | place: USA: Wyoming | collected...
GAGTTAGCTGTGATCTTATCCATAAATCTTATGATTTGGCAGGGGGGAATAGTCTTACGATTGATATCGACCCCTGTAACGGAACGCTCACTTCCAGCGGTAAAGCGGGGAAAAGCGTCCGCCTTGTGAAAAACTCATTCCCGCCGGTTGTGGGCGGCACAGGAGACCCGGCGGCAATAACTTGGGCAAAATCTTATAATGCAGGAGGACAAGAAAAATCAACTACAATACTTAAGACGTCGGGCGGATATATACTTGAGGGACAGACTGATAGATGGGGAAGTAAAGATTTCTTAATAATCAAAACCGATCTCTGCGGTAATATTCAATGGGCAAAGACTTATGGAGGCTCGCTAAATGAACTTTGTGACGACATTATGCCTGAAAGAATTGGTGCCAACACAATCCTGGAGGTCGATGATGGTTTTGTCATTACGAAAGCCACGAATAGCGAAGGCCAAGGTAGTTATGATTTTATTTTGTTTAAAATAGATAAAAGTAACGGAAATTTAATCTGGGTCAAGACATATGGCTCTACTTATTCTGACCAAGCTCACGATATTAAAGACGATGGCACTGGGTTTGTTTTAGCTGGAAGTTACGGAGTCTCTAAGACCAATAACGCAATGGTAATCGTTAAGACAGATTATAACGGAACTAAAAAATGGGCATATAGCTATGATACTTCAGCCAATGAAGTTGCTGAGAGTGTCGTTCCATTTCAGGAATCAGGAGAGCAGCGTTATCTACTAGCAGGATGGAGTGCGACTACTTCTCTTAAATCAGATTTGAGGGATGCTGCAGTGATAAAAATAAATAGTACAGGTACGAGTCTCGCACAGGCGCGTTATAATACGCCAGATAAACTTCAAGAAATAATCCACTCAGCTATCCCAGCAATAAATACTTCAACTGGTAGTTTTGACGGTTTTGTTGTGGGGGGGTGGTGTACTGGCGTCGCTTTTGGGTACAACCCGAGTTTCTTCGCTAAAATCAATTCTACCTTAGCGACTAATTGTCCTGGTTGTTGGTATCGTTTATATGAGGGAAGCGTAACGAGTATGGCTCAGGATTCTAGAGATATATACGAAGATAGCAATGGGAATTTTTATTTTGCGGGCATGAGAGATTTTGAGGGTTTATTGCTTAAAACTGATTATCAGGGTAATTTCTCATGGATGAGACAATATGGTGATAAAACAGACTCATGGGACCACCTTTTTGAAGTAGGCCCAACTGATTCTGGGTTCATTTTAGGTGGATGGTATGGTCCTGAAGCTACATCTGATTTCTTTGCTGTTAGAACAGATGAGTCAGGCAGTATAACTAACTGCTCGACTATTTTAGGCAATGACCAAAATCTTACCCTATTTCCTTCAACCATTTCGGCGAACTTAACATCATTTCTCACGAGAGCAGATATTAACAGTACTATTATTCAAAAAAATATAACTCTAGGTAACATTACCGTCAAGACTCACGGAGTAGATTTTAACATAACGGTCAACGATCTCTGTTCACCTTGATGTTTTTAGTAATTGGTTAATTGAAATCTTATCAGTTTAGTTGCTAAGAGATCATTACTGCAGTTAGGTGGAAAAATCTAGGGGTTACATACCGTTTTCTTACCGAAAGAATCCCAAAACCCTTTCATATCATATTATATATTTGCCTTCAGGACACATAATTCTTTGCCATCCAGAGATTTTATTTTCCATTTTTGAATAATTATAATATCATAATACTTATATCAGTTGAGTAAAACACTAAGCACAAAAGAAGAATTATAGTATTGTATAAATAGGGAAGCCCTGTTTTCTTAATAAAAAATTCTTAGGCTAGATAAGAATAAACCAATGTTAACCTACGGTAATAAAAGTCTGATAGATAAAGGTGGTTTTTCCTCCGTTGCCACACCTCGCCATTTTAAAAATCTTATACGCTTATTGTTCCTGTATCAAGATTACAATTTTAGTTATCAGGTGTTTTTTTTACTTAGATTTATGGATGGAAAAACTTCTGATGAAGATTTAAAATGTAAGTTTAAAGAAAGATTTTCGATTGAGCTTACTGATAATGATTTTACGCGTTTAATCCATACATTACGGGAACACCGTCTAGTTGTAAAGAAAAATAATAACTATCTTTTAAGTAAACTATCCTATCTTTTTCAAGTTCAACTATTTAGAAAATGTTCTTCGCTTTTTAAAAAAGCGAAGATAAACGATGCTATGTTCAATGGTGTATTGTATGGAGCACGTCCTAAAGATTTAAAAAGGGAACTCAGGCTTTGTTTTAACTCAGTGAATAAAAAAAAATTATGTCGCATTTTAGGAAAAATAAATACATTAAAAGGTGTAATAGTGCCTCACAGTAATATTGAGCTATCCGGATCATGCGCAGCCTGGGCATATAAGGCGATAGAGATTATGGGATTGCCTGACCTTGTAATTTTGCTTGTTCCAAATCATGCTTTGCCATTAGAAAGTTCTCCTTTTTCGGTGTGTGCAAAACCACTTCGTTCGCCACTTGGTGTTGTGAAAACCGATAGATATTTTATTAATCGATTAGCTCGGGAATGTAAGTTTGATATTTTTCAAGAAGAGTTCGTTCATATTTACGAACACGCCATAGGGATTCAATTGCCTTTCCTTCAATTTATTTACAACTCTGCACATAAACATTTATTAATTGTCCCTGTGGTTTGTCATTTACCTTATTTTCGTAAACACGATAAACATCTCGAAAGGCCCGTACATCAGTTTTTAAATTCTCTTCGTAATTGTATTATTAGAAGCAGAAAACGCATATTGGTTATTGCTAGCGGTGATTTGCATCATCAGGAAAGATGGAGAGCGTCAGCAGACTTTCATAAAAAAAATCAAAAAATTATCCAATTAATGAGCAAAGCTGACAAAAGGCTATTTTATAAGTATGCGTTGAAATCTAAGGATACTCATGCCTGCTGCAAAGATCCATTCTTGGCATTTTTAGAACTGCTTGAGCCTAAGCAGGGATTATTATTGGATTATTCCTGGCCTAGCAAGCGCAATGCCTTAGAGAAGATAAAAAGAAAAAAACAATATCATTCTTTACAAATTGGATTTGCTAGTATGGTTTTTTAAAAAATAGAAATATTCTTCTTGAATAAAGAGGGGGGATTGAATAATGAAAATTTTTATCCTCTACTTTGATGGTATTTTAAAACCTGATTGTCGGAATTGCGGTAAAATATGTTGCTACGGGCCCCTCAAATTAGAATTTACAAACGAAGAAAAAAAATACGATATCTTAAATGAAGTTTTTCCCTGGCTTAAGCATTTTATGATACCACATAAAATAAACAAAAATTTTCTGGATCGAATAGTTATAGAAAGTAGATTTTCAAAATGCTTTTTTTTGGACAAAGATAAATATTGCAAGTTGCAAAAGGAATACGGTTATGATTATAAACCTTTCGCATGTCGCTTAGCTCCCCATAGATTTTTGCTCTACAATGATGTTTGTATTGTAAGTGAAAATAGTCAAGAAGGGTGTTTAACTATTAGGAAGATAAATTTTACCAATAATAAAATAAGCGAAGAACGAAAAAGACTGTTGCAGAATGTTAAAAACGCAATTAAATTTGGGGTGTTCCAACGTTATGGTGCTAGTAACAGAGAAAAGATTAAGTGGAGTAAGCAGAGATTTATGCTTGAAAGCAAAATATTTAATTTATCTAGAAAATATTTACATAAATCTAATTATACTGAGTTTGCCATACGGCAACTTCAAATAATAGATAAAGATTTAGATATTGATAGTATAAAAGCAAAGATTGACAATAAAATTAGGATTTGGAGAGAATTCCTAAAAATAGAAGAACGAAATTTAGTAAATAAAAGGGTAACCTATGAGCTTACGGCGTTAACTTCTTTATTCAGGTTTCAAAATTGGGAGACTAACGAAAAAGTCATTCCTTTGCAATTATTTGCTTGTTATATACTGATGGTGTTTTTTTCTGATTACCATACTAGTAATTTTTCTGTATTCACATATAGAAATATTTTACAAGGGTTGGCAAGGGACTTAATGTTGCTTGCGGAAAATCGAAAAACTAAAATTAGGTTGTTGAAATACGCTGGGGTGAACAAGAAGAAAATCAAATCGCTCATAAAAAATAAATCACTCAGAGAATTACTAAAGTCGCTAGATTTAAATATAGAGGAGAAGCTGCAGTTTATTGATGGATTATCAAAGATTAACAAACGCGCTATAAAATCTAAATACTAGTTTGCTAATTTTTTAAAAATTTTCAGAGACTCCCAAAAATTGTCCTCAATATTATCGAGTTAACATTTAACCCTTCTTCAACACAAATATTGCTCAATAAAATCAATAGATTAACTGCCTAGCATATAAAGATATTATCATATCTTTTATATAGTTTTTAGCAATTTCCCTTTTTTTAACTTTACCAAATAAGCGAGAAAATATTTCTGGCATTGAATGTGCGCCATCAGCTAGCTTTATGGCTTCCATTTCAAGATTATCCAACACTCCGGAAAGGACGAATGGTCTGGCATAGCTTTGGCTATCTATATCTGGATAAAAGCAAGTTACAAAGTTAACTATTTTCTTCTCGTTCGCATTGGCTATTTGACTCGTATTACACAAATATTTTAAATAATTGATATAAAAAGTTACCAAACGAATATCACAGATATTAGTGAAGACGCCATAAAGATCGCTTAGGGAAAGAAAGGATAGTGTTTGGACATTTTTCTCTAAAAAATACCTTTTATTTCTTAGTCCATCTATACATAAACCAAAATATTCTAATATTTCTTTGTCCGGGATATATCCTACAATAATTAATTCTGTGATTAAATCGTGAAAATGACTTTTTTTCAAGCCACAAATAACTTGCCAAAGATTCTTAAAAGACTTTAGTGTAATATTCCTTAGATCATCTTTACAATTTAGATATCTTTTTAATTTTAAGTCTAAATTTTTTGGAAGGGTCTGATAGTTTATGTTGCTTATAATCTGCCATAGCAAATCCTTACCTAGCATTTTAAAGCTATCGTTGATGTCGAGTGGCTTAATTTTTATCTGCATAAAGGATAATTCGCTAATTTCACAAATCGTGCTTTTAACAGGAACTAAATTCGAAAATTCATCATTCTGAATAGCGGCGATTTTTGAATGATTTTTTAGCATAATTTCATAGTAGCCAGGTCGTTGGGATCCTTTTTCTGCCAATCGAAAGGTATCATCCCGTATTATTGTGCTTAATAACTCTATTGTGTAATCATATAAATCTTCATATTTAAGAAGTATTTTTTTACAATTAGTAAAGGTATCGAATTTGCCAGAAGTAGGTAAATAAATAAAATAACCTTTTCTGTTAATTTTACTGTAATTTTTAAAATAGCTTTGTTTGTTTTTCAAAAGATTCCATTTAATTATTTGCAACCATATGATTTTAATCTTTTCCTGAGGTAGGATTTGGTCAGTAATGAAATAACATCCCAGCATATTAATTGGGTTATCGTTGATAATTTGTCCATAGAAGCTGGACGTTAACGAAGGTTTGATATATATCTCATGCATAACATTAAAGCTTTCTTTAAGAAAAGAGGTATATGCATTAAAATTAGAAAATAGTTTAACCATATTCAAATAGGGTAACGGATAACTTAAACGCAAGGTTTCCTCGAAACTAAAAAAGCTACAATAGTAGTCTATTTCTTTTATTTCCATATTTTTTAAACAATGACGCAAAAAGTTCCCTTGTGATATTTTCTTGGATACCATTTTACAATAGTAATCATTTAAGCTATGAAGGTCGTGTTTAAGTTCTTTGACAAAATTTTGCTGTATAGAAGAACCGGGGTCTGTAGATAAAGGCCAGAAGTAAATTATCATTCTGCCCGCGACAATATATTTAAAATACTTCTCAACTAATGAATAAATCAACTTGCGGGTGGAAAGATTATCGATTTCCGTATAGGGATGAAAAAAGCTAAAATACAAGGCTATTAGACCTCGATTTGCGTAGTGAGAAAAGAAATCAGTAAGAAAATCATTAAGTTCTTTATTAGAAAAAGAGAAACTTTTTATTTTTTTTCTTATTTTTTCATCGCCCACTTCAGGACTGATTTCAATAGTTAACCTAAAATCTTTTTTTTCTGGGGTATTTTCAAAAATATGTTTAATATTTTTGAAATCCGGCAGACCCCAGCTGTCAATGGTTAATTCTTTAAGAGCAGATAAATTAAACTCCTTTAGACATTTTGCTATAAATTCACATTTTCCGTCGTAATCGTTGTGTATATAAAGAATACGGTTTTTTTCCGTTAAGGCTTTTCTAATTGATTTTTTCAAATTTTTAATTTCTCTTTTTAATGCTTTGGTTCGATTTCCCCATTTAGCAAGGGCATATCTGTTTCCTCCGCAATATATGCAATGTTGATTACAGCCTCGACCTACACTTAATACAAATTTTATTTTTTTAAAGAGTTTCCGATTAGTTAATACCTTTGTTTCTAAGGAAGTAATGGTGTTATCATCTATTCGGTAGGCCTTTTTACTTTTTAAATATTCCCCATCTTTTTTATAATATAGGTTAGGAATTGAAGAGAGAGCAAATCCATTTTTACGAATTTCATTAAATAAAAGTAACATTGGCAACTCGCCGTCACCTTTTATAACATAATCTACAAATGGTATTTTAATCAATTCATCAGCAAAATAAGAAGCGGATATTCCTCCGAAGACAATAGGTATCTTATGACAATTGGGTAGTGACTTGATAAGTTCTGCAAGCTTGATGGAAACTGCAATTTGAGGATGCCAGTGCATAGAAATACCTATCAACTTTAGATATTGTAATCTTTCTAGTTGCGAGAAAATATTAACTATTGTTTCGGGATCGATAATTAAGATTTCAGTATTTATTTTCGCATCCTTTAAATAATAGTATATAGAAGCCAACCCTGTACTTATAAAAGGCACGCCCGCGTGAATTAAAAGACACTCAGTATTAGAGTTTATTTTATTCATAATACTCTCTTAAATTTCAAAATATTTTTTTGTTAGTAATGTTGTAAATTATGCGAAATCATAACTTACGTAATTCCAATGCCTTGGGTTAATTTTTTAGTTGACCCATCTCTCTAATCTCCTGTAAAATAATAGCTTAGAGTTAATTTAAAACTTATACAGGAGGTGCGAAGGATGAGTGATTCTATCGCAAGTATCAGCATTATAAATAAGTTCTGCGAAAATTTCAAAGGGTTATTTTCAAAGAAACGGTTTTCTGTCTTCAAATTACTTGTCTATGCCTCAATTTAGAGACGCTTAATATACCAATCGCCTATATCCCAATCAAGGAAATGTGCCGACTTCCAATATCATACACCAAAAAAAATTCAAGGCAACTATTTAATTAATACGACTACAAATTTTACTCTACAAATTTTAATATTTTCATTTTGCAATAGAAGTGATATACTTAATTAAGATAAGGAAGAAAAATGAACTTGCCAAAAGACATATTCGAAGCCTATAAAAGTGATTTTCAGAATGGCCAGTTTGGCGTAGGTAATCTTTGTGACGCAGATTGTTTCTTTTGCTCGCAGAAATGGAATCCACCCGATGTAACCAAAGATCTCAGAAGATTATTGACAATGGATGAAATAAAAGATTTGGCTGAGAAAAGCGGACAAAACAAAATTACGTTTATTGGTTCGGGTATTCATACTAATAATGGTGAGTTTCTTCTACATCCCCAAGTACCAGAAATATTAGAATTTTTCAAAACCAAAAATATGCTTACGAATTGGCCATTCCTTTTTTCTAATGGAATGAGCCTATCGGAAGAGCTTATAAAGTTTATTAAAAAACTAAACATAGTTATTGTTTTATCTTTAAATTCCGCAAATGTTACTAATAGAAAAAAAATGATGGGTAGCAATGATTCTAAGAATAAAAATGCTATAGATTGTGTAGAACTGTTTGATAAATATGGTTTAAACTATTGTATAGACATTGTACCGTTGCGCAGTAACTTAGATAATGGAGATTTGGAAAATTCCATTAAATTTTTAAAAGGCACTAAAGTCAAAGTGATTGGAATTCTTAGGCCTGGATACACAAAACTTACCCCTGAACCTATCGTTAAAGAATTATCAATAACTGATAAAGAATTGTTTGAATTCGCTTCATTAATGAGAGAAAGGTATAAAGTTAATATATCTGTGGTGACATTTGCGCAAACGGAAATACAAAACTATCTATTGCGTTTGCTTGAATATATTTTTAATACAAACAAAGATTTAATCACAAAAAGAAAATTATTCTTATGTTCAGAAAGCGTGAAGGATGTATTTCCTTTAGTATTGGAAAAATTAAAAATACCAAATTCTGAAATTAAGGTGGTTAAATCAAGAGTGTTTGGAGGAAATGTTTCTAGTGCTGGATTATTATTAGTTGAAGATTATATTTACGCCATAGATGAATTTTTAAAAGAAGAGGAAAAAAGAAGGCCGGAATGTCTAATTCTACCAGACGTGAGTTTTGATATAAATAAGGAAGACATCAGGATGGTGTCGTATAAAGAAATAGAAAATAGATGCGGAATTGAAGTATGCGCTATTACTGTTCCTGCGGAATTGAAGTATATCTGACTCCTTTTCAGTCCTATGATGACATGAAGGCATCCCTGGCTCGATTAAAAGACACTCAGTATTAGAGTTTATTTTATTCATAACCTTATAATCTCGATAACTAACTTTTAAGTTAATAATAGTAATTAGGATGCTCTTAGAAAGCGAAAGATTAGTTACGCCTTAGATAAAAACAGTTTTGTATTCATTTCTTATCTAAAACCATATCCAGAGCCTCTTTTGCATCAGGATAATCGGGTTTGACTTTCAAAGCCATGCTAAATTGCCCGATAGCCTCATTTCTCATGCCCTGTTCAAGAAAAACATTACCCAAACAATAGTGGGCTTCGGCGAACTCCGGGTCTATCTCTAATACCTTGCGATAAAACGTAGTTGCCTCTTTAAATTTTTTTTGGAGCGCTAGAATAGTTCCAATATTAAGGTAGCCCATGGCATAATCGGGTCTAATCCGCACAGACTCTTTATAATAATCCATCGCCTTATCCGGATTCTTCTGGGCTAAACTATTACCTCTATTTAATAACTTATTGCACATATCCAACTGACCTGAGACCTTTTGCACTGGTTGCAACAGATTTTCAACAGGCGCATAGTCGTCAGTAAGAATGATGCCGCGAGAGCTTCCTTTCAGAGATTCAAGTGTAGAATTATCAAGAAAATGAAAACCACTAAGCTCTGCCGTAAAGAGACCCCGCATGTCCAAAGGACTGAGAGAGGCGAGCACAATAAAATTAGCACGAGCACTAGAACCTTTTTGTTTCTCTTCTGAGAAGACATAGACATAAGGAAAAGTCTTCTTAAGAGTGTTCAGTACGGCTGTAACAAATTCACCAGCATAAAAAGAATCAATCAGATTGAGCAAATAGATTCCCTGCGCAGAAAGAAGCAGGCGCAGCTTCTCATTGAATTCATAAGTGGTAAGCTGATAAGGAACCGAAAAGACATTAAAGGTATCGCCATAAATAAAGTCAAATTCCGGAACATTTATTCCTTTTCGTTTCTTTCGGACTAACTCATTAATATAGTTATGGGCATCCAGATGGTGAATTTGAAAGGGGTTTTCTCGAGGCAGTCCAAGATAACGGATTGCGGTTTCAGTCACAGCAGGGTCAATCTCAACTACTTCTATGTGACTGTTAGGATAAACCTTTGCTAGATATCGTGGAAGGACATAACCACCTCCGCCAAGAAATAAAAAATGAAGTTTTTTCTTATCCTGTATGAAATAGCGCGTTAACGTTCCGAATAATTTAATATACGGATATTGGTTTACCTCAATATCGGCAGGGTCATCCATAAAGACCTTGCTGTGTAAAAGCGTATCCATCACTAGATAGCGAACTGAAGGAAGATTTTTTAGAAATTCGACTTTTATGTGCGCATATTGGCTGTCCTTTTCGTAGATTACCTCGGTTAAACTATTTGCATCGCTAGATAAGAGATGAGCTTTGCTTGTATTGACCCAAACCAAAAAGGCAACACTTAACAAAATAAAAGAGAAAATAAAAGCGGTTACTCGGCCAGCGCTAGAAAAAGACCTTCTTGCTGATAACCCATAAAGTATACCCATAATGGCAAGAATCCCAGCTACTACCCAAATTATAGCTACTGTTCTCAAAGTAGCTATAAGTAAAAATCCGGTTACAAAAGTTCCTAAGATACTTCCTGCTGCTGCCCAAGCATAGATATTCCCTAGGGTTCTTCCAGTCTTAACTCCCTGATTCAAGGCATACCTTGCTACTACTGGACTAACCATTCCTAAAAGTACAGAGGGCAAAAAGAAAGCTAACGCTACATGCGTAATTATCCTTAATGTCCAGGAAAATGTTAAAAAAATAAGCCAATTTTCCAGCAGCTGATTTAAAACCGGAGTCGCCAGACAGCCTATTGCTGCCAGATGAAACAAAATAAAAAGCGATTTTGCCGGATGGAAGCGGTCAGCGACCCTGCCACCGAAATAACTTCCGACAGAAATACCGGCTAAAACCACTCCAATAACTGATGTCCAAGTATAAAGAGAGACACCGAGATAGCGCGCAATAAGACGGCTAGCCACAATCTCTAAAACCATTATACAGAAGTTGGCAATAAAAACAGTGAGTTCAGGAATTAATAACCCAAACTTTTTACCTTCTATCTCTCTTTTTTTTAACTGATTTATTTTTACTTTCATTTGAATCACATGCTGGCTTCGGTTAAGAAGTTGCTATCGACATCTCTGTCGATATTTATCTTAAAAGAGCATAGATTACACCTCGCTCCTATAGCCAATCTCGTAAAGTCAATTAAAAATGCCAGAATCATCAACAATTTTTATCTATATTTTAACACCCTGCCTATTTTTGTCAATTATTACATAAAAATATTGTCATTTTGCAATAGAGGTGATATACTTAAAAAAAAGGAGAAGTAAAAAAAATGAATCTTGAAAAAGACATATACGAAGCTTATAAAAAAGATTTTCAGAATAGTGCTATTGGCGTAGGTAATATTTGTGACGCAGATTGTTTCTTTTGCTCGCAGAAATGGAATCCGCCCGGCGTAACGCAAGATCTCAGAAGATTCTTGACAATGGAGGAAATAGAAAATTTGACTGAGGAAAGCGGGCGAAAGAAACTTGAGTTTATTGGTTCGGGTAAACATACTAATAATGGCGAGTTTTTTATACATCCCCAGGCGCTAGAGATATTAGACTTTTTCAAAAGCAAAGCTATGCTTACTGATTGCACAAATGTTTTTACTGATGGAATGACCCTATCGGAGGAGCATATAAAGTTTATTAAAAAACTAAACGTAGTTATTTGCTTATCTTTAAATTCCGCAAACGTTACTATTAGAAAAAAAATGATGGGTAGCAGTGATGCTAAAAACAAAAATGCTATAGATGCTATAGATATATTAGAGAAATATGATTTAGATTATTATATATTTACTGTACCGTTGCGCAGTATCTTAGACAATGGAGAT
>Ga0315277_10010643_pt1 | contig 11638 bp, 7 predicted proteins | sample YL17G05_15_MG_FD_203695 | JGI IMG/M metagenome (GOLD analysis project Ga0315277, IMG submission 203695) | Sediment microbial communities from Yellowstone Lake, YNP, Wyoming, USA - YL17G05_15 | ecosystem: Environmental > Aquatic > Freshwater > Lake > Sediment | place: USA: Wyoming | collected...
TATGCCTTCAACTGATTGTTTCCGTGATGACCGCAAAAACGATAAAAGCATCCATGACGAGCAAGCAAGTGTTGGGAAAAACGCTTGCATTCCTCAAGAAATGGTGGCTGTACATCGTTTTAGGTCTGGTGCTGGGGTTTCTGCTGGGTTACATCAACGGTATCGTGTCATCGATCGTGATTTGATCTCCTGAAAGATTGCTGCTGAGGATTTTTGGAATGGAGCCCTCGAACGTGATGAAGCGCTTAAAGGCAAGAAGGCAACGGCAAGCCGGCGCGCTGCTGTTTTTCACGTGCTTCATCGTGGGCTTCATCGCTGGTTCATTGTCAAGCACAAAAGCATCCGAAGGGGAGGTCTTGTTCACGATCGCCTATTCGAGCGAAAAGGAGGGATGGATGGAACAGATCAAGCAGAAGTTCCTCGACTGGTATGCAGCCAAATACCCCGACGAGCACATCAAGCTCAACTTCTTCCCTGTCGGGTCCCGGGATTCCATCATCGCCATCCTCAACGGGCAATACAAGCCCGCGATATGGAGCCCGGCGGCGTCCACGTGGGTGCCCATTCTCAATTACTTGTGGCAACAGCAATCTCCTGCGGGTGCGCCGACCCTCACCACTATCAACGCCACTGCGATCTATAGCCCTATTGTCGTCGCCACGTGGGAATCGATCATGGCCGCGTACAACTTGTCGAGCATGTGGGACATGTACAATTTAACGCTTGCATCGCCGTCCCCCATCAAGCTCGCCCATACGGACCCCCGCTCGAGCAATTCTGGCTTCTGCGCGATCATAATGGAGGTCGCGGCAGCGGCGAGGAAAAATTCCACGGATCTCACCCTTAATGACCTGACGAATACGACAATACAAGCCTGGGTGAAACAATTCGAATCCGTGGCGGTCCAGTACGGCACGAGCACGGGATACCTCGTCCAGTCCATGCTACAATCTGGGCCTTCGGGCATCACGTCGGCCTTCCTCTACGAGAACTTGATCATCGAGAAATCCGGCGATGCAAAAGCGCAATGGGGTGACGGGATCGTTGCCATGTACCCGGCAGAAGGCTCGGTGCACAGCGACCACCCGTTTTGCGTGCTCGATGGAGCGCCGTGGATGGCCAACAACCAGGCCTTGATGAACGTGTCGACCCGGTTTGTTAATTTATTCCTCATGGAACAAGACATCCTCGAGCTCGCGACCCACCATGGCTTTAGGGTGTATAACAAAACCATCACCCTCCCGGTCGACGTATTTAGCAGCGCGAACGGGGTCATGTACAACATTTCGAGCATTCCCAAGATGGACGTGCCCAGGGCGACCAACTTCACGAACCGCGTCGCGGATTTCTGGTTGATGAACCGCCCGGTCTTCTGATATTGAACACGATTGAAGCAAGGCCACGTGAAAGCATATGGAAATCACCGCGAAAGAGAGCCGCCCCGACATCGAGCTGTCGAAGCCGGACTTCAAGAAACCGCAGCCAGGCGCGGTCCTCAAGATCGAGAAATTCTTCTCCAAGCCGAGATATCGCATCGCTCTGGATGCAACCACCATCGGGTTTTTCTTGTTTCTCATCATCGGGCCGCTGATCTCCATCATTTTCTCGGTGATCGCCAAGTGGAGCGAGATATATACATCCGTTTTCGCGGACCCGATTACCAACGACGTGCAGTGGCAAATCATGGGAACCGTGCTTGGCCGTAGTTTCCAGATAGCCGCGATTGCCACGCTGATCGATCTTGCACTCGGATTACCCATGGCTTTCATTTTAACACGGTATGAATTCAAGGGAAAGAAAATCCTTGACACGCTCGTTGATTTACCCATGGCCGTGCCAACATCTGCACTCGGTTTCTCGCTGTACTTGTTCTGGGGAACCAACATGGGCATTTCGGGCATGCTCGGGCTCGATGGGGGATTGATCTCGACCGGCCCGATCCTCATCATTTTAACCCACGTGGCTTTCACGTATCCATTTATCGTCCGGAATCTCAAGGTCATTTTTCAAGAAACGAGCAAGATTTACGAGGATGCTGCGAAGTCTCTCGGCGCCCCGGGGTTCACGGTATTCCGGACGATCACGCTCCCGCTTGCCAAGGAAGGTATGATAGCGGGCACGATCCTCGCGTTCACGCGGTCGCTAGGCGAGACCGGCGCGACGATCATCGTTGCCGGGGTCTTCGAAACCGCCCCTATGTACGTCGTGGCGCTCAAGGACTCCTTGAACTTCCCCGCCGCGGCGTTCTTGTCTATGATCTTGATATTAATCTCGCTGATCGCGCTGATGTTCTTGCGCGTGTTCTCCCGGCGCGTTGGGTTCCCGGTCTCGCGAGTATTCCCCAAGATCGAGCGTGCCCTCAGCACGAAGCCCGCGAGGATATCCCGCAATGCGCTGGGCTTAAGCTTGTTCATCGTCATCGTGCTCGTGCCCGCGTTGTATACTGTTCCGTACGTGATCCAGTGGTTTTCCATCAATCCCTTCACCGGAACGACAACTAACACGGTATTGGCAACCCTCTTCGCCCCGGATAACAAGTGGGCATGGCTCTGGGTGTCGGTAGTGAACTCGCTGGAGATTGCCGGCATCTCCACCCTCATCTGCATCGCGTTCGGATTACCCATGGCTATGATCCTCGCGAAGCGAAAATGGGGAAAACTCAAGGAACTGATCGATGCCCTCGTCGATATCCCGCTCATCGCCCCTACCGCGGCACTTGGGTTCGCCATGTACTTGTTCTGGGGACCATTGGGACTCAACGTGTTCCAGCCGGGGTTCTGGCTTATCATCATGGTGCACGTAGCCATGTGCTTTCCCTACATCGTGCGACCCATCGTGGCCATCATCCAAAAGACCGACCCGGAACTCGAGGCCGCCGCTCGGACCCTCGGAGCGAGTCCCCTCACGACCTTCCGCACGATCACTCTGCCAAAAATGTTACCCGGCATCATCGCGGGCATGATCATGTCGTTCACGAGGTCCATGGGTGAAACCGGTGCCACGATCGTCGTTTCCGGCCTCATCCGCACTGTTCCAATCATCATCGTCGACTGGGTCGAGACCAGCGATCTGGCAGCTGCGGGCTTCGCGAGCTTGCTGCTGATCATCTTCTCCTTCATCGTGCTCTTGCTCTTGAGAAAAACTATGGAACGAACATGAAAGGTGGGCCATAAAATGCCGAAAATCGAGCTGATGGATGTCACGAAGACCTTCTCTGAAGGTAAAGTGCTCGCGTCGGACAACATTACGCTTACGATTTCAGATGGCGATTTCGTGTTCTTACTAGGCCCGAGCGGTTGCGGTAAAACGACGCTCTTGAAGCTTATCGCCGGCTTGGAAGACCCCTCCAGCGGCAAGATCCTCGTTGATGGCAAGGATCTCGGCATGGTCAACCCGGAAGACCGCAACATCGGCTTTGTCTTCCAGCATTTCCAGATCTTTCCATCCATGACCGTATTCGAGAACGTTGCGTACGGCATGACCGTGCGGGGTTATGACGATGCATCGATCGAGAGGATCGCCATCGAAGCATTGAAACTCGTGAAACTCGATCACCGGGTCTTGGCATACCCCAAGGAACTGAGCACGCCGGAGCTCCAGAAGGTCGGGCTTGCGAGGGCCATCGCGACCCGGAGCAGGACCTTGTTCCTCGACGAGCCGCTCGGGAAACTCGACCCGAAGATCCGCAGGCCGTTCCGGCACGAGCTTCGCCGCCTCATCAAGACGCTCGGGCTCACGGCGATACAAGTCACCCATGACCAGGAAGAAGCCATGGCTATTGCGGATAAAATCATCGTCATGCGCGCGGGCAAGATCTTGCAATACGGGTCGCCAGAAGACTTGTATTATCGCCCGAATTCCATCTTCGTGGCCAATTTTTTCGGCGAGACCAATTTCCTCGAAGGTTTCGTGTCCAACGTGACCAAGGACTCGTGCACGTTCCACCTCCACCTCGGTGGTCCGAAATTCGAGGTAAAGCTCGCACCAGGTCATGCGTTTAAAAATGGAGCCCAAGTCATGATCGGCTACCGGGTCGAGGACATCGAACTCATCGAGCTGCATGAATCGATGCAAGCCGAGAGCCAAGAGCTTGACCTCGAAGACAAGCCAAAAATGAACACGATCAAGGCTTCCGTCACCGATGCCATTTTTATCGGCCCGTCGAAGCGCTTCATCGTGAAACTGGAAAACGGCGACGTGATCCAGGCCAAGCATTCGAGCAAATTCTTGCTCGACATCCAGAAAGGCGAGGACATCCTCGTCGGCTTCCACGAGCATCCCATGGTCTTCGAATACCCGGACGACTTGCGGAAAGAATTATCCAAAGCGTGAACGCTATGCCAAGCATCAAGCTCGAAGATATCACCGTCACTAGGGGGAAACGAAAGATCCTGGAGCATTTCAATCTTGACATCAAGAATGGTGAATATTTCGCGCTCGTGGGCGAAACCGGGGCAGGAAAAACGACGATCTTGAACGTGATCTCTGGCTTGATCGTGCCTGAAAAGGGCCGGGTCTTGATCGACGACGTGGACGTCACGCACGTCGCGGCCGAGCGACGCGACGTGGGCATGGTGTTCGAGAACTACGCCCTCTTCCCGCATTATACCGTGTACAAGAACGTGGCTTACAGCCACCGGGTCCGGGACCGGAACGTCGAGGAAACGAAAAAGGCCGCGCGGGAAGTGCTTTCCCTCGTTCTCATACCGAACCGGGATGATGCCTTGCCAAAGGAGTTGTCGGGCGGGATGCAGCAGCGCGTTGCGCTTGCCCGGGCTCTCATGACGGATTCAGGAATCCTGTTGTTCGACGACCCGTTCTCCGCATTGGATGCGGGGCTACGCATGTCGCTCCGCATCGAGCTGAAGAATCTCGCCAGGGATCTCGGCACGACCGTGGTGCATTGCACGAACGACGTCGAGGAGGCCATGATGGTTGCAAACCGCCTCGCGATAATCAAGGATGGATACATAGAGCAACTTGGAACGCCCGACGAGATTTACTTCAGGCCCAAGAGCATTTACGTCGCATCGTTTTTTGGCGCGGTCAACGTGTTCAAGATCAAGATCACGCAGATCGACGTGACTCGCGGCTATTATTTCGGCATCCATGAACGGGGCGAGCAAGAACGGAAGGAATTTGGCATCGCGATCAAGGATGGCATCCCGGAATTCAAGGTGGGAGACGATGCTTTGCTCTGCGTCCGCGCGGAACATTGCTATATCAACAAGGGTTTTCGGAAAAAGCCGAACCGGATTTACGGTACCATCGACGAGATCAGCTTTTTAGGCCACATCTTGCGATTTGAAGTGAAGGACGAGTTTGGAAAGCGATACGTTGCCAAGCGCTTCGTGAATGAAAAGACGTACCATTTGCAATTCCAAAAAGGAGAAACGGTAACACTCGGGTTCCATCATAAATTGGCCTTGCTTTTCAATTACCCCGGCGATAAAGAAATGGAAAGACTCGAACAAAATATTTAAAAACAGTATAACGATTGAGATAATAACGATAGAGTTGACGCCAAGAAATGAGTAAATTGCTATCATCGCTACGAAAAAATGCCACGAGCAAGACGATAAAGGCAGCAAAGGAGCACGTGTTGAAAGCCAGCGAATGCGTGATGACGCTGCGCTCGGCGTTTGAGAAGATCAAGGATGGGCCATTCGAGGAGGGCATGAAAAAATTAAACATCGTGAGCGAACTCGAACACCAGGCGGATCAAATCCGGCGATCGATCATCCTCGATATTGCCACGAGCGAGATCGAAGAAAACACGAAGGAAACGCTCATCCACCTCATCAAGAACGTTGACAACATCGCCAACACGGCCAACGCGGCAGGCAGGATATTCGCCCAAGTCCCGCAGAAATATTTCGACATACTCGTGAAAAAAGATGATTCGGACTCCATTATGAAGATGCTCGAAAAGACCGTGGAAACAACGAAAATACTCATCAAGATGGTGGATGAACTTCTCAGTGGCGGGAAGAAGATCGACGAGTGCAACCAGAACATCCAGACCATGGAACACGAGGTGGACATCTTCATCTCGAACGTGTACAAACGCTTGATCAACCTGGAAAACCCGCAAGTGCCCGCGTTCGTGGCGATCCAGATCTCGGCAGGCTTGAATTTCATCGAGGCCATCTCGGATTCCGTCGAAGACACCGCGGATTACATTAAAGAAATCGCCACGATCAAGAAAGATTGAAACATTTTTTTACGATCCTACTTTCTTTTTGCTGGTTATCCCGATCATGACGACATCAAGCCTCGACATGTTGCTCGTGAATCCTGGCACGGAGCTGGCAGAACGAGGCACGTGGAACAGGGAACCACCCTTGGGTTTGCTCTACATCGCGGCGGTGCTGGAGCGGGACGGTTATTCCTGCCAGATCCTCGAATTATCGGCCGATGAACGGCCATTCGAGGAGATCCTGGCCGAGATCCCTATCCCGAGAATCATCGGCTTCACGTGCTTGACCAACACGGTGAAAAAAACCCTTGTCCTTGCCGGTCGCGCCAGGCTCTGGTACGCTGCCAATGCTGGCGGGAAGCCCGTGCTCGTGATGGGGGGCCCGCACGTCACATTCTCGTTCAAGGAAATCCTCGTGGCAAATATGGTCGATTTTTGCTTCATCGGAGAAACGGAAGGATTCATTTCTGCTTTTGTCGAAGCATGCGAGGAATCGCCCGATGTCGCGGGATTGAAAAAACGCCTCCTAGCGTCAGGAAAAAGCAAGTTCAACATTGCTTTCCTCGATGCAAATGGAACGCTCGTCGTGTTCAACAGCGACGCCTTGTTCGAGAAAAATCTCGACGCCATTCCCTTCCCCGCGCGGCATCTATACCCGATCAACGCGCCGAACCACATTTACAACACGGCCACGGTCATCGTGAACCGTGGCTGCCCGAACCAGTGCATTTTTTGTAGCCGGCAGGCCTTGTTCCGAAAATGTCGCTGGCGATCGCCGGAAAACGTGCTGGCGGAGATAAAGGCCATCCACGATGCCGGCACGTACGAATATTATAATCTTTACGATAACTTGACGGTTTCCCGCGAGTTTATGAAGGATCTATTGCAATCAATCATCGAGGATGGTGGGATGACATTGCCGTGGGGTGCTGAGTTGCGTGCGGATATGATCGACGAGAGCCTTGCCAATTTACTCGAGAAGGCCAACTGCAAATGCATCGCCACGGGTATTGAATCGGCTAATGAAGGGATCTTGAAGGGCGCCGGAAAATTCCAGGATATCACCAAAGTCAAGAAGGGCTTAGAACAATTAAAAGCTCACGGGATCATGGTTCAAGCATATTTCGTCATCGGATTGCCAGGGGAAACCAGAGCCACCTTCGAGGAAACGAGAGTATTCATCAAGAACGGACCACTCGAGCCCGGAAAGGATAAGATCGATTTTTTTGCGGCAACGCCATATCCGGGCTCAGCGCTCTACGATCGACGTGTCGAGCTTGGCATCGAAATCGTTGATTTCGATTTTGACCATTTCGATTGCCAACACGTGATATGCAAGCTACCAACCATCTCCATTGCGGATCTACAAGATGTATGGCAAGAAGCGAAACGTATCGAACGTGATTTTAATGCGGGTAGAGAGCGCGCGTTATCTATATAGACTATACAGTCTCTATGTTTTTTTGGTGGTGAATATAAATCCTTAACCGGATATCTATATTATATCAATTGATAATTTATAGTAACACAAGATGATGAACAGACAATAGGATACAGACAGAAAGAGGAAGATGTGAAAAATGAACCAATCGCAGAAGCCGGCGAAATACCGGCGCATTAAGGACAAGATCATCCTCGCCTTCGTAGTTGCCGTGATCGTGCCCCTCGGCGTTTTATCGGTGGTCAGCCTTGGTAATTTCTTGAGTTTGGGTAATTCCATCGCCGGGAGGAGTGGAACCGCTCTGGACGAAGAGGAGACACGTGCCATGCAAAGCTTATCATTTGATAAGGCAGTGTATATCAATGAATCCTTCTCGAAGGTGTACCAGGAAGTGGAAATCCTAACCAATTACGCGCAAGACTTGTTCAACAACCGGATCAACGCGACTGTGCGACCGAGCTTTTATCATGACATTGCGGCGTCAGGGGTTCAACCACCTGATTATGTATATGACTACAACGAGTATCAGAGATGGATCTCGTGGAACTACTCGGGTTATGTCATCGCGCCTAGCGCGATGGATGGCATCTCGCATCCATGGTTGAGCGCAGAAAGAAACGTGACGATCAATAGCCTGATAAACCGATCGTCAAATCTTGACGTGCTTTTCAGGCAAATGAAGGCCACGACACCCGATTATACATGGCTATATATGGGCTTCCAGATCGGGTTTCATAGATCGTATCCCTTCCACTTGTACCCGAACCCTTACGATCCGAGAGCCCGGCCTTGGTATCAACTCGCTAAAAATAACACGGGTCATATCGTCTTCACGTCGCCGTACGTGGACGCTAGCGGTACCGGTTTGATGGTCACCGCGGCCAAGACAGTGACCAATGAATCTAGCGGAAATGCTTTGATAGGCATCGTTGCGGTCGATCTACGCATAACGACGCTTAGGCAAAACATCCTCCAGGCCCAATACTTGAACCACGGTTACGGATTCCTCATCGACAGGCAAGGAAACACGATAGTGCATCCGAACATGACGACGGGCATCAACAAGAACATCACGACCCTAGAAACTGCCGATCCAAGTTTTCTCGAGGTTCTTGAAGGCATAAACTCCGGCAGCGAGGGTTTCGCGAATTACACGAAAGCTGGTAATCTCTGGGTGATTGCTTATTATCCAGTTGCGGTCACGAATTATAGCATGGCGATCGTGTGCCCAATGTCCGACGTGCTTGAACCAGCCACGAGCATCTTCAATCAAACGCTCTTGTTAACCGGCCAGCAGTTCGGAATTTTCGTGGGTGTTCTCATCGCGGCGATCGCGTGCATCATAGCAATCGTGAACTTCGTCGCCAAGGGGATCGTGAAGCCGGTCAAGGATTTGACCACCCTGGTGGGATATATCCAGAAAGGTGACTTGTCCAGGGAAGTTGGCGTGGGTAAAAATAAAAAGAATGAGATCGGCATGCTTGTGAAAGCATTTTCCAATCTCACGACCATATTGCGTTTCGGCAACCGGGATTATTACCAGGGAGACCTCGACCGGGCCTTTTCCAATTACTTGAATGCACTCGAGTTTTTCCAGACTACCGATAATAAAAAAGGCGAAGGCATTGCTCTTAGCAATATGGCTAACGTGTACCACTTATGGAAGGATTTTTCAAATGCAAAGGATTGCTACGAGAAAGCCATCAAGATCGCACGGGAACTTGGGGATAATCCGGCTTTGGCGAACCGCTTGAATAATCTCGCTGCGCTACTATCAGAGACCGGTCACAACGACATAGCAGCAGCATTGTATGCCGAAGCTTTGGCCATCGATAACCAGACGGGCGATTTGAAGGGCAAGGCACAACGACTCCGGAACATGGCGCTTATGCATATAGGTGCCAAGCATTTCGATTCGGCCAAGAAAAACCTGGACGAGGCAAGAGTCATCGACGAGCAGAACGCGTTCAACTCTGGTTTGTGCTATGACCTGTTTTATGCCGGCCTTCTCGCAATACAAAGTGGGAACGCGGAAGATGGGATTGATGGGATGGAAAAGGCCCTGGAGGCTTCCGATAACCTGGAGGCCCCGTATCTCAGACTTAATATCTTGAAAGAACTGGCAACCAGCTTCAAGTTCGCCGCGAACAAGGCCAAGGCACATAAATATCGTACCGAGTTCGAGGCGTTAAAACGTAAGGTCCAGCCGAAGAAATTCATCGTGTTCGTCATCGATTGCTCTGGGTCCATGCAATCCCGCATCAAGGCAGCCAAGGAAGGAGCTAAATTCATCTTCGAAACCCAGATCAACCCGCAAGACGAGGTTGCCATCATCACCTTTCATTCAATCTACGAAATCTTGTTACCCCCGACTTTGAAAGGAGGGAATGAGGCAAAGATCTTGAAGATCATCGACGATATTTCTAACACCATATATCAGACGGCATTCTATGATTCCCTCGGCGTTGCCATCGATTTCTTGAACAAGAACGGCGGGAACGAGCAAAAATGGATCATCGCTTTAACCGACGGCCAGGATAACTCGTCGACCCGTTTCACGGTGATTCCTTTATCCCCTTTCCAGCAAAAACTCCAAAAGGTGACTTCCCTCGGGACGTCTATCAATGATAATCTCCTCGCATTGAACATGATCATTGTCGGTATTGGAAACGAACTGCGACTCGTCGAGGCAAACCTGCGCGAGCTCGTCGGAAGCATTAAACGCGGCACATACATACCCGTACCAGAATCGGGAGACGTAAGCAAGCAGATCAAGAGTGCTTTCCACGAAATCGGCGAGATCCTCGCGGAAATGGAGGTGGAAAACTTCGATGTGTTTGTTGATGAGCAAAAAGGTGAAGTATGATGCAAACCAGAAAGGATAAACCAGGCTTTGCGAGGTTGGGCCTAAAGGCAAGAATCCTCGCGGTATTCGTCATCGTGTGCTCGGTATCGATGCTAAGCATAAGCCTCTTATCGGCTGCATATTTTAACATTGCGGCAGCAACATCCAGGCAGCAGAGCGCGGATGCCTTGCAGCTCCAAATCCAGCGGAACATGCAGAAAGCGGCGATCGAGAACGCGGGCATCATCGAGAGCAAACTGGAAACGGCAGCGGCGCAAGTCGAATTGCTCGCGGAACATGCCAAGAGCTTGTTTGATTATCCTGCGCTCTACGGCTTCAGGACTTCCTATTATCACGACTTGTCAGCCATTCCCACGCCACCGATGCCACCTAACCGGTACATGGACAACGACAAGTATCATCAATTCGTGTCAAAAGACGTGTCGTGTTACCTCGTCACGACAGGAAATTACACGACCGATTACACGCGCGTGAGCTCCAGAATGAACAACACGATTCGGATTTCGGCAAGCATGGATTATCTGTTTCAAAACATTCTCGAGTCGCATCCGGACTTTCATTGGCTCTACATGGGCTTCCAGATAGGCATGCACAGGAGTTATCCGTGGCACGCGCTCACCCCCACTTACGATCCAACCGCCCGGACCTGGTATAAGACGGCAGTGGCGAGCCCGGGAAGCCCCATTTACACGACACCCTATTACGACGCGTCAGGGGGCGGACTCATGATCTCGATTGCTCGCACAGTGACCATGACGAACGGGACGTTCATCGGCGTCGTGTCCGCAGATCTCACGATCGCGACCATCCGCCAACAAATCCTCGATATCCAGATATCGCCATCAAGTTATGCCTTCCTCATCACTACCGGAGGAAAAGTCGTTGCACATCCGAACAGCACGGTACCTACCGACACGATCTCAGGTCTTGAACCATCGATTCCTACCGGCATCATCGATGACATGGTTGCTATGAATGACGGATTCAACACGTTCGTAAAGGATGGACAAGTCAATTACATCGCCTATGCTCCCGTGTCAGTGAGCAATTACTCGGTCGCGGTGGTCGTACCCGAGCGTGAAGTCATCGGCATTGTTGATACACTCGCGAATGACATAAACGCGGCGACATT
>Ga0315277_10010646_pt1 | contig 11636 bp, 6 predicted proteins | sample YL17G05_15_MG_FD_203695 | JGI IMG/M metagenome (GOLD analysis project Ga0315277, IMG submission 203695) | Sediment microbial communities from Yellowstone Lake, YNP, Wyoming, USA - YL17G05_15 | ecosystem: Environmental > Aquatic > Freshwater > Lake > Sediment | place: USA: Wyoming | collected...
GAGCTGATGCGCCTGGAGCTGCCCCGCATGGGACACGAGGTCACCGTCTGTCCCGACGGGACCACGGCCGCCGCGGCCCTGGAGCGAAACACCTACGACTGCATCCTGGTCGACCTGGACATGCCGGGGCTCAATGGGATCGAGGTGATCGCCCGGGCCAAGCAGCTTTCCCCCGACACCGAAGCCGTTGTGCTGACCGGCAAATCGTCGCTGGAGACCGCCGTAGCCGCGTTGCGCCACGGCAGCTTCGATTACCTGACCAAGCCCTGCAAGCTGGTCGATCTGCAAGCGGTTCTCAACCGCGTGGCCCAACGGCGCGAGCTGACCAATAAGTACCGCGCGCTGAAAAAACGCCTGGAGCGGATCGAGGGCCCTTCCGAGCTGATCGGCCAGTCGCCCGGAATCGAACGCGTCCGCCAACTGATCGCCAGGGTGGCCCCGACCGACTCCACCGTGCTGATCCTGGGCGAGACCGGAACCGGCAAGGAGCTGGTCGCCCGGGCGCTGCACGACCAAAGCCTGCGGGCCGAGATGCCCTTCGTGCCGATCAACTGCGGGGCCCTGCCCGAGAACCTGATCGAAAGCGAGCTGTTCGGCCATCGCAAGGGGGCCTTCACCGGGGCCGAAGAGCACCGCGTGGGGCTGTTCGAGGTGGCCAACGGCGGGAGCGTGTTGCTCGACGAGATCGCCGAGCTGCCCAAGGCCATGCAGGCCAAGCTGCTGCGGTTTCTCGAAAGCGGCGAGGTCCGCCGCGTCGGCGACAACGAGCCGTTCACCTGCGACGTGCGGGTGATCTGCGCCACCAATCGCGATCTGGGCCAGATGGTGGCCGACGGCGAGTTCCGCGAGGACCTCTGGTTCCGCGTCAACACCTTCGAGATTGCCCTGCCGCCGCTGAGGCAGCGGCTGGCGGACATTGGCCTGCTGGCCCGGCACCTGGCCGCCCGCTCCGGCGCCGCTGCCCGCCCCGACGATCAGATCTTCACCCCGGAGGCCCTCCGCACGCTGACGGAGCACACCTGGCCGGGCAACGTCCGCGAGCTGGCCAACGTGATCGAGCACGCAATGATCCTCTGCGACGGCGGGCTGATCTCGCCGGAGCACTTGCCCAGCCGCTTCACCTCCCGGCAGATGACCGCGCCCAGCCTGAAGCTGACCGCACCGTGTACGCTCCGCGATCTGGAGATGCAGGCCATCCACGACGCCCTGGACCGCCACACAGGCAACAAGCCCAAGGCCGCAGACGAACTGGGGATCAGCCTCAAGACCCTCTACAACAAGCTTAACCAGGCCACGGCACTGAGCAAATCGGCCTGAGCCGCTTGGGGCTTGGCGGATTGCCCAACGTCTCTGCCGCGGAGCCGTCGGTCCTCTCGGAAGACTGCAATTCTTCCTGGACTCTGACGGCCTTTCCCCGCAACACGAGGTTCTCGTCGGGCCCCTTCCCTTGACCTGTGCATGGCGGTAAAATCGGGTGGTTATGCTTGGAATGCCCCCAACACTCGGAGGGAGCGAACGCCAATGACCGAGCACGTCGGTTTTCCGGATCATCGCGGACAGTTCTTCGGCCGGGAAGAAGACGTGCGGTACCTGCTGAGCCGCGCGAAGAGACCCGGCCTGACCGCAATCGTGGCACGGCCGAAGATGGGCAAGACGTGGCTTCTCGAAGAGACCGCACGCCTCCTCAGCACCGAGCAATCCCATCTTGTCGGATACCATGAGTGCAAGGGCCAATTGGCCGACCTCATGCTGCGGGCCGTCTCGGATCTGTACGCCCGCTGGCTCGCCGACGCCAGGATGTGGCAACAGGCGCGGAGCATTTGGGAGCGACACAAAGACAACCTGATTACCGGCGCCGGAAAGGCGGTCGGCAGGATCTTCTCTGCCGTCGCCGCGCTCCCCAGCCGCGCGCTCGCGCCGGTGGGCGACATCGTTCGGGAGGCCTTTGACGCCTTGGCCGCGGCCAACCGGGATTTGACCACGGGCGGCCTGGAACTGAAGCGGCTGGACTACGACCAGGCCCGCGAACTCGTCCAGATCGTTGCCCGAGTGAGCGCACGACCGTTGGTGCTGATCCTCGACGCCTGGGAACAATCGCCTTCGCTGAGGCAAGAACGCCGGACACTGGAGCTTGTGCTTTCTCATCTGGCAGACTGGCCGGAGGTTCACGTTTTCCTGGGTGTGCGTCGGCCACATCACGACGAGGCCCAGCCGGATCACGCCTACCTTGCGTCGCGGGACTTGGCGGCATCAAATCCGGCTGCGGAAGTATACGATCTCCAGCCCATGCGGCTCGATCTTCCTGGGCGTGAGACGCTGCTGGCCTATCTCCGCAGGTCGCTCCAGGCAGCCCGAGCGATGGACGACGACGAGCTTCTCAGCCTGATCGACAACTTTCCTGGTGTGGTCGGATACTGGATGGACGCCAACCGGCTCGAAGCTGTCGCCGAGCCACCTCGGCTGCGGGCGCTGGCCGACGACGCGCAGGCGTATCGCTACCGCGAGCTCGACGCCGTGCTGCCCCACCTGGATGCAGAGCAGTGTAACTTCGCAGTTCGTCTAGCGATGTTGCCGCGTCTCGACCGCGACTGGTGGAGGGCACTGAAGGACGTACTCCTGGATGGCATTTCGGTGGGGGTGTGCCGCGAGCTAGCCGTCAAATGTGTTTTGGAGTCGATCGACCCGCCCGATTTCGGCCATGACACCCGCCACCGTGCCGCGCGGAGATGGTTTCTCCAGCGACCAGGGCTGCTGCCGCTGCTCCGTCAGGAGGTGGAGGGACTTGCCTTTGGCCTAGCTGAACGCATCCGAGGAATCGATCGCACGATCGTCCCCTTCGCAGCCGCCCTGGGCGCCCTGTGCGATCCGGCTCGCCGCCTCGATGCCGACCGTGCCGCCCGTGCGCTGCCCGAAGCGGCTCGGAGCCTGTTTGGCGTCACGGACGCCGACACGGATTGGCACGTCTTCCAGCAGGGGTGGAGGGCTGCGATCGAACGCACCCCTTGTTGCACTACGCTCGTTGGTGCAGCCCTCGTTAACCGCGGCCTCGCGAAGGGCCGAGCGGGGGACACCGCCGGCGAGGTCGGCGACTATACCGCCGTGGTCGGGATGCCCGACGCGCCGGCGGATCAGAAGGCCCAGGCCCTCGTTAACCGTGGCGTGGTGAAGGGCCGAGCGGGGGACACGGCCGGCGAGATCGCCGACTATACCGCCGTAGTCGAGATGCCCGACGCGCCGGCGGCTGAGAAGGCCCAGGCCCTCTTTAGCCGTGGCGTGGTGAAGGGCCGAGCGGGGGACACGGCCGGCGCGATCGCCGACTGTACGGCGGTGGTCGAGATGCCCGACGCGCCGGCGGCTGAGAAGGCCCAGGCCCTCTTTGGCCGTGGCGTGGTGAAGGGCCGAGCGGGGGACACGGCCGGCGCGATCGCCGACTATACGGCGGTGGTCGAGATGCCCGACGCCCCTGCCGATCAGAAGGCCAAGGCCCTCTTTAGCCGTCGCCTGGTGAAGCGCCAAGCGGGGGACACGGCCGGTGCGATCGCCGACTATACGGCGGTGGTCGACATGCCCGACGCGCCCGCGGTTGAGAAGGCCCTGGCGCTCGTTGGCCGTGCCGAGGCGAAGTGGCAAGGGGGGGACACGGCCGGCGCGATCGCCGACTGGACGGCGGTGGTCGAGACGCCCGACGCGCCGGCCGAGGTTCGAGCAAGAGTGGAAAGGTTAATCCGCATCCTATCGGATCTCGATGGCCCCGAGGAGCCCACGGCATAGCCCGGTGGCAGCGCTGGCCCTCCCAATGGCTTGAGGCGACGATCTAATCCATCAGCCGGGCGTTGTACTGCCGCGGCCCCGGCTTGTAGCTCGTGAAGGCGCCGTCGCGGATGGGGTCGGGGGTGTAGATCCAGACGAACCGATCCCAGGGGTTGTACAGGACCAGTTCCTCCCGGCGGTCGGAACAGACGTCGGCGGGGATGGCGTGGAACCAGCCCATCTTGGCCGGCCCTTTCGGCTTCGGGAGCCCCGGCAGGGGCACGCCGCGCGGCTCGCCCTCCAGGTGCCAGAGCCAGCCGCCGTTGTAGAGTGCCGCCGGGCGGTCCGGCCCTTGCCAGAAGACGGCCTCCATGCCCGTGTTGTTCGGCGAGGGATTCAGCCTGAACCGGCGGAGGATCCGGCCCTCGCTGCCGACGAGCATGGCGTCCGGCTCGTGGCCGTTCCAACGGACGACCATCTCTGCGCCCGGCCGGTCAGAGGTAAAATCGACCACGCGGAGTTCCTGGCCGTGGGGCACCAGTTTCTCGCCCAGCCGCAGCACGACCCGGCCGTCCGCAGCGACGACGTGCCCGCCGCCGCTGCAAAACGCCCGCACCTTGCCGCCGTCCCAAGGTGCGATGGCCACGGAGTCCATATTCGCGGCGAGCTGCTTCTCCCAGCGGGGCCGGCCCCGGCTGTCCAACAGGTAGTACCCACCGTTGACCTCGTCGCGCCCGTCGCCATCGATGTCTCCCACCGCGGGAATATAGGCCGAACAGCTTCCGTACTCGTTCCAGCGGATGGTGTAGGTCCAGAGGGTCCGCAACTGGTCGTCGAAGGCCAGCAGGGTCGGCCCGAGCTTGACCAGGAAATCCTGCGGCCGGGCCGTACCCCGGAAGTTGGCCACCAGGAGCCGCTGGTGGACCCAGTTGGAATCCGCGACCAAGGCTTCGCCACGGTACCCGGCCGCCTGCCGCAGCGCCTCGGGCACGCCCTGCCGCAGCACTCGGCCGGATCGGCCCTCGCGGACCTGGATCACGACGTTCTCCAGGCTTGCCGCAGTCGCTTTTCGGGCCGGATCCACAAAGAAACAGACCACCTCCGCTCCGCCGTCGCCGTCGAGGTCATGGATCACCACGGGGCCGGGCCGGGCGGGCTGATCCCCGCCCGAACCGTCTTGCCACAACACGCGGCCCGACAAAGAAAACGCGCCCAGGAAACACGGCTTCATCCCCTCGTCGGCCGACCGGAAGACCAGGAAATCGACCTGTCCGTCACCGTCCAGGTCGCCGATCCGCAGGTCACCCGCCCAGCCGCCCTCGGAAAGCAGTTCCTTGGGCACGTCCACTCGTTGCCAGAGACGGGGTGAGCCATCTTCGGAAGACGCGGGCGGGGCAAGAACGCACAGCCAGAGCGACGCCGCACACAAGATCGTGATCGTCGAACCACAGTAGTTCCAAGTCCGCTTGGTCCGATTTCGGGTGGCCGGGGTCGAGCACCAGCGAGCCCCCGGAGACCTCGCCGTCTGGGGGCTCACTTCGTTCGACCCCAGCCACCCATTCCCCAGATTTGGCACTGCTGAGCCAAGTTTCACCGGCGACTCCCGCAAACCCCTCCGCCAACGGTGGACAACTCCCTCGCGCCAGCGCCTGCCGACTACTCGATAGAATCTAGCACCGCTTGAAGTCGCTTGCGAGCGGGCTGGGCCTCCTCGGTTCCCTCGCCGGGTCGGATCGCGTTTTCCTCGAAGCGGTCGGCCTGCGTGTCGAACAGGCGGCCGTCGGAGTAGAGCTTCCAGCGGCGATCGCGGACGAGCCCCTTCGGACTGGCTTTGCCGGTCTTGCTGTCGCTGGCGGAGAGGAACACCCAGCCCCGGGGATTGCCCGGCCGGCCGAGAAGCTGCGGATAAAAACTCCGACCGTCGATCTTCACCCCTTCGGGCAGCGGAGCGCCGGCCGCTTCGGCCAGCGTGGGGAGGAAATCGGCAAAGTCGACCGGGTCGCTGCACGTGCGGCCCGCCGGGATTGTGCCTTTCCAGTTGGCCAAGAGCGGAACGTGGATCCCCGTATCCTTGGTCGAACCCTTTCCGCCGGGGATCACCACGTCGCCCATCTTCGAGGTGATGCCCACCGGCGTACCGTTGTCGCCGGTGAAGAGGATCAGCGTCTGCTCCCGTAGCCCGAGGCGATCCAGCGTTTGCACCACCCGGCCGACGCACTTGTCGAGATAGGCCACCATGTCGGCATAGTTCTCTCGCCCGACCTGCTGCTTTTTTCCCTTGCTCTTCTTGGCGCCGGCTGCGGGCTTGCTGTCGGGCGTGGGCACGTAGGGCGCATGGACCAGGTTGGTCGTATAGTAAGCGAAAAACGGCCGGGACTTGTTCCGCTCGATAAAGTCGATGACGAAATCGCAGTGCACGTCGGGGCCGTACTTGCCCTTCAGGTCGTCGCGCAACTTGCCGTCCTGCCAGATGTACGGGTCCCAGTAGCGCGAGGGCTTTCCGCCCTGGAATTCCCAGGTCCAGACGCAGAACTCGTCGAACCCCGCCCGCCTGGGGTGGTCGGCATTCTCGGGCAGGTCGAAATGGCAGAGCTGCCACTTGCCCGAGATGCAGGTCGCGTAACCTGCCTCCCGCAGGACGTGGCCGAAGGTGCGTTCCTTCGGGTCCAGGATGCCCCAGCCCAGGTAGTTGCGGAAATTGTAGCGGCCGGTCATCAGCTTGATCCGTGAGGGGGAGCACAGCGGCATGGAGTAGCAGTGCTCAAACCGCATGCCGGTGCTGGCCAGCGTATCGAGATTGGGCGTCCGATACGACGTGCCGCCGCTTGAGCCCAGGCATTCGTAGCCCAGATCATCGGCCATAATCAAGAGGATGTTCGGCTTTTTGGTCGGCGGCTCTGCCGCGCGAGCATACCAGGGCAAGGCCAACATTGCCACAGCCAGCCCAATGGCCCAAAGCAGGACACGGAGTGTCTCAGCGTGTGGGTTCACGTTCCTTTCCTCCTCGCAGCAACAACGGATCGGCGTAGCAAGTGACTCCGGGCGCCCATCGGTCGGGCATCCTGGCGACTGGTCGGGAAATCCGAGAGCGACACCAGGTCTCAGCGTGTGGGTTCGTTTCCCGTTCGCTCGCATCCGCCCCCGACTACGCAGATACCACGCGTTTCACGAAGACTGTTTCGCAGCCTGCACGGTCCGCCACCACTTGGCGATGCTGCTGTCAGAAGTCTCCAAGTGTTCGCGAACCCTCGCTCGGATCTCGTCTTCCGTGAGTCCTTGCCATTCCGCCCGCAGCCGAGCCTGGATCTCGTCTTTCATCTGCACACAATCGAACGCCTTTCTCCTTTTCATTTTGCCACCGCCGAAGGTCACTGATTCTCCGCTCGAATCTGGCCGGCGGCCTTGATCCGCTTCCACCACTGACCCAGCGGCCCTTCCTCGGCTCGCCGCCGGAAGTAGCCCTGCTCTTGCTCGAAGCTCATGTCCTTGATCTCTTGGTAAATCTCTGACTGCACCCGTTGCTTATAGGCCAGGCAATCGAATGACTTTTCGCTTCCGGTTCGGCGTGTCATAACCGGTTTCCTTCACGGAGATCGGACCTAACCCGGCCTGGGGCTGCTGCCAAACGTGCCGCGACCACTGGTCGCGAGTTCAGGGTGCCGCGACCACTGGTCGCGGCTTTACAAAACTGATACCGCGCAAATCACGCTACAAGATACCCACACGGCGGGCAGAGGTCACAACGACGTGACTCTATTGCACCTTCCGCACCACGCCCACCACCACCCCCAGCACCCGGGCGTTCTTCACGTAGATCGGCTTCATGGCCGCGTTGGCCGGCTCCAGACGGATGCGGTTTTTTTCCGGGAACCAGCGCTTGAGCGTGGCCTCGCCTTCGTCGGTCAAGGCCACCACGATCTGCCCCTTGCGGGCGGTCCGCTGCTTGCGGATGATCACGTAGTCCCCGTCGGCGATCTGATCCTCGATCATCGAATCGCCGTTGACATGGAGCACGAAGAGATTCTTGTTCTCCGGATCGAACAGCTCGTCGAAGTCGACCCGTTCGTCCTGCTGGATCGCCTCGTGCAGCACGCCGGCAGCGATCCGACCGGCCAGGGGCAGGCCCTTCGGCTGGATCGGCTCGGCCAACAGCCGGATCGCCCGCGACATATTCGGCTCGCGCTGGATCAGCCCCTTCTTCTCCAGGGCCTTCAGATGGCAGACCACCCCGTTGGGGGAGCTGATGCTGAAATGGCTGCCGATCTCCCGGACGGTCGGGCCGTAGCCGCGGCCGCGGATCTTCTCGCGGATGAACTCGTAGACGGCCTGCTGCCGCTTGGTCACGTTCTCAAACACCTGTACGAGGCCCCCTTATGTAAGAAATTTCAGGCTACCGAGGGTACACGCCATATACAATCGTATAATATACGGGCGAACAGTGTCAAGAGGGATTCCAGCGGACGAAAGCCTCCATGGCGTAATACTCCGGCAGGCCGATCTGGTTGTACAAGTCGGCCGTGTGGCGGTTGCGGTCCTCGGCCCGCTGCCAGAATTCGCGGGGATCGTCGGGACCGGGAAAGAGGGCCGAATCCTTCTGCGACTCGTGCCGGAAGATGGCCGACTTCTTCAGCTTCAAGTCACCCGGGCTCAGCGGCACGGCCACGTCGATCACCGGTAGGGTCCATTCCTGCCATGCCCCGCGGTAAAGCAACACCTCCGGCCGGCTCCCGATCTGCTGCTCCGTCGCCCGCAGCGCACGAAAGACCACCTCGGCGCAGAGTCGATGCGTGCCGTGCGGGTCGGAAAGGTCTCCGGCCACGTAGACTTGGGCCGGCGGGATCCGCTCGATCAGCTCGCGGACCAGCCGCACGTCTTCCTCTCCGATCGGCCGCTTGGCGATCGTGCCGGTCTGGTAGAAGGGCAGATTGAGGAAATGCAGGCGTTCTTCCTGGCATCCGCACACGCCGGCCGCCGCCTTGGCCTCGCTCCAGCGGATCAGCTCCTTGATTTTCAGGACCACCGCCTCGTCGGGCTCGCCCGGCTCCTTCGCGGCCAGCGCATGGATCACCTCGGCCTCCAGGTTCGGCGTCTTCTCCACGTCGATCTGGAAGCGGCGGTTCAATTCGGCCACCAGGTCGGCCACTCGCTGGGCGTCGTGGTCGAAGACCGCGATGTTGCCGCTGGTCAGGTAGGCCACGTGTACCTCGTGCCGGTCCTCGCCCAGCCGGATCATGGTGCCGCCCATGCTGATCACGTCGTCGTCGGGGTGAGGGCTGAAGATCAGCACCCGCCGCGGCTCGCGCCCGGCCGGCTTGTACTCGATGGTATCCATCATCCACTTGAACACCCGGTGGGCCAGTTTTTCAGACGGCCCGTGATCCCGCAGCAGTTGATGCAGGTTGTGCTGCCGGAAGTCTTCCCCGTCGAGCTTCAAGAGGGCCTTGCCGGTCTGCTGGCACAGCCAGAGCACCGCCCGCTTGATCAAGGTGTCGGTCCAGTCGACCCGCCCGAGGATCCAGGGCGTGGCCACGCCGGTCAGATCGGCCGCGGCCGCGTCGTCCACCACCACCGAGGCGTTAGGGTGCTCTTGCAGGAAGCTGGCGGGCACGCGGTCGGTGACCGGCCCCTCCAACGCCTCGCGGACAATCTGCGCCTTGTGCTCGCCGAAGGCCATCAGGACGATCTTCCGCGCCTCCAGGATCGTGCCGATCCCCATCGTGAGGGCCTGGGTCGGCACGTTCTCCTCGTGGAAGAAGTCGCTGGCGGCGTCTTTGCGGGTCACCGGATCGAGGGTGACCAGCCGCGTGCGGCTGTTCCGCTCGCAGAACGGCTCGTTGAAGCCGATGTGTCCGTTGCGGCCGATCCCCAGCAGCATGATGTCGATCCCGCCGGCGCGGCGGATCGCCTCCTCGAACCGCCGGCAGTGCTCGTCCAGGTCCTCCGGCGCCACCGTGCCGTCCAACAGGTGGATGTTCCGCCGAGGAATGTTCACGTGGTCGAACAGCGCCTCGCACATCCAGCGGTGATAGCTCTGCAACCGGGCGGCGTGCAGGCCGTAGTACTCGTCCAAGTTGAACGTCACCACCCGCGACAGGTCCAGCCCCTCCTCGCGGTGCATCCGGGCCAATTCACGATATACGCCCATGGGAGTGGACCCGGTGGGTAATCCCAAGGCCGCCTGCTGGCCCAAGGCGTTCCGCTCGCGGACCGCGTTGGCGATCATCCGCGCCACGTGGCGCGCCGCGTCTGCGTTCGACTCGAAGCCGAAGCAGGGAATTCGCGTGGCGGCAATGGGATGGGCAATGTTGTGCATGGCGATGGGCAGGAGGAGGACGGGGCCATTGACCCTCAGAAAGCTGACGTCGCAGCGTTTAGCCGTCGCCGGCACGGCGACGCTTCCTCGGGCCGACGTACCGTCGGCCGCTAAACCCGGATTATTCACCGGACCGGGGTCATGCCGGGAATCGGGTGCCACGGCCGTATCGGCCGTGCTCCAGGTTCCCAAGTTTACCCGCCGTCACACGGCCGACACGGCCGTGGCACCCGTATGAATAATCCGGGCTAAACGTCCGCACAAATTAGCCCCGTCCCCTTCTTCCTTCAACTCGTGACGACCATGTTGTCTCGGTGAATTACCTCGTCATACGGACAATGCCCCAGCGCGGCGGCGATCCGGCCGGTCCTGAGGCCCTTGATCCGGCGGATATCGTCCGAGGCATAGTTGGTCAGGCCGCGGGCGAACTCGGTGCCGTCCGGGCCGCGCAGCGCGATCACGTCCCCCTTGCTGAAATCCCCCTCGACCTCGACCACGCCGATGGGCAGCAGGCTGCGGCCGTCCCGCTCGATCGCCTCTCGCGCTCCCGCATCCAGGACCAGCCGGCCGCGGGGCTCCACCGTCAGACCGATCCACCGCTTCCGCGCGGCCACCGTCTGTCCCCGGGCCAGGAACAGCGTGCCCACCGTCTCCCCGGCGATAATCCTTGGCAACACGTCCGGGTTGCGGCCCCCGGCAATGATCACGTTCTCGCCCGCCGCGGTGACCAGCCGGGCGGCCTCCAACTTGCTGGCCATGCCGCCTGTGCCCAGGCCGCCGGCGCGGTCGCGGACCAGCCCCAAAACCGAATGATCCAGCCGCTCGACGAGCGGGATCAACCGGCTGCCGGCCCCGGCCGGATCGCCGTCGTACAGACCATCCACGTCTGAGAGCAGCACCAGCAGTGGGGCCCGGATCAGGTTGGTCACGATCGCCGCCAGCCGGTCGTTGTCGCCGTAGGTGATCTTCAGCTCGTCGACGGCCACCGTGTCGTTCTCGTTGATCACCGGCACCGCCCCGATTTCCAGCAGGGTCAGCAGGGTGTTTCGGGCGTTCAGATAGCGGGTGCGGTGTTCGAGGTCCTCGGCCGTCAACAGCACCTGGGCGGCGTGGTGGCCGCCGTGGGTCCGCAGCGACCGCTCGTAGGCCTCGACCAGCAGGCTCTGCCCGATGGCCGCCACCGCCTGTAGATGGGCCACGTCCTGCGGCCGGCGTTTCAGCCCCAGTCGCCCCATCCCGGCACCCACCGCCCCGGAGCTAACCAGCACCACCTTCCGGCCGGTGGAAATCACCTTCTGCACCTGCTCGGCCAGTTGCTCGATCCGCCCGGCATTGAGCTGGCCGTTCTCCTGGGTCAGCACCCGGGTGCCGATCTTGACCACGATCGTCGTGGCCGCGGTGGCGATTTCCTGCCGCAACAGATCGGTCATGGCTATCGGGCGATCTAGGTTCGAGGCCATGTAGGTCAGCAGTCGTGGGCCAAGGGCAGGCTGCCTCGGGAAGGTCAGAATAGCCGGGCCGCAACGCGGCCCCGGACCCAGCGTATTCGGCCGTAAATAACCCCGGCCCCGTT
>Ga0315277_10010648_pt1 | contig 11634 bp, 12 predicted proteins | sample YL17G05_15_MG_FD_203695 | JGI IMG/M metagenome (GOLD analysis project Ga0315277, IMG submission 203695) | Sediment microbial communities from Yellowstone Lake, YNP, Wyoming, USA - YL17G05_15 | ecosystem: Environmental > Aquatic > Freshwater > Lake > Sediment | place: USA: Wyoming | collected...
CTACGAAGCTGATGGCATAGTGGTAAAGGTCAATTCTATTGCCCTCCAGCAAGAGCTGGGCACTGTGGCTCACGAGCCAAGATGGGCTATTGCTTATAAGTTTCCCGCCATCCAAGGCACCACAAAGCTAATTGATATTGGCATAAATGTGGGGAGAACGGGGAGCCTTAATCCCTACGCTATTCTAGAGCCAGTTCGAGTAGGGGGTGTAGTTATCAGTTCAGCAGCGCTGCACAATGAAGAAGATATTCACCGCAAGGACATCAGGATTGGAGACTGGGTCGTGGTGCAGCGGGCTGGTGACGTCATTCCTGAGATTGTCGAACCCATAATCAGCCGCCGTACTGGCAAGGAGAAAATCTTCTCGATGCCCAGCCGCTGTCCTGTGTGTGGCAGCGAGGTGATAAAGCCCGAGGGCGAGGCTATGCATCGCTGCACCAATGCCGCCTGCCCCTCTCAAGCCCTGGAGAGAATCAAACACCTTGTCAGCCGCGGGGCAATGGATATAGATGGCGTAGGGGAAAAGCTATGCCAGGCCTTGTTCGAGGGCGGCTTGATCAAGGATGCCGCCGATTTATACTACCTCACCAAAGAGCAACTTCTCAGTCTGGAAAGAATGGCAGACAAGAGTGTCTCCAATGTGCTTAATTCCATCGAAGAAAGCAAGGACAGAAGTTTGGCTCGAGTTATCTTTGCCCTGGGAATCCTGCATGTGGGTGAGCAATACGCCGAATTGCTGGCAGAGCAATTTCACAGTATTGACCAACTGGCTAAAGCCAGCCAGAAAGAGCTCTCAGCCATTCCATCTATCGGCCTCAAGATAGCTGAAAGTATCGTGGCCTTTTTCAGACAGGAAGGAAACAGGCAAATTATCGAAAAGCTGAGAAAGGCCGGGGTGAGGCTGGAAAGAGAGAAAGTTAAGGAAGCCAAGCCCGAGGAGTTACCTTTAGCCGGACTGGAATTTGTTTTAACCGGGAAGCTGGAATCCTTCTCCCGCTCAGAAGTGGAAGAGAAAATAAAGGCTCTCGGTGGCAAAGCTGGCTCGGATGTCACCAGGAAGACCTCTTACGTGGTGGTTGGTACTGACCCTGGCTCCAAGTTGGCTAAAGCAAAGAAGTTGGGGATAAAGACGCTCAGCGAAGCCGAGCTCCTGGAGTTGTTGGATAAGGCTGTAGGCAAATTATAGAGATTCTCTTAACTCTAAGTTTATCGGAATTGCATTTACTAATCTTATTGGGCTGTAGCGCTCTAGCTTTGCTTTGAGTTCGTTAAGTCCAGGACGGAAGTTCCCAAATTACGATTTTGAGGTAATCTGGTTTGCCCAGACTAGGGGTCAGTGCAGTCTGAGGATAGCTTGAGGCTTTGTCGGAAGATTGAGCAACTTTTGAGAAGGCGCTTGGCTTTCGTCACAAGCAGAACAGAACGTCATCTTGTGTGGTAAAAAGCCTTTGCAATCCTGTTGGTAACCGGCCTAGAGGATAGCGTATACCTTGTAGGCGACCCCTGTGGGTAGGAATTGACCGATGCCCACTGCCACCACCCGGTTTAGCCAGCTATACTTTTCAGATGCAGTCTCGAATACTGGCGTTGTGCGAAAGTAATATTCTGAAGGGTTTACAGCCTCGCCCATCAAAATCCGTCCCAACATGTCAATTTGTATAGTAGACAAACCGCGGTAGTAGGCGTAGATTATGTGGCCATCATCGGTGCGAAAGGCAACCCGTACGTCCAACACTATCCCTCCATCAGGTCGGACGATGGGCCAGTCGCCTCCTCCTGGAAGCACAACACCCTTGACTTTCGGCCCCTCCAATGTGCCACCTGTCACGTACATAATCCTTCTCGTACCGTGCGGCGTGGTTCCTACATCTACTGCGCCTGCCCAGTCCACATCCACCTTGAGGTCAAATAAGAACTCCGTTTTCACGTCTAACATTTCCTCCTCCTCTTTCTTGGCTACTCATTAGCCACAGCATACATCCTAATCTTAATTATACCACTTGCTAGGTCAGCAAAATGACCAGATGTATTTGACGATGCAGTATAATTATAGAAGTGAGATGTAAGACAATTCTTAAAGGGTTCAAGCTAAGGATTAACATTTCCCTTTTAGCAATAGCAATTATATGTGCTGCCATTGCCAGTCATTCCGATAAAGAAACTCTTAGAATTGCATTTCTTGTGACCGGATGGGTATTAACTCTGGCGGCAGTGGTACCATCCTTATTTTGGCCCGCCTGGGAACACGTGAAAAGGGGAAAAGCTAGATGCGTAGAAGACCCCAATACTGTCATACCGGGATGGAAGCAATTCTGTCAATCAATGGGTATTGAAAAGGATATTAAGATGAAGGTTTTTCCCAATTTGCGCAATGTCTACGCCAAGGGCACCACGATAGAAATAGGTCAGCCCGTATTAGATAGCCTGGATAGCGTTTCGACAAAGGCAGTATGCGCCCACGAACTAGGACATATTAAGATAAATTCTGCCTTAAAGCTGAGACGTTTACTGGCTGTTATATTGGTTTGCGCGGTACTTGTTGGTGTAGCACGTGCTACAGTTCCGTTGGTATTCACGTACAGCGTTCGCCAGCTAGGCTTTTCCTGTTTCACCTTTTCAGTTTTATCAATCTTAATAATCGGTCTTATGGGCATAGCTATACGATTCATGTCATAGTCGGATGAATACGAAGCCGATTTAATAGCCAAGCAATATGTCAACCGGGAGGCAGTTGTCTCTGCTCTCACAGCAATTGCTGCGTTAAGAAAGACGAATGTTACACGTGACTTTTATTTGCACCCATCAATAACCAAGCGTATCGCAAATTTAGACTGGCCACAAAAGACAAGGTTCAAAAAATGGTATTTTGAACTATGAATTCCTTCATTTCTACGTCCATATCATAAATGATTCTCCGCTTTAATTCTCACTTTTGGGGGTGGTTTAAGTTAGTGTATTTATGCAGCCTTTCCAAAATAGTCTTCATTAAAGTATTAAGGCTAAAGTGCACAGAATCTATGCATTCAGGCTAAATTCGACTGGAAGCCAAAAACTAATGAGTAGGCTAAAGGAACCTATTGTTCCCAATACGTAAAGCTATTACCACCAGCCTAGACAATTACAACGTAATCATATTGCTCGCTGTATTCGAAGTCATACACTTCAACTTCATTGATTACTACGTCAGTTAGCCGAATCTTACTACCCCCCATCAATTATTCTGTATCTATTATTGACAACCCATCTTGTACGATGTATCATTAGTGATGAATTAGGAGGTTAAGGAAATGCCAGATAGTAAAAAAAGGATCGCGGAGATGGACGAAGAAGAACTAAAAAAGTTGATTAAGAAAGAGGCGGAAGTGAAGTTGTCCGATGCCGCACAAGCAATTATTAAAAAAAATAAGGCTAGCCCTGATGAACTAGAAATTTTAAAAAAATTTCGTAAGGAGTAAATCATAAACCTTGTAGATTAAATTGTTTTATTCAGGAGGGACGATATGACTTCCTCTACGGTGGATCAAAGAATAAGTGATCTAGGAGAGCTAATCGATTCTTACGAGAGTGGGAAGCTTAAAAGGGATATTGCTTCCTTAAAGCGCCAATTTAGAATCGAAGTCTTTTTCGCCTTTGTTGTACCTATTATTGCAACCATCTTGAGCGCTTTCTTGGTCAATCTTACGGCAATGCTTGCTCCAATTATTATTGGGGCGGCAAATATAGTTGACAAAGTTGGACTTTCGAAAACTATGATTTCAAGCTATTTTAAAGATAAAGATGTACTTGAGGGGCGACCTGACGATTTGCGGGCGCGTGTTCAAATCGCAAAAAAACAGCAAGACACACATAAACAAAAGGAAATGCTGGATGATGTCGAACAAAAAATTTCAAGTTATTATCCGTTACCGCAGACGTAGCCGTTTAATCTTGATTTGTTCTTTGGTTACTCATTCTCATTTTAGCAGACACTTCCATAACGATAAAGTAAAAATTCTATTCAATTCTTCCTGAGGTTGCTGATAAAATCGCAATTACTCCTTTGCTTTAATTTTCATCTCTTGGGATGGTTTAGGTTAGTATGGCTTATGTAGCCTTTCTAAAATAGGATATTCTAAAGTGTTAAGGCTAAATACTGGCGAATACAAGGCTATTTAGCCAATCAATCTTGCTCCTGGTCAGTATAACTAAATAACTAATTTGTAGTAGGCCTAATTGGTATGGCGTCCCTGGAATACTGAGTACCGCCATACTCGCCATGTGTGTACCGGAAGCCTTGAGCCGCTTTTGCTGAGGTATCAACTCAGTGGAGGATAATAGTCGAGATAAAAATCATATTCTGTTCCTTCAACACGGTTCACTTCAGTACCGTCTTTAAGCAAAATAACCGCAATCGACTTACCTGGCGTTTTGTTCCTGATTACGCAGGAAATTTCTATTCCCGGTACGGCAAATTCAAAGGTATTCTTGTCTGCCGTCATTTCACCTTTGAGGTCGGTCGCCTCGGTTCGACTACCTATAACATATTTCACTTCATGTGTACAGAAGCCTTCAAACTCTGTTCCTTCGGCGCCAATGACCTTAACAGTAAACTCTGCGTTTTCCCAGCTCCTGATACCGGGACAGACGGCAAGACCAACCAAGACGCCCACAAGCACGAGGAGAACAACTATTGCCAATCTTTTTCCCATATTCCTATCCTTATTTTAGTTCTTATGTGACCCGATGTCAAGAACAAGGGCAAGGTGCATGGAAGATTAAAGCAGGTCAAACCAATCGATTCTTCCTGGCCGACTGTAACTAAATTGTACAACAATCAGAATTGTTGGGTCACAAAATAGGCTAATGTTCAATTTCACCCTCAAGAATATTCTACTTTTGACCCAACTGCCTGAGTTCTAATAACTAAAAGTCACACCTCTCGCCCTAAGCTGAGGTACATATATGTTGATGGAATCTGAACTCAATGGACTCCACGACATGAAGACGGTATCCCCCGTACCAAGTCCCTCGTTCTGTACCAAGGGACCGATATCGCTTATCTGGTTAGACCTGAGGTCGAGGATTATCAGGTTGGTGAGGTTGGCCAGAGGGGAGATATCGCTTATCTGGTTCCACCCGAGCTCGAGGTATATGAGGTTGGTGAGGTTGGCCAGGGAGGAAATATCGCTTATCTGGTTCCATTCGAGGTCGAGGTCTGTCAGGTTGGTGAGGTTGGCCAGGGGGGAGATATCGCTTATCTGGTTAGACCCGAAGCCGAGATATGTCAGGTTGGTGAGGTTGGCCAGGGGGGAGATATCGCTTATCTGGTTAGAGTGGAGGCCGAGGTATGTCAGGTTGGTGAGGTTGGCCAGAGGGGAGATATCGCTTATCTTGTTAAAGTTGAGGTAGAGGTATGTCAGGTTGGTGAAGTTGGCCAGAGGGGAGATATCGCTTATCTGGTTGGACCCGAGGTCGAGGTATGTCAGGTTGGTGAGGTTGGCCAGAGGTGAGATATTGCTTATCTTGTTGGACCCGAGGTTGAGCTTTGTCAGGTTGGTGAGGCTGGCCAGAGGTGAGATATCGCTTATCTGGCTAGAGGGAAGGCTGAGCGACGTCAGTCTGGTGAGGTCGACCACATGCACGATATCGCTTATCTGGTAACCGCTGAGCCCGAGCCCTGTCAGGTTGATGAGGTTGGCCAGAGGGGAGATATCGCTTATCTGGTTATACTGGAGGTCGAGGTATGTCAGGTTAGTGAGGTTGGCCAGAGGGGAGATATTGCTTATCTGGTTATGCGTGAGGTCGAGGTATGTCAGGTTGGTGAGGTTGGCCAGGGAGGAAATATCGCTTATCTGGTTCCATTCGAGGTCGAGGTGTGTCAGGTTGGTACAATACTGAAGCCCCGATAAATCCTCGATTCCTCTATAATCAGCCGAGAGGCTCGCAAGCCCAGCAAGCTCAGAGATATAAATAGGTTCGAACAGTTTTTTCAGGGCTACTCTTATGGTTGCCTCTAGATTTGGGTCTGGGAAAGTGACCACCGGGTGTTCTACAATCTGTACCAGCTTTGTGTAAACGAATTTGGCCCCGTTTTGGAGTGTTGCATGTATCTTCAAAGGATACGAGACATTACCGCCAATAAATCCTCCTCCGATTAGACAACGTGTGGCGCTAGTGCTTCTATTAGGCTGCAAAGGATTTGAAGAAGTAACATTAAAGGTAAAGTCGTAGGATTTACCTACTTCAAGAGTGGCAGTTAACGAAATAACAGGCTCAACAGCCACATTCTTCAGGGTTATTTCGACTATCGGCCCTGCGGGATTAGGGAGTCCGATAGGGCCCAACACAGACGTGATTTCAATCGGTTGCTGGTTTTGCGACGTTAAGCTAACATTCACACCTCTCGCCCTAAGCTCAGGTACGTATATGTTGATGGAATCTGAGCTCAGGGGGTTCCCCCAGAGGTAAACCATAGTCAAATTGGTGAGATTAGCAAGAGGAGAGATGTCGCTAATCTGGTTATTGGATAGACTCAGCCTTTTCAGGGCAGTTAGGTTCGAGAGAGGAGTAATGTCAGTTATTTGGTTGCCACCAAGGTCAAGATGGAGTGAAAGTGGTGAAAGTGGTGGCCCCATCTCCCACTCCTGGGTACCTAAACCTACCAGATTGGACAGAGGAGCGATGTCATCTATCTGGTTATTGGCAAGATGTAGCATTACCAGATTTGTGAGACTGTCAAGAGGGCTGATGTCCCTTAGCTGGTTATCCGACAGGCTCAACTTTGTCAAGTTAGTGAAGTTAGCAAGAGGGGTAATGTCACTTATATTGTTATCATCAAGAACCACCCACTCCAAGCCGGTTAGTTTTGAGAGCGGGGATATGTCACTTATCTGGTTGTTGCTTAGATCGAGGTCGGCTGAAGGCGGGATTGAATAGAAATGGTGCGGACCCAAACTCACCAGATTAGATAGTGAGGTGATATCACTTATCTCATTATCGGCAAGGTAAAGGTTTCTCAGGTTGGTGAGGTGTGAGAGAGCACTGATGTCGTGTATCTGGTTACCATTAAGCTCTAGGTAGCTCAGGTTGGTGAGGTGTGAGAGAGGGGTGATGTCATCTATTTTGTTGTCATCCAGCTGCAGCTGCGTCAGAGCGGTGCAATACTCCAAGCCACTGAGGTCGGTGATATTCCTGTCCGAAACATCAAGGGCACTGAGTCCCTTTAGGTCTGAAGCGTAGATGGCGCCCTCGGGTTTGCCAATTTCTAACCTGACCGCTGCCTTAATGTTGGGGTCGGCGAAGGTGACCGTCGGTCCACGCACGACTACTATTACGATTACGATGACAACTACAATACAACCTACGATGATTCCTGCCAGTTTTTTCTTACTCATTCCACCCTCCCCCCACAATGAAGACTGTCAGCCCAACGTTCCAAACCATCCCCGCGAGCATAATTCCAAGATGATGAGCTTCTTCACTTCTGCTATTATTATATCATAAATGATTCTCCGCTTTAATCCTCATCTTCTAGGATGGTTTAGGTTAGTGCGGTTTACGCAGCCTTTCTAAAATAGGATATTCTGAAGTGTTAAGGCTAAATCTGGCGAATATAAGGCCATTTCGCCAATCAAGCTTGCTGCTTAAGGTAAGGAGCATTTGCTTAGCGTCGATGGAATCAGCCATAATATCGGGGGACCGAATTCCTATAAACTCTAAGCTAATGAAACTCATAGTTGGTCTGGGCAACCCCGGCAAGACTTATGCCCATAATCGCCACAATGTGGGCTTCCTGTGCCTGAATTACTTCGCCAGGCTTCATTCTATTCGCTTTGACCACAGACAATGCCGGGCTAGGGTAGGCATTGACGAAGTAAGAGGCGAGAAATTGCTGCTGGCCAAGCCCGGGACGTTTGTGAATCTCAGCGGCAAATCTGTGTCTGGCCTGGTGCATAAGCATAACATTCCTTTGAGCGACCTCCTGGTAATATACGATGACCTCGATTTGCCCCTGGGCAAAATTCGCCTGCGGCAGAGTGGAGGTTCGGGAGGGCACAAGGGAATAAATTCTATTATTTCCGCCCTGGGAAGCGAGGATTTCCCCCGAATCAGGGTGGGGATTGGGCGACCCCAGGCGGAGGAGCAATCCATTAGCGAGGACGCTATAGTCCATTATGTGCTCAGCAACTTCTCCCCCCAGGAAGAAGCCATAATTAAACCTGTAATAGCCAGAGTATCGGAAGCCATTGACTGCTTTCTTACCCAGGGGATAGAAGCGGCAATGAGCAAGTTCAACTAGCCTCTTGACGTCATAAATATATTTGCTATAATACTGAAAAGAAATATTATGTATAGAGTCGCTGACTAAAGGAGGTATACAATAAATACTTCTGATAGCACCACGAAGAGAATCTTGGTAGTCGAGGACGAACCATCGATTGGCACTATGTGCCAAAGAGTCCTTACTAGGGAAGGATTTGAGGTGGAGATTGCCGTCAATGGGACATTAGCTCAGGATATGATAGAGAAGAGGCAATACCACATTTGTCTGATTGATATCAGGACGCCGAAAATGAACGGTACAGAACTATACCAATGGCTGCAAAGAAAATATCCGCGTTTGGCAAACCAGGTAGTATTCACTACCGGGAGTATGATGGACGAGAAAACCATGACTTTTATAGAGCAAAGCGGTAGGCCACTTTTACCTAAACCATTTACCCCCGAGGAGCTAACAACGGTAGTGAAAGAAGCTCTAAAGCAGCTAGAAAAGTAGTGTTTTTTTATTTATGCCCATCTTGCCCCAGCCCGGAGGATTAGCCATACATCTGCCAGGTTATCAAATATCACTAAAGAATCTTTTGTTGGGGAACATTTGCTTATTTTGATCAGTAAATCACAATCTAGCGTTTTGTGTCATCCGCTATTGTACAGATACAGGAGGTCATAGAATCTATTTATTGACACCATCCTGAAGCAGGAGTTATCCTTCATAGAAGCAGATAATCAGCGTGCTTAATAGGTCGAGAACAGGTCAGGCTATAGATAAGGAGGGCGAGTATGCTTTTGGAGAAGTACATCGCAAAGCAAGCTGGGCATCCAAGCGGGGTTTTCAGCGGGTTAGTTGCAGCACTTCTGAATAGAACCACTTCTCACATTAACGATGTGACCATTCAACTCCTGGATATCAAGCCAACGGATCATGTTCTGGATATTGGATTCGGAGGCGGAGCTACTGTACAGAAGATGGTGAGGTTAGCTCCCAATGGATTGGTGGCTGGGATCGAGATTTCAGAAGCAATGCTGAAACGAGGTAAAAAGAAGTTCGGGAAACTTATATCTCAAGGAAAAGTAGACATAAGAGAGGGCAGTGCTTCGAAGATACCTTTTGAAAGTGACTGCTTCGATAAAGTCAGCACTGTAAATACGATATTTTTCTGGCCTGATCCGGCTGCCGGCATGGAAGAGATTATTCGTGTCATGAAACCGAAAGGGAGATTCGTCCTTACTTATTCCACGAAGCTTCCGTTTAATTTTACGCGGTATGGGTTCAATCTCTATCCAGAAGAGCAAATACGTGACATGCTTGGCAAAGCCGGATTCACAGATATCCAGGTTAAAACTGTTGAACACCCACGATTTGCCACAGCCTTTATAGTGACGAGCAAATGATAGCTACCTCTATTTTGCATCTGGATGTAATTGCAGAAAGAATGAGCTGTCCACGGATGTAGACTTAAAAGTGCTTTGGTTGCTTGTACAGATACCCTCTTTGGTATGGAGCGGTCTTGTACAAGTCTACACATTAGTCCAGGTTGTGTGATTGCAAAGTCGCTTGTGCTGCTACGAATGATGAGCCTTCCAAGTCCGGTGGAACCAGATAAGCGCAGTTAAGAAGACCCCACCTATCAGGTAGCCTCCTATGACGTCACTTGGCCAGTGGACACCCAAGTAAACCCGAGAAGTACCGATTAAGAGAATTAAAGCAATCAAACCTGCTAGAACCACCATCCGTAGGGTACGATTCTTCAGATTGATGAAGGCAAAATAAGCTAGGAGTCCCAAGATCACAATAGCAAAGAAAGCATGCCCGCTAGGGAATCCATTACCTTGCCCACTGGATAAGACGTGAACTAGGTCGGCCGAGGGCCGTGGACGATTGATGACCAGTTTCAATGCCGTATTTACAAGCGTGATTAATCCCCCCACGGGAATCATGATAGCCTCCAGCCTACCTATTCGCCACCAAACAACGATGCCTGTGGCAACAACCACCAGCACTGAAGACCAGCCCCCAAATATAAACGAAACGTAGTCCATAAATGAGAGCAAAAAGCGATTATCAAAAGATTGCAAACGGAGCGTCAGGTACAGGTCGCCTGGAAACCGGGGTGCGAACCGGGCGTAAATGGAAATGACCAAGGCTAAAATTGCCAGGAATCCAATAATCAGCTTGAATCTAGTGTTTTCTGACACCTTTCACCGATAAGAATGAAAATGATGACCAGAAAAATTATAGCTCAGGATGGCAGAGTTGAATATCCTTAGCCCCGAACAATAGCTTGTCTTGTTACCTATGGCGTAACAATATAGCAGAATGTTAAGCCTAAACCCAAATTATTCATCAGGGAAGAAAACCATGCTATAATCGTGGGACAATAAACTTAGTAACTGGGCGATTTTAGACACTGCGAATGCGCTAAGGAGAGAAATGCATTATAAATGTGTTACCTGTGGAATTGAATTCACTACTATAGAGCAGCTAGCTAGCCATAAGAAACAGCACCAGGCTGGTCCAAGAAGCTCCTCAGGAGTAATCTGCCTGGGCTGTGGCAAAGGCATCCCTCTGGAACCATCCAAAGCAAACTACCGCGGACCGCTGACTTGCCCTAACTGCGGACGGACAATGACGGTTGTCATAGAAAACGGTGAGGTAGCCGTAGCTCGGCTGGGCTAGGCGGACGTGACATCCCGACAGGATTTGGACCTTCATTCCTAACAGTATTGATAGGCGCACTGGATAAAGAATACCAGACACCGCGGTTCCGATGGCTTGCGAGTTGATGCTACGGGGTCTGTTATGGTGGGTTCGGTATCCCCCCTCCTGGTATCTGCCCTCCCCCGAATCGGAAATGGGGGAAAAGCCAGGTGATGATGATGACTGCTATTAGGATTACCAAGCTTCCTATTTGAAGCCACTGCAGCGTCCTCAACTTGCCCCTTAATTCGCTGAGTTCGCTTCTCAACTGTCCGCTTGAGGTTTCTAGCTCGGTCTTTTGTTCTTCCATCGCATTTTCTTTCGTATATCCCTCCTTCCTATTCAAATTCACTTGTTAGGGGCTTATGGCCCTATATGTCCTACAGATTGCCTTTACTTAATAGCCGAATGTCGCCTCCTTTCTATCCCTTTTCTCCTAGCAGGGGTAGCCAATGACACAATAGTATCCCAGGGCTGGAATATGTGTGCCACCACAGCTTCGGTATAATATGCGAGGCAGTGACACGCACTGACGTTGATTAACAGGGTCTTCGGCTGTCTTCACTTCTTCCTCATGTGCCTTGCTCTAGGCATCTCTAGATCTTCCTTGCCGGGTTCCATCATTCGCTCCTCAGAGCCTCAATAGGATTGAGGCGAGAGGCATTCCAGGCAGGGTA
>Ga0315277_10010649_pt1 | contig 11634 bp, 6 predicted proteins | sample YL17G05_15_MG_FD_203695 | JGI IMG/M metagenome (GOLD analysis project Ga0315277, IMG submission 203695) | Sediment microbial communities from Yellowstone Lake, YNP, Wyoming, USA - YL17G05_15 | ecosystem: Environmental > Aquatic > Freshwater > Lake > Sediment | place: USA: Wyoming | collected...
CGGTGAGCCCGGCTGTCTTGTCTATCTTTGCCACCGCTCCTTCGCTGAGCCCTCCGAGATCGTCTGGTACGAGGTCTACGAGAACGACGCGGCTCTGGCCGGCCACGGCGGCAGCGAGCACATGCAGGCCTTCGGCCAGCGCCTGCCGGAGATCGTGGACGTGGCCCAGATCAAGCTGGAGCGCCTGGAGCGCTTGGACGGCTTCGTGAGAGAGTCCTTCCCGCAGGCAACCTAGCCCTGCCACGGCAAATCGTGCCTAGGCCTCGCTCCCTCCGTGACCCGAATCGCGCAGGACTGTGGGGTACAAGTATTCCATCCGTATCTAGCGGGCACCACTCGACCATCTGCGTGATAGGCAGATGCTCCAGAACCTCCCACCCCGGGAAGGCAACACTATGATGCATTAGTGTGCGGGGAAGTCAAGCTCCACGCGGGAGAAACGATGCGACGATCGAGCCCGTGGTCTATGATGCGCACGGATCCATTGGCATTTTATGTGCAGGGCTGGGAAGAAGGCGCCGAGCGGTGAGAAAGTGGCTCGATGGACAGGACTGAACTGCTGGAGGCTGGGCTCGACCGGTTTCCCCTGACTGGAGAGCACTTCGGTAGGCTCTTTAGGCAGCGCATCGAGATGCCCTCGGCGCTCGATACGGACTTGGTGCGGGATATACTCGCGCCGGGCAACTTCGCACGCCTCGAAGCGCTCATCGGCGACTTGCATCATATCAGCGGATTTGGCCGCATCTTTCGACCTGGACTTTCGGAGTCTGACCCGGATGGCCCCATACTGGCGATATTCGCCGAGATGAACGGCCTGCAATACCTTAGCCAAAATGGGTACTGCGATGTAGCAGTAGAGCTTCCGCATGGTGGCAGGACGCCCGAATTCACAGCACAACAAGACGGCATCCGGTGTTTCGTCGAGGTCAAGAGCCTGCAGAGAATGGAGTCACAGAATCGGCTAGGCACCATCCTGGGTGGCGTCTACGTGTTCGCCCCCGCGCCAGATGTGCTGCCACTGAGCCCAGAAGTCAACGTGGGCGGGCGAAACACGGCTATCGTTTTCAAGCTCATCAAAAGGAAGATGCGCGACGCGCTCAGCCAAATCCAGGCAAAGGCGACCGGAGACAGAATCCAAGACTGGCGCGGCGTTGTTGTAGTCGTCACTACGAGGCAGCGCACGGACTTGGATTTCTGGGACAACGTCTGTTTTGAGGCCTTGAGGCAATCATGCGATGACCTCGCTGAGAACCTGCCGGAGGCGAGGTTGTACACGGGGGTGTTCATCAGTAGCGGCGGGGCACGCGCCTACAGTCCCAAGGCTTTCCTACGATGCGACCATGATTGATGCAACAAGAGAGTGGATGATCGCCGTTGGCACTGTAGGTGCCGTACTCGTGGCGCTGTTCTGGCCCGTCTACTTGAGATACTTGCGACGGCCCCAACTGAGGATCAGTTATGAGCCTCGTGAGCCTTTCTGTCGTCATACTGACATGACCGACATGGACGATGGATCGGCCGTCCCTTCCTTCTGGATGAGGGTAAGAGTGACAAACGAAGGCCGAAGCACAGCCAGGGGCTGTAAGGGCAAGTTGGTCGCCGTGCGTTCTGAGGACGGCGAAGCACGGGCAGATCGTGATTCTATGTTGCTCCGATGGGCTTTGGCGGGGATGTCGGAGGAGCATCAGCTCGAACCATTAGACCTAGCGCCGAATGAGTCGGATTTTCTGAATGTGGTATATGCAACGTCACGGAGAACCGACGCCATCTTCATTGCGACTGGTCCGAGGTCCAGGCCGGGCTTTGCCCCTCTCCTAGAGACTGGCCGGGCGCATCGAATCACCGTGGCTGTCTATGCGGATAACGCCACGTGGACCCACCAGGAGTTCGTCGTTAGGTTTCATGGAACCCTGGACGGCCTCAGGATGTCTTGGCCGGAAGAATAGGAATACATATCGTCCCATGCGGTTGACCGGTCGGCCGAACGCGGAGACGCAGAGCTACTATAGGGGCCAGGGCACGGGCATCGGGCAGTGGCGAGCAGACACGATGACCTCATCGTGCCGACATCGGCTGAAGACGCGGATACTTCAACCAGTGCGGACTTCTGCTTCCCAAGCAGAGGGTCGCGGGTTCGAGTCCCGTTTCCCGCTCCAACTTGTAGTCAGCAAGAAGAAGGCCGGACACCTCGCCCGGCCTCTTTCGTCTCCGAAGGGCCGACCATCTGATTCTGGGCGATGCCCTGAACCGTCGCGGCAGTGTTATTGAGGAGCAGCCCGGGTCAGCGATTCAAGTGAAATTCTGGCGCCCCACAGTGCGAACGTGAAGGATGTATTGACCGATTATCTAGTGGTGGGGCTATAGGACTCCACGCTCGTGCTGGAGAGGCACCTGCCGGAAAAAGGCCGGGGGAGCCAGAACGGCAACGGGTCGGCCCGACTCGACTCGGAGCTCAGTCTGGGTGTAATCAGTGGCTGACGGGGGACAGAGAGGCGACCATGGGCAACATTGCTCCCGTGACCGCAACGGCGAAGCGGCCTCAGCTCAAGAGGTACCTGCTGGCAGTACTGGGCTTGGTTAGCCTCGGTCTCTCGCTGGCTTTGATTGACGAGAGATGGGATGTTTCCCACCTGACGACTGTCAACGCCATCCTCATGGTGGTCGTTGCTGCAACCGGCCTGATCGCCATCCATCGGACGCGAGTGGCCGAGGGGGAACCTATTCGGACGGTCACGCCATCCGTCGGAGATCCTGTTACGGGATTGCCGGACGAACGTTACTTCTGGTACCGGCTGAGGGAGGAGTACAAGCAGGTGCACCGCTACAAAACCTGTGTGTCAGTGGCAATCATCGACGTCAACCATCTGGCTTCGGTGAACGGGAGGTATGGCAAGGCCTGCGGCGACGCCGTGCTGAGCCACATCGCCGACGTGCTGGAGTCCAGCAAGCGGGCTTCGGATGTCGCGGCCCGGCTCAGCGACGACGAGCTCGCTGTGATCCTGCTGGAGTGTACCAAGGACGGCGCCTCTGCGTTCGAACACCGCCTAGAGTACGCTGTGAACCGCCAACCATCGAAAGTAACGGTGAATAGCCAGGCCCTCACTCTCTGGGTAGGGGTGTGCACGGGCGTGGCGACAGCTATGGAGGGAGAAGCGAACCCGGAGGAGTTGGTGGCGCGGGCGCGCCAGGACCTCGAGGCTGCCAAGGAGGAGCGAGACCGCCGGCGGGAGTTTTGGACGAGCACTTCAGCCTAGAGCCCCTCAGTCAATACCAGACAACCCCAACTCACCTAAGGTGCCCTGTGGGGTACCAAGACCCCATCCCCATCTGTGGGACTCGCACTCTGAGTGGCCCCTCTGCGTGATGAGCAGCACAGACCACCGATCCCCGCGGGGTAACCCTCAACCCTCTGCTTTCTAGGCAGAGGGTTTGCGCTCCTCTGCCGGCATTCGGCGGTCCTGGTTTGCCACTCGCCGCTCTCCCAGATACGGATGGAATATTGGCACCCCACAGCTCACCCGTGGTTCACCCTCAAAGTCCATCACGTTGACAACGCTGCCATTTTCGCGCAATATTGGCTTGCTCCAAGACGTAGGGATCGGGGGCGAACGACGGTGCTTTGTCCATCCTGCGGCCATGACAACCCGACGGAAGCTCGCTTTTGCATGTCTTGCGCAGAGGCCCTCAAGCGCGTCTGTTCCGCTTGCGGCGCCGAGGCTCACCCAGAAGCTCGCTTCTGTATGTCTTGTGCTGCATCCCTTGAGACGCCCATACCACCCACGCCCGCCCCTACGCCCACCATCCCCACCTCCTTCGCCGCCGGCCGCTACCAGGTCAAACGCTTGCTCGGCGAGGGCGGCAAGAAGCGGGTCTACCTGGCCCACGACACCAGGCTCGACCGGGATGTGGCCTTCTCCCTGATCAAGACCGAGGGCCTAGACGCCGCCGGCCTGGCCCGTGTCCGCCGCGAAGCCCAAGCGATGGGCCGTCTGGGCGACCACCCGAACGTGGTCACCGTCTACGACATCGGCGAGGAGGCGGGCCAGCCCTACATCGTCTCTCAGTTCATGGAGGGCGGCTCGGTTGAGGATCTCATAGACCAGGCTCCGGACCACCGGCTTACCATCGACCAGAGCCTCCAGATAGCCTCCGAGGTCTGCCAGGCCCTGCGCCATGCCCACGATCAGGGCATCATCCACCGCGACGTCAAGCCCGGCAACATCTGGCTCAGCAGGGAGGGCCGGGCGAAACTGGGCGACTTCGGTCTGGCGGTGGCCCTTGACCTCTCCCGCCTCACCCAGGCTGGCATGATGGTGGGCACAGTCGCCTACATGCCCCCAGAGCAGGCCCTAGGCGGGAAGGTCGACACCAGAAGCGACCTCTACGGCCTCGGGGCCACCCTCTACGAGATGGTCTGCGGCAGGCCCCCCTTCTCCGGCCATGACCCGGTGGCCGTCATCTCCCAGCACCTGAATACGCCGCCGGTGGCACCCTCCTTCCACAACCCATCGCTACCTCCTGCTCTCAACGCCCTCGTCCTCAAGCTCCTGGCCAAGAACCCCCAGGACAGGCCCTCCTCGGCTGATGAGGTCCTGGCAACGCTGCAAACCCTCCGCGAGCAGATCGAGCGGGGTGACGTATTGGTCGCCGCCGAGGCTCCCGCCGTCACTCCCATCGGCCGGGTGGCCTGGGGCACCTTCGTGGGACGAAAAAAGGAGATGGAGCAGCTCAAGGAGAGGCTGGCCGACGCCTTCTCCGGCCTGGGCTCGGTGGTCATGGTGGTCGGCGACGCGGGCATCGGGAAGACCCGCCTCCTCCAGGAGTTCGCCACCTACGCCAGGCTGCGGGGCGGCCAGGTGCTGTGGGGCGCCGCCTACGAGGGGGAGGCCGTGCTCCCCTACGGCCCCTTCGCCGAGGCCCTGCGGGACTACGTCTCCCGTACGTCGGTGGAGACTCTGCGCCAAGCGGTGACCGAGGGAAGCTCGGTGCTCGCCCCCCTTGCGCCAGAGCTTAGGGTGAAGCTGCCCGACCTCCCCGAGCCCCCTCCCGTGGCGGCGGAGGCCGAGGCCTACCGCCTCTTCCAGGAGGTAACCGAGTTCCTCAAGAACGCCTCTACATCCGCTCCCCTGGTGCTGGTGCTGGAGGACCTCCAGTGGGCGGACAAGGGCACTTGCTCCCTCCTCCAGCACTTAGTGAGGCGGCTGGCTGGGGGCAGGCTGCTGGTGGCCATCTCCTGCCGGGAGGCGGAGCTGGAGCCCAGCCACCCGCTAAGGGAGGCCCTACCGCAGGTGAGAAGGGAGAGCGGTTTCTGGGAGCTGCCCCTCAAGGGCCTACGGGAGTCCGAAGTCAGGGAGCTTATCACCGTCTTCGCCGAGCATGAGGTCCCCCAACCCCTGGTCCTGGCCCTCCACCAGGAGACCGAGGGCAACCCCTTCTTCGTTCAGGAGACCCTCAAGCACCTCATTGAGACGGAGGTTCTCTATCAGGAGGAAGGGCGCTGGACGAGCAAGGCCACCACCATCTCCGACATCGGGTTGCCGGAGAGCGTGCGGGAGGTGATGGAGCGCAGGCTGTCTGGGTTGTCGGAGGAATGTCGCCGCCTGCTCCAGGTCGGCTCTGTGCAGGGACGCCGCTTTAGCCTTTCCCTGGCTCAGCGGGTTGCTGACCTGGACGAAGAGGTCATCCTGCGGGCGGTGGAGGAGGCCCTGGCCGTCCAGGTGGTGAGGGAGCAGCGCCAGGAGAGACATACCTACTATCAGTTCACCAGCACCCTGCTGCGGGAGAACCTGTACGCCCGCATCAGCGCCCCCCGGCGGCAGCGGCTGCACCTGCGGGCCGCTCATGCCCTGGAGGAGGCCTACCCGGACCGCCTCGAGGGGCATGCGGCTGAGCTGGCCTATCACTACCGAGAGGCGGGGGAAGGCGCCCCTGCCGAGACGGCCTACCGCTGGACGGTGAGGGCTGCTCAGCAGGCGATGGCCGCCTACGCGCCTGCTGAGGCGGCATCCCTCTATCGCTCCGCTCTCGAGCTGGCTGATGCCGTTGGCGTATCGCATGGAGAAAAGGCGGCCCTCCTGTGGGACCTCGGACTTGCTCTGCACGGTGCTGGCGATTTTGAGGGGGTGGCCCACGAGTACGAAGAGGCAGCCCGGGAGTTCGGAGCGGCGGGCGACATGGCTGGGGCGGCCAGGGCCTACAGTTACCTCGCTGGGTTCCTGGTCTGGCAGGGGCAATTGCAGCGCGGGCTGCGCTTCGCCGAAAAGGGGTTGGAGCTGGTCGGCCCGGCAGACCGGGCAGAACGGGCCATCCTTCTCTCTTATCACGCCGGCACCTCACTGTGCCTCCACCGCTTCGACGCGGCGTTCGAGGAGGCGGCCGAGGCGGAGTCCCTGGCAGCGGAGGTCACCGACCCCGGGACACTCGGCGGTCTGTTCAATGCCATCGCCTGGCTCTACTGGTTTGCATGCTTCCCCCAGAAGGCCCAGGATGCAGCCGATCGCGCTGCGGCCGGGTGGGAAACGGCCGGCCAACTGGCTGAAGCATGCTACACGAGACTCTGGCGCCTGGGTTCGGTGACCATGCAGGGACGAGTGCCCGCCGTCGGCCCTGAGTGGCCAGAGCTGCGCCGGGTCTCCGAGCAGCGCCTGGCATTCCAGCCCGCCTGCGCGGCCGCCCTCTACGTCGCCTGGCAGCGTCTTCTGGCGGGAGACCTGGTGGAATCGGAGCGCATCGGCGAGGAGGTGCTGGCCCTGGCCTCCGAGATGCGGATCTTCGGGCTTGTGCCACTTGTCTTGGAGTACTCTGCGGTGCCCATGATGCTGGCGGGGCGCTACGACGAGGCCGAGACTCGCCTGGCGCCGCTCCGGATCTGGGGCGGGTGGCTGGCCGGCCCGTGGCCCTACCGAATCCGCCTCTGCCTTGAGAAAGGCGATCTGGCCTCAGCGCGGAAACTCCTCGCTGACCGGCCCCAGTGGGCATTCGAAGAGCCACTCAGCCTAGCAGGGGCTTGCAACCTGCTCGGCTGTGGTGAGGCCCTGGCCGAACTCGGCGAGACGGAGGGTCTGGACGCCTGCTACCAGCGTATGCGCGAGCTGAACGGACGAGGCATAGAGTTCGTTTGGCCCTGTCTGGTTCCTCGCGTCATCGCCATGCTGGACGCCGTCAGCGGGCGCTGGGACGATGCCATTACCTACTTCGAGAAAGCCCTCAGCCTGGCGCGTAGACTGGGCTACCGCCTGGAGCTGGCGGCTACCCTCCTGGCCTACGCCAAAATGCGCCTGGCCAAGGACGCCGCTGGCGACGCCGAGGCCGCCACCGCCATGCTCAACGAATCCCTCCGCCTCTATCAGGACATGGGCCTGCCTCAGAGGGTCGAGAAGGTCCTCGCCGTCAAGATGCAGGCCCAGGAGAGGGTGGCGCCCGGCCTGACCCCCAGCCCACCCAGGGCAAGAAGAACCCTGCGCTCCACTATCGAGCAGATCCTGCCATCGGCTCTGGCCGACGCCCCCAGCCTGGCCCGCCACTCCGACGAGCGGGGGACCGTCACCATCCTGTTCACCGACATCGAGGGCTCCACAGCGCTTGCCCAGCATCTGGGCGATAAGGCGTACCACGCCCTCCTCGCCGAGCACAACCGCATCCTCCGCCAGCAGGTCGCCGGCCACGGCGGCCAGGAGGTCAAGTCCATGGGCGACGGCTTCATGGTGGCCTTCGCCAGCGCCGCCAGGGCTCTCTCCTGCGCCGTCGGCATCCAGAAGGCCTTCGCCCACCACAACGAGACGGCCGAGCAACCCATCCGCGTGCGCATCGGCCTCAACACCGGCGAGTCCATCGAGGAGGCGGGGGACTACTTTGGCACCGCCGTCACCCTGGCCGCCCGCATCGCCGACAGGGCCCGGGGAGGGCAGGTCCTGGTGTCGGAGGTTGCGCGCACCGTGGGCGGCTCGCTGGCCGGGGTCGAGTTTCGCGACGCCGGCCGCAAGCAGCTCAAGGGCATCCCCGGCCGCCAGCGGGTGTACGAGGTGGTGTGGTGGGAGGAGGGGTGATGGAGCCGCGCATCCAGTACGCGCAGACCGCCGACGGGGTGAGCATCGCCTTCTACACACTGGGAGACGGCATGCCTGTGGCGCGGCAAGACTCCATCTATATCTGGAGCGTTGACACGCTGAGCCGCCTTGGCCAGCCGAGCCGGCTGATCGCCTAGCTCGGTCATGGCTGTCACGCATCTGGTCTCGCTGGCTGTGGGGTGCCAAGACTCCATCCGTATCTGTAGGGCTCACACCTTGGGTCGGCACCGCGCGTAGTGAGCGGCACAAACAGCGGATCCGCGACCCCCAGCCGTCCCACCCTCTGCGTGATAGGCAGCGGGTCAAGGCCTGAGGCAACAGGGCCCCCCCGCGGAAGTCCCGTTCGAATGCCGCATATCGCCGTCAACCCTGTGCGTGATAGGCAGATGCTCCGCGGCCTTCGGCGAATAGCACACTATCTCCACTTAGTGACTGCCGCCGGTGTGCGGCTCTCGCTCCGCGGGGACTGCCGCAATCGCCGTAGGGATGCGGTCACAGCCCGTTCCTTGATGCTATACTGGCCCGTCAGGTATTTGTCACGCTGCTGGCAGCTGCGACTCGTCATTACTCAGTTGCGGTGGAGGTGGGCCTGAGATGAAAACGGAGACAGAGGCAAACGAGGGCACAGAAGGGTTGGCCGCTGGAGAAGGCAGATTGCTCTATTCCGCTTCTGCTATCCTTCGTAGAGCGTTCGACCAGGCGCTCGCCCCGTGGGGCATTACCTCCTCGCAGGCGTCTGTCCTGGCCTTCCTCGAGGAAGCGGGCCACCCCATAACCATAAACCAGTTGGCGCATCTTCTTCTCCTGGAGAGTCCCAGCGTTACCACAATGATTGACCGTCTGAGTGAACGCGGACTCGTGGAACGGAAGGGCGACCCGAAGGACCGGCGCAGAACCCTAGTGCAGCTGACAAAGGAGGGGAAGCGCCTGCAGAACAGCGTCCGCGAGCCGGGCCAGCAGTTATACGATGAGATATTCGACGTGCTCACGGATGAGGAGCGTCAGATCCTCAGAGCCATCCTGCGGAAGTTCCGTGATGAGAACATAGCGTGGCTTGAGTAGCACCCAGTGGGGAAAAGGGGTGCCGGTTCTCCCCTGATTGTGTCGGCTCTCCGGGCGGGTCGCAGGAAACGGGGTCAAAGAGCATCTCCGTGGGTGCATCGCTATCTTCCCTTAGTGTGTGCTTCTCGAGCAAGCATGCCAAGAGCCAATCCGGTTCGGAATCGGCCCGAGGCTGTTCTCATGTATTGATAGCTCGCCGGGCATGCTTCTCGCCTGGTTTTCGAATTCCGTTGGGGGCGCCAGCGCCTGGGCTCTGCACCATCTCCCATCTTTACACGCGCTGCGAATTGGCCGACCGATTCCAACTTCCTGAGACGCCGTGCCTGCAACTGGCCACGAGTATCGCCCGCCCTGTCGCTGGGGAGCGTCGGTAAGTGCTGCGGCGTTCCCCTTGGCATGTCCAGCCTGGTGCGGTCCTACTCGGCCATCCGGACGCGGGGCAGCCATTCCAGCCAACGGGGGAGATACCAGTTCCAATCGCCCAAAAGCTTCATGCTCGCCGGCAAGAGGATCGACCTTATCACCGTCGCATCGATCAAGATCGCCACCGCAAGCCCGAAGCCGAACTGCTTTATCGCGATGTAGCGCGTAAAGGCGAATATCGTCGCCACCGCCACCATGACGATCGCCGCGCTGGTGATAGTGCCCGCCGTCGCCCTAATGCCGACGGAGACGGACTCGTCGCTAGCCGCCCCATGCTCATGCGCCTCCTTGATCCGGCTGAGGACGAACATGTGATAGTCCATCGAGAGGCCGAAGAGGACCGTGAAGAGGGCAAGCGGCAGCCATGACTCGATGATGCCCGTCGCCTTGAAGTTCAGGACGCCCTCGAGCAGCCAGCCCTTCTGGAAGACCAGCACGAGCAGCCCGTAGGCGGCGCCAACCGAGAGCAGGTTGAGAATGATCGCCTTAATAGCGATTACGATCGAGCGGAACGTCAGCAGCAGGATGAGGAAGGCGAGGCCGAGAACGAAGGCGAAGACGAAGGGGGTACGGAAGACGATGTTGCTGCGGAAATCGATGTTCGCGGCAGTATCGCCACCTACGTAAGCCCTGACTGAGCTATCGCCGAACGCCGCGGGAATGACGTCCTCGCGCAGGTGGTTCACCGCATCGATCGCTTTTTGTTCGCCCAGGTCCGCGTCAAGCGGGATGCGGATCACTTCGGCGTCGCCCGCGTCGTTGATGCTTGTCTGGATGGGGGCCCCATAGGGGGCATCGGGGCGCTCGGCTGATACGGTCTCGGCCTGCACGCGCTCCTCCACCTGTTGCACGCGGGACTGGATATCCTGGGAGTAGACATTCCTATCTTGCCCCGCATCGATGATGACGGCCGCCGGCGAAAAGAGCCCGAGGGTGAACTTGTTCTGGAGAATGATGAGCGCCTTCTTTGCTTCGACGGCGTCGGGGAGCCCTTTTGCCCCGTTGAAGCCCAGGTTGAGCGTCGTGAGTGGCCAGGCGACAGCAAGCAGCGCGACGAGCGTGATAATGGCCAGGACAGCCGGCCGCGCCAGCACGCGGTCGGTTATGAAGCCCCAGACGCCACCCCCCTCCCCAGCACCACGCAGGAAGGGCAGGCTGAAGCGGTCGATGTGGTCGGCGAGCATGGCGAGGAGCGCCGGCAGCAGCGTGACCGAGATGATTACCGCCAGAATGACAACGACGATGCAGGCAAGGCCAATGCTGGTAAACGTCGGGTCGCCGACAAGGAACATACCGCCGACTGCGAGCACCACGGTGCAGCCGGCGAACACGACCGCCTTGCCCGAGGTGCCGGTGGCAATCCTCAGCGCCTCCTCTTTCGAGCGGCCGGACCGCCGTTCGCTCCGAAAGCGGCTGACGACGAAGAGCGCGTAGTCGATGCCGGTGGCCAGCCCCATGAGGAGCACCATCTCCGAGGATGTTGTGCTCACAGGCCGAACGCGGCTGACAACGTTGAGGATACCGGTGGTGGTCGCGACGGCGGCCAGGGCCAAGGCAAGCGGAATGGCGGCCGCCAGGGGGGCGCGGAAAACGAGGAGGAGGATTACCATCGTCACGCACAGGTTCAGTACCAGCGCCATCTCCAGGTCTTGCTGGATGGTGGTATCGACCTGCTTGTTGATCGATGCGCCTCCCCCGCTATCGATAGTGAAGCCGTCCGACGATGCCTCGGCGGTCTTCACCGTGTCGAGGACGGGCTGGATGTGCTCTTTGGCGACGAAGGGATCGTCCTGCAGGCTGACCAGCGCGAAGCTGACGTCGCCGCCGCCGCTGCCGCCTGGCGCCACAAAGGGCGACGCTTCCCGCGGCGCGCCGACATCGTAGGACGTCAGCGTGCCGGAGACGATCCGCTTGCTGGAGACAACCGTGGTGTCCCCCAGCGCCTGCGTCTCCGTCCAGCGCAGGGCCGTCAACTGGGTCATCAGGCTCTCGACGGTCTCCTTGTACACCGGATCGTCCACAGTCCGCGAGGGAGAGGAGAAGACAACGATCTCCTGCGCCGGGGCCTGCTCCTCGCCGAAGC
>Ga0315277_10010651_pt1 | contig 11633 bp, 8 predicted proteins | sample YL17G05_15_MG_FD_203695 | JGI IMG/M metagenome (GOLD analysis project Ga0315277, IMG submission 203695) | Sediment microbial communities from Yellowstone Lake, YNP, Wyoming, USA - YL17G05_15 | ecosystem: Environmental > Aquatic > Freshwater > Lake > Sediment | place: USA: Wyoming | collected...
AGGGGTTTATTCTCCGGAGGAGCGCAGCGGATCGTTGCCGTGATGTAACAATCGTTTAAAGCAAAATCGTCATCCCGTCTGGCCGAATTGAGTTGATTGGCAAAGCCAAAACGGTGAAGGGCTTCAAACAGCCACTCTCCACTCCGGTCCCCTGTAAACATTCGTCCTGTCCGATTTCCACCATTGGCCGCAGGCGCAAGACCGATGATAAGAACACGGGCCTTCGGGTCTCCAAAACTGGGAAGGGGTTTGGACCAGTAGTTCCATTGTCTGTATCGCCTGGGTCTGCGGTCCCGACCCTCTCTTAAATAATTGACCAGTCTTGGACATTTTCGGCACCGGATTATCCTTTCTTGTAATTTTTCCAGTTTTCCCTCTGAGTCCATCCTATCCATCTCGTATCACACTTCGGATTGATCTTTCAAGGAGAAATGTTTTTTGACAGGGGGAGGAATTCTTGTTAAAAATAGTTATAACCTTCTACAAAACAAAGATGAGGTAACGGATGCCAGCGTATTCTCATTCCCAGCTCTCAACCTATGAAACCTGTCCCCATCAATATCGACTTCACTACATCCAGAAAATTAAGGTTGACACAGAGGGAATTGAGGCTTTCATGGGTTCGAGGGTTCACGATGTCCTGGAGAAGCTCTACCGGGACCTGAAGATGACCAAACTCAATACCCTCGAAGAACTTCTTGCCTTTTATCATCAATGCTGGGAGAAGAATTGGAGCGAGACGGTTCAGATCATCCGAAAGGAATACCGTGCGGAGGACTATCATCGTCTGGGAGAGAAATGTATCACAGACTATTACACACGTTATTATCCCTTTGACCAGGGAAGGACATTGGGCCTTGAAGAGACCATCTATTTCCCCCTTGAAGAGGAAAAGGGGTACTGGATCAGGGGAGTGCTTGATCGTCTCACGCTTTTGGATCACTCCATCCTCGAGATCCATGATTATAAAACCTCCAGTAGACTCCCGACCCAGGCGAATGTCCAATCAGACCGGCAGCTGGCCTTCTATCAAATGGGGGTGGAGGGAAAATGGAAAGACATACAGGAAATCAAATTGATCTGGCACTATCTTGCCTTCGATGTGGAGGTCCAATCTCTGAGAACTCCTGAGGAGCTTCAACGACTCCGGCAGGAGACGATGGAACTCATCAAGAAAATCGAGTCGGACAGGGAGTTTTCTCCTAAAGAGAGCCCCCTCTGTGACTGGTGTGATTATCAGGGGCTCTGTCCGAAACGGAGGCATCGGATTGTGGCGGAGAGTCTTCCCCCGAATGAATATCTTCAGGAAGAAGGGGTGAATCTGGTCAACCGATTCGTGGAGTTGAAAGAAAAGAAGGGGATTTTAATTGGAGAGATTGATGCAGAACTGGCCAGGGTGGAGGAAGCTCTCTTTGCTTATGCTCAACGGGAGGAGTTAGAGGCTATCTACGGGAATGACCATGTCGCCAAAATTAAGACCGAGATGAAAGAGAAGTATCCGTTGAAAGGAGATCCGAATCGAAAGGCATTGGATGAGTTTATCAAAAATGCCGGAAAGTGGATGGAAGTTTCTGATCTGAACCCCTGGATGCTGGCAAGGATTCTTGAACGGGGAGGATGGCCTCCCTCTCTCGCTAAAAAGGTAAGGGAATTTTCCACTGTTGAAAAGAATCGCACCATTGCCCTATCGAAACTAAAAGAAAGAGATTAGCCATCGATTAAGGATAATTCTGGAATAATGGAATGTTGGAATAATGTTTAAAAGCGAAAATACTTTTTTCTTAACCCAATATTCCAATGTTCCACCATTCCATTCTTCCATGAACTTTTTAAATATATATGGCAAGAACTAAAGGGGATTATATGGAGATAAAAGTCGAAAAAGGCAGCTCTGAAAAGTTTCCCTGCGAACTTCTCCTTCTCTTTTCTTTTGAATCGCCAGAACCCTTGGAGGGGCCAATCAAGAGCGTTGATCTGGAATGGAAGGGGTTCCTCTCCATACTCATCAGCCAGGGTGATTTCAAAGGGGAGCTATTCCAATGCCGGCTCATTCATACCCAGGGGGCGATTCCTGCGAGAAGGGTTTTGCTGACAGGTCTCGGCAAAAAAGAGGAGTTCGATCTGGAGAAATGGAGAGGAGCGGCTTCGAAGGCCGGGCAGTTTATAAGGGATTCGGGGATCAAACAGTTCGCCTTTCAGATAAAACCATTCAAAGGTCTATCCGAGGAGGAGCTCACTGAATCTTTTGTCACAGGACTTCTCCTTGGAGCTTACCAGTTCAATGAATTTAAGACCCTGGAGAGAGACAAGATTAGGAAGATTGAGGAGACAGTGCTTCTCGGGGAGACCGAGCAGGAGACCAGCCGGATCGGCCAGGGACTGGAGAGAGGGCGAATCATTTCAAATGCGGTCTGTCTGGCAAGAGATCTGGCTAACGCCCCGAGCAATCAGGTAACCCCGAACGCTCTCGCCGAGAAGTCCCGGGAGATTGCAAGAAATCAGGGTTTAGGGATTGAAGTTCTTGATTTGAGCGAGGCCGAGACCATGGGAATGGGGGCATTTGTTGCCGTGGCCAAGGGGAGTCAGGAGCCGGCAAGGTTCATCATGCTCGAATATAACAAAGGAAAGGGTCTGGATACGATAGTCCTGGTGGGGAAAGGGATTACCTTTGACAGCGGTGGCATCTCGATCAAACCCGCGGAGCGGATGGAGCAGATGAAGGCCGATATGTCGGGTGCGGCTGCTGTTCTGGGGGCAATGGAGGCAGCTTCAAAACTTCAACTTCCCCTTCACCTGGTTGGAATCATTCCTGCTACGGAGAATCTTCCAAGCGGAAAGGCCTATAAGCCGGGTGATGTGTTGAAGACCCTTTCAGGTCAGACCGTGGAGGTGATCAGCACCGATGCAGAGGGAAGACTCATCCTTTCCGATGCCCTGACCTACAGCCTTCGTTACAAACCAAAAGCAATCATCGATCTTGCCACCCTGACCGGAGCCTGCGTGATCGCCCTTGGAGATTATGTGATGGGCCTCTTTGGGAATGACGAGGCTCTTTTGAAACGAATTGAAGAGGCCTCAGCGAAATCAGGGGAAAAGGCCTGGAGATTTCCTCTCTGGGATGAATATTTCGAGTATATCAAGAGCGATGTGGCCGATTTTAGAAATGTCGGGACCCGGGCCGCAGGCGCTATTATCGGAGGAATCTTCCTGAGCAAGTTTGTGGAGAAGACGCCCTGGGTTCACCTGGATATTGCCGGCCCTGCCTTTGTTGAAAAAGAAAGACCTTACATACCCAAGGGAGGAACAGGGGTAGGGGTGAGGTTATTGGTCCAACTGTTAAGGGATTGGAATAGGTGAAACTCCAATAACCAAATTCCAAGCTCCAAATAAATTCCAATACCCAATAATCAGACGAGGTTTCGGATATTGAAAATTGGATATTGGTGATTGATTGAAAAAAACCGAATATGAAAAAACCTAAGGATCAATATCCATTCCTTTTGGCTTGTCGGAAGCAGCCCACTTCCTACACCCCTATCTGGCTGATGCGTCAGGCAGGCCGGTATATGAAGGAGTATCGGGCGCTCCGGAAGAAATATTCCTTCTTAGAAATGTGTAAGAATCCTGAAGTGGCAGCGCAAGTTACGCTTCAACCTATTGACAAGTTTAAACTCGATGCGGCCATCATCTTTTCTGATATCCTTATTCCTCTGGAACCGATGGGAGTGGAATTTGAATTTGCGAAAGGAGAAGGCCCTGTTTTTCATCGTCCCGTTCGGGAGATGAAGGATGTGGAGCGGTTGAAGATCATCGAACCAGAAGAGGAGATTCCTTTTCTCATGGAGTCGATTCGCATTGTCCGGAGAGAGCTGGAGGGGAAAATTCCCCTAATCGGATTTTCAGGAGCCCCTTTCACCCTTGCGAGTTATATGATTGAGGGAGGTCATTCCAGGAACTACACCCTCACAAAAGGGTTGATGTATCAGAATCGCCCGGCATGGGATCTCCTGATGAAGAAGATTTCAGAAGTGCTGATTCGATATCTCAATGCCCAGATCCGGGCAGGCGTGCAGGCCCTCCAGATTTTTGACTCCTGGGTGGGATGCTTAACCCCTGGCGATTACGAAGAGTATGTTCTCCCTTACTCTAAAAGGGTTATGGATGGAGTAAACAAAAGTGTTCCGCTCATTCATTTCGCCACATCCTCTTCGACCCTTTTGGAGCGGATGAAACAGGCAGGAGGCAATGTGATCGGGGTGGATTGGAGAGTGAATCTGGGAGAGGCCTGGACTCGAATAGGATATGATGTCGGTATCCAGGGGAATCTCGACCCCGTTGTTTTGCTTGGCCCTGTCAATTTAATTAAGAAGGAAGTGAAACGGATTCTTGATAGAGCGGAGGGCCGGCCCGGCCATATCTTCAACCTGGGCCACGGCATCCTTCCCAATACCCCCGTGGATCATGTGGCCGCCTTAGTCGATATGGTCCATGAGTATAGTTCAAGGAAGAGAAATTCCAATACCCAAATTCCAAACACCAAATAAATTCGAATAACCAATAACTAAACGATACTTAGATTATTGGAGTTTGGTTATTATTCAGGCTTAATTGAAGACGATGTATCGTAAGGCAATAATGCTTCATCAAGAGCAGAGGTTTTAATGAAAGCCCTTCTTCTTTTAGCCTTTGGGGGACCCCGTTCATTGGAGGAGGTTGAATTTCTGCTGACCTGTCTCTTCGGGCGGAAACCCTCCCCTGAACTACTTGAAAGGGTTAAAGAACGCTATCGTTTAATTGGAGGTTGTTCGCCCCTTCCCGCCATCACGGAGAGGCAGGCCAAGGCCCTGGAAGAAAAACTGAATTCCAGGGGTTATTCGTTCAAATCCTATGTGGGGATGCGATACAGTCAGCCGTTGGTTGAAGAGACATTGAAGGAGATACTTCAAGATGGAGCCAAAGAGGTCGTTGCTATTTCAATGGCTCCTTTTCGGTCTCGATTCAGCACAGGTGCTTATAAGGAGGAGTTGAATCGAGCAAATAAAATCTCAGGAGAAAAATTAAAAATCACTTTTATCGAGGGATGGCATTCGCATCCTCTCTTTGTACAAGTGGTAGCAGAGAGGGTGGTAGAGGGGCTGAAACAATTTACTCCGGAAGAAAATAGGAGGGTCCACCTTATTTTTACTGCCCATAGCCTTCCGGAATCGATCATTGGGAACGATCCCTATGCTGAAGACATGAAGGAGAGTGTAAATGAGGTTCTGAAAAAGATCGAGCCGCTTCCCTGGCATATGGCTTTCCAGAGCAAAGGGGGCGGTTTAGGGAGGTGGATCGCCCCGGAGGTCGAAAGCGTTCTGGTGGAGATTAACAAGATAGGGATTAAAGAGGTCCTTATCGTACCGATTGGTTTTGTATCGGATCACATTGAGGTTCTCTACGATATCGATATTCTTTATAAAGAGAAGGCTGAATCGTTGGAAATGGTATTGAAGCGTTCTCCCTCGCTCAACTGGTCAGAAGGGTTTATCAAGTTCCTGGCAAGCATAGTGGAAGAACATATTACAAGTGAGTAAGGAGTTCGGAGATTCTGAACCAAATACTCCAAACTACCTGCCTCCGGAAGGCAGGCAAACTCATTACACCACACTATTTTGGGAGACGGCATGAAACGAATCATCATTGTTGGCGGCGGCATTGCCGGGCTTGGCGCAGCGCATAAGGTGACCAGAGCCGCATCCGTCGGCCACAAAGTCGAGTTTATTCTTGTTGAGAAGGACCCGCGCCTCGGCGGGAAGATCCAGACAGAGATCGTGTCAGATCCTACCGGGGGGGGGAGGTTCATCGTTGATGGCGGTCCGGACTGTTTCCTGACTGAAAAACCCGCCTGTCACCGCATCGCTAAGCTCACAGGGATTTTCGACGACGAGTTACCCACGGATGACTCAAGGAGGAAGACGTGGATCCTGTCACGAGGCAAACTTCATCAGATGCCTGATGGCGTCATGATGTTTGCGCCCACGAAGTTCATACCGTTCGCCACAACTGGCTTGTTCTCATGGCCCGGCAAGATCCGGATGGGAATGGAGTTCTTCATTCCGCCAAAGAAAGTTGCTCCAGACGAGTTTAACGACGAGACGCTCGAGAGCTTCGTGGTCCGCCGCATGGGCCGCGAGTGCCTCGATCGCCTGGCCGAGCCACTCGTCGGGGGTGTTCACGCCTCCGATCCCTCGCAGATGTCACTGGCCGCGACCTTCCCCCGCCTCCTTGAGATGGAGCAGAAGCATGGGTCGCTTATGAAGGGTTTCATCGCTGCCCGTCGCATGGTGGAGGAGATGCGGCGTAAATATCCCGCCAAGCGGGACGAGAAACCTCGTACATTTTTTACCTCGTTTGTCAATGGGATGCAGCAACTGACGGACCGGATGGCCGGCGCCGCAGGTCGCGAGAGAATGCGCACGGGCGTGGCTGTCAGTTCGCTCCAACATACCTCCGTAGGCGGATGGCGTAGTTTGCTCTCTGACGGGTCCGCCATCGATGGGGACGCGGTCATTATCGCCACCGAATCATGGGCCGCCGAACCGCTTGTCCGCCCGCACGACAAGGCTATCGCAGATGCGCTCGCCAGCATACCAGCTTCTTCCTCGGCAACGATTTCATTTGCGTTTAACGAGGACGAGGTCGGCTTCGATCTGAATGCCTTCGGGGTTCTCTGTCCTCTGGTAGAGGGTCGTGCGCTCATGGCAGCTACTTACTCATCCACCAAGTGGCCGGGCCGCGCACCGGCAGGTAAGGTATTGCTTCGTGGTTTTGTCGGCGGTCCGCACAATCAGGAGGTGATGGAACGCTCGGACGAGGAGCTTGTGCAGGTAGTCCGCAGTGAGTTCCGGGATATCCTGGGCCTCAACCCGAATGCGAAGCCACTCTTCACGCGAGTCTTCCGATGGCACCTCGGTATGCCACAATACACCATGGGGCACCTCAGTCGTGTTGAACTGATCGAGGAGCGGAGCGCCAAGATTCCGGGCCTTGCCCTTGCGGGCGGATGTTACAGGGGGGTGGGTCTTCCAAACTGTGTTGAGAGCGGTGAGAGGGCTGTTTCAAAGATCCTCACCGAATGGGGCATCAACCTCGCCGAGGACCATATCGAAGAAAAACGCTACTACTGAGCTCGTCTCCACCGATCAATAAGAACGCATTAGGATTTATAGAACGGGACGTTGTTTTCTATTTCGCTATTTTTATCATGGCTTTTTAGAAAAATAGAAAACAACGTCCCGTGTTCTGATTTGTTTTAATTGGCTTTGACTTTTTCTAAGTCCAGATCATCGAGAACAACAACTCCTTTGGCTTTCATCTCGTCGATTGCTTTTTGAAAGGTGTCCGGAGCAACGCCTCTTGAGAGATTCTTAATCATTATAACCTTGTAACCTGCGGCGGCAGCATCGAGGGCAGTTGCTCTGACGCAGTAATCAGTAGCAATGCCGTAGACAACGACCTTTTTGATCTTATCCTTCTTGAGGAATTTGTCCATTTCGGTCTTTTTTCCGCCATCGTCCTGAAAGCCCGAATAGCTATCATATTGCGAATCCATTCCCTTTTTCACAACGGCCTTAAATAATTTTTTGTCCAATAAGATTTCCGCACCAGGGGTCTTCTGAACGCAGTGGGGAGGCCAGAGGACCTGATCCCTGTTATTCAGTTTGATCACATCAAAGGCTTTTTTCCCGGGATGATTGGTGAAAAAGGAGGCATGGTCTTTAGGGTGCCAGTCTTGAGTGGCATAGATGGGGAAGCCTGCGGCCTTGAGTTTTTTCGTGTTCTCTTCAATGGTTTTAATATAGGCCTCATCGGTTCCTTCAACAGCTAATGAACCATTTTTGAGCTTTGTAAAATCTCCCTGAATATCCACGACAATGACACCTATTTTTACTATTTCCTTTGCCATAACCGTACCTCCTAAAACCAGCATAAAAAATAATCCCCATATCAATGTTTTCACCCCCCGATTTTCCATAACGCACCTCCTTTAATAATGATAAATTTTGAATTTAGAATTTTGAATTATGAATTCTTAAATTCATGACTCAAAACTCCGAACTCTGAACTCCGAACTTTTTATTTGGATTCCGCCATTTCTTTAGCAACCTCACGGGCCGTTTCGATGATCTTTTCGATGTCTTGATCAGAGTGGGCGATGGATAAACTCCCGCCACCATGCATGACATGGACCCCTTTGTTAAGCATTCGGATACGAAACTCAACTTCTCTTTTCTCTGTATCGGTTAATTGATTGATCGAATGGGGAGAGTTCAGAGTTGCTCCTTTCTGGAAAGGGAAGTGAGTCTGAAAGAGAGAGCCGATCCCCGTGACAGCGGTCTCCACTCCTTCGCGCTGAAGGGCTTCCTGAACACCCTTACGCACCCGTTCTCCTTTAACCTCTAAAACCGGATAGATCTCCTCCTCAAAATCTCTTAAATAACGAAGGATGGTTATTCCGGCGGCCACGGTCAGTGGATGGGAAGAAAACGTCCCGCCACCAATCAAAATCTTCTCCCATTTGTTGCCCTTTTTTTCAGGTGAGGTTTTTTCCATGATCTCTTTTCTTCCCACGAGCGCTCCAACTGGCATTCCTCCGCCAATAATTTTCCCAAGGGTAGTAAGGTCCGGGAGGATATTAAAAAGTCCCTGAGCTCCTCCGAGACCGACCCGGAATCCAGAGATAACCTCGTCAAAGATGAGAAGAGCTCCCAATTTTTCCGTCTCGGAACGAAGCATTTTCAGATATTCTTCGGTGGCAGGGATGAATCCACCCTCACCCACGATAGGTTCAAGAATGACTCCTGCCAGATCATTCCTGTTTTGATGGATCATTTCGAGTGTCTTTGGGAGATCATTAAAAAGGATGGTCTTTGTGTAATGCTGGAGTTCAGGCAGGAGGCCGAGGCTCTCCTCTTTTTCATAGGGCATTTTGATTCCCACAGAGAGGTCAGAGTTGGCACCATGCCAGCCTCCGGCTATCTTTAAAATAGTATTCTTCCTTGTAAATGCCCGTGCGAGGCGAACCGCATACATGGTTGCCTCGGTTCCGGAGCAGCAGAACCGAACCATTTCCGCACAGGGGATCAATTCACGGATGAGTTCTGCCCACTCCACCTGTTTCTCAAAAACGATGCCCCAGTGAATTCCCTCTTTTAATCGCTGTTCGATGGCTTCGACGATGATTTCAGAATGATGGCCGAGGATATGGGTGTAGTGGCCCATCCAGAGATCGATATATTCGTTTCCGTCCACATCCCGAATTTTTGAACCTTTTGCCTCCTTAAGAAAGAAGGGGTAGGGAGGAAAGTAATGGATATTATGAGAGATACCCCCTGGCATCACCCCTTTCGATCTTTTAAAAAGGTTTTCTGAGAGGGGGGTTTTTTGTCGATAGGTATCAAAGAAATTTTTCATAGATGATATCTCCCTAAATAATAAATTCTTCATAACATAATTTAGTTAGAATGAAAATGGTTTTATCCCCTCTGTCTAAGAAGTTGCCGGACAAAATTCAAACTGTTAAGATTTAAAAAAATCATCGGGCAGTCTTTATTTATCTAGTAGGGAGGGAAAGATGAGCTCTAAAGAGATCTGTATTATTGGAGCTGGAAATGGTGGTTCCGCAATGGCAGGCGACATGACTTTGGCAGGGCACCGATGCCGACTATTCGAATTTCCGGAATACGCTGAGAACATAAAGCCCGTTATTGTTCAAGGTGGAATTCACGTTACTGGAATCGCAAGGACAGGTTTTGCGAAGGTGGCACTAGCAACCTTGGATCTATCAGAAGCCGTTCAGGGCGCAGACCTGATTATGGTAACGACACAAGCCCTGACCCATGAACGGGTGGCGAAGGAGTTGATTCCTCATTTGTCGGATGGCCAAACCGTCGTATTGTGGCCCGGAAGTGGAGGGACGCTCGTATTTCGAAAAGTATGGGATGAGATGGGCATGAATCGTCGGGTTTTTCTGGCGGAGGGGGTGACGTTTCCATATTGCTGTCGTCGTCTGCATGGCCCGGGAACAGTCAACATTCACAGGATCGATGGTCCCCGGATGTTATTGGCAGCCTTTCCGGCTACAGATACCCAGTCTGTCTTGAAGGCTTTGTCTGGAACTTACGCTGATGTGGTTCAGCCCGCGGTCAGTGTATTGGAACCTGCCCTATACAACGTCAATATCATCGTCCATCCGGTAGGTGCCTTACTCAACATGGGAAGAATAGAATACTCAAAAGGGGAATTTTGGATGTACAAAGAAGGCCTTACGCCTTCGGTGAAGAAGGTCATTTACAGCATGGATAAGGAGCGGTCAGCCCTATTTAAAGCATTTGGGTGTCAGCCTTATACCTATGACCAGATTTTTTGGGATTCTTTCAACATGACCGTGGAACAATTCGCGATAGCCTCAAGCCAAGGACCCTTTAGCATGCAAGATCGCTATGTCACAGAAGATATACCGATGGGAGCCTGTCTCACAGTTTCGTTAGCTCGGAAAGCAGGGATATCCGTGCCCACCTATGAGGCGATGATTCACCTTGCTTCAGTGGTCAACGATACTGATTTTTATGCCAAGGGCCGCACTCTGCAAAATTTGAAATTAGCTCAATTGAGTTTTGAGGACTTAAAGAACTACTTCTTGACTGGAAAAAAGGGTTAAACTTCTCATGTTTTTGGCTTGCATTTTGAAGACAATCTACTGTAAGTTATATTAATTTCAGGATTTTCAAGACATATATTCCAAAACAGAAAGAGAGGTAAAAAATGGTGAGTAAGAAATGGGAATTTCTATATCTAAGCCAAGAAGATTGCATCACCGCTGGTGGAACAGACATGGGTGGTGCCATGAAAGCTGCTGAACGGTCTTTCTTTCTTCACGGGAAAGGCGATTTTATCCAGCCGGGTAAACCCGTTATCCGCTGGGGAGGTCCGGAGACAGAAGAAACAACAGGACGTATCATGTCCATGCCGTCATGGTTAGGGGGCGAGCAATACCGAGAGGAGTTAGAGAAAAGAGATCTCATAGGTCCCGTGAATACAGCCGGTATCAAATTCATTCCGGCCCGGCCCTGGAACCCTCAAAAATATGGGCTGCCAAGGGCAAGCGCTCTGATTATCATTGTCGATCCTGAAACCCTCATCCCCTCTTGTGTCATGGACGGAGCGATTGTCAGTGCCATGCGGACCGGTGCAGCAGCAGGCGTGGCAGCAAAATATCTCGCCAATCGCGATTCCAAAATTCTTGGACTAGTCGGTGCAAGTGTTCAAGGACGTACACAGCTTATGGGAATGAAAAAGGCTGTGCCTTCTCTGGAAACATGCAGGGTTTATGACATCAACAAAAAAACGGCGCAAAAATTTGTAGAACAGATGAGCGACCTTGCCCAGATGAAGATCGAGGTAGCCAAAAGTGCTGAGGTTGCTCTTCGAGAAGCGGATATCATCAGTACAGCTACGATTGCAAGCTCACCTTATGTCAAGGCGGAATGGTATAAAGAAGGAGTCTTCCACGCAGAGAGTTCCTTCTGGGATACATACACCGAAGCCCTACGGGTCATGGACCTCATCTTTGTGGACGACTGGTTCCAGGTGAA
>Ga0315277_10010652_pt1 | contig 11633 bp, 10 predicted proteins | sample YL17G05_15_MG_FD_203695 | JGI IMG/M metagenome (GOLD analysis project Ga0315277, IMG submission 203695) | Sediment microbial communities from Yellowstone Lake, YNP, Wyoming, USA - YL17G05_15 | ecosystem: Environmental > Aquatic > Freshwater > Lake > Sediment | place: USA: Wyoming | collected...
GACCCTCTCCTCCACCGTCAATTGTGCGTATTGTTTGCCCATCGCAACACCCCTTATACAAGGTGTTGCACTTGCAGCGTGAACTTAGCGAATCCACGGGCCACCCGCGGACTAGAGCGCAAACCCGGCGATGCGAAATCGCCGCTTAGGGGCGCCGGCTGACCTGGGTGACGATACCGGGCACTTCGTCGCGCTCGACATAACCGGCCACAACGTCGTGCCTGCGGCCGAGCCACGCCTGGGACAATCCTCCCGGCTAGCCGCCGGCGATGGCCCCCACGACCATAAACGGCTCGGCCCCTGACGCGACCGCGTCGGGCAGTGGAGCGTCCGGCGGTTCGTGTGACAGGTCCTGCTCGCAGGCGAAAAACCTCAGGAACGGCCGGCGCTGCTCGGTGACGTGGTCGCGGATCGTCCCGCGCAGCACGGGATAGCGGGCTTCGAGCGCGTTGAGCACCGAGCGCTGCGTGACCACGCCCACGACGTCCAGCTCCACCTCGCCATCGACGCGCGCCAGCGTCCGCAAATGTTGTGGGAGCATGACTCGGATCATGGCAGCGTCTGGACCTCCACGGACAGCACGGCGGGAAGATCGCGGACGATGGGAGCCCAACTGTCTCCGGCATCAGCCGAGGCGTACACCTGGCCGCCGGTGGTGCCGAAATAGATGCCGCACTTGTCGAGCGAATCCACGGCCATCGCGTCGCGCAGCACGTTGACGTAGCAGTCGCGTTGCGGCAGACCTTTGGTGAGCGCCTCCCACTCGTTTCCGCCCGTGCGGCTCCGATAAACTCGGAGCTTTCCCTCGGGCGGAAAGTGCTCTCCGTCGCTTTTGATCGGGACCACGTAGATGGTCTCCGGCTCGTGCGCGTGAACGTCGATGGGGAAACCGAAATCGGTCGGCAGGTTGCCGCTGACCTCGTGCCAATTATCGCCCGCGTCGTCGCTGCGCATCACGTCCCAGTGTTTCTGCATGAAGAGCACGTTCGGACGCGACCGGTGCAATGCGATGCGGTGGACGCAGTGGCCGACCTCGGCATTAGGGTCGGGGATGTATTGGGATTTCAGTCCGCGGTTGATGGGTTTCCACGTCTTGCCCGCGTCGTCGCTGCGGAAGGCGCCCGCCGCCGAGATGGCGATGAACATCCGCCCGGGAACGCTCGGGTCCAGAAGAATAGTGTGTAGGCACATTCCACCGGCGCCGGGCTGCCATTTGGGTCCTGTGCCGTGGCCGCGTAGTCCGGCGAGTTCGTGCCACGTCTTGCCGCCGTCGGTGGTGCGGAAGATGGCGGCGTCCTCGACTCCGGCGTACACGGTACCCGGATCGGTGAGCGATGGCTCGAGGTGCCAGACGCGTTTGAACTCCCACGGGTGCTGCGTGCCGTCGTAAAACTGATGGGTGGTGAGAGGTTTGCCGGTTTCAGAAGTTGTGTCGTAAACGAACTTGTTGCTTTCGCCTTTCGGCATGCCCTCTGGCGTGGTGGTCGGCTCGCCGGGGGGTGTGCCAGGTTGGTGCCAGGTTTTGCCGCCGTCATTCGAGCGTTGGATGATCTGCCCGAACCAGCCACTGGTCTGCGACGCATAAAGCCGATTCGGGTCAGCCGGCGATCCCTTCATGTGGTAGATCTCCCAGCCCGAGAAATGCGGGCCGCTGACGTCCCATTTTTCGCGCTTGCCGTCCGACGTCAGGATGAACGCCCCCTTGCGTGTGCCAACCAGTACTCGTACTTTGCTCATGCTTCACTCCTTTCTGAGTTTTGCTCCACCGTCCCCAAATCTGGTTATCAGCGGAGTCGAGTCCCGTTCTTGCCACCAGCGCCGGACTTCGGCGAGAACGTCTTCGCGATTCTTCTCCATTTTCGCGATGAGAGCGCAGAGCGCCGCCGTCGCCTCGTGCCGCGCCACCTACTTCCCCTGCTTCAGGAACGTCCCCCGCTCGAGCTCCTGGAAGGCCTGTCGGAGCTGCTCCTGCGTGTTCATGACGATCGGGCCGTACCACGCCACCGGTTCTTCGAGCGGCTTTCCCGAAACCAGCAGGAAACGGATTCCCTCGTCCCCGGCTTGCACCGTGAGTTCGTCGCCGCGGTCGAAGAGTACGAGCGAGCGGTTATCCGCCTCGGTGGGAGGCGACGTGTCCGCCCATCCGACCGGTTCGGTCGGCACCGCGAGAGGACCAGACGCGTTGCAGAACTTCCCCGCCCCGGCGAAAACGTAGGCGAAAGCATGGCGAGAGGTCTCGACCGGCAGGGTCTTCCGCTTGCCCGCCTCGACCGACACATCGAGGTAGATCGGGTCGGCGGCGATCCCGTCGACGGGGCCGCTCTTCCCCCAAAAACTTCCGCAGACGACGCGAACCTCGGTGCCGTCGTCATCCGTGATTACGGGAATGTCGGGCGCCTTCACCTCCTGGTACCGTGGTGCCGTCATTTTGAGAGCCGACGGAAGGTTGGCCCACAACTGGAATCCATGCATGCGGCCGTTTTTATCGCCCTTTGGCATTTCCTGGTGGATGATGCCGCTCCCCGCCGTCATCCACTGAACATCGCCGGCGGCAATGGCGCCTTGGTTCCCCATACTGTCGCCGTGCTCGACGGTTCCCGCGAGGACGTACGTGATGGTCTCGATCCCACGGTGGGGATGCCACGGGAAACCGGCCAGGTAATCCTCCGGACGGTCATTGCGGAAATCATCGAGGAGAAGGAACGGGTCGAAGTCGGTCGTGTTGCCGAAGCCGAACGCCCGGCGCAAGTGTACGCCCGCGCCTTCCAGGGTCGGCTTCGACCGGATGAGCCGCTTAATGGGTCGAAGTGACATTTTGTCCTCCGTACCAAGAGTCTACCCTGTTGGACGCAGGGGTGCAATTGCTCAGCTCCTCGCGCCCCCGGGGGCGCCGCCAGCGAGAGCCTGTGGTTCGGAAGTGTCACTCGGATTTCGGCCTGGAGTTTCCGGAACCGTGGAGTTAGAAGACCGTGCGTTCGGCAACCTTGCCCTTGGTGGCAAGAGAAAAGCGTGGCTCGGTGGCGCCACCTTGCGTGATGAGGCGGGCGACGTATTCGCCCAGCGCCGGCCCGTGCTTGAAGCCGTGACCCGACCCGCCGCCCACCAGCCACACGTTATCGAAGTCGGGGTGGCGGTCAATCAGGAAGTCGCCATTCGACGTGTTCTCATATTGGCAGACGCGCGTCTCGACGACCGGAGCGTCCTTCATCCCCGGAAAGCGTTGCCCCAGAAATTGGCGCACCTCCCGGAGCTGTTCTGGAGTTACGACGCGGCTCGCCGTGTCAGGATCATGCTCGGGGCCGTGTCGATCGAGCGCAATTTTGAAGCCGCGGTTCTCCAAGTCAGGGAAGCCGTAGAATTCGCTTCCCAGATCAATCCACACGGGCAGCGCGGGCGGAGAAAACCTGGGATCGCCGGGCGGAATCCCGAAGAAGAAGACCTCTTGACGAGTCGGGCGGATGCGGCCTTCGAGTAGCTCGGGAAAAACTTTCGGAAGCCACGGGCCGCAAGCGAAGACGAAACTCCCGGCACTGACGGTCTCGCCGCCGCTCGTCGTCAGGGCGGCCAGCGGCTTCCGGCCCTTGGGTTGAGCCATCGCGCCCAGGCGATATTCTCCTCCGCTCCGGACGAACTCGTCGACCACGGCCTGGACGGCCCGCCGCGCCATCAGTGCGCCGCTCTCGGACTCCCACAGACCCCACGTGATGGAACCGAATTCGATCTGAGGATAGGCTCTCTCGACCTCGGCGCGCGTGAGGTTCTGGTGCGGGACTTTGAGCTTCTGGAGCATGGCCAGCGAGTCGAGCGCGTATTGATCCCCTTCGTGCATCATCCAGAGGACTCCGGTCCGGTGGAAGAGCGGCTTCTCCACACGGATAAAGAATCCCTTCCAGAGCTCCAGCGAGCGCATCGACCAGCGGGTGTAAAGCTCGTTCGGGCCGTAACCCATGCGAATGATGCGCGATTCGCCGCCCGAGCTGGCGCGGCTGTTGGCTGGGCCGTAGGCGTCGAGGAGGACCACCGACTTCCCGGACTTCTGCAAATGATAGGCGCTCCAAGCCCCGAACACGCCGGCGCCGACTACCGCAATGTCATATGTCCTCGTGGTTTTCATGGAAGGTCCTTCCGGCTGGTGCGAAGCGCCGACGATGCCGGGGGCGATGACCGCAGCCCCGGCCAACGACTTCACGAATTCGCGCCGACCGCGTTTCACCTCTTCTCTCCTCCCTGAAGGATTGCCGTTCGTAGGTCCTGAGATTCAGCCCGCGGGCAGCCAGGGAACGCTATCACTTCAGGAAGCGGAATGCTACCGCCCCGCGACGGGTAGCGACTCAATTTGGTCTTGTAGCGCCGGGCTTTAGCCCGGCACAGCCTCAAAATGCCCCGACAGGTCGGGGCGCTACGCCAAGATGAGTCACCGCCCCGCGACGGGGTGTGATGGGGACGAGGATTTGGAGTACATTCTTTCGATGACTTCGCGATATCGCTCTTGCACGACTCGCCGGCGGATTTTTTGCGTGGGCGTCAATTCGCCGACTTCGAGAGAAAATTCCTTCGAGAGCAGGGCGATCTGCCGGATTTTCTCATGCGGCGCCAGCCATTGCGTGGCTTCGTTCACTTGCTGCGCCATAAAGGCCCGTATGGTCGGATTGGCGACCATTTCTTCGCGCGTCTGGAACCCGATACCCTGCTGGCGCGCAAAAGCTTCCAGGCGCGTGAAGTTTGGGACGATCAGGGCGCTGACGAATCGTTGCGCGTCGCCCACCGCGACGATTTGCACCACGTAGGGATGCCCCTGGAACAGGTTCTCGAGCTTGTCCGGCGAGACGTACTTTCCCCCCGAGGTCTTGAAAAGGTTCTTCCTCCGGCCTGTAATCGTCAGGTAGCCCTCGGCGTCGAGCGCTCCGAGGTCACCCGTACGGAACCAACCTTTCACGAAGGCTTCCTGGTCGGCTTCCTCCGAATGGTAGTAGCCCGGCGTGACGTTCGGCCCGCGCGTCAGGATTTCCCTTCCAGCGCCGAAGTCATCGTCCACTTTTTCCTCGCTCAATTTCACTTCCACGCCGGGAATCGCCCGGCCAACGGTCCCCAGCTTGACCGAGCCGGGAAAATTCACGGCGATGACCGGAGAAGTTTCCGTCAGGCCGTAGCCTTCGTATACGGGCAGGCCCATGGCGTGGAAAAACTCCGCGATTTCAGGAGAGAGGGACGCGGCGCCCGAAATCAGAATCCTCATGCGCCCGCCCAACCCGGCGCGAACTTTGGAGCAGACCAGACGGTCCGCCAGTGCATGCTGCATACTCCGGATCATGCCCGGCGCCCGGTTTCCGAGCCGCGCCCGCGCATACTGCCGGCATACACGAACCGCCCAGTTGAACAGCCTGCGCTTCACGGCCGGAACTTGGCGGGCGGCGTCCATTACCCGATCCTGGATTCTCTCCAGGACGCGCGGTACCACGGCCATGACGGTCGGACGCACTTCCAGGAGGTTTTGCGGCATTCGCTCCATGCTTTCTGTATAGGCGATCGAAACGCCAACCCAGAAGCAGAAATAGTCGAGCATGCGCTCAAACACGTGACTCAACGGCAGAAATGAGAAACCCACGTCGTCAGGGCCAAAATCGAACAGTGTCTGGCAAGCCTGAACATTGGAAACGATGTTGGCGTGTGTCAGGACTACTCCTTTGGGTTCGCCCGTGGTACCCGAGGTGTAAAGCAGGGTTGCCGTGTGTTCCGGCCTGGCATCGGCGGCCCCACGGCGAAAGATGTCGATTACGCCCGTTCCCCTTCCCAGCTCTTCATCGACAACCTCGTGCCAGCCGCGAACATCCTCTGCGGGCTGGTCCAGTCGGTCCATCACCAGAACGAATTTCAATTCCGGAAGCCGCGGGCGGATATTCATTACTTTTTTGAGTTGCGTTTGCGTGGAGAGCACGATGCCTTTGGAGCCTGAATCGCGAAGGAGGAACTCCACGTCGGGCTCCAGCAAGGTCGGATAGATGGGAACATCGACCGCGCCCAGCCCCAGCAAGGCAAAATCGGTCAGCGCCCACTCCAGGCGGTTCTCGGCGAGAATCGCCACGTGGTCGCCCCGCCCCACTCCCTGCCGCGCCAGCACGGCTGCCAACGCCGCGACTTGCCGTAGAGCGTCTTGTGAAGAAACGCCCCGGTATTGCCCTTCAGATTTGACAAGGAACGCGTCAGGTCTCGGGTGGCTCTCGACAGCCCTCAGAAACAGTTCGTTAAGCGTGGTGAATTCGTTGGAGCCCATCGATCAGCGGCGTGCGGTTGGAATCACGACCCGCGCCATCTTAGCACACTTCGTCATGCCGCCCACGTCAGTGCCGGGGATGACGAGACAGAGTCTCGAGATGGCCAGACCTATTTTCCGGAGCGGAAAAACTTGGCCAGGCGGGCGCGGGCTTCGTCCTGGTTCTCGGCAAGTTCCGGGGCGTAGTTCGGGTCCGGGCAAAGCGATAGGATTCGTTCCAGTTGCTGGCGCGCCTCTTCGCGCAGTCCCAGCGCCAGGTAGCTGTCGGCAAGGTAGAGCATGGTGAGGGAGTTCTCCGGATAGCGGGTGAGGCACTTCTCAAGCATTACCATCGACCGGCGCTTATCACCGCCTTTGAAGAAGGGGGCGCGAAAATCCACTCGTGCCAGCGTCCGAAGCCCGGCGCCTTGCTCGTAGTCGGCATCGAGGCGCACCACGGTTTCCATTTCCTCGCGCACCGGATCGACCAACAGCAAGGCCTTGATGAAGCTGCGCGCTTCGGCAGTCAGGCCGTAATTCGCGCCCAGCCAGAAGTGGCCCTCGACGCGCTGCGGCGCAAGCGCCACGGCGCGCTTCCCGGCCGCGACCCCTGTATCGAGGAGTTGGAGTTTCTCCGGTTTCTCGGTCTGCCGGGCCAGGAAGCACGCGAGTTTCGAGATCCGCCACCACGCCTCATAATCATTGGGGTTCTGGCCCACAGCTTCGCGCAACAGTTGCAGCGCCCGCCGGGCGTTGTCCAGGTTTTGCCGGCCCAAATAATAGTCGTCCGCTTGCCGCACGCGGTCGGAGAGTCGCGGCATGGTGAGCGATGCGCCGGAGGCAGAAACGACCGCCGCCAGGCAGAAGCTGGCCCACGGCACCGCGAAGCGCCCCGCCCGACAAAGCGACACTGTGCGCCTGAGCGCAGTTTTCATTGTTGTGGCCGTCTCGAACGAACCCTTGAGGCCCGCAAACCAGCCGCAAAACTAGCACCCCCAGCCCTCCCGAGTCAATAAGTGCTCCCCCATTCCTGCGCGCCGAGCGCCCGAGTTCTCCGCCCTTTCACAATGCAAAATCATGGGCTAAGATTCCTCCCGGAGGAATGAACGATGCCAGACCCCACAAGGACGGCTTCGGCGAGCCAAGCCGGGGCAGCGCGCGAGTATCGTCCCGTGCGCGCGCCGCGTGGCACGAGTATCACCTGCAAGGGCTGGCAGCAGGAAGCTGCGTTGCGCATGCTGATGAACAACCTTGATCCCGATGTCGCCGAGCGGCCCGATGAGCTCATCATTTATGGCGGCACAGGCAAAGCAGCTCGCAACTGGGCTTGTTATCACGCTATCGTTGAGACTCTGAAAGGACTCGCGAACGACGAAACTCTGCTCGTTCAATCGGGCAAACCCGTCGGGGTCTTTCAAACGCACGAATGGGCGCCGCGCGTTTTGATTGCCAACGCCAACCTGGTCGGCCATTGGTCAAACTGGGAGAAGTTCCGCGAGCTCGAACGCCTGGGATTGATCATGTATGGCCAGATGACGGCGGGAAGTTGGATCTACATCGGCACCCAGGGCATCTTGCAGGGGACGTTCGAGACCTTTGCCGCCGCGGGACGGAAGCACTTCGCGAGCGACCTTTCCGGGAAACTGGTTGTCTCCGGCGGCATGGGAGGCATGGGTGGCGCGCAACCCTTGGCCGCCACGCTGAACGGCGCGGCATTCCTGGGCATCGAGGTGGACGCGGAAAAAATCAAACGCCGCATTCGGACTGGCTATTGCGATATCTGTGTCAACGACTTGGACGAAGCACTGCGCATTCTCAAGAACGCGGTGCGGCAGAAACAAGCTGTCTCGGTCGGCCTGATCGGCAACTGCGCCGAAGTCATCCCGGAACTCGCGCGCCGCGGCGTCGTGCCGGACCTGCTCACCGACCAGACCAGCGCCCACGACCCGCTGAACGGATATGTCCCCGCGGGGCTGAGCCTGGAAGCGGCAGCGGAACTCCGCGCCAAGGATCACGAGGATTATCTGAAGCGGTCCTATGAATCGATCGCGCGGCACGTGACCGGGATGCTGGCGCTGCAAAAGCTGGGCGCCGCCACGTTCGATTATGGCAACAACATCCGTACCATGGCCTTCGAGCACGGCGGCGTCAAGGATGCCTATGATTTTCCCGGGTTTGTTCCCGCCTACATCCGGCCGCTGTTTTGCGAAGGGCGCGGCCCTTTCCGCTGGGTGGCGCTTTCGGGTGAACCGGCGGACATCTATCGGACCGACGAACTGGTCCTCGAACTTTTTCCTGACAATGCCATCCTGAGCCGCTGGATTCGCCTGGCGAGAAAGCATGTGAAATTCCAAGGGCTCCCGGCGCGCATCTGCTGGCTGGGATATGGCGAGCGCGCCCTGTTCGGCGAGCGCTTGAATGACCTCGTCGCGCGCGGCGAGTTGAAGGCTCCGATTGTGATTGGCCGCGACCACCTGGATTGCGGCTCAGTCGCCTCGCCGTTCCGCGAGACGGAGGCGATGAAAGACGGCAGCGATGCCATCGCCGACTGGCCAGTTTTGAACGCGCTCCTCAATACGGCCTCGGGTGCAAGCTGGGTTTCGTTCCATAACGGTGGGGGCGTGGGGATCGGGTATTCGCTGCACGCCGGGCAAGTCACCGTCGCCGACGGCACACCGGAAATGGCCCGGCGCATCCAGCGCGTCCTGACCAACGACCCCGGAATCGGCGTCGCGCGCCACGTGGATGCTGGCTATGAGGAAGCAATCCGATTTGCAAACAAGGCGGGAGTGAAAATTCCGATGAGAGGAGTGCCGAGTGACAAGTGATAAGCAAGAAATTCTCGCCCCGTCTCGTCACTGGCCACTCGCCACTTGCCACTGCTGTTAGCTCTTCTTGGACGTGACGGCAAAGAAGGCGGCCATTTTCTGCTCGACCTTTTTGCTTTTGCATTTGGGGCAAGCGACTCGCCCCTTCTCGTAGTCGGCCAGGGTCATGATGACGGTGAAAGTTTTCTTGCACTCCTTGCAGACAAATTCGTAGCTTGGCATGTCAATCACCCTCCGGAGATTTGCAGGCCTATTCTAGCAGAAGGGTCAGCCCCGTCAAATGATGCCACGCTCCTCACGGCCACTCTTCCTCCATAGCGCGGCGCAGTTGCTGACGCTGGCCGGGCCGGCGGTGCCACGGCGAGGCCCCGCGTTGGGCGAACTGGGCGTTATCCGCGACGGGGCGCTCATCGCCTTGCGGGACAAGATTCTCCGCGTCGGAAGCACGCGTCACCTGGCCGGCGAGGCGCGGCGCCTGAAAGCCGAGTCGATCAACTGCCGTGGGCGCGTCGTGATGCCAGGCTTCGTGGATAGCCACACACATCTGGTTTTCGCCGGCAATCGCGTTGACGACTACGAGCGGCGCCTCCACGGCCTCACCTACGAGGAAATCGCCCGCGCCGGCGGCGGCATTGCCTTCTCAGCACGACTGCTTCGAGGAGCAACGCAGCGCCATCTCGTCGCGCAGGCAAACCGTTTCTTGAAAGAGTTCGCCGCTCACGGCACAACCACCGTGGAAGTCAAAACTGGCTACGGCCTGGACGTCACCAACGAACTGAAAATCCTCGAAGTAATTCGCCGCCTGCGCCGCATCTCGCCCCTGGAACTTGTTCCGACTTTGCTCGCCGCACACGTGCTTCCTCAGAAATATCGCGGTCGCGCCAAGGTCTACCTCGACCTGATGACGAAGCAGCTGCTCCCCACCGTGGCACGCAAGAGACTCGCGGAGTTTGTGGACTGCTTCTGCGACCGCGGGGCATTCAGCGTGGAGGATTGTCGGAAACTGCTCTCCGCGGGCGCGCGGCTCGGGTTGGTGCCGCGCGTCCATGCCGAACAACTGAGCCACACCGGCGCCAGTCGCATGGCCGTGGAAATAGGCGCCGCTTCCGCCGACCATCTTGACCACGTGACGGATCGCGATGTTCGCGCGCTGGCGCATTCCACCGTCGTCGCGACGCTTGTCCCGGGGGCGAATTTTCATCTGGGACTGCGTCGCTTCCCACCCGCGCGCCGATTGATCGATGCGGGTGCGGCCGTGGCGCTCGCCACCGATTTCAATCCGGGCACGAGCCCGACACTCAACATGCAGTTCATTCTTTCGCTCGCCTGCTCGGCGATGCGCATGACGCCTGCGGAGGCCATCTCCGCGGCGACGATCAACGCCGCCTACTCACTCGGCCGCGCCGACCGCCTCGGCTCGCTCGAGCCCGGCAAACAGGCCGACGTGATCGTGCTGGACGTATCCAACTATCGCGAGATCCCCTATTACTTCGCCTGGAATCACTGTGTCCTAACCGTCAAGCGCGGACGCGTTATCCATTCGCGGTTGAAGGCATGACCTGCGTGGGCCGCGGCCTAAGCCGTGGATGGCGTTGGGGCGAAAGGCTACACTTGACTTGAAAAACCCCCGGGCCGGAGACTCTAAGCATTTAAGAATTAAGGGGTTAGAAAATCTTTCTCACGGTTCTCAGTGTTCTCATAATCTGACCACGCGGGCGCTGCACGGAAACCTGACATCTTAGTCTAGCCTACATTGTAAGGCCTACTTATAAAGCCGCCCCCGCCTGGCACGGTCTGCCGTCCCCCCGCCGGGACGGGGAGGTCCCTCGCTGCTCAACCACTTCATCGCGGCGGGCTGGGGTGCGGTGATGTCGCGCTCCAGGCGGTCGAGTTCCGACGGCGCGTGCCTACCGGACTTCTCATTCGAACTACAAGCGCACACGGACAGAGGCCGCTTTCCCAACCGACGGCGTAACTTCAATTCGGAATTCACCGGCAGGTATTGGTTCTTCGTTTTCGTCAATTGGGAAAATAACTGCCTCCGGCTTTGGCTCATGCGGTTCTAAGCGGATAGGGTCGCGCAGTGGGGCCTCCTTGCAGATGCCGCCCGGATGCCTGGTAAGCTTAATCGATTTGACATACGCAGTCCGGCCGCTGCGGTTTGTGAGCGTTAGCTTTGCGCTATATCGTCGCGGATGAGGGCTAATTACAACGAGGATGTCCCCCGGCTTATTGCGCAACTCATGCACTGAAAAGGCGGAGACTTCCACGACGACTGGCGGCCATAGTCTCCAGATGACCCATTCGCACAACTGCCAAAGTACGCTCCACATGTTGATCCTCTTTTTCGGCTACCCTCGCCCTGCTATGATCTTTTGTTCCTCGTCGGTGATGCCGTAGAGCTCGTAAACCAGTTCGTCGATTGCGCGGTCGGTCGCGGCGATTTCGCGCTCCACGCGGTCGAGTTCGGAGGGGGCGAGTTTGCCCGAGTGTTTTCGTTTGTTCAGTTCCAGCATCCGCTCCACCAGCGCCACCATGCGGTCGTGCCAGGCTCT
>Ga0315277_10010653_pt1 | contig 11632 bp, 7 predicted proteins | sample YL17G05_15_MG_FD_203695 | JGI IMG/M metagenome (GOLD analysis project Ga0315277, IMG submission 203695) | Sediment microbial communities from Yellowstone Lake, YNP, Wyoming, USA - YL17G05_15 | ecosystem: Environmental > Aquatic > Freshwater > Lake > Sediment | place: USA: Wyoming | collected...
CTTTTTCAGCACACCGCCTCGTCCCGCCGGCTCTCAAATACCGCTTGTTTACGCAAGACAGGCTTCCCCACAGCCCGAGTTGCGCAAACACAAGCTTTTTCAGCACACCGCCTCGCCCGGCCGTGCGGACCCGGCCTACTTCGATGCGGAGGTTGACTTGCTTTCGAGGGTCCTGCAAGTCAGCAGGTAGAAGGCTGATTCCATCGAGTGCCACGGCTCCGGCCTTCCGGCGGCGATGAACTTACGCTGAGTAGTGTCTATGAACACGGACGCCCGGCCAGCGTCACCGACCATCGCCGCTGCGTAGGCCATTATCGTCCAGGGGAACGGGTCATCTTTCACGTATTGCTCCCACTGCGGGAACCGCCGGGCCACCTCAGCATAGAGTGTCCTGGCTCTCGGGCTGTCCGGAGGCACGAGCCCGAACACGATAGGATACACTTGAGCGACGTTGTCGGGATACCAGACATTGCTGCGCGGGACGCGCCTGTAATTCTGCCCGGCCGCCCACATGTAGCGCCCGAGTCTATTGTCCCATAGCACATCCTCTATGCCCTGGCGCACCATTGCCGCCCTGGCATGGACGTACTCCGCGTCGGTCGACCGCCCAAGCATCTCAAGCACCTGAGCCCAGTCTTCAAGCCCACGGAAGTTCTCCGAGTTGTCCATCAGGTATTTCATCTTGTAGTTCGACTTGGCCCACACAAGCCCGTCGGAGTCCTGCAAGGCGATGATGGCGCCGGCGACCATATTCACGTCGGAAGCATTGCTTCGCACCCACTCCAGGTCGCCGGTCTTCTGTGTGTACTCTTTGACGAGCGTCAGGAAAGTCGCAGCATACGAGTCGGCCGAGTCGTAATCCTCCGTTGTCCTCTCGACGCCGCCATCATAGAAACGGTCATATACCGTGCCATACAGCCCAAAGCGGTCGGGCTTGTTGAGCCGCTGAACGTACCACTCCATATACCGTTTCGCGGCCGCGGGGTCTTGATCGAGCAGTGGCAGAGCGGCAAGATTCGAGAAGTAGGGGATGACCTTCCGTCCCCGCTGGTCGAACGCGATAGCACCGTCAGGGCGCTGCGTGGACGCGAGCCACTCCATTTCCGAACGCAGTAAGTCCTCCAGTGTTACTGCCCCTTTCATGACGGTCACCGCGGACGGCACAAACTGCCTCTGCGGCGGCTGCAGCCAGAGGCGCGGCATAACCAGTGCTGCCAGAAGAAGCAGCGCCAGTGCGGCTAATTGCCTGGGTCTTGTCGCGAGAGCCTGCATTGATATCCCCTCGTGAGAAACGGGAAATCTCGAATTCGCCGCTTCACACTTCGGCAGGCTCCCGGGCCATTCTTGCAGCGTAGCCTTGCTTTTATGTAACGTTCAGGTTACTTCGAAAGTAAGACATAATGCGCGAATACCCGGTGATAGGCGACTAGCAAAATACACTCATGGAATCAAGGAGATTCACATCCAGACCACTCCGGCAGGAAGATGCACCCGCGAAGCTCTGCAAAGATGACGCAGCTGTCATGCTTCTGTGGGGGATTTTCCTGCTTATCATCGCCGGACTCGCCGCTGCGCTCGCCGGCCCTGAACCGGTGTCTTACATGCCTGAGACAAAAGCCTTCTTCCCCCTGATGGTGCTCCAGGCGAGCTCGGTTGCTAAGTACGTCGCGCTGGGAACCATAGGAGCAGGCATTTTCGGGGTGATCTTCTTCCCCGCCAACAGGTGATGGAGGCGTCGCCATGTATCTTGGCAGGCGCGACTTGATCTTTCCCGCCGCGCTCACTACTGAATGGCTGCACACAAACGGTCTCGGGGGATACGCGTCATCCAGCGTCCTGGATGTGAACACGCGCCGGTACCATGGCTGGCTGGTTGCCGCCAGCGAGCCGCCATCTGTCAGAATGCTGGCCCTGTCGCGCTTCCTCGAAACCGCTGTCATTCAAGACCGCACGGTGGACTTCTCATCAGTTGAATACCCCGGCACGTTCGCGCCCCGCGGGTTTCAACACCTGCTTGCGTTCTGGGACGACCCCGTGCCTTCGTTCGAGTACCTTCTCGACGGAGCGCGGCTGGTCCGGCAGGTTTACACGCTCGACGGCAAAAACGCCTGCGTCGTTGTCTATACGCTCGTGGACAGCGATCGCCGGCTCGGCCTCCGGCTGCGGCCGCTGGTCAACTGGAGGCACTTTCACACGCTTGCACCCGCACCCCATCCGGGGTGGCGCCAGAGCGGAGGCGAGCGGCACCTGTCGCTCGAGCCGCCTTCGGGGCACAGAATCGTGATCGCATGGCAACGGGGCAGTTACCAGGCAGAACCGGTCTGGTATCACCGCACCCTCTACCGGGAAGAGCTGGCCCGGGGCCTGGACAACGAAGAGGAACTCTTCTCCCCAGGCATCCTGCGGGCGGATATGGGCGGCCAGGATTCCCCCAGGCTGGTGGTCATGGTTGGCCTGGAAGAAGACGTCAAGGGCCTGGACATAGTGCAGTTGTCTTTGCCGGACTTGTGCCAGGCCAGGCAGTCCAGTGGCCTCATTGACACCCTTTGCAGGACTTCCCGGACCTACATCGTGCGCCGGGGGCACGGCAGGAGCATCATAGCAGGGTACCACTGGTTTGCCGACTGGGGCCGCGACACGATGATATCGCTTCCGGGGATCACGCTCGTGACAGGGCGCCACCAGGAGGCCAGGCGCATACTGGAGACCTGGGCCCAGTCTTCCAGCAAGGGCCTCATTCCGAACAGGTTTGACGACAGCGGCGAGACCCCCGAATGGAACTCAGTGGATGCTCCGCTCTGGTTCGCCTACGCTCTCTGGAAGTACTGGACATACACCGAAGACGGCTCATGTTTGAGAGACCTTGCCGGTGTACTGGAAGACATCCTCGACAACTATGCAAGGGGAACACTGTTCGGGATCTCGATGGACGCGTCAGGCCTGGTGCGTGCCGGGCAGCATGGGTTGCAGCTGACGTGGATGGACGCCAAGGTCCGGGACGAGGTGGTTACCCAGCGTGCTGGATATGCCGTGGAAGTGAACGCCCTCTGGTACAACGCCCTGCTCTGCGCGAGCGACATGCTGAGAGTCCTGGGCCGCGGCTCGAAGGCCAGCCAGTACGAGTCGGTTGCAGCAAGAGTCCGCAAGTCATTCACAGGCACCTTCTGGAACGGTGCGTACCTTGTCGATGCCGTCCCCCACGGTCCCGAGTTGAGGCCGAACCAGATCCTGGCGGCTTCCCTTCCCTACTCGCCTCTCGAGGCCGGGACGGTGCGGCAGGTGTTGCACTGGGTGGGGAACGGTCTCTATACGCCGTACGGCCTCCGGACGCTGGAGCCGTCCCACCCACTATATAACGGGAGGTACGAAGGCAGCGTGGAGCAGCGCGACAGGGCCTACCACCAGGGAACCGCATGGCCCTGGTTTCTTGGGCAATATATCACTGCGCAAAGGCGCGCCGGCGCGTCTCCCGCTGACCTGTGGCGATATGTCCTGCCCTTCGAATCCCACCTGCGCGAGGCGGGAACCAGCGCGATTTCCGAGATCTTCGACGGAGATCCGCCGCACACTCCGAGAGGGTGCATATCTCAGGCGTGGAGTGTGGCGGAAGTGCTGAGGGCAATCAAGGAGGATATCCTTGGAGACGGGCCTGGGCCCGTCCACGGAAAGGAGAACGCGAGTTGAAGGTTCTGATGTTTACCTGGGAGTACCCGCCCGATCACGTCGGAGGCCTGGGGAAACACGTGTGCCAGCTCTCGGAGGCCATGGCGGCCCAGGGCACGGAGGTCCATGTTATCGCGCCGGGCAAGCAGGACGCAGACTCAGGCGGCGACGGCAGGCCTTTTGTCCACCACATCACGCCTTACGGAGTATCCTCCCCGGATTTCCTCTCGTGGGTGCTGCAGTTGAACATCGCACTCGGGGAGCGGGCGGCACGGCTCGCGCGGGAGCAGGGCGACTTCGACCTCGTGCACGCACACGACTGGCTGGCCGCGTTCGCGGGCAGGGCGTTCAAACACGCATTTCGAGTCCCTCTCGTGGCCACGATACACGCAACCGAGGCTGGCCGGAACGCCGGAATACACAATCGCCAGCAGGCTTACATCTCCGACGTTGAGTGGTGGCTCGGGTACGAGGCATGGCGAGTGATCTGTTGCTCGCAGCACATGAAACGCGAGGTCATGGGCATATTCAACATCCCCGATGACAAGGTCGTCGTAGTGCCCAACGGTGTAAACCGGGAGGAGTTCAGCATCGCAGACCGGGCCCTGTCCAAGAGAGCTTTCGCGGCGGATGACCAGCGTCTAGTGTTCTTCATCGGCAGGCTCGTTCGTGAAAAAGGCGTTCACGTGCTCCTGGAAGCGACGAGGATCCTGTTGCAGCAAGGCGATAACATCAAGCTGGTCGTCGCCGGCACCGGGCCCTATGAGGAGGAACTCAAGTTCATGGCAGCCTCACTGGGGATATTCTCACACGTGTATTTCACGGGCAAGGTGAGCGACAAGACAAGAAACCACCTCTACAGGTGGGCGGACGCAAGCGTATGCCCGAGCCTGTACGAGCCGTTCGGCATCGTCGCACTGGAGGCGATGGCTGCAGGTTCGGGGCTGGTCGCATCAGACGTGGGCGGGCTTTCGGAAGTGGTCGAGCATGAGGTCACAGGTCTCAAGGTCCCGCCCGGGGATGCACCTGCCCTCGCACGAGCGATCTCCAGGCTCTTGCACGATAGGCGGCTCAAGGAGAACCTGGCGAGGCGCGGCCAGAAGGTGGTGAAGCAGGATTACTCGTGGTCCGGCATAGCCAAGCGGACCCTTGAAGTCTATGACCGGGTCCTTTCGGAGTACCGGCACAGCCCCTGGAAGGCGCAAGACCAGCGGGGTCAAAGGAGGTTCCCCTATGAGAGCGGTGCTTATGGCCGGAGGAGAAGGGTCCCGGCTGAGGCCGTTGACGATCGACCTGCCCAAACCGCTGGTCCCGGTGGTCAACAGGCCGGTGATGGATCACACTCTTAGACACCTGGCAGCGCACGGTTTCGATTCAGCAGTTGCCACCCTGTGCGCTATGCCGGACAGCATCAAGGCGTGCTTCGGGAACGGGCGTTCGTATGGGATCGATCTCGGCTATTCCGTCGAATCCGAGCCGCTCGGCACGGCCGGAAGCGTCAGGTTCGCGGCGCGAGACTGGGGTGAGCCTTTTCTCGTCATCAGCGGAGATGTGCTGACGGACATAGACCTGCGCGCACTCATCGAATTCCACATGGCTAAGGGTTCAGCGGCGACCCTGGCGCTCACGAGAGTGCAAAACCCGCTGGAGTTCGGTGTTGTCCTGGCTGCTGACGATGGACGGATCAGGGGTTTTCTTGAGAAGCCGGGCTGGGGTGAGGTTTTCAGCGATCTCGTCAACACAGGCATATATGTGCTGCGACCGGATGTGCTGGATAAAGTGCCGCCGGGCAGGCCTTTCGACTTTAGCAGGAACCTTTTCCCTTTGCTTCTTAAGGAAGGGTACCCGATGTTCGCGTTGGAGACGGGCGGGTACTGGTGTGACATCGGGACGATAGACCAGTACAGGCAGGCGAACTCGGACTGCCTCAGGGGCAGGGTCAGGCTTAAAGTACCGGGGACGGAAATCGCTCCGGGTGTGCTCGCGGAAGACGGCGCGCGCATAGACACCCGGGCGCATGTCGTGGGGCCGCTGCTCGTGGGCGAGCACGTCCGCGTGGAGGCCGGGGCACGTCTTGGTGCCGGTACCGTGATAGGCTCCAGAACCGTCGTCGGACCGGGTGCCATTATGCAGGAGAGCATCGCCTGGAGTGACTGCGAGATCGGCAAACAGGCCAGGATAAGGGGCGCCGTAATCGCTTGTGGGGCGAAGGTGGGATACCGGGCGGTCGTGAATACTGGCGCGGTTCTTGGAGAACGGTGTGAGGTACAAAGACAGAGCATACTTCGGAGGTCGGTCAAGTTGTGGCCAGGCAGCAGGGTCAGTGAAAGAGCGGTTGTATCAAGGAGCATGGTGTGGTCGCAGTCGATGCCGAGGAGCCTCTTTTCCCGGCGTGGCCTCTCGGGCCTGGCGAACAGCGAGATAGGACCGGAGCTCGTCTCGCGTGTCGCCGCTGCGTTCTCAGTGGGGGCGGAGAAGGTTATCCTCTCTGCGGCAAGGGACCCGGTCTCACAGATGCTCGCCTCCTCGGCTGCCGCTGGTATCCAGTCTGCCGGGGCTTCCCCGCTCACGGCAGAGGATACCCTGCCGCCGGTTCTCAGGCACATTGCCAGGAAGTCAGGGTTCCCCGCGATCCGCATCCAGTCTCCGCCGTCAAGGCCAGGTATCGTTGACGTGACTCTACTCGATTCCGGTGGTCTGTGCATCTCAAGAGATGCCCAGCGTAAGGTCGAAGCGGCCCTTTCGAGAGAGGATTTCCCGCTGGCATCTGCGGAACGGGTCAAACCGGCAAGCCCGCTGGGCGACTACACCCAGGACTACCTGGAGGCGCTGCTGGGGGAGGTGGGGTCCGGCGGGTCCCCGCATGGGGTATCGAAGGTCATGGTGGAAGCCGGGCCCGCCGAATCGAAGATCGTCTCTCAACTGCTCGACCGCATGGGAGTGGACTACATCTTCTCCGGCGAAGGGCTCGAGTTCGAGCCCAGTGCGATGTCCAGAGCGGGCGCAGCGTTCGGGCTATCCGTCGAGCCCGAAGCGGAGAGCTTTTCTCTGATGTTGAGAGATCAGGGCTATCTCGAGCCAGGCAGGCTGGAAGCGCTGCTATCGAGGGCCTGGGCCGAGGTGTTGCCCGGCACCCCTCTCGGCCTACCCTTGTCACTACCGGAAGCCGTCAGGGCCTATGCTGGGTTGCAGGGCGCAGCGGTCGTCCTGGTCAAGTCTTCGCCCCGGGCGGTGCTGGAGGTGTCGCCGTGGTCTTTCCTTCATGACGGGCTCGTGGGCATTGCCCTCGTGCTGTCGCTCATCTCGAAATCCGGGCTGGCGGTGGAGGAACTGGTCGCGGGCCTACCTCTGGTCCATTTCGTAAGGAAGGTCGTTCCCTGCCCGTGGGAGGCAAAAGGTCGAGTGATGCGCCATCTGTCCCGGCAGTCCAGCGCCGGTCCAGCGCTCGAAGGCGTGCTGGCAAGGCACGAAAACGGCACTGTTCTGGTACTTCCGCACGCCGAAGAGGCCGTCTGCGAGCTGTTTGCCGAGGCCGCGTCGTGGGAGGTCGCCGATGAGCTCTCCGACGTGTATGCCGAGAAAGTCAGATCGCTTATACCTGACTAGCCCTGATTGGTGCGCGGTGGCGCCGCTCGCGGCGGCTTCCCGGCGTCACGGAACTTACGGCAGCCAGGCCTCAACCGGCACCTTTGCGAACAGGTTGTCGTACTTCTCAGCGGACTCGACGCCGGCTTCAGACAGCGTCCCGGACATGAGGCCGTCGTACAGGTACTTGAACCTCTGAAGGTGAGCCCTGAACCTGGCTTCGGCGTAGTGGACGGATGTCCGGTTGTTCAGGATGAACGGCCAGTCGCTGGCCTCCACCAGCAGGGTCTCGCGCGCAGCCTGGGCCAGCGCGCGCCGCACCAGGCCATCCTGCCCGGCGAAACGGCCTGCAGCCTCCGCCATCCTGCGCCCCGCCCAGTGAATCCAGGGGAGCATCCAGTCGTTGCGACCGTTCAGCCAGACCTCGTGAAAGCCCATGTACCCCCACGATGACTGGTCAGGCAGCGCTTCGTCGAGAGCCCCGTGGCGGTCAAGGTACATCGAAGGAGTGATCATCTCCAGCGTTTTCTGGTCATAGGCGATCTTCTTCGCCAGAAACTCGAGGAACAAAGGGCCTTCGTACCACCAGTGGCCGAACAGTTCCGCGTCGTAGGGCGAAACGATTATGGGTGGCACCTTCATGTGGCCACCGAAGTACTCGACCTGCTTCTGCCTGTTGAACATGAAGTTGCCCGCGTGCAGCGCAGCCTTGTCCCGCGCCCAGTCCGGCTGGTACGGCTGCTTTTGCTCCGTGCGCCCCGTTATCCTGAAGTACTTATAGCCCGTGTCGACGCGGAGATTGCGGTCGTGGATGTAGGGAGCTATGTAGTCGTGCGGCAGGTCATGGCCTATGTCCCGGTAGAACTCGCGGTAATCCGGGTCGCCCGGGTATCCTTCGTTTGCGCTCCACACCTGCTTCGCTGTCTCTGTGTCACGGCCGAAAACGTAGGTGCCGGACGGGGTGCGGACCGGAGCGAACACGCCGTATCTTGGGCAGGGGTCGGCGTTCAATAGCCCGTGCGCCTCAACGATGAAGTATCTCAAGCCATTCGCCGCCAGGGTATTCTCCAGGCCCCGGTAGTAGCCGCACTCGGGCAACCAGAAACCCGCAGGGCGCACGCCCATTGTGTCCTGGAAATGCTCTATAGCCGTCCTGATCTGGCCCCTGACGCTTGATGGGTTTACCGAAAGCAACGGAAGGTACCCGTGTGTCGCCGCCGAGGTCATGAGTTCGAGGATGCCTGCGTCGCAGAGTTCCCGGAACAGGGCCACGGGGCTCCCCCGGTACTCGTCGAAGAGCACCGCATAGGCTTGTTTGAACTGGTCTCTGTACATCCTGGCAGTATAGTTGAAAGCCGGCTCATCGCGCGTTCTTTCGACCTCGAGCTCCCCGAGCTCGACAGTCCTCTCCAGGTGCGCCTTGTATCTTGCCATCAACGCCTCGTCCACCATCATCGCCAGCAGCGTAGGGCTCAGGGACATCGTGAACCTGGCCGGTACGCCCTGGTCCATGAGCCGGCGCATCATCAGGCCAAGCGGGATGTACGATTCCGTCATCCCCTCAAAGAACCAGCGCTCCTCAAGGAATTCCTCATGGTCGATGTGTCTCGTGAACGGCAGATGAGCGTGAAGAATTATGCAAACGTATCCTCTGGCCATTTTGCTTTCCCTCTCCCCGCGTGTCGTACCACAATACTCTTCCAGCACGCTGTGTACTTTATTCCGCGCTCATACCTTCGACTCTATTCCGCCATCGCAGAAGCGGGCTGCGTGGGAATACTCATACGTGGCGGCCACGCATGCCCCGGCGTTCCGCGTGCCACGATGAAAGGCATTCCTGGCGAAAGGTGCGCAATCATGCCACGTTCTGCGGTGCTCGGCAACGGCAGCATCCTCGTGAACTTCCTCCCGGGACCGGTGATGAAGGAAGTGTATTACCCTTTGCCCGGCATGAAATTGACCACTGGGCGCCATGGGCATTCCCTTTACGTGGGCTGCGACGGAGGCATCTGCCGCGCCGGAGATGCGCCATTGCAGGCGCAGTCTTCCTACGTGGAGGGCACTCTTGTGCTCAACACATCCAGCCACTGCGAAGGGCTCGGGCTCGCAATCCAGGTGACCGATGCTGTGCACCCAGCTAGCGATGTCGTCATCCGGAGAGTCCTCGTCCGGAACACCCGGGGGCATTCGAGAAAGGTGCGCATTTACATGATGCTCGACACGGCGTTCCTGGCAAATGACACCGGGGATACAGCCATGCTGGACCCGCAGTCGGGCGGCATCGTGCACTTCAAGGAGTCCACATTCATGCTGGCTAACGCCGCCGCTCCTGGAGGCGTCCCCTGCCTGAGGACGACGGGCAAGCGCCCGAGCCTGCGTGAGATGCCGGGTCCACCTGTCATGCCTGACGGGTCGCTCGGCGGCAATCCAGTGTCGCAAGGCGCCGTGTACAGCGCAATCGCTGTGGAAGTCGACGTGCCTCCCGCCTCATCTCAGGTGGGCTACTTCTGGCTTTCGTTTGGGTCAAGCCTCACCGCAGTCAGGCTCCTGGACGCATGGGCCAGGAAAAGGGGAGGCGACTGCTTGATCAGCGAGACTGGAGCCCACTGGCGGCAGTGGCTCGAGCGGGCGCCTGTCCCCGAAACCGACCTGCCGCGTGAGGCAGTCTCTTTGTTCCGGCGTAGCCTGCTGACATGCCAGGCGCTATGCGCCAACAACGGGGCTGTTCTGGCCGCGACCGACCTCGACATGCTTGAGAATGGTCACGACCACTACTGCTACGTCTGGCCACGCGATGGCGCTCTTGTCACGAGAGCGCTGCTCAGGGCAGGCATCAAGGACCCTGCGCGCAAGTTCCTTGAGTTTTGCGCCAGAGTGCTGGGAGACGAAGACTTCCTCTGGCAGCGGTATCACCCGGACGGCTCACTTGGCTCTACGTGGCATTCGTGGTGCGGCGGGCGGCTCGGGTTGCCCCCCATTCAGGAGGACGAAACAGCCCTGCCGCTGTGGCTCCTGGGACACTACATCGAGTCCACACAGGACCTGGACTTCCTCCGATCGGCAGGCGCAGAGTACTTCCGTATGGCCGGCTTCCTCACGGCTTTTGTGCACCGTCCCTCCTCCCTACCATTCCCGAGCCGTGACCTCTGGGAGGAGCGTTACGGCATTTTCACGTTCACTGTGGCATCGGTCGCGGCAGGCCTCGAAGCCGCGGCCCGTCTCAGCGCCCTTCTTGGCATGGACGACGAGCATGACAGGTACCTTGGCGTCCGGTCGGCGATGGTCACCGCCTGGCAGGAGCTCCTGTTCGAGCCCGCCCTGCAGCGGTTTTCCCGAGGGCTCTATGCCCGGGAGGGTGACTTCGGCCTCGACCTGACGCTGGACTCAAGCCTGTACGGCATCTCGTTGCTCGGCCTCTTGCCCGCGGACGACCCCCGTGTGCTGTCCACCCTACGCGCCGTGGAAGCACGGCTCCGGGTGGACTCTCCGGTTGGCGGACTTGCCCGCTACGAAGGTGATTACTACTTCAGGCGCAGCGATGATGTCGGCCGCGTTCCCGGAAACCCGTGGGCCGTATGCACACTCTGGGCAGCATCAACGCGCGCAGAGATCGCGCGGCTCGGCGGCCGGGCTCAGGACCTCGAGCGCTCGCGCGAGCTCTTGCTGTGGGCCACTTCCCGGGCAAACGCCACGGGAATGCTCGCGGAGCAATTCGACCCGTTCACGGGCGAAGCGCTCTCCGTGTCGCCCTTGACGTGGTCGCACGCTGCCTATATCGATGCCTACCTTGACTACGCTCGAGCCTGGTCGGCGCTCGAGCGGCGGCCGGTCTGAGCCTGGGTATGCTATTCGCGAGCAACTGGTTACGATTGACCAAGATGGAATCAAGTGATCGTGGTTTGCCAAAGATGGTTAATGCTAAACTTATCACGGCCGAATGCCCAGATCAGGAGGGATTTTGTCCTTGCCCGAGATCCGCAAAGACCCGGTGACTGACAGGTGGGTCATCATCGCGACCGAACGAGCCAAGAGACCTCACGAATTCAAGACGAAGCAGGATGAGAAGCGTGGCGGCCCGTGCGTTTTTTGTGAAGGCCAGGAATCGAAAACGCCACCCGAGGTGCTCGCCTATGGCGATCCTGACCGTGAGCACGATACTCCGGGCTGGCGGGTGAGGGCTTTCCCGAACAAGTTCCCGGCACTGGCGCCTGAGGCCGAGCCCGGGATGCTGGGCGAAGGCATGTACACTGCGATGGCCGGCAAGGGCGCGCACGAAATTGTGGTGGAGACACCGGAACATGACAAGTCGCTTGAGGATCTCAGTCCCGGACAGGTTCTGGAGGTGCTCAAGGCCTGGCGCGAGCGGTACCTGGACTTGAGCAAG
>Ga0315277_10010654_pt1 | contig 11632 bp, 8 predicted proteins | sample YL17G05_15_MG_FD_203695 | JGI IMG/M metagenome (GOLD analysis project Ga0315277, IMG submission 203695) | Sediment microbial communities from Yellowstone Lake, YNP, Wyoming, USA - YL17G05_15 | ecosystem: Environmental > Aquatic > Freshwater > Lake > Sediment | place: USA: Wyoming | collected...
GGGGAAGAGGGGTTTGGTGATGGCGATCCGCATGGGCTGGAGTCCTCCGTGAGGGGTTTGCCGGAGCCAGGCCCCATTTTACACCGCAACCACTCCCCGCGTGAATAGCAATCTGGTCGAAAAATCGGCCCGGCTGACTACCCTTTTCCCCGATTTGCGAGAAAAACAAACCCGACTGCGGGTAAGCGTCTTTCCCGCTCCGCCCCAAGCTGCCGCCTGCGAACAACTTCCGCACAACGCAACCGGCTCGCCCTTGATGTCCTCCTGTTGCATCGGCAGCGAAGGCGACAATATAATGACTTCGGAGACGTTAATATGACCAAAGACAAGCTCCTGAACCAGGTCAAGGCCCGCCTTAGAGCCGTCTACGGCGATCGTCTCCAGGGAGTGGTCCTTTACGGTTCCGAAGCCCGGGGCGATGCCGAAGCTGACAGCGATATCGATCTGCTGGTGCTGTTGGAAGGGGAGGTGCAACTGGGCAAGGACGCGCGTACCATCATTGATGCGTTGTATCCGTTGATGATCAGGACGGGACGCCCCATCCACGCCCAGCCAGTGGAAGTGGTTGATTTTGAAGCTGGCCAGTATGCTCTCTACCGCAACGCCCGGCGCGAGGGAGTCCGCGTGTGATTGAGGAAGCCAGACAGGCGGTCGAAGAGGCCAAGCACATCTTGGACGCCGTAGCGAAGCTACACCCCGAATTGAACGAGTCTTGAGCCCTTCTTCCGGCGCCCAGAGGTCGTTTCGATGCGAGCCGTCCTATTCCCACTCGTGCTGTCTGTTGCATTCCTCTATGCTGGCGCCGCACTGCCAAGTCCAACGCCACCCCACGTCCTGCTGATCCTGGTCGACGACCTGGGCTACGGGGACCTGAGCAGCTATGGCGCCAAGGACCTCGAAACGCCGCAAATCGACCGGCTCGTGCGGCAAGGGATGCGCTTTTCGCAGTTTTTCGCCAACTGTCCTGTATGCTCACCCACACGAGCGGCGCTTTTGAGCGGGCGATACCCCGACGCCGTCGGCGTGCCGGGCGTGATCCGCACCCACGCCGAGGACTCCTGGGGCTGGCTCAGCAAGGACGCCGTGCTCCTGCCCGCCCTGTTACAGAAGGCCGGCTACCGCACCGCCATGGTCGGCAAGTGGCACCTGGGGCTCGGCGAGCCGAACCTGCCCAACCTCCGCGGGTTCGATTTCTTCCGCGGCTTCCTGGGCGACATGATGGACGACTATCTCACCCATCGCCGCCACGGACAGAACTACCTGCGACTGAACGAGCAGCCGATCGATCCCCAGGGCCACGCCACCGAACTGTTCACCGCTTGGACCTGCCAGTGGCTCCGCACCTACAAGGACAAGGAGCCGTTCTTCCTGTACCTGGCCTACAACGCCCCCCACGGCCCCATCCAACCTCCGCACGACTGGCTGGCGAAGTATCGGGCCAGGCATCCCGATGCGACCGAGAAGCGGGCGAAACTGGCCGCCCTGATCGAGCACCTCGACAGCGGCGTCGGCCAGGTGCTCGGCACGCTCGAAGAGACCGGCCTGGCCGGCAATACGCTGGTCATCTTCACCAGCGACAACGGCGGCTCGCTACCGGAGGGCGCCAGTAACGGCCCGCTGGCCGGCGGCAAGCAGGACATGCTCGAGGGCGGCATCCGCGTGCCGATGTGTGCCGTCTGGCCGGGCCGGATCAAGCCCGGCTCGCAGAGCGATCGCGTGGCGCTGAGCATGGACCTCTTCCCCACCATCTGCGAGGCCGCCGGAACCCAGCCCGGCAGGGGAATCGACGGCCGCAGTCTCCTCCCCACGCTCCTGGGCCAGCCCCAGCCGCCCGAAGACCGCTTCCTCTATTGGGTCCGCCTGGAAGGCGGCCGCCGCTACCACGGCACCCCCTACTACACCGTCCGCCACGGCGACTGGAAACTCCTCCAAAACGCCCCCGACGAGCCGCTGCGGCTCTACAACCTCAAGGACGACCCCCACGAGCAAACCGATCTCTCAGCCCGGCAGCCGGAAGAATACGCCGAGCTGAAAGCGGCCCTAGACCGCCACGTCGCCCGAGTCGCCGGCGTCCCCTACCGTCCCCCCAGCGGCGTCGGCCCAGGCGAGATCAGCGAGGCAAAGCCCGCCCGCTAGACCACTCCTGCCGCCTGCACGACTCTTGTCGACTTATTCCCGCTCCCTCTCGCGGAGGTCGAAGACTATCCTCCCTTTCGCGTTGCGGCTGCGGTCGAGGCGGTAGCGGCGGTCCAGGACGGTTGAGTATTGGTAGCCCTCAGCGTCGGTGGTGGCCGGTTCGTATTGGGACGGGCCGCGGTAGTGGATGCGGAAGAGAAGGTCGTCGCCGCGGGCATCGATCAGCCAGAACTCGGTCACCCCCGCCCGATAGTAAGCGGCCGGCAGACGTTCGGTGTCTTTGCGGACCGAGGCGTCGCTGACGATCTCGACGATCAGGTCCGGCGGACCCTCCAGTTCGACGTACCGGTCGGCGCCCCCGCCGGTCTTGGGAACCAGCCGAACACGGCCGCTATTCAGGGAGGATTCGGAGACAAACACCACGTCCGGCTCGGACGACAGGTCTGCCTCGGGGCAAGAGACCCTGGCCCGGTCGGTGTACAACTCGCCGAGTCCTGCTTGCTTGACTCGCTGCCACAAAACGCCTACGAGTTCGGTCTTCAACTTCCCATGCGTGTGCAAGTCTTCGGGTGACATGTCAACGTCGATTCTTCCTGCGATGTAGTCGATGCGTCCGCGCTCCGGAAAGCCATCGGAGGTGGCCCAGCGGCGAAAATCCGCCAGACAGCGAAGGTCCATGGGGACCTCGATCTGCTCTTCCAAGACTAGAGTAACTGCCATGACGTTGCCCGTGGATTCCAAGGCCAAACCAGGGCGAGCGACCGTCCCGGTTCCTCTTCACACACCCCTATTGTAGGGTGCCCGTCGCTCATTTGCAAGCCGTCGCGATCAGGTCCCGGTACCGTTGAGTTCACGGCTGATTCGTGGTCAACACGGTGGCACCGGCGTCACAGTGGCACCGGCGTCTCGCCGGTGGAACATAGGTGACAGCGTTCCCCCGCACTCCGCCACACCGGCGAGACGCCGGTGCCACTTGATCTTCCTTGCCACCGAATGAACGGTACTGGGGCTAAGCGGAATCTGCCGCCCGGCTGCTGAAGCGTTTCGCGTCGCGACGTTCCTGGCGAATCCAATCGGCAACCATTTCCGTCGCCCCCTCCAGGTCTATCATTTTGGAGTCTCGCTCCCAGCGCCACTTGATCTCGAGCTTGCCCTGCTTCAATCCCCGCTGGCCGATCACCACCCGCAGCGGTATGCCGATCAGGTCGGCGTCCTTGAACTTCACCCCGGCCCGGGCGTCGCGATCGTCCAAGAGCACCTCGATGCCGGCGGCCAAAAGCTCCTCGTGCAACTGCTTGGCCACCTCGATCGTCTGCTCCTCGGTCACGTTTAGCGGCAGCAGGAGCACTTCGTACGGGGCCAGGGCCACCGGCCAGATGATGCCGTCCTCGTCGTGGCTGGTCTCGATCAGGCCGGCCACGATCCGGTTGACCCCGATCCCGTAGCAGCCCATGATGATCGGGTGCTGCTGCTCCTGGTCGTCAAGGAAACGCGCATCCAACGCCTCCGAATACTTCGTGCCCAGCTTGAAGACGTGGCCCACCTCGATGGCCTGTCGCAGGGCCAATTTGCTGCTGCACCGCGGGCAGGGATCGCCGTCGATGGCCTTGCGGAGGTCGGCGAAGCGGTCGACCTGGAAGTCGCGTCCCAGGTTCACGCCCGTCAGGTGCGCATCGTCCTGATTGGCACCGGTGACCGAGTTGGCCAGGTGCTGCACGTCGCGGTCGGCCCAGATGGGGATCTTCTCTTTCATCCCCACCGGCCCGGAAAAACCGACGGCTGCGCCGGTCACCCGCTGGATCACCCCGGGGGCGGCCAGCTCGAGCTTCTCGGCGCGGACGGCCCGGCGGATCTTCCCTTCGTTGGCCGCGTGGTCGCCGCGGATCAGCACGGCGATCGGCCTGCCGTCGGCGGTGTAGATCAGCGTCTTGATCATCTCTTGGGGACGGCAGCCGAGGAAGTTGCTGACTTGCTCGATGGTGGTGGTGCCGGGGGTATCGACTTTCTGGAGCGTCTTCAAGGGGACATGGGGTGGAGTGACGTCGCGGGCGCCCACCTCCGCCCGCTCCTGGTTCGCCGCGTAGCCGCAGGCGACGCAGTGCAGCAAGGTGTCTTCGCCGTTTGCCGCCGGGATCATGAACTCGTGGCTGGCGTCGCCGCCGATCGGCCCGCTCTCGGCCTCCACCGCCAGGTACTTCAGCCCGCAACGCGCGAAGATCTTGCAGTACGCCGCGTACATCTTCTGGTAACTCTGGTTGAGCGACTCGATCGTGGCGTCGAAGCTGTAGGCGTCCTTCATCAGGAACTCGCTCGTGCGCAGCACCCCGAACCGCGGCCGCTCCTCGTTGCGGAACTTGGTGGTGATCTGGTACATCGTGATCGGCATCTGCCGATAGCTGGAGATCTGCCGCGAGACCATCTCGGTGATGATCTCCTCGTGCGTGGGGCCCAAGGTCACGCTCACCTTGCGGTTCTGCCGCGGCAGCGAGAACGTGACCAACACGTCGCCAAACGCCTGCACCCGGCCGGTACGCTCCCAGAGCACCGTAGGCGACATGGCGGGCATGGCCAGCTCGATCGCCCCGGCGGCGTCCATCTCCTCGCGGACGATCTGCTCGGCCTTCCGCAGCGAGCGGAGTCCCAGCGGCAGATACATGTACGCCCCCGCCATCACCTGGCCGACCAGCCCCGCGCGGAGCATCAGGACGTGGCTGGGGATTTCCGCCCCTTCGGGCGTTTCTTTCATGGTGGGAATGAAGGTGTGAGTCCAGAGCATGGTCAGGGACCAGGGGTCAGGGGTCAGGGGTCAGGACTCGCAGTCGGGCGTTTAGCGGCGGGGCTTGCCCCGCGCGGCCTCCACAGTCTGCCACGGCCCACGCCCAATAGCCCCGGCGGAAAGCACTATTGTAGGACACACCAGACACCCTGGGCAAGGCAGAAAACGGCCCACGTCGGGCCGTGTACGGCGGTCAGCCACACCCTGACACTCAGGTGCTGACCCCTGACCCCCGACTCCTGACTCCTGCCTCCTGCCTCCTGACTCCTGACTCCTGCCTCCTGCCTCCTGCCTCCTGCCTCCTGCCTCCTGACTCCTGCCCCCCCATGCCCCCCACATCGGCCCGTCTCCACACTTCTCCTCGCGTGCCATCCCCTTGTGGAGGATCAGCCCAGAGCCTACAATCAGCGTTTTGCTCCTCAGGTTTTCTGCCAAACCCTTCCGGAAAGGTTCACCATGCCGCGACGCTACGTCAACCAGTTCGGCCACCAAGACGCCGTCGACGAGGTGTTCCTCGCCTCTGATAAGCAGCTCCGGCCGAACCGCAACGGAAACCTCTATCTCCAGCTCGAGCTGTCCGACCGCACCGGGGCCGTCGGGGCCCGCATGTGGAACGCCTCCGAGGCACTCTACAAGTCGTTCAGCAACGGCGACTACGTGCGGGTAGAGGGCACCACGCAACTGTTCCAGGGGGCCCTGCAACTGATCGCCACCCGGCTGGCCAAGGTGGATCCGGCCGAGGTCAACGAGGCCGACTTCACCCCGCTGCCGGCCGTCGCGGTCGACAAGCTCATGCTGCGGCTGGGTGAGATCCTCCGCGGCATGTCCAACCCCCACCTGCGCAACCTGGCCGAGTGCTTCTTGCTGGACGAACCGCTGATGCAGAAGTTCGCCCTGGCCCCGGCCGGCATCAAGAACCACCATGCCTACCGCGGCGGCCTGCTGGAGCACGTGGTCAGCCTCATGGAAGTCGTGCTGCGCGTGAGCCCCTGCTATCCGCAGATCGACCGTGACCTGCTGCTGACCGGGGCCTTCCTGCACGACATCGGCAAGACCGACGAGCTCAGCTACCAGCGCGACCTGAGCTACACGGACGAGGGACAACTGATCGGCCACCCGGTCATGGCGGTTAGCATGTTGGAGACAAAGGTCCGCGAGGCCGAGAAGCTCGCCGGCGAGCCGATTCCCGGGGAAACCGTGCTGCGGATCAAGCACATGCTCATCAGCCACCACGGCGAGTACGAATTCGGCAGCCCCAAGCTCCCCATGACGCTCGAGGCCGTGGCACTCTACTACCTCGACAACCTCGACGCCAAGCTCAACTCCTTCGAACAGCTCATCCGCAACGATCCCAACGTCGACAGCCCCTGGACCAACTACCACGCCAACATCAGCCGGAAGCTGTTTAAGGGGACGGGCCAGCAGACGTAAGCACCGGCTAAGCAATTAACGTCGTACTCCTCACGCTCCGCGTGAGGCCAGGCGGCAGAACCTCACGCGGAGCGTGAGGAGTACAGATCGAAAAACGTGACACTAATCGTCTCGCCGGTCCCAAGCCGGTTTCCACATGCAGAATCTCGATCTCGAACAAGCCATTCTCAACTTCGTCAACCGTCCCGCGTACCGGCCGGTGAAACCCCGCGTGATCGCCCAGCGGCTCCAACTGCCCAAGGACCAAGGAGCGGGAGTCAAACGGGCCGTCGAGCAACTGGTCGGCCGTGGGAAACTGGCCTACACCGGCAATCGCCTGGTCAAGCGGGCCGATGCGACCGGCCGGAAGACCGGCCGGCTGGTGGGCGTTTTTCAGCGCAACGCCAAGGGATTCGGCTTCGTCCGTCCCAGCGGCGAAGTGCCGGCGGGTACCGAGGTCCAGGACGTCTACGTCCCGGCGAATCGGGCCGGCGATGCCGCCACCGGCGACGTGGTGCTCGTGCAACTGACCAGGCGGCTCGCCCGTGATCCGGGTCCCCGCGGCGAGATCATCGAGGTTATCGAACGGCAGACCCAGCAGTTCGTGGGCACCTACTTCGAGGCGGCCGGCGCCGGCTACGTCCGCGTCGACGGCACGCTGTTCGCCCAGCCGATCCACGTGGGCGACCCCGGCGCCAAGAACGCCCGGCCCGACGACAAGGTCGTCTTCGAAATGGTCCGCTTCCCCTCGCCCGTCCACGACGGCGAAGGCGTGATCACCGAGGTGCTCGGCCCGCGGGGTGAGCCGGGCGTCGATACGCTCTCGATCATCCGCGAGTTCAACCTGCCCGATCAGTTCGCCGCCGACGCCCTGGAAGAAGCCCGGCGGCAGGCCGACGCCTTTGACGAGGCGATCCCTCCAGGCCGGCTGGATCTCACGGGCCAGACAGTCGTCACGATCGATCCGGTCGACGCCCGTGACTTCGACGACGCCATCTCGCTGGAGCACCTGGACGACGGTCGCTGGCGGCTGGGCGTCCACATCGCCGACGTCGCACACTTCGTCCACCCCAAGACCGCCCTGGACCGCGAGGCCCAAGACCGGGCGACCAGCGTCTATCTGCCCGATCGCGTCATCCCCATGCTCCCCGAGGTCATCTCCAACAGCCTGGCCAGCCTCCAGCCCCGCAAGGTCCGCTACACCAAGTCGGCGATCATCGACTTCACGCCCGACGGGCAGCGCGTGGCTACCGAGCTGCACGCCGCGGCGATCAAGAGCAGCCGTCGGCTCAGCTACGAGCAGGTCGACGAGTTTCTGGCCGCCCCGGACGCCTGGCGGCAGAAGCTCGGCGTCAAGGTCCACGACCTCCTGCGCCGCATGCACCAACTGGCCATGATCCTCCGCCGGCGACGGTTTCAGCGGGGGGCCCTCGAACTGAATATGCCCGAGGTCAAGGTCGAGCTGGACAAGCAGGGTCGCGTCAGCGGCGCCCGCGTCGTCCAGAACACCGAAAGCCACCAGATCATCGAAGAGTTCATGCTGGCCGCCAACGAGGCTGTGGCCGAGTTGCTCCAGGGCCGGCAGATCCCCTTCCTCCGCCGCGTCCACCAGCCGCCCGTCCCGCGGAAACTCAAAGCACTCACCGAATTCGTGACGGAAATGGGGCTGAAAGTCGACAGTCTGGCAAACCGCTTCGAGCTGCAAGAGCTCTTGCGGCGGGTCGTCGGCCGGCCCGAACAGCACGCCGTCCACTTTGCCACGCTCCGCTCGCTGCAACGGGCCGTGTACAGCCCCGAAGAGGAAGGCCACTACGCCCTGGCCAGCGACTGCTACTGCCATTTCACCTCCCCCATCCGCCGCTACCCCGACTTGACGGTCCACCGCCTGATCGACGCCGTGCTCTCCGGCCGCAAACCCCGACAGCAACGCGACGAGCTGGTTGTCCTCGGAGAGCACTGTTCCCAGCGCGAACAACGGGCTGAGACGGCCGAGCGCAAACTGACCACGCTGAAGCTCCTGCGGTACCTCAACGGACGGATCGGCCAACAGATGGACGCGGTGGTCACCGGGGTGGAGACCTTCGGGCTGTTCGTCCAGGGAATCGAGCTGCCCGCCGAGGGACTCGTCCACGTCGACTCGCTGGTCGACGACTACTACCGCTTCGACCGGACCACGCACACCCTGGCCGGCTACCGCTCCGGCAACACGTACCGTCTGGGCGATCTGCTGCGGGTGGCCGTCGCCCGGGTCGACCTCGAACGCCGCGAACTCGACTTCCGCCTGGTGGTGCGGAAGAAGCGCCGGGCGGCGACCAAAAGGCCCGGGAAGAGAGCGACAAAGCACACCAAGCCTGGCTAGTCCACCACTCCAAGCAGGTCTACATCGATGAGGAAGGTAATATCAGCATCCACGTAGCGCGGGGCAGCACCGTCTGCCTGGCGAACATCGCCTGCCAGATCGTCTTGCACCAGCGTGATCCGGACGCCGAGTGGCGACGGGTACAGATGGTGGGCGAGAACCTGGGCGTGGCACCACCAACGTTCGGTTTTCGGTTTGTCGCCAGAGGATTGGAGTTTGGCGAAGCACCCCAGGTTGTCTCCAAAGCGAAGAAAGAAACCTGCAAGGACTTCGCACAGGAATGGTTGCAGAAGAGGATGAAAGCCGACAAGTGGTATCCGGCTGCTAAATTGGCTGATGAAGCGAAGACGCTTGGTTCCCCTCCCGGCGGCAGTCTACAGAGGGCACGGGAGGCCCTTGGGATTGTGAAACCGATGAACGTGAAGAATGAAGGCGGTGTTTCGATGTGGAGGCGACCGCCGCAGCTTATTACTGACCGCCCGGATGATAAGGGGTAAGTTAGCCGCCGGCCATTGCGATACGACATTGGTTTTCCGAGAGTCTATAGCCTTTCTCCGCGGTCCGCGATTGACCTTTCCAGGGCTCGCGCATAGAGTTTCATACCGCGAGGCGCAACGTGTCGGCCCGGTGCGGCAAATCGGGGATCAGGGCCTGCCTGCCGAACTGCGGCCTGCGCAAAAACAACTTCTGCGATTGAGGGTGGTTGTGGTCGACGGGCACCGACGCGAGGCGTTGGTCGATGAGCCCACAGCCCCACGGTTCCGGGGGCTAGATAGTCTTGCGTGATTCCCGGAAAAAGGGGACAGGTCCAATTTGCCGGAACGGCCCGCGACCAACCTTCGGTCGGTGCCCGGCTTCGCACAAATTGGACCTGTCCCCTTTTTCCTCTCTGAACGGAGATCGGAGGTTGACCCATGTGGCGATGCGGGCAGTGGGTGACGCTCGGACTGGCGGTCTTGGGGATGATGACCATGGGTACGTGCTCCACGGAGGCGCAGAAGACGTCGCAGCCGCCGTTTCCTCAGCGGGTCAAGGTCCAGCCCTTTCCCGAGGGCCTGCGGTGGATCAACACCGCCCAGCCGTTGCAGCTCAGCGACCTGCGAGGCAAGTTCGTGCTGCTGGATTTTTGGACCTACTGCTGCATCAATTGCATGCACGTCCTGCCCGAGCTGAAGAAGCTGGAAAAGGCCTATCCCAACGAGCTGGTCGTGATCGGCATCCACTCCGCCAAGTTCGCGGGCGAGAAGGACACGCAGAACATCACCGAGGCCGTGCTCCGCTACCAGATCGAGCATCCGGTGATCAACGACCCGGAGCTGGTTATCTGGAATCGCTTTGGCATCCAGGCGTGGCCGACCCTGCTGTTGGTGGATCCGCAGGGATACGCGATCTGGGCCAAGAGCGGCGAGTCCACCTTCGAGGACCTCGACGCGGTGATGAAGAAGGCCGTCCCCTTCTACCGAGAACAGGGACTGCTGGACCAGCGCCCCAGGAACTTCCAATCGGCGGCCGAGAAGGCGGAGCCGACGCCGCTGCGTTTTCCGGGCAAGGTTCTGGCCGACGAGGCGGGTGATCGGCTGTTCATTGCCGACAGCAATCACAACCGCATCGTGGTGACGCGGTTGGACGGCTCGCTGCTGGAGTCGATCGGGTCGGGCTCCATTGGGCGGGCCGACGGCGATTATGCCACCGCCCAATTCCAACAGCCGCAAGGTATGGCGCTGGACGGCACGGCGCTCTATGTGGCCGATACCGAAAACCACTTGATCCGCAAAGTGGACCTGGCCGGCAAGCAGGTGACGACCGTCGCCGGCCTGGGCGGCCAGGCCCGCCAGCCTACCTTGCCGGGTCAGTCGGCACGGCCGCTGCGGATCTCCCTAAGTAGTCCTTGGGACCTGTGCATCCACGACCGCGATCTGTACATCGCCATGGCCGGGCTGCACCAGATCTGGAAGATGCGGCTGGATGGGTCGGGCATCGGAGTCTACGCCGGCAACGGCCAGGAAGACATCGTCGACGGGCCGCTGCTGCCGAAGCAGCTCTTTCAGCTTGGCTACAGCTCGTTCGCCCAGCCCAGTGGGCTTAGCTCCGACGGCCGCCGGCTGTACGTGGCCGACAGCGAGGGCAGTTCCATTCGGGCAGTGCCACTGGACCCGCGTCAGAAGGTGACCACGGTGGTCGGCACGTCGGACCTGCCCTCCGCCCGGCTGTTCACCTTCGGCGACGTCGACGGCCCAGGCCGCCAGGTCCGCCTGCAACACCCCTTGGGCGTGGTCTATTACGAGGGCCTGCTCTACGTGGCCGACACCTACAACAACAAGATCAAGGTGATCGACTTGGGCGACGGCACCACCCGCACCCTGGCCGGCAGCGGCCAGCCGGGCCGCACTGACGACCCGCCGACGTTCGACGAGCCGGCCGGGATTACGGCGGCAGCGGGCAGACTGTTCGTGGCCGACACGAACAATCACCTGATTCGCGTGATCGAGCTGCGGGCACCGCTCCGGCGAAGTGGCACTGGCGTCTCGCCAGTGGTCGCCGCCCCACAGGTGTCTACCCTCTCGATCCGGGGACTCAAGCCGCCGGAAGCCGCGCAGGCGGCCGTCGCTTCGCCACCGTGAGCGCCGTGCCCACGGCTGACCAAACCGGAATCGTGCAAGTCCATTCAGCACAGCAGGGCCATCGCCGCCAGAAAGCCGATCCAGGCGGCCTGCAGGAAGAGGGCCACTGCCAGAAACCACTTGCTCGGCCGGGCGGGGGCGGACCGCGGATTGGCGGCCTCGGCGGGGGTGGGGCGGCGGGAATTGGCGCCGGGCTGTCGGGTAGCGGGGCGGCGCGTGCGGCGGCTCATGGTCCGGGTCCTTACGTCCTGGGCAAAGGTTACTCGGGCGGGGTGATCTTGAACTCCTGCTTGAACGCCGTGTCGAAGTCGTACACGTCGTCGAAGTCCT
>Ga0315277_10010655_pt1 | contig 11632 bp, 10 predicted proteins | sample YL17G05_15_MG_FD_203695 | JGI IMG/M metagenome (GOLD analysis project Ga0315277, IMG submission 203695) | Sediment microbial communities from Yellowstone Lake, YNP, Wyoming, USA - YL17G05_15 | ecosystem: Environmental > Aquatic > Freshwater > Lake > Sediment | place: USA: Wyoming | collected...
TGTGGTCTTCTCCGATCAGGTCTGAAAATGTATGATGGGCATCGATATTAGAAATGACTGCCTTCCCTGTCATCTCCTGACCATCCTTTAACCGCACACCGATCGCCCTCTTCTCTTCGATCAGAATCTGTTGAACCTCTTGGTCAGTTAAGATTTGGCCTCCCATCTTTTTGAGGGCCTCTCCCATTTTAAGGGGAAGTTGTTCTACCTTCCCATCAACACAGGAGACCCCATAATTAAAATAAGACATCTCAATGCCTGCCATCCCCACGACAGAGATCTCCTCCGGAGGAAGCAGTGCGTAGGAACTTCGAATGGAGAGAAGAGTCTTTAAAAAAGGATGAGAAACAAATTCGTCGAGAAGTTCTTCATAGGTCTTATCCTTGTATCGCGAGAGAAAAGGATATTGGGAAGAGAAGGAAGAAGGTTCAAACCAATTGAGAGAGGATGGGACAATCGAAAATTCTTCAAAAATTTTTTTCAAGACACCATGGACTTCGGCAATCCCTTTCTTCTCCTTTGGGAAGAGCGAGGATAGATTTTCGATGTGGGTTTCGAGTCTGGAAGATTGAATCACTCTCCGATCCGGAAAGTAATATTCCCTTGCGGGTTCGAGTGGAATGAACCGCATTTGATCCAAGAGGTTTAATTTCTCAAGGAGATGCCATATCCTTCCACCTTTCTGGCACTCCCCTAATGACTGCACAGAGAGATCGAAGGAAAATCCCTCTCTTTGGAAGGAGGTGCAGCAACCGCCCACCTTTCGATTCTTTTCAACCATCAGGACTTTCAGTCCTTTTCGAGCGAGAAGGCAACCGCAGGTGAGCCCTGCCATCCCTGCCCCGATGATGATCACATCCGTGTCAGGCATGATGCAAAAGTATAACACAGCATTTCACCTTTCGTCGAATCGTCTGTTTCACAAATTGATTAATTAGTTGAATAATTATGATCTAGAAAACACAGGGAAGGATTGACTTTTTGAAATAGATGATTTAAGTCCCTCCCATGAGAATTGATTTACACTGCCACAGTAAATATTCCGCTGATAACTTTCTTGAGCCTGAGGAATTGATAGAGCAGGCTATCAAGAGGAACCTGGATGGTGTTTGTCTTACCGAACATCATTCAATGATACCTTTTTGGCCTTTGGAAAGGATTAGGATTCCTGAAGGCTTTTATGTATTCAGAGGCGTCGAAATATCTACCGATCATGGGCACCTGCTGGTATATGGATTAAAAGATGACTCCTGGAACATATGGTCCAGCCATACTTATTTGAATGCCTCCCAAGTGATAGAAAATGTTCATCGTCTTGGTGGTATCTGTGTACCAGCTCATCCCTTCAGGGGATGGGATTCCTTTGGTGAAAAGGTGTTGACGGTGGATGCGATTGACGCTATTGAAACACATAATGGTCTGGACGATGAAGAAAAAAATCTCAAATCCGCCGTCATCGCCTCTATTAGAAATCTCCCTTCCATCGGTGGGAGCGATTGTCATAGTAAGGAGCAAGTAGGAAGGGCTTTCACAGAGTTTAAAAACCCTGTGGTCACGATGGAAGAGTTGATCGAAGAAATAAAGAAGGGAAATTGTAAAGGGGTGACCCTTTAGGAATCGCTTCTCAATTTTTTCCTTAATCCAAATTGGCCTTCAAAGGACGGCGATCATGTACGGTTGGATGCCGCCAATGGCAGGGTTGAGTTAATTAGTCGTGATTTTTCCCGAGAGCAAACCGCAGAGTAAAAAAAACAGAGATCAATAGAACCTTGCCATTTTCATTACTCTTCACTGCAGACTACTTCCTGAAGTCCACGAGGGGCCAATTTGGCAAAGCACGCTCGATTGCAATTAGTAATCAATAGGTGGTCATTATCCTCTGACTTAAAGTTTTGATATGTCTTTCAAATCGAAACCTTTTGGCAGGTGCGGATAGTGGCAAGCTATTCTCCTCTTGTGAAGCTGATGACTCAAGACGGAGAAATGGGAGGATAGAAAAGGCACTCAGAAGCAGGTAACGAAGGTCATTGGATCGAAGCTGATCATGTTAGCCCCCACGAAGGGCAAAATGGACGAAGATGCTGAATCTGATCCAGACGACGTACCGTATTAAATAAAGGAAGGCCGGGTTCCCACCTTATGGTTCGCGCAATCCCGTTTCACCCCCATGGGTCATAACCATATCCAAACATCCGACCTTCCTGTTTTAATGTAGAACCCCTGCTGTTTGCGTGTTGTGAGGCTCTTGACAGTTACATGTGATCATGCTAAATTTTTATCATTATGCTATGGAGATTGATTAGCAGTATCCTGGTTGTTCTTGTCATTATCCCCTCCCTTTTAGGGGCACATGACTTTTCCCCATTGAGAAATAACCCTGTCTCTGGATCCCAAAGTCCCTATGATACAAACCAACGTGATCCTCGGACGCCCGAATGCCCCAATTGCGTATCTTTAGAAGACTCCATCGATCCATTTATCCACGAGGACACGGAAACTTATCAGCTAAAGGCTGTTTCACCTTTAATCCCGATAGCCCCCGAGGTTTTACTTGATCAGGGGTTTGTAAGGTCAATTTTCCGCCCACCTACATCCATCCTTTAAATTTGTTATCAGCCCAAGAACCTTCTCTATCCTAAATCCAACTTCTTTGGGGGAATTTGTCATGCTGATAAGCTCCCTCACTGTTAATATCTGAGGTTTAATGGGATATTTCTGTTTCTGGGAAATTTCAACCTGGAATTCCTACCATTGTGATAACTGCCTATGGAGGCAAAGGAGTTCAACGCATGGCATATGAGATGGGAGTCACTGTCTACTTGCAGAAACCGATCTGCATCGATGAATTAAGGGAATTGATCCATTGAATGATTTCTTTAAGAGAGAAATTAGAGGAGGGTAAAAATGGTCGGAGTTCTAATTGTATCTCATGGAGGATTTGCAGAAGCTTTAATCTCATCGCTTCAGTTTCTCGTGGGAAAACAGCAAAAAATAAGAGGAGTTTCCATTTGGCCTAAAGATCGGGAGAAAGAGATTAAAGACAGGATTCGACAAGAAATTGTAAAAGTAAATGATGGAGATGGAGTTGTGATCTTAACGGATGTTATGGGGGGAACAGCCACCAACCTCAGCCTATCCTTTTTAGAAAATGAGAAGGTTGAATTGGTGACTGGGGTAAACATGCCTATGTTGTTAACCCTTTCAAGTTATCGAAAAGGAAGATCCCTCAGAGAGATCGGGAAGTTAGTGAAGAAGTCAGGAAGGAGAAGCATCATTTTGGCCAAACAGTTATTGGAGTCAAAGAGGATGACGTAATGGGTGAGGTAAATTGCCAAACTGGATACATCAATATAAATTTTTATATCGAGAGAAAATGAGGAATAAAAGAATGAAAAAAGGATTCAGAAAAGGCCTGGTTTTTTTTGCGGCGTTCGTCTATCTATTCTTCGGGATCTTAGAGTTGGATGCCTTCGCCCGTGCAGGAAGCGGGAGATCCTTTGGGAGCCGAGGCTCTCGCCCCTCGGGGCCGAGCCGAAGTTACAGCGCTCCGTCCCCTTCACAGCCCAGCACACAACCGCAGCCGAATAGTCCGCAACTCGGAACTGGAACCTCATACCAGCAACCTTCCTCAGGAGGATTTCTGCGAGGATTGGCTGGAGGCCTTATGGGTGGTTTCTTGGGAGCCATGCTCTTCAGGAACCTGGGATTTGCAGGCACTGGGGGTAGTTTGGGCTCCGGTATCGGGCTCTTTGAGATCCTCTTGGGAGCGGCCATCCTGTTTGGGATCTATTGGTTCTTCAAGAGCAGACGAAGGGTTGCCATGGCTCGAAATGAATCCAGTCCGGGGACACAATCTTATTACGGAAATCCTACTTATGATACCTGTGCCTGGGGACATACCCGGAGATCGGATGTCACTGAAGCTCCCTCTGCTTCTCCTCAGAGATCAGACGTCGATGTCGGCCTCCAATATATCCGACAGATGGATCCCACGTTTGATGAGAGTGTTTTCCGGGAGGCCAGTTCGGACATCTTTTTCAAGATCCAGGCGGGATGGGCTAACAGGGATTTGGAGCCTGTCAAAGGGTTGTTGACATCTGAGGCGTATTCGGTCCTCATTGAGGATGTGGATAAACTGAGGCGTGAGAAAAAGATCAATCGCCTTGAAAATATCGCTTTGAGATCGGTCGATCTGGTCGAGGTTTGGCAGGAGTCGGGATCGGACTACATTACCGTTAGATTTCTGGCTAACATTCTGGATTACACGGTTGATGAAGCAACGGGGCAGGTAATTTCTGGCAGCAAGGTCGATCCAGTCAAATTCGAAGAGTACTGGACCTTCACACGTCTGGTTGGAAACCACCCTTGGAAGCTATCCGCGATTCAACAGCTTTAAGGCTGCAACCTTTACGGCTTTATTATTGTAACGGCATAAACTGGTTCGTTTCGTGGATGCATTCATTTCTATGCCAGCATGGCGATGATGGGCAATGATTAGAAAAGAATACCGGTAATTGAAATCATGAAGAGGTGAGATCCTTATAAGGACGTTGATGAAAGATATGGGCACTACAAGAGATAGAAAAATGGCTGAAGTCCCAGTCGTTTCATATGGAAATCTTAGCCTCACTGAGGCATTGATCTCTATTGCTCGATTTCTCGTTGGGAATTTGAAGAAAATAAGAGGAGTTTCAATCCGGCCGAAAGGTAGACAAGAAGAGCACACAGATCGAATTCAGAAAAAAAATGACAGAGACCATTTGATCGAATAATTAGAACCGTCTGTTTTTATAGTCCGATAGCATTAGGAGACTATCAAACTCCACTTCAACTGAAGGAAAGACGGCGTTTACTACTGTTTTAAGTCTCATTAGAATATCATTGGAGGTTTCAAAATGAACAATTTAAAAACAATGGTTTTGATGGTGACGTTGACCCTCATGCTCGTGTTTATCGGGGCGCTTCTGGGAGGTAAGTCTGGTATGACAGTGGCTTTAATTATAGCCTTTGCTATGAACTTCATCACTTATTGGTTCAGTGACAAGATCGTACTCAGGATGTATGGTGCCCAGGAGGTAAGTGAAGCGGAGGCTCCGGAGCTTTATAGTATGGTGAAGAGGCTTGCCCTGCACGCAATTCTCCCTATGCCGAAGATTTATCTCATCGACAAGGAACAACCAAATGCCTTTGCAACAGGAAGAAATCCCCAAAAGGGTGCCATTGCTCTAACTACAGGCATTATGAAAATCCTTACAAAGGAAGAACTCGAAGGAGTCATCGGCCATGAGCTTTCCCATATTCGGCACAGGGACATCCTTGTGGGAACTGTCGCTGCAACGATTGCAGGTGCCATCAGTTACCTTGCACAAATGGCACAGTGGGCGATGATATTCGGCGGAAGGAGTCATGAAGAAGGCAAGGGAGGCAATCCCATCGCAGCCCTTGTTATGATGATTGTGGGTCCGATTGCGGCCATGATGATACAGATGGCGATATCGAGATCGAGGGAATATGGAGCTGATAAAGGTGGAGCTTTGATTGCAGGAAATCCATTGTACCTTGCAAGGGCACTCAAAAAGCTGCACATGGCATCTCAGAGGATTCCGATGGAGGCCAATCCTGCGACATCCCATATGTTTATCGTGAATCCTCTTTCGGGCGGGGGCTTGCTGAGACTCTTTAGCACCCATCCGCCCATTGAAGAAAGAATAAAAAAACTTGAGACTATTGCTTGGAGAAGATGAAGGTTTCAACTAAACGAGAAATTTAAAAGTGAAAGGAAAGAAAAATGAATTGTCCAAGATGTGAAAATGAGATGATCAAAGCAACGAAACAAGGGGTATGCGCCTGATCCCAGCTGGCTATGCACCACCTATTAGGCGATGGAAGTCAACCCTGTGAGACCCGATGCCTGTCCCTATTGCAGAGGCGGAGAAATGCGAGAGGTCAACACTAAAGAAGAGATGGTGAGAATAGCAGAACGAAGCGGATGCCGGATTGAAATCGTAAATCAGAGCGAAGTGCTGACACGCTTTGGCGGGGTTGGTTGCCTGTTGCGGTACATTACGCCAGATTCCGCGCTGAGAACCTATGGGAGGACTTTAAGGAGGGAAACTTCCGTCCACTAAAGCAAAAACTATGGCATGTACTCTTTATCACGATTCAACTTTAAGGGATTGCCTCAAGGTTTGTGGCCTTGCGGAACGAATCGGGTACGCCCCCAGTGGTGCCCATATCAAATTGTTTTGCCTATCTATTTCTGCTTTTAGGGAGTGCCCGGAATATAAAAGGAAAATGTCGGATAGAAAGAAATTATACCTGACGGGTGGTTGTTTAAAGCAGTTTTTGAATTATTTTTTACAAAAAAAAGAAAAACAGTTGAAAGAGGTCCCTAAAAGGTAATGAAGCTCTACGCCCCGAAGAGAACGATAGTGGAATCAAAAAAAAGGATTTCCAAGGTACTGGTCATTGCCGATGCTTCGAGCCAGGCATTGGTGTCTGTATTGGATTCGCTTCAAACGCTTCAGAAGGATGCACTGTCCTCCATAAGGGTCATCTTCATCTCTATTCTTTCCGAAACTCTCATGAAAAATTTGGGCCCCAATGTGATCGCTCTCTTGTTAAGAGAAGAAAGAGAGACGTTAGCGAAGGCAAAGGAATACTTCGACCGGATGAACAAACCTTATGACATAAAAGTAATCATCGCTCCTCCATGGAAGCCGGTCTTGAATGAGATAAGAGACAGGGACGGGGATCATGACTTAATCATTCTTCAGGGTGAATTTCTCAATTTGTGGAGGGAGTATACTATAATCGGTTGTCCATACAGTCAGATGATGCACAGCCCGAAATATTCTATTCTGACGATCAATTAATCAGCGGAGGCTTCACTTGTTTTCAATTTCGACCAAACTGACTTCCTTTCGTCGTTCAAGTGAGATCGCTGGAATCTTTCTTCTCTCAGGGCAAGGAGGATTTTGAGTATGTCACCTGAAAATGAATTGGATGCAAGTGAGTAATGATTTGACCTCAAACTGAATAAATAAAGGTCTCAAGAAAGAAGGGAGGCTTCATGAAGGCGACTGTGGTTTCGATGACAGAGTTCGAAAACTTGCCCCTAAAGGGAAGAGGTAAAGTAAGGGAAGGAGGTCAGACAAATGATTAAACGAATACTTATAGGCTTGGGCGGCACGCCTTACACTCCAGTCGCTATTGAACGTGCCGTAACGTTGGCACAACGATATGAAGCCGGTCTTACCGCTGTAACGATGGTCAAGCGGGAACAGTTAGTCAGTCCCAGCGGAACTCCCGGATGTTTTCAGGCGGATGCGGTCGAAGTTGGACGCCCGCATGTTACCGAAGAAAAAATAGAGGAAAGCATCGCCGCATTTGAGGCCTCCTGCTCCACTGCCGGCATCAAGTACACGGTAAAACTGGAAAGTGGAAATCCCTTTAACCTTTTTATATCCTTGGCCCGGTACCATGACATCATGGTCTTCGGGCTGCGAAGCATATTCGAATATCGCGTTTCAGCGGAGGAACCATGTGTTACGCTCGCTCGTCTGGTATCAGCGGGCGTCAGGCCTATCATCGCTGAATCGTCAGAGTTTCGTCCCATTCGGAAAGCTCTAATTGCTTATAGCGGCTCGATGGAGTCGGCCAAGACCATGAAGCGGTTCATTCAATTACACCCTTGGCCTGACGTGAGGTTGAAAATCGTTACTTTTGAGCGTTCTGAAGACGAAGCGCGGCAACTTCTTTACGATGCCTCTGAGTATTGCAGGGCACACGGATTTACCGTGGAGACAGAATCAAACCCCGGGCCTCCGAAGGACTTCCTTTTAGTTTTGGCGACCATGAGGCAGGCGGATGTGATTGTGATGGGAAGCAGCGCTCGCAGTTTGCTGCTCAAACGAGTGCTTGGAGATACGGCCATGCACATTATCAAGAACACCGATCGGCCTCTGTTCTTGTGTCAATGACCAGAGCCTAACCTATTTCTCATGGTCACTAAGCGTGAACAGAAGTGCAATATTCCCTGAGAGAAAAAGGAGTGCGAGTATGTCAAATTGGCATTCAATGGAGGTAGATCAGGTCTTAAAGGAACTGAATACGAATCCTTCTCAGGGTTTAAGCGATGAGGAGGTTCGAAGTCGCCTTGAGAAATATGGCTATAACGAACTAAAAAAGGAGGAGCAAGTTTCACCATTTACTCTATTTATCAATCAGTTCAAAAACATTCTTGTCGTCATCCTTATCGTGGCTATAGCCCTTTCTGCCTTCGTTGGGGAAGTTGTGGATGCTGCAATTATAGGTATCATCGTCATCTTCTGCACTATTCTTGGATTTGTTCAGGAATATCGTGCAGAACGTGCCCTTGATGCGCTGAAGAAAATGCTCTCTCCTACCATCACTGTCTTAAGGGGGGGTAAAGAGGAGGAAGTTCCCTCCAAAGAACTTGTCCCCGGTGATATCCTGATTCTTGAGGCAGGAGATAAGATCCCTTCTGATGCGAGGTTGATTGAGAATCACTCTTTGCGATGTGATGAAGCTCCTTTAACAGGGGAATCTGTTCCTGTAGGCAAAAATATAAAGCCTCTATCAAAGGATGTACGTTTGAGTGATCAAAGGAACATGGTCTTCACAGGCACGACGGTGACCTACGGTAGGGGTAAAGCGGCCATTACGGCAACAGGGATGAGTACGGAATTCGGAAAGATCGCAGAGGAGGTGACCACTGTAAAGGTTGAGAAAACTCCTCTTGAGAAGCGAACAGAAGAGATAGGCAAGTGGCTTGGCATTATCGCCCTTTCCATCTGTTTTCTTGTTGCAGGGATAAGTGTCGTTCGGGAGGTTCTGGGCGGTAAGGTTGATTTTCCATTCATCGTCACCATGGTGATGTTTGCAGTCGCTCTCGCCGTGGCAGCAGTCCCCGAGGCATTGGCCGCTATTGTCACAGGCGCTCTGGCCATTGGTATGCATCAGATGGCAAAGAGAAATGCGTTGGTTAGAAGAATGCCTGCTGTTGAGACTTTAGGTTGCACGACGGTGATCTGTTCTGATAAGACAGGTACCCTCACGAAGGGAGAGATGACGATTAGAAAGATATTTAGTGGAGGCAAATGGGTGGAGGTTACAGGTGTGGGTTATACGCCAGAGGGGGAGCTTAGAGGTTCGGATATCCTCCATTCAGCGAATCATCCCTCCTTGCGGTTGCTCCTTCAAGGAGGGCTTCTATGTAGTGATGCGATCTTAGAGGAGAAGAATGGGAAATGGATGATCAAGGGTGATCCAACAGAGGGTGCTCTCGTGGTGGCAGCGGTGAAGGCAGGTTTGCATCAAGCTGAGGAGAGGCTTGAGAACCTGAGGATCGAGGAGATTCCTTTCAGTTCTGAGAGAAAAAGGATGACCACCATCCATCAAATGGTGGATGGCCGGAGAAGGGCATTTATAAAGGGGGCGCCAGAGGTGGTCTTGGGAACATGTAATCATATTTTGGACGATTCCGGATTGAGGGAACTGGGAGAAAGAGATAAGGCAGAGATTCTAAGAATCAATGAGGAGATGGCCCAGGGGGCTTTGAGAGTTCTTGGGTTTGCCTATAGAGATTGCCCTGACGGGATGGAATGGATAGAAGAACATGTTGAGCGGGATATGGTCTTCCTCGGACTTACAGGGATGATCGATCCTCCAAGAGAGGAGGCGATTGAAGCTATAAAAGTCTGTAAACAGGTGGGAATCAAGCCCATCATGATAACAGGAGACCATAAACTCACAGCCGTAGCCATTGCAAAAGAGATGGGTATTTATAAAGAGGGCGATAGGATACTGATAGGTGAGGAATTGGAAAAGATGGCTGACGAGGAGTTTGAGAGGATTGTTGACAAGGTGACCGTCTATGCAAGAGTATCGCCGACGGATAAACTCAAGATCGTCAGGGCCTGGAAGGAGAGGGGTGAAGTGGTCGCCATGACGGGTGATGGGGTCAACGATGCCCCTGCCTTGAAACATGCCGACATAGGCATTGCCATGGGCATCACTGGAACGGAGGTGACCAAAGAGGCATCGGATATGGTTCTGACTGATGATAACTTTGCCACCATTGTGAAGGCTATTGAGCGAGGCAGATGGGTCTACGACAATATAAAAAAATACCTTGCCTATCTAATTCAATGCAACATAACAGAAGTAGTTGTTATTGGGGGAGTCGTTTTAGTAATGGGTCCAGAATTTTTACCCCTTCTACCAGCAGCCATATTGTATATGAATCTTGCAACTGATGGACTCCCTGCACTCGCATTGGGGGTATCCCCCCCTGACCCCGATATTATGAAGAGGCCTCCGAGGCACCCAAAAGAGAGTGTCTTTGGGTGGGATGTGAAGTCTTTTATATTGCGGGCCGTATTGATTGAATGTCCTTTCTTCTATTTTATCTTTTTTCACAAACTCTCTGGTGATATCACCCAGGCGAGGACAGAGATATTTTTCCTCTTTATTATTATCGAGCTTGTTGTCGCCCTGAACTGCCGTTCGCTCATCTATAGTATTTTCAAAGTCCCTCCTCATAAATGGCTTCTGATTGCTCTCGCATGGGAGATCGGATTAATTATGGTATTAATTCAAATATCGTCTGTACGCGACGCCTTTGGCATCACTAAGCCTTCATTCTCTGATCTTGCCATCATTGTCGGTTTTGGTCTGGTTGTTTTCGCCATCATTGAGGTTACGAAGGTCATTTTGAGAAGAAGATTGGTCGTCGGAAGAAGGATCCCTCTTTAATAGAAGGCGATAAGCACTTAGTCTCCCCATGAGGTTGAGAATATTGAAGTCTATTCCCGCATTTTAATACATGGTGAATACCATGCTTAAGAGTATTCAGCAGGTAAAGCGATTGATAGTCGCTGTTATCGGCTTTTCAGTACTGGTTATTGGGATAGCTATGATTGTGCTCCCTGAGCCTGCTTTTATTGTAATACCTCTGGGACTTTTTATACTTGCAACAGATTTTGTTTGGGCAAAGAGGTTTCTGAAAAAGATAAAAGACAAGCTTAAAAGAAAATGAGGGATAAGGGGATAGATTCTAAAAGAAGGGAACGTGAGGCATGAGTTTAAGAGAAATGGTTGATAGGAAAAACATTTACATCATAATTATTGTGGCTTCTACCTTATCCATTACTTATCTGCACCATTGGATTTTTCAGGAAGACCCTCGCCGTATTGTTCTTAATGAGCTTTACTATATACCCCTTCTCTTAGGGGCCATGATGTTTGGCCTGAAGGGTGCCATTTTGACCTATCTGTTGGTTTCTGCATTATATCTCCCTTATCTTTCTGAGTATTGGACGGTGAATGTTTTGGGTTTGATGGCTAGATTGTTACATCTATTGTTTTCGGGCGCATTTGCAATCCTCGCTGGTTTCCTTGTGGATCGTGAGAAGAGACGTCAGAAGCAGTTTGAAAAGGATCGGTATCTCGCAGGCATTGGCCGGGTTGCCACGGCCATTGTCCATGATCTAAGGAATCCTCTTATTGCTATCTTGGGGTTCACAAAAAGAATTCAGGAGGGCAAGGGGGAGATGGGTACGGCCGCACAGGTGATAATAGACGAGGCCTAGAATATGCAGAGGGTTGT
>Ga0315277_10010657_pt1 | contig 11631 bp, 13 predicted proteins | sample YL17G05_15_MG_FD_203695 | JGI IMG/M metagenome (GOLD analysis project Ga0315277, IMG submission 203695) | Sediment microbial communities from Yellowstone Lake, YNP, Wyoming, USA - YL17G05_15 | ecosystem: Environmental > Aquatic > Freshwater > Lake > Sediment | place: USA: Wyoming | collected...
AAAATAAGGAGGTAAAAAATATGAATAGAATCTTAATCGCCATCGGAATTGTAGTTGCGATAATTGGTCTTGTAGCAGGTGCCTTAGTAATAACAACCCCCCAACTATTCGGGTTAATAAACACTGAAAGCACTCCATACGCACAATACATGATTCCATTGATAATTGGTGGACTTGTGCTGGTTATAGTAGGCGCTGTAGTACCAAGCAAAAAAAATTAAACTTTTTAGAAAAATATATTGGAGAAAAGAGAAGTAAGAAAATGTAAAAAATAATACTGGAGGCGAAAAAATGATAGATGTAACTTTAGCAACCGTAATTGTATTTTTAATAAGTCTTGTCATATCAGCAATTATTATCTATGTCGTAACGAAAATATTTGGAGAAAAGGAGGGGTTCGGCACTGCTATATTGACTGCCTTTATCGGCGCAATAATATATGCAGCTACCTACTATTTCCTCCGCCCTGAGTTAGGATGGTTAGCGTCCCTCATTGGGGGAATAGCCTGACTTATTGCTCTTGGCGTTTTGTATAGCATCGGCTGGCTGAAAGCGCTAGGCATAGCTATTATCGTATGGATTATCGCAGCCATTGTCAGCTTCGTCCTACCAACCGTCATAGGGCCATTATAAATATACATTCAATTGGGGGCTTTTTGGGTTTTTTCCCCAGAACTCCTCCCCTTTCTTCTTATTAAACCGATACCTCAATGCCTTGTGGAAGAGGTACTTTTCATGCTGCATTCCTGTATTATAGAAGAAACCGGAGTTCAAAACATTGATCGTTTCATACATGATTTCTTTTCTTACTAACATGTCATTCCTCAATATCAACTAGTTTTAAGCTGTTTTTATACTGTTTTTTAATTGTTTTTAAGTCATTTCTATATACCGAGAGGGAGATTGAAAGCACCATACGTAGAGGTATTGAGATGAAAAAACAAAAACAATTTGTCCTTGTTGGAATTATGCTGGTGATGTTGACAACAATAAGCTTGAGCGGTTGCACGAACGCGGTTGATAAAAGTAAATTTATTGGAACCTGGACAACTTCCGGTGGAGACGGAACTATGACCTTCACTAATGATAATAATGTAACAGTGACGGGTCAACTGGGAGATCTATCATTAAGCGGAACCTATACGTGGGCTGTTGCAGGTCAAAAAATAACCTTCACTTCTGGTGGACCAGTTGGTTTGACCTATGATTATAGATTTCCTACCGCAAATCAGCTGATATTTACAGATACTAACGCTAGGTCTGTTACGTTAACCAAAGCGTAGAACGATTAATATGACAAACATAAAAATTGAATGGACCCACATTACAATACTTTCGGTAATAGCATTCGTGGCAGGTTGGTTGATATTCGGTCTTCTAGGAGCGATAGTATTAGCTATTGTCGTCATGGTGTTAATGGGGATAATAAAAGTTACATAGGAATATGCTATGACTAATGAGAAAAAAGGTGAAGCAGAGAAAACGGGGGAATTTGTTGGCGGCGGTATGAAGCAAGGTTGGGGCGCTGTAAAAAGATTTGGAAAAGGTGTAAAAGACGGCGTTTCAGAAAAAAAGAAATAAAAATAATCGTTTGTAGATGGAGAAGTGAAGTAGATGGACATATTCGGTTATACAATTCCGTTTTGGGCGGTACTCCTTGGCATCCTTGTGATCGCGCTTGTGCTTTGGGGAATATTAAAATTTGCTATATGGGTTCTCATATTCATTGCTATTGTTATTATCGCTCTTATCGGCCTAGATTTTCTCGTGGGTATCTTTCACAGTATCGGATTATAATCGTGCTTTAAAAACGATACATACGACGAATGAGAATGAATTAAATAAAAGATAGCTGTAAATGGACAGAAGGAAAAAAATATGGTAAAAACATCGTTAGGACTTGAGGAAAATGTTGAAGCAGCGCTCTGTTACCTTGGGGTGTGGATCACGGGATTGCTCTTTTATTTTATTGACGATAAAAACAAGATCATCCGGTTTCATGCACTCCAATCCATTTTAGTGTTTCTTCCCCTTACTATTCTTGCGTGGATCTTCGGTGGAGCCTTCGGGTTACTCCATTTTGATCACGGTTGGTATTTCCTTTGGTGGGTCAGCTGGCTTTTCTGGATCCTTGTCGTAATCTTATGGCTTATTCTGATGATAAAAGCGTATCAGATGCAAAAAATTAAACTCCCGATTATTGGAGATATCGCTGAGAAAAACACGTAATCCCGATGAAAGTAAACATATGAAAAAATCACATGGTCTGAAGTTTATAAAAAATTATGCGTATAATCATATAGGTCCTTCTGTCAAACGACCGACCTATGCATACATTACCATCACTTCTTTATGTAATTCGCGATGTAACTATTGTGGAATGTGGGAAAATAAAAAAGAAAACGAACCAACTACTGAGGAATGGAAAAGAATTATCAATGATTTAGCAAAAATAGGTGCTGTTACCTTGACTTTTAGCGGAGGTGAGCCTTTTCTTCGTTCAGATTTATTTGAACTAGCGGCTCATGCAAAATCGCAAGGTCTCGTTCCCATGGTTGTCACTAATCTCAGTTTATTCAATAAAGATCATATAGAAAAGATAGCGAAAAATTTCGATTTTTTTGGAATTTCTCTCGATACCATACACCCAGAGACGTATAATGAAATTAGAGGGAAAGATTGGTTTGAGCAGATTAAACAAAATATCCATGTACTCATGGATGATTTGATTACATTAAAGGCAGAAACCGAAGTCAGTGCAGTTGTTACTGTAAGTAACAGAAATGCTGATGAAATCCATGATCTCATTCACATGGTTTTTGACGAACTGAACATGGATACGATAACATTTAATTTACTAGATCCAAATGGTGGCCCGAAGGCACAAGAATTTATTCCAACACAGAAGCAACTACAGTATTTCAAACAAGTTGTTTTGGATCATAAACCATTATACCCTATTAGTAATTCTACACGATACTTCAATCAATTAGGTCATTTTGATTATGCATGTAATCCCTGGAAATGCGTACAAATAAATCATAGAGGTTTTTTGATGACACCTTGTCTTTTCTTACATGACCATCAAATTAACCTACGGGAACAACGATTATCGGATATCTGGAAGTCAAAAAACGTACAGAAAATGTATTCTCAATATAACAAGTGTAAAACATGTAATCTTGGTTGCGTTGCAGAATCTGCTTGGTCAACGAGTGATTTTAATTTTATCATCAATGAAGGTTTTCGTGGTATGATTTTACCGATCATAAAAAGAATTAAAATACGAAATGAGTAATCACTTAAAAAATTCAATGTTTCTCCGATACTGTTAAATAAAGATATCTTAGTTGGTGTTTTAGATACGATTTTGACTGCTTTTTCTGGGCAGCTATATATTCTTATCTTCTACGTTTTTTTATTTGAATAATTCGCATATTCGTCTTCTTCTTCCTCTTCTTTATCTTCGTCTTCTTCCTCGTCCAGGATTATATCTTTTTGTGTTCTTTTCTTTTCTTCTTCCTGCGTTTCTTCGGATTTTTTTTCTTCGGTTGTTAATCTTCTAAGTCCTTTTCTGCTTCTTTCGGTTGTGGTATATTCTTCATCTTTCATTTGTATCTCCCCCTCAAATCTACAATCCGACTAATTTAGGCATATCCTTTATTGTGTGCTTTTGTATAATGTATATGTAGCGCCCTTTTTGTTTTAAAGGATTTACCACAATGTTCACATTTTGGCATACCTTTTACCTCCGCCTTATTATTTTGTAGCTTTTATTTCTTTAAAAACTTATTCTTAAAACCACCAGGGTTTTCGTGAACAGGTTTCAATTACTGATAACCTCCAATACGGATTTCTTTATAAGGATATGAAAAATACCAAAATCGGTGAATGAACTTTGATAAAAGAAGAAAATGAATATGAATACGTGGATTATTGCCAAAAAAGAAATGTCAAAGGGAATAAATATAACCGTCTCTTAAGATTGTAGTATTGAAGGAGGAAAGAACATGCCACGATGTCCACAATGTGGGAAATTTTTTCGAAGTAAAAAGGCGTTAATAAAACATAATACAAAAGAACATTCACAGAAAATACCTCATATCGGAAGAATTCGAAATATCGTGTAGGTTGTTTCAGACCATGCAGTATTCTCAGTCACTACAATAAAAAAATCATCAATTCAGTCAATGCTTTAAAAAAAAAGGTCATTCTACTCTGTTATATCCAACTTCTCTTTTTATGAGATCAATGATCTTGACGTCATTGTCGTCGATGGCATAAATAACCCGATACTCTCCAACTCGCAAGCGATGTTTCTTCGGATGTGTGTCTCTGAGTTCTTTGATATCGCATTTCGGACGTGACGTATAGGGATTTTCTCGGAGCTCTTGTAGTGCATTGCGGAGATGATTCTGCAGTTTCGTTGGTAATTGTTGAAATTTCCGCTGGAATGTCTTGGAAACAAGAACGGTGTATGGCATCAGCGTCACAGCTCATCAAGAGGAATAAATTCATCATGAGTGAGTATCCTATTCCATTCTTGATCTAGTTTTTTCCATGCAGATCGTGTAATCAATTTTTTTATGATGGAATCATAGGTTTCTCCCTTTGTTCCGAGTCCTTGTCACGGAAATGGTTGTGTTTGTCATAGGATCACAATATCCATAATACTAATAATAACTATAACTATTATAATATTTATAATTTTTGTAAAAATCACCGATTTTTTTGTCAAAAATAAATTACAACGAAAAATAGCGAAATTCTAAAAATTTTTTGTTGCAGAATTAGTTGGCTGGAGGAATCGGTGCGAGGAAGGGGCGTAGCAGAATCCAGTGGCCGATGATCCATGACGGACCTACCGCGCCATACCACCAGTCCATATCATATGGTGGGCCAAGAATTAAACGATAGCCGTACTCCCCCGCAGGCAAGGAAAACGGGCCTGTGGTGATCTTTACCAACGCCTTTGTCGCGAGGCTGTCGATGGTCCCAGAAAAGTTTTTCTTTTCAACGGTGTGATCAAAGATTTGTATAGTCCAGTGTATGTTTACTAATTCGCGGTCTTCGAGGTTGATGAGCAGCACGTGGATTCCCTTGCCTCCTCTAAAATAGAAGGTGAGTCGTGGTGTATCCGCTCCTGATTGGATTGCACCGATGAAGGGTAAAAGAAACACAGCACAGCATATGACAGCAAAAATCCTTGAATTTTTCATAATCTTCCCTCGATATACTTAAGGATATTCAGGTATTAAAGATTTATTGGACGGAAAAAGATTCATGTTTGCCCTCTGTACAACGTTCACATGAATGAATATGGATGTAGTAATAGCACCTCCTTTTATAGTGAATTTTATCTTCACAAAACTTTTAAATGAATAGACCACATTATAATCACTACTCTGCTCTATCAACGGGAGGAATAACACCATGAACCATACACTTGTAGGAATCGTAATTTGTACGCTATTACTTACCAATGTATCAGCTGTCCTTGGCACTCTCGAAAAAAAAGGAACTAACAATGAAAAACCAACACCTTTTGTTTTTGAAAAATTCTTTGAACAAGAAGACACGACATATGTTATCCTCGACACACATCAAAAAAACGAAGCACCTTGCGGACATCTTGTTGGACCTAATCTAGCACCAAATCCATCCTTTGAGGAAGGCGATACCATGCCCACAGGATGGACCTATGATCCTAATTCTACGGGTATCTATCATTGGGATTCTGCTTTTGCTCACTCTGGAATGAAATCAATCGGAGTTACAAACATAACAAACGAAACCTTTTATGGTTTCCATTGGACATCAGATTTTATACCAGTGGACTACGTTACAAATTCGTACATGTTGTCAGGATGGTTCAAATTCATCGGAACACCAACACACTATCAAAGTGCATTTCTTTTTAAACAGGAATATGACGAAAATTATCGACTTCTTAGTGGAGGAGGTTATCTTTACGAGTATACAGCAGAATGGAAGAAAAGTTACAATGATACTTCTCATATGAATGATCCTGAAGTCAAATACGTAAAACTAGAACTGGGACAAGAGCATTGGGGTGAACAAGAGCCCGATTCTTCGGTCGAAGTCCGTTTTGATGATATCTATTTCGGTATTTGGAATACTGTCCCGGATACACCAACCATTGCTGGAACCACACACGGAAAAATCAGAACCCTGTACACGTTTACTTTCACAACAACCGATCCAAATCAAGACAATGTCACCTATCAGATTAATTGGGGCGATAACACCTATCAAACCACTGGCTCCTATAGATCCGGGGAAGAGGCCAAGATCACGCACATATGGGGTATCAAAGGAACCTACAACATAAAAGCCAGGGCTATCGACGGACATGGTGCACAAAGCGACTGGGCGACACTGTCCGTGACCTTACCTTGCTCGAACAATATACCTATGGACTCGTTCTGGGCGAAGCTTTTCGAACGATTCCCACACGCCTTCCCACTACTGCGACATCTGTTGGGATATTAAAACCCTGACTAATTAAATTATAAATAATTTCCTCAATTTTTTTTTATTTTTATCAGTCCCAAACATTTAAATGAATAGAGGACGTTATAATTTCTATTCCGATACATCAAAGGGAGGAATACAGAAAATGATGAAGAAAGGAATAGGTAGCATATGCTTTTGTTTATTACTGCTCGGAACCACGGTTCCTCTCACCGCAACACTCACCTCGGTCCCAACCCACCTTCTCCCAACCATGGTAACCAGAGGCGGACTCAACACACAAGACACCGTAGCGGAACAGACCCTCATCTTCGGCTGCTCAGGCGACGTCGACAAGCTCGACCCCGCGGACATCACGGACCATGAATCATTCGCACGCACCGACAACATCTTCGAAGGACTGGTCACCTATCAACCAGGGAACACCATGATACGACCATGCCTGGCCACCTCATGGACCGTCTCCCCTGATGGGACAACCCTCACCTTCCACCTCAGGAACGATGTCAAATTCCATGACGGAACAAACTTCAACGCAAGTTCTGTCGTGTTCTCGTTTGATCGTCAGTTCAACCTGAGCAACCCGTACCACCAGTACGGGGAGTGGGCGTACTGGAACTATCTATTCACCAATATCCAGCGTGTAGAAAAAACAGACGATTACACCGTCACCATCATTCTGAACCATCCTGATTCCTCGATGCTTACGAGCCTTGCCATGCCAGCGGCAGCGATCGTCAGCCCCACCAACGCAGAGCAATGGCTGGAGGACGCGTACAAACACCCTGTCGGCACCGGACCGTTCCGGTTCGTTGAATGGGTACCAGACGACCACATCACTCTCACCGCAAACCAGGAGTACTGGAAAGAACCACCAGAGCTTGACACCCTGATCTTCCGAGTCTTCCTCGACACCGCAGCACGACTCCAAGCGCTCCAGAACAACACGATCCAGGGGATGGAGTACCCAGACCCTGCAAGCTTCGACACCATACGAGCAGATAGAAACCTGACCCTACGCGTCGGAGCAGGTCTGAACATCGGGTACCTCGCCATGAACAACGGCTACGGCTATTACGACACCAACTGGAACAGGGTACGGGACCCTGATGAGCCCTGGGTGAAGACCCCCGGGTACTTCGAGCCCTTCACGAACAGACTCGTACGACAGGCGGTGAACTACGCGATCAACAAGACCGCGATCGTTAAAAATTTCTATAAAGGGACCGCGATCGTCGCGAAGAACGGGATGCCACCGTTCATGCTCGGCTACAACGACGATATCGTCGACTATCCGTATGACCCCGAGAAAGCCCGAGAGCTTCTCACGGACGCAGGCTACCCCAACGGGTTCAACACGACCCTCTGGGTGATGCCGGTGAGCCGCCCGTATATGTACGACCCAATAAGGATCGGTGAGGCGATCCAAAGCTACCTTGCTGACGTGGGTATCAACGTTGATCTGTACCAAATCGACTGGGCGACGTACCTCGCGAAGACCCAGGCGGGGGAACACTCCATGTGCCTGCTCGGATGGACAGGTGACAACGGTGACCCTGATAACTTTATGAACGTGCTCTATGGGGCGAACCAATGCAGCATCGGTACGGCAGGCAACGTTGCCTTCTACAACAACTCACTCGTACAAGAGCTCTTCACGGCCGCGATCCAAACCTACGACACCTCGGAGCGCGCAGATTTTTACAAGGCCGCTCAATGCATCATCCATGACGATGCACCGTTCGTGTACCTCGCCCATGCGAACCAACACCTCGTGTTCAGGACAACCGTCAAAGGCTTCATCCCGAACCCAGCAGAACGCTTCTTCTTCTACCCAGTGTACTTCAGAAACGCAACGACACATGCGTTCATCTTTGGGACGATCACGAACCGCACTACCCTGGAAGATCAGATCACTTTCGAGGCAGTGAACACCCGGGTACACACCTGCTGCCACCATGGTTTCACCAAATATACCAACCACGAACAACTCACGATTGCCAAGAGACATTTCGGACTCGTCGGCAACCGGTACATCTTCACGTCGTGCAGACTTTTTGTCTAAAAACCTAGAGCTAAAAAACGCAAGGAAGCCGTTGCATAATGAACAATATTAATAATACATATAATTTTATCTTTCAAAACATTTAAATGAATCAACCATATAATAATTCTCAGTATAACGATTTAAGGGGAGTCAAAAGGGAATGAAAAGAAGCAAAATTGTAACAACCTTGACAGTACTTATTATTGTCCTCTCAACGATGATTCAATTTCATATGATAAATGAAGCGAGTGCATCCACACCCGGGGTTGACAAATGGGGGGATGCGACCATGAACCTGGAATACGGAGTCTCCTATGCGACCGTCTACATCAACTCTTCTACATGGGCAGGGACTCCACCCTTCTACCTTTATTACCCGACCTACCAATCCGACTGGATATGGGGAAACGCCAACACGTTCACCTGGGACGGACCCTACAAAGTAAGCGGATATAATGTACGGGTGAACACGAAGGCAAACAACGCGCTCCTGGATACCGCTGGTGCACCGATCGCGTTCAACAGGTCAGGGATGTATATCTTCGATGCAGACAGCAGCCACAGTGGAAACAACCCGAGCACCTACGCCGGGTTCCTCTGGGTCAACACCTCGACAAAATACACGATTGACCCTGTATCAGATTTTTATTACGGATCAACGGGTAGCGTAACGATTTTCGTGAACACAGGAAATGACACGGGATGTATGATCGCGATCGTAAATCCAGATAATCGGACGATCTATCATAAATGGCGTACAACAGGCGTCACCGAAGCGATCGGGAAAAAAGGGAACTTTACCTTGGCAGGGGTCTATACGGTCAAAGCATACAGGGATTTTGATGCACAGAACAGCACCTATTTTTACCCTGATGAGTTCTATACTTCTGGCGGCTATACCGAGAATTACAGTGATAAATATGGGAGCGACTACACGGGACATTTCCCAACACATCCTTCAACCACCCCTGAGTATTACAATTATACGAATGTGGGTCCCTGGGATCCACCAGAGAAAAACTCTACGGAGATCACCTTCACTGTCGACACAGGGAAACCAACCATCACGTTAACGAACACATCGATCTACTGGGGATACCAAGCACGCATCGACGTCAACGTGACCGACAACCAAGGAAAAGGTATCGATGTCGCCAACCCAATAAAGCTGAAATTCGGATCAAAATACGTTGATTTCTCCCCCTACATCACCAACTTAGGTCAAGGGAATTATTGTATCGAGATCCCGCGCTGGGACGCTGGCAACGGTTGGACAGATCTTGCTGCTGCTGTCGGCGCTAATGTGAACGGCACTTGGAGAGTAGTCTTTGGCTACGATGCCAATGGTGATGATATCTATGAGTGGAACAATACGGCAAGCTTCGTCGTGAAAAGCGCCAGCCCACCGGTACAACTTACAATCGTCAACGATGGCAGCGGGACACCAACTGATAAAGAAGTAAATGTCCCTGCGTATTCGCCAGGAACAGGATATGCCACAACGATCGATATGAGTTTTGACATCTTTGGCACAAGTGTGATCAATGATATGGGACGGGCGTATTATGGTGATGACCCTTGGGAGGACTACAAGAACATCACGGTCTCCGGAGACATCCTCTATCCGACGAATGCAGCGACCCTCGTACATTCAGGAACTGAAGGACGATGGGACGCCTTCGTCACACCCACCAAACCAGGTGGTACCATCACGATCACCATCGACTGGCCAGGAGCCTTGAATGGCACGGCGAGCCAAACCATCAACATCATCAATGGGACCTTCGTTATTCCAGCTGTCACTTCGTTCACCATCGGAGCGGACTACAACCTCACGGTCACAATCTATGATATCGACGGGTCCCCCGTACAAACCGCTCACATCTATCTCATGTGGCAGGATGTACCTTTTGAATTCAACAGCACGGTCGGCGTCCCAGGAGACCCAGGCCATGGCCAAAACGGTCAGTACACCTTCTGGATCAGACCACATAACAAAGATGCGACCACCCCAGCCGTCGCTCCGCAGAACATCACGATTGCAGCAAAATGGGTCGAAGGATACTGGGGCTACACAAAAGTCATCATGGACAAGAACCATGATATGATCGTGAACATCACGCCAACCACCTCGTACGCAGGGGACCCAACAGAGTATGATATCCAGGTAGGTCTCGCAGGAGGCGGACATCCCGCAACCAACGGACTTGTGGTCTCACTTCACACCTTGACGGGAGCGCTCGTCACCGGTGAAGATGCGTGGTCAAAAACCGGATCCTATTCCATCTTAAATGAAGAGATCATTTTATCGGGAGGAACATTCCAGTTCTATGCACACAACGACACCCACGACAGCAGAGGACATAACGCGACCCTCCTCATCAACAAATATATTGTCACATCCTCCCCATCGGTGTTAGCGTGGAGGATTGACACAAGCGTTGATATGACGTTTCAATTGACACCTGCTGGGAACGGGACGCTAACGCTGAATAACATGTCCAGTTTACCGAATGCTTCCTGCCTGGGACAATCCACCCAGATCTCGATATATTTTGGTGAAGGTGCCCTTGATAATGTCAACGCAACAACCCTTGGGAACGTTACCTATGACTACACACCAGACGGTGGAGTGGAAAGACCAGCTGAAGGCCTCCTACAAGTGAGACCTCCAACGGTTACAACTTCTCCACACACCGTGCATGTTGGTGAAGTCTCCACAGTCATTGTAACGGTCACCCATCCCGCTTCAGGCATTCCGTTAGAAGGCATCAACGTCACCCTTGAGATCCCTGGGCTATATGGTGAGTATTCGGACTTCACCGACATCACTGGTCAGGTCACGTTCACCTTCGTCCCTGTTATCGCTGGTGAAATCACGATCCTCATCGACAATTATCCTTCAGAGACAACTGTCCATATCGTGAGCAATGAGAGCAACATCCCGCCCTCAGCCGCGTTCACCTGGACTGCCGATGATCTTCTCGTGACGTTCACCGACGAGTCCTCTGATCCCGATGGGTTTATCACATCCTGGCAATGGGATTTCGGTAACGGCGTTGAATCCTCCCTGCAGAATCCTGTGGTTC
>Ga0315277_10010658_pt1 | contig 11631 bp, 17 predicted proteins | sample YL17G05_15_MG_FD_203695 | JGI IMG/M metagenome (GOLD analysis project Ga0315277, IMG submission 203695) | Sediment microbial communities from Yellowstone Lake, YNP, Wyoming, USA - YL17G05_15 | ecosystem: Environmental > Aquatic > Freshwater > Lake > Sediment | place: USA: Wyoming | collected...
AATGGTCACGCAGCCCGAGTAGGAGGAAGCGTGGATGAACTGCATCTCCCCAATGTAGATGCCCGCATGGTTCACGTGTCCGCTCTTGTTGGCGAAGTAAAGGCGATCCCCCGGCAGCATCTGGTTGAACGGAACCACCTGTCCCACCTCTACCTGCGCGTGCGCCGTGCGCGGCAGCGCCACGCCCAAGGCGGCAAACACTGTCTGCACGAACAGAGAGCAGTCCGTGTCATAGGGAAGGCGCCCCCCGTAGCGGTAAGGCGTGCCCAGAAAACGCATCGCATACTGGACCGCCTCCGCGCGCCCGCCCTGCCGGAGCAGCTTGTCCAAGTCCTCCGGCGACAGGCTCTCCTCCGTCACCTGTAGGCTGGCCTTCGCCGTCCACCCAACCGTATCGTTGGCCATCACCACGCCCCAGTAGTCGCCCTGCTCGCAGCGGACGATCACCCGCGATCCCTCCACCGGTTCGTAGAGTGGGCTCCCGCCGCCGGGCTGGCTGGTGATCTGACATCCCCTGCCGACCACTGCATAGCGGGGCGTGATCTCCTGCGGCTCGGCCGGCACGGGGATGGCGTCCGCCGCCTGCCCCTCGCCGGCCTCCGGCTTGGGGAGGCCTGGCAGCACCACCGCCAACGACAGCCCGGTGGTGAGCGCCTCCCCTTCCGCGAGGTTGTTGAAGTTGCGGATCAGCGCCGCCTCCACCCCAAAGCGGGCGGCGATGTTCTCCACAGTATCGCCGCTCTGCACCATGTAGATCTCGTAGCGGAGGGGCACCGGGCTAGCGGAGGCGGGCGCGCAAGCGCCTGCCAGCAGCCCCACCACGGTTGCCAGCAGCCAGCTTGCCCACAGGGAATGCGTGTTCCGGGAGATCATCTGCTCTCAGCCCCAGCAGTCACCTGCTTATTCCACAGACCCCGCTGACGGGGCGATCACCTCTTCTTGAACTGGAACCCGCGGCGAGCCCGCTTCCGGCCGTACTTCTTGCTCTCCTTCGCCCTCGGATCCCGGGTGAGAAGCCCGGCCTTGCGCATCGCAGGCCGCAAGGACTCGTCCATCGCCACCAATGCCCTGGCGATGCCATGCCGGAGGGCGCCAGCCTGGCCGGCAATGCCGCCGCCCAGGCACTGGGCTCGCACGTCGAACCGGCCCGTCGCCGCTGCCACTCGCAGCGGCTCCTGCGCGACCAGCTCCAGCGTGGGACGGCATACGTACTCGCCCAGCGGATGGCCGTTGACGGTGAACTGTCCCTCGCCGAGAGACAGCCACACCTTGGCGATGGAGTTCTTGCGACGCCCGGTGGCGTAGTATTCTTGTGGCACGAAACTACCTCCTCGTCATGCTCTGGCAGATGGCGTCCGATGCGGCGCAGGCCCTTGAGCCCGATGCGGGTGCTCGCTCCCCCCGTACACCTTCAGCTTGCGGAGCATGTCTCTTCCCAGGGTGTTGTGCGGCAGCATCCCCCTGACCGCGACGCGGAAGGCCCGCGCCGGGTCGCGCTTCAGCAGCGCCCCGTAGGCCTCCTGCTTCAGCCCGCCCGGGTACCCGGAGTGCCGGTAGCGCATGGTCCTCTGCGCCTTGTTGCCGGTCAGCACCAGCCCCGCCGCATTCACCACCACCACGTGATCGCCGGTGTCCACATGAGGCGTGTAGGACGGCTTATGCTTCCCCCGCAGGATCGCCGCCACATCCGCCGCCAGCCGGCCCAGCACCTGCCCCTGGGCGTCCACCAGCAGCCACCGGCTCTGCACCTCACGCGGCTTCGCGGAGTACGTTCTCGCGGTCTTGCTTCTCATCGCACCAGCTCTTCCATTCGCACCCAATCTAATATGATACCTCTACCAGGCACAGCCCGCAAGCCGCCGCCGGGCCCGGCAACATCCGCCGCTCCCCGGCGGACAACGCCTTCATCACCTCTGACCCCTTCATTTCCCCCCTCCCCACCGCCAGCAGCGCCGCCGTGATGATCCGCACCATCTGATACAGAAAGCTGTCGGCCTCCGCGGTGATGGTGATCACCTCACCTTCCCGCTCGCACTCCAGCTTCATCAGCCTCCGAACCGTGCTCTTCGTCTCCGCCCCGCCGCCCTGGAAAGCGCGGAAGTCGCGCTTCCCCACCAGCCGCCTCGCCACCGATGCCATTCTGTCAGCATCCAGCCCGGGCGGGGCGATCAGCGCATACCTCCCCAGTAGCGGGGAGGGCTGCGCTCGCCCGATCACCGTGTAGCGGTAGGTCCGGCTCCGCGCCGCCCGACGGGCGTGGAACCCGTCCTCTACCTCCTCACACGACTGCACCTTTACATCCCGCGGCAGCGCTCCGTTCAACACCTCCGGCAGCCTCGCCAGCGGAACGGGCCGCGTGGTTCTGAAGTTCACCACCTGCCCCAGGGCGTGCACCCCCGCGTCGGTGCGGCCCGCGCCAACCACCTGGATCGGCTCCCCCAGCAGCCGGGAGCACCGCTCCTCCAGCACTCCTTGCACCGTGCGCAGCCCCCGCTGGCGCTGGAACCCGTGGAAGTCGGTCCCGTCGTACTCCAAGATCAGCTTCAGGTTGCGCCCAGTGGCTTCCGTCGGCTATCTCTCCTTACAACTCCGGCGCGCGGTAATCAACCAACTCCAGCTTCGCCTGCATCACCCCGTCGCCGCGCCTCAGGCCGATGCGCACGATCCTGGTGTAGCCGCCCGGACGATCTTGGTACTGAGGCGCGACATGCTCGAAGAGATGGCGGATCGAGTTCTCCACCGAGCCGGGCCTGCGCCCGGAGAGAGTCACCTTGCTCGCATCTCCACCTGCCGGCATCTCCCGGTAGGAGCCTTCTTTCATGCGCAGCAGGCCGGTGCGAGGTTGGAGCAGGCGGCGCGCCAGCCGGCGGTGGTGCACGCTGTCCTGCCTCGCCACGCTGATCAGCTTCTCGGCCATGCTCCGCGCCTCTTTGGCGCGCGTCACCGTGGTCACGACGCTGCCGTGCCACAGCAAGGAGGTAACCAGGTTGTTCAGCAAGGCCATCCGCTGGTCAGTGGGCAGACCCAGCCGGCGCCCGGCGACTCGATGTCTCACGCCAGCATCCTCTCACGTGCGCCTTCGGCGCATGCACTGAGTTCTCGCCGCTCCGCGGCGAGTGATCTGACTGCTGCCCCTCGTCTCAGTCCTCTTCTCCCGCGGCGCCGCCGCCCTCGCCCGCCAGCTGCAGCCCCATGCCGGCGAGCTTGTCCTTCACTTCCTGCAGCGACTTGCGGCCGAAGTTCCGGATCGCCATCAGGTCGCTCTCCGTGCGCTGGATCAGCTCGCCGACGGTGGCGATCCCCTCTCGGCGCAGGCAGTTCATGGTGCGCACCGAGAAATCCAGGTCCTCCATCCGCGTCTGAAGCTGCCGGGCGGCCGCCGACTCCGCCTCCGGCGCTCCCGCGAGCTCCTCCTCCTGGTGCTGGAAATCGAAGAACAGAATCAGATACCGATCCAGGATCTTCGCCGCGTCGCTGATGGCATCGGCCGGATCAATGGTGCCGTTGGTGGTCACCTCCAGCACCAGCCGATCGAAGTCAGTCCTCTGGCCCACTCGCGTCGGCTCCACCCGGAAGCTGACCCTCCGCACCGGCGTGTAGATGGAGTCCACCGGGATGGCGCCGATCGGCCGACGGGAGGCGTCGTGCTCCTCGGCTGTCACGTACCCCCGCCCGCGCTCCACCTCCATCTGGATGGAAAGCGCTGCCTCCGCGCTGTCCAAAGTGGCGAGGTGTAGGTCCTTGTTGGAAATCTCCACATCCGCCGAACCTTCCACATCCGCCCCCAGCACCTCCCCGGGACCGGTCCGCTCGATCCGCAGGATGCGCGGCCCCTCCGCCAGAGAGCCCCTGTCGGAGGCGAAACTCTCTGGGGGCTGCACGATCTTGATCGCCAGCTCCTTCAGGTTCAGCAGGATCTCGGTGGTGTCTTCCACCACCCCCGGGATGGTCGAGAACTCATGCAGCACACTATTGATGGTCACAAACGTGATCGCCGCCCCGGGGATGGAGGACAGCAGCACCCGCCTGATCGCGTTCCCGATGGTGGTCCCGTACCCGCGCTCCAACGGCTCGATCAGAAACGAGCCAAGGCGCGGGTCCTTGCCGTCGTCAAGCCGCTCGATGCGAGGTGTGAGCGCGTCAATGATCATGGCAGCGTTCTCCTTCCCAATCCAACCGGTCCGGCCTACCGGGAGTAGTACTCCACCACCAGCCCTTCCTCAACCTGGGTGTCAATCTCCGCCCGCGTGGGCAGCGACACGACCGTCGCCTGCATCGCATCCCCTTCCACCTGCAGCCACGAGGGAATGCGCCGTCCGCCGGCTTTCTCCACCGCCGCCACCACGGAGGCCAGCCTGCGGCTCTTCTCGCCCACCGCAATCCTGTCTCCCACGCGAACCAGATGGGAGGGCACACTCACCGGCCGGCCGTTCACGGCGAAGTGGCCGTGCCCGATCGAAACCCGCGCTTGGGCGCGGGAGGCGGCCAGGCCGAGCCGCCACACCACATTGTCCAGCCTCCGCTCCAGGAGCTGAAGGAGCAGCTCGCCGGTGATACCCGGCCTGCGCTCCGCCTCCGCGAAGTAGCGGCGGAACTGCCGCTCCAGTACTCCGTAGGTGCGCCGCAGTTTCTGCTTCTCTCGCAGCTGCACGCCGTAGTCGGAGGTCTTGCGCCGCGCGCGGGTCTGCGCGTGCTCCCCGGGCGGGTAGGCGCGGCGCTCTATCCCGCACTTCGCGGAAAGGCACCTCTCCCCCTTGAGGTAGAGCCGCACCCCCTCCCGCCGGCACAATCTGCACACTGGTCCACGGTATCGCGCCATCTGGCTTCTTCCCTGTTACACCTGATCTGCCCTGCCGTCAGGAACCAGGCGATCTCTATCTAGACCTCAGGTTCCTGCTGCCCGGCGGCGTTAGATCCGCCTCCGCCGCGGCGGGCGACATCCGTTATGAGGTATCGGGGTTACATCCCGAATGCTGGCGATCTCCAGCCCGGCCGTCTGCAAGGACCGAATGGCGGTCTCCCGGCCGCTGCCCGGCCCCTTCACATACACGTCCACGCGCCGCATCCCGTGCTCCATCGCCTTGCGCGCCGCCGTCTCCGCCGCCATCCGGGCGGCGAAGGGAGTCCCCTTCTTGGTCCCTTTGAACCCAACCGAGCCCGAGCTCGCCCACGACAGCACTTCACCCTCTTGGTCGGTGAGGGTGACGATCGTGTTGTTGAAGGTGGACTGAACGTAGGCGCGGCCATGGCCGACCACGCGTCGTTCCCGCTTTCTCGTTCGCGCGCCCTTACGCGGCATAACCTGTTCTCCTCTCGCAACCTGTCACCATCACCTGCTCGCCCTTTCCGTCTCCCCCGCTCTCCCCCAGGGGCATCACTTCTTCCTTCTTATGCCCACCGTGCGGCGCGGCCCCTTGCGGGTGCGCGCGTTGGTGCGGGTCCGCTGCCCTCGCACCGGCAGCCCGCGCCGATGGCGCAGCCCCCGGTAGCACCCGATCTCAATCAGCCGCTGGATGTGGCCCTGCACGGTCCGGCGCAGGTCGCCCTCCACCCGGTGGCTGCGCTCGATGATCTCCCGCAGCCGGCCGATCTCGTCCTCGGTCATATCCCGCACCCGCGTCTCCGGGCTGACGCCGGCTTGCTCCAGGACCCGGGTGCTGGTCGTCCTCCCGATCCCGTAGATGTAGGTCAAGGCGATCTCCAGCCGTTTCTCCCGGGGCAGGTCCACTCCCGCTATGCGTGCCATCTACCGTCTCCTCGCGCCCGCGCGCTCGCTCAACCCTGCACCTGCTTGTGCTTGGGCTTCTCACAGATCACCCGCACCTTCCCGTGCCGCCGGATGATCTTGCAACGGTCACACATCTTCTTGACCGATGATCTCACTTTCACCGCACTACCTCCCTCCGGGCGTCTCCCGGAGCGTCAACACCTCGCAGCCGCCGGCCGTGATCACCACGGTGTGCTCGAAGTGCGCAGACAGCGACCCGTCCCTCGTGCGATAGGTCCAGCCGTCTGCCTCCTGCACCACTTCGCCTTCGCCCTGGTTCACCATCGGCTCAATCGCCAGCGTCATCCCAGGCTTCAGCACCACCGCGCCCTCCGGGTCCCCGTCCACGAAGTTCGCCACCTGCGGCGCTTCGTGCGCCTGATAGCCCACGCCGTGGCCCACCAGCTTGCGCACCACGCCGTATCCGTGCGCCTCCACGTGCTGCTGCACCGCCGCCGAAATGTCGCACACCCGATGGCCGGGCCGCGCCTGCGCGATCCCCGCCATCAGCGCCTCCTGCGTCACCCGCAGCAGCCGCTCCGCCTCCCCGCTGATCTCGCCCACGCCGACCGTCGTCGCCGCGTCCGCAATCATCCCCTTCGCGGTGGCCCCCACATCGAAGGAGACGATGTCCCCCTCTCTCAGCTCCCGCTCTCCGGGAATGCCGTGCACCACCTCGTCGTTGACGGAGATGCAGATATGCGCCGGGTACCCGTATAGCTTGTAAAAGGTCGGTTCCGCACCGAAGCTGCGGATCGCCTCAGTCCCGATGCGGTCCAGCTCTATCGTCTTCACTCCGGGCCGGGCCGCCTTCCCCAACCTCTCCAGGGTGAGGGCCACGATCCGGCCCGCCCGCCTCATGTTGGCGATGTCGCTCTCGCTCTTGATGCTTACCGCGCGTTCCTCTCCGCGCTCGCTTTTCGCTCTGCGGCCCTCCACCTTAGCCTGCCTGAGCCTGCTTCGCGGCCTGCTCCAGCATCCGCGATATCTCCGCCAGCACGCGCTCCACGCCGATGGCGCCGTCCACCTCGTGGAGCAGCCCCCGGCTCCGGTAGTACTCCGCCAGCGGGGCAGTCTGCTCCTCATACACCCGCAGCCGGTTCCTCACCACCTCCGGCTGCTCGTCCGCCCGCTGCACCAGCGCCGATCCGCACTTGTCGCATATCCCCATCTGCCTGGGCGGCATGGTGTCCACCTGATAGATGGCATTGCACTGAGGGCATGTCAGCCGCCCCGACAGCCTGCGCAGAATCTCCTCCTCCGTCACTCGCAGGTACACCACCGCGGCCAGCCGCTGCTCCCTCCGCTCCAGCCGCTCGTCCAGCGCCTCCGCCTGCGCCAGGGTGCGCGGGAATCCGTCCAGCACGAACCCCGCCTGCGCCTCCGGCTGCGAAAGTCGGTCCTCCATCATGTCAAGGATCAGCTCGTCCGGCACCAGCTCGCCGGCGTCCATGTACGGCCTGGCCTTCCGGCCCAGCTCGGTGTTCTCTTTCACATTCGCCCGCAGCAGGTCCCCGGAGGCGAGATGCACCAGCCCCCAGCGCCGCTGCATCGCGCTCGCCTGCGTGCCCTTCCCCGACCCGGGGGGACCCAGCAACACCATCCGAACCGCGCCCGCGCCGCCCCCGGCCTCAGCCATCAGCGGATGAACCCTTCGTACTGGCGCATCACCAGGTGGGCCTCGATCTGCTGCACCGTGTCCAGCGCCACCCCCACCAGGATCAGCAGCGACGTGCCTCCCACCACCGTGAACGTGCTCACCCGGGTGATGTCCGGGACGTAGTACGACAGCAGCGCGATCACGCCCAGGAACAAGGCGCCGGCAAGCGTGATCCTGGAGAGCACCCGGTCCAGATGCCTCTCCGTCGGCTTGCCCGGCCGGATGCCGGGGATGAAGCTGCCGTACTTCTTCAGGTTATCGGAGACATCCGCCACGTTGAACGTCACCGCGGTGTAGAAGTAGGTGAAGAAGATCACCATCAGAAAGTACATCATCGCCGCGAACGCGGTCTGCGATGGGTCCAGGAAGTTGGCGATCCGTCCGGCCAGCGTGGTCGCGTCCGCGCTGCCGCCGGTGACGAAGGTGGCGATCTGTCCGGGCAGCATGGCAATCGCCACCGCGAAGATGATCGGGATCACCCCCGCCGTATTCACGCGAATGGGCAGATAGCTGCTGCCGCCTCCGTAGACTCGGGTGCCCACCACCCGCTTCGCCGACTGGATGGTGATGCGCCGCTCTCCCTTGGTGATGTAGATAATGCCGGCCACCGTCCCCAGCCAGATTATGGTCAGCATCAGGATGCTCACCCAGGAGATGTTGCCGGTGCGCCAGAAGTCGAAGGTCTTCAGCACGTCCACGGGCATGCGCGCCACGATGCCCACGAAGATGATCAGCGACACTCCGTTGCCGATTCCCTTGTCTGTGATCTGCTCGCCCATCCACATCAGGAAGCAGGTGCCGCCCGTGAGGGTGATGACCACCGGAACCAGCTGCACGCCCCCGATCTGCAGGATCCCCATCTTCCGGAGCGCGAAACAGGTCATCGCCGCCTGCAGCATCCCCAGGATGATGGTCAGCCACCGCGTGTACTGCGTGATCACCTTCCGCCCCGCCTCCCCCTGTTTCGCCAGCTCGGCGATGCGGGGCCAGGCGATGCCCAGCAGCTGGAAGATAATGGAGGCGTTGATGTAGGGCATGATCCCCATAGCGAGGATGGAGAAGCGCCGCAGCGCCCCGCCCGCGAACACGTCGAACAGGTTGAGCAGCCCGCCGCTCTCCACCAGCCGCTTCATCGCCTCCTTGTCTATGTAGGGCAGCGGGATGTGCAGGCCGACGACGTACAGGGCGAACATCCCGAACACAAACAGGATGCGCCGACGCAGGTCCGGCAGCCTGAAGACGGCGGTTATTGGCGCCAGTAGACCCGGCACTTCAGATGACCTCCACGGTCCCTCCCGCGGCCTCGATCTTGGCGCGCGCGGCGGCGCTGAAGTGGTGGGCTTTCACCTTCAGCGCTTTGCTCAACTCGCCCTCCCCCAGCACCCTCAGCCCGTCCCACAGCCCGCGGATCACCCGCTTCTCCAGCAGCCCCTCCGGCGTCACCTCCGCCCCCGGATCGCAGCACCCTTGCAGCCGGCCCACGTTCACCTCCGCGTAGCGGCGCGCGAATATGCCCAGGTTGCGGGCCGACTTGCCCATCCCCCGGCGCTTCCGCAGTCTCCGGTACAGCGGCGTCTGGCCGCCCTCAAACCCGGGCCGCACGGTATCGCGGGCCTTCTGCCCCTTCATGCCGCGGGTGGAGGTCTTGCCGTGGCCCGAACCCATCCCCCGGCCTACCCGCTTCTTCCTATGCTTCGCCCCCGTCGCAGGACGCAGATCAGAGATGCGCATCCCTTAGCCTCCCTGCCCGCCGGCCGGCAGGCGGGGCTTCCTCTTCCTCTCCCCCTGGTCCGCAATCGCCTCCACCGTCACCAGATGATGCAGCTTTCCCACCATCCCTCGAATCGCCGGGTTGTCCGGGCGGGTGACGGTGGCGTTGAGCTTCCTCAGGCCCAGCGCCCGCGCCGTATCCTTCTGGTCCTGGGGATGGCCGATCGTGCTCTTTTTCAGAGTGATCCGCAGGCGGCTCATTCCTCGCCCTCCGGCGCCGGCCGCTCGAGCGCGGGCTGCTCTATCGCCACCAGGTGGTAGCGGTCTGCGATCTCCGCCGGCTTCCGCCCCCGCAGCGCCCCCACTTGCTGCGCGGTGCGCAGGCTCCCCAGACCCCTCATCGCCGCCCGGGCGATGTTGATCGGGTTGTCCGAGCCCAGCGACTTCGACAGCACGTCTCGCACTCCCGCCGCCTCCAGCACCGCCCGCACCGCGCCTCCTGCAATCACCCCCGTGCCCGGCGAAGCCGGCTTCAGCAGCACCCGCGCTGCCCCCCACCTCGCCTCCACCGCATGAGGAATGGTGGTGCCCAGCCGGGCGATCTGCACCAAGCTCTTTTTCGCGTCTTCCGCCGCTTTCCTCACCGCGTCCGGCACCTCCGAAGACTTGCCCAGACCCACTCCCACCGTCCCATTGCCATCTCCCACCACCACCAGCGCCGACCAGCGCATCGTCCGCCCACCCTTGTGCACCTTCTGCACCCGGTTGAGCGCCACCAACTTTTCCTCAAAGGCCGGTCCCAGTGCCTGCTCTTGGCTCTCGCGTGTCTCCCGACGCATGGATCCCTTACCTCTTGTCTCGCTCAGAATTCCAGACCCGCTTCCCGGGCGCCCTCCGCCACCGCCTGCGTGCGCCCGTGGTACTGGTAGCCCCCGCGGTCGAACACCACCTTGGTGATCCCCAGGGCCTTCGCCCGCTCTCCGATGGCGCGCCCAACCGCCTGCGCCGCCGCCGCGTTCCGCCGCGAGCTTCCCTCCGGCATCATCCCGGCTTCCCGGGAGTTCGCCTGCGCCAGCGTGCGCCCCCGGCCCTGCTCCGCATCGTCGTCTATGATCTGGGCGTACACCGCCCGCAGGCTTCGGAACACACATAGACGCGGCCGCTCGCCGGTGCCCTGCACCCGCTTGCGCACCCGCCGATGCCTTCGTTGCCTGGCGCTCTGTTCCGTCCCAAGCATGGTCACTGTCAACCTGCTCCCTTGACCTCGCCTACCGGCTGGTGGCCTGCGCTGCTTTCCCCGCCTTGCGGAGAACGCGCTCCCCCTGATACCGGAACCCCTTGCCCTTGTACGGCTCCGGCTTCCTGCTCGCCCGCACCCGGGCCGCCACCTGTCCCAGTAGCTCCTTATCAATCCCCTTCAGGGTGATGCGAGCCGACAGGTAGCTGTTGTCCCCCGTCGGCACGAATGTCTCCACCTGCCCCGTGATCCCCTCCGGCAGCTCCCAGATCACGGGATGCGAGAACCCGATCTGACAGGTGAGCCTGGAGCCCTGCTGCTGCACCCGGAAGCCCACCCCGTACAGCTCCAGCACCTTCACATATCCCGCGGTCACCCCCTGCACCATGTTGGCGATCAGCGTCCGCGTCAGACCGTGCAGGCTCCGGTGCGGCTTGCTGTCCGAAGGCCGGCGCACCACTACTTCGCTCTCCGCCACCTCCACCGCCATCGGCTCCGGGAGGGCGCGCGACAGCTCGCCCAGCGGACCCTTCACGGTGATCCGGTGGTCAGTCAGCTCCACCTTTACTCCCGCCGGCAGCCGGACCGGCGCGTTCCCAATGCGTGACATCGCTGCTCTCAGACCTCCACAGGCCCCATCGCCGGCCCTACCTCACCTACCACACGTAGCACAGCACCTCGCCCCCCACGCGCCGCCGCCGCGCCTCCCGGTCGCCCAACACCCCGCGCGAGGTGGACAAGATGGCAATGCCCAGCCCCCCCAGCACCCGAGGGATCTCCTCCGCACCCACATAGGTCCGCACCCCGGGGCGGCTCACTCTCTTCAGCCCGGTGATCACCGGCTTGCGCTCGGGCGTATACCGGAGGTGAAGGCGAATCTGCCCGTGGCGCTTGTCGTCCACCAGGTCGTACTTCTGGATGTAGCCCTGGGCCTTCAGGATCTTGGCGATCTCCAGCTTCATCTTCGAGGCGGGCACCAGCACGTGCTCGTGCGCCGCCAGATTGGCGTTTCGGATGCGCGTCAGCATATCGGCAATCTGATCAGTGGTAGCCATCGCCTATCCCCTCACCAGCTTGCCTTGGTGACGCCCGGCAGCTGCCCCTGGGAGGCGAGCTCCCGGAAGCAGATCCGGCACATGCTGAACTGCCTGATGTACGCCCGCGGACGGCCGCACAGCTTGCAGCGGTTGTACTTCCTGACCCCGAACTTCGGGGTCCGCTTTGACTTCACAATCAGCGATGTTTTCGCCAAGCTCC
>Ga0315277_10010660_pt1 | contig 11630 bp, 10 predicted proteins | sample YL17G05_15_MG_FD_203695 | JGI IMG/M metagenome (GOLD analysis project Ga0315277, IMG submission 203695) | Sediment microbial communities from Yellowstone Lake, YNP, Wyoming, USA - YL17G05_15 | ecosystem: Environmental > Aquatic > Freshwater > Lake > Sediment | place: USA: Wyoming | collected...
GGCCATTGCCAGGAAGGCTGAAGCGCTACTGATGGTGGACATGGCCCACATCGCAGGCCTGGTGGCAGCGGGTCTTCACCCCAGCCCCATCCCGCACGCCGACTTCGTTACCACGACCACGCACAAGACGCTGCGTGGCCCGCGTGGCGGCGCCGTCTTCTGCAAGGCGCAGTTTGCCAAAGAACTCGACAAAAACGTTTTCCCTTGCCTGCAGGGCGGACCGCTCATGCACGTCATAGCCGCCAAAGCCGTCTGCTTCCAGGAGGCGCTGCAGCCGGAATTCTGCGAATATCAGAAGCAGATTGTCCTGAACGCCAAGGTCCTGGCTCAAGCACTCGCCGACGGAGGTTTCCGCATCGTCTCGGGCGGCACCGATACGCATCTGATGCTCGTCGACGTCTTCTCGCGCAAGGTCACGGGCAAGGACGCGCAGAATAATCTCGAGCGCGCCGGCATTACCGTCAACAAGAACGCCATCCCCTTCGACACCAATCCTCCCGCCATCGCCAGCGGCATCCGCGTGGGCACTCCGGCGGTCACCAGCCGGGGCATGCAGGAACCGCAAATGCAGCTCATCGCCCACTGGATTGCAGAGGTCCTGAACAACTTGGAAGATCAATCGGTGATCGCCCGGGTGCGGAGCGAAGTCGAAGCACTAACCGAAAAATTCCCTCTCTACGAAAATCGCCGCGCCGCAGTAGCAAGGACATAAAGAGGTGAGCAAATGCGCCAAGTCGTGCTTTATCCGGGTGAAGATGGCTACTGGGTCGTCGAGTGCCCCAGCCTGCCGGGGTGCGTAAGTCAGGGCAAGTCCAAGGAAGAAGCCGCACAGAATATTAAAGAGGCGATTCAGGGCTACATCGCGGCGCTCCAGGAGGACGGACTCCCGGTGCCCGAAGTGGCGGTCTAAAGCCGCCGTTACCACGATTTTCCCCGCTACCATCGATCCGCAACCCTTGACATGAAAAAACGGACCTGCGTAGAATGGTTCCTCTGGGAAATTCCCCAAATCTGAATTCAAGGCGAGGAGAGCCCATGTCGCTACGCATCAATGACACCGCTCCAGACTTCGTTGCCGAAACCACTCAAGGGACGATCAAATTCCACGAATGGATCGGCGACGGCTGGGCCATCCTGTTTTCGCACCCGAAGGACTTTACTCCGGTGTGCACCACCGAACTCGGGTATATGGCGGGTCTGCAGCCGGAATTCGAGAAGCGCCAATGCAAGATTCTCGGGTTGAGCGTGGACCCGGTGACCAATCACCGCAAGTGGGCGGGGGACATCGAAGAGACGCAGGGCCACAAGGTGAATTACCCGATGATTGGCGACCCGGAACTGAAGATCGCCAAGCTCTACGGCATGTTGCCCGCCGAAGCCGGGGAAACCTGTGAAGGCCGCACGGCCGTTGACAATGCCACCGTGCGCACGGTCTTCGTGGTTGGTCCAGACAAGAAGATCAAATTGATGCTCAGCTACCCGATGAGCACCGGCCGCAACTTCGACGAAGTGCTGCGCGTCCTCGATTCCATGCAGCTCACGGCCAAGCACAAAGTGGCCACGCCCGTGAACTGGAAGCAAGGGGACGATGTCATCATCCTGACGTCAGTGTCGGAGGAAGAAGCAAAGCAGAAATATCCCGGCGGCTGGAAGACTCTCCGGCCCTATCTGCGCGTCGTCTCCCAACCCAAGTAGGTTCACAATCGTGGCTGGATTCTCGCTTTCGCGGGAATGACGAGGAGTGGGGCGAGGATGCTACGATTGGTTGTCACCCCCGCGTAAGCGGGGGTCCATGGCTGCCTTGTGGTTAGGGTCTACGCGCCTCGGCGCTCGAAGCGGCATTCCAGGCTTGGAGTAGCTCAGGAAGTTCTCCGTGACTTAACTCCCTTTTCTCACCATTGCTTCAGTTCGATTGAAGGATTTCCCGTGCCGCGGCATAGCCGCTTTGCACGGCGCCTTCAATCGTGGCAGGAAGGCCGGTGGCCGTCCAGTCGCCGGCGAGATAGAGACCCCGTATCGGACTTTTCGCGGAAGGCCGCAACTCGTCCACTCCCACGCACGGGGAGAATGTCGCGAACCGCTCCTTGATGACCAGCGAGTGAAGGACCTTCGCCGCCCGGCTTTCGGGGAACAACTCCGCCAAGTCACGAAGCGCCACCGCGAGTAGTTCCTCCTTCGCGCGCACGACGTGCTGGTGCGCGCCGCTCAGGACCAGCGCGATAGCATTCTCGCCCGAGCCGGGAATCCTGCTCCGGTTGAACAACCATTGGATGGTGGTTCCTCGCAAGCCGACGAAATCGAGGTCGGTAATCGCTCGGTCGAACCAGAAGTTGATGGAAATGATCGGTGCGGGCCGCAGCGCGAGTATGCTGGTGAAATATGGTTCCGAGCGCAGCAGGTCCCCGGGCACGAGCCGAATGAATTCATACCAGGGCACGGCGCTCACGATCGAAGCGGCTGCGATCTTCTCGCCCTCAGCAAGCAGGACCCCGTCGCAGACACCTCGATTGATGCACAGCACTTTAATGCTTCGCCCGGTCTCGATCCGTCCGCCGCGCGCTTCGATAAAAGCCCGCGCCGCCTCGGTGTAGCATTCGCTCAACCCGGCGCGCGGAATCGCCAGTCGAGAATCAGCGGGTGAAGTGAAAAGCGCCAGCTTGAGTATGCGCGCGAAGATTGCCGCCGCCGCGCGGCGCGGGTCTTCGTTGAGCGCGGCAATCGAGATCAAGTCCCAGAAATTGCGTCGGACTCGCTCCGATTGCCCCAGCCGCGTCAGCCATTCCTCGACGGTCAACTGTCTGGCGCCATCCACTGCTTTCCTTTCCTTTTCCAGTCTCCTTCCCAGTCGCGCGATCTGAAGTTTCTCACTCCAATTGAAGCTGTTGGACCGCAGGACTCCCGCGAGCAAGTGCCAAGGTGATGGCAAGTTGGGGCAACTGAGCGTCGTCAACTTCCCGCCGGGCTCAACGAAATGCACTCGCAAGTTCGGCTGCCAGGCGATGCGGTCGAGCGTGCCGATCTCCTTCAGGAATTCCAGCGTCGAGTGGTAGCAACCCATCAGCAGATGCTGGCCATTGTCCACCACAGAGCCGGATTGGGGATCGACAAACGAGCGTGCGCGCCCACCGAGATGAGGCTTCTGCTCGAGCAGGCACACCCGCCGCCCGGCCTTCGCCAGCGCCACGGCCGCCGCCAGGCCCGCGAAGCCACCACCCACAATCAAGACTTCTTTTGTCATCGAGGAATTGCCAATTGATGATTGAAAATTGATGATTGCCTATGCCTTTTAGCGAGTGGGCAGCCGTTGAGGAGGACCTCTGAAGTCTTGAGCCGGAATCTCGAATTCGTTCTTCCAATCCGCAATCGACAATCTTCAATCATCAATTTCACTCGTACCACTCGAATCCGACATAGACCGCAAGCGCCGTCCAGAACTTGAGCGGCCGCGAGATGCGCACGCGTTCGCCGAAGACGTTGTAGCGCCGCGCGCGGATGCGGCCCAAAACTCGCCAGTAAATCGCGCCCATGATTTCCGCGGCAGCCATCGATCGGCGATCCTCTGACGCCAGCGCGTCGCGAGCCGCATCGAAAAAGCCGCGGGCGCGGTCGCATTCGAATTGCATCAATTCGATGAAGGGGTCGGAGTACCGGCCCTCGGTGATCTCCGCCGGACGGATCCCGAAGCGGTCCAGATCTTCCTGCGGCAGGTAGAGTCGCCCGCGGCGCGCGTCGCTTTCGAGGTCGCGCAGGATGTTGACCACTTGCAGCGCCTTGCCGAGATTCATCGCATACTCGCGCGCACTCGGATTGCGGTAGCCGAAGATCTCAATCGAAATCAATCCGATCGTCGAAGCCACGCGATAGCAATAGAGCGAGAGTTCGTCAAAGGTCTTGTACGTCGTTCCGTTCAGATCCATTTCCAGGCCGAGGATCAGGTCGTCAAAGGGCGGGCGGGGAATCTTGAAGCGCGTGATGCTCTCGGCCAGTGCCTGCATTTCCGGCGTCGCGCCACGGCCTGCAAAGCACTCATCGAGCGCAGCACGATAAGCGGCAATCTCCTTGGCCGCCTCTTCACGTGTCAAGCTGCCGTCGGTAATGTCGTCGCCGCGCCGCGCGAAGTGATAGACGGCCTCGATGGCGCGCCGCTTCTCGGCCGGCAGAAAGACGAACGAGTAATAAAAGTTCGTGGCGCTAGCGTTGGTGAGGCGGCGGCTGGTTGCTCGAATTCCCATAAGGTCGTGCCCGCAGTTTTATGGCACCACGCCAAAACCTGTCATTCTGAGCGAAGCGAAGAATCACGGCATTTCGCAAACCAACTCCTGAGACCCTTCGCTGCGCTCAGGGTGACACGCTCCCTGACGGCTTACGCGCTTTGAAATACAGCCGTACAAAATCCAACTTGCTCAGCGTCGGCCGGTGGCGGAAGACGTCGTACTTTGCCGCTTCGATCTTCTTGAGAATCGTTGTCCCGCCCAGCCAGGTCAAACGCAACTGGCGCCGCAATTCCCCCGCGACGCGCTCGGGCAGCAGTCTTCCCTTTTCAAACAGCTCGCGAGTCCTCTCAATCTCGAAGGCGATCAACTGCGCCCACGGCTCTCCGGTCCGATGGGCGCGCAAATCGTCGAGAGAGTAGCCGAACTTCGCCATGTCGTCGAGGGGCAGATAGATGCGGTCGCGCGTGAGGTCCACCGCAACATCCTGCCAGAAATTCGTGAGTTGCAGCGCCGTGCAGATGCAGTCCGAAAGTGCGAAGAGTTCAGCGTCACGATGGCCGAATAGTTCGAGCACCAGCCGCCCCACCGGATTCGCCGAGCACGTGCAATACGCAAGCAGCGAATCAAAATCCTTGTGCCGGTTCACCAGCACGTCCTGCTCGAAGGCACGGAGCAAGTTCTGAAAGTGCACTTCGGAAAGCTGAAAGCGCTCGGCCGCGTCGCGCAACGCGATGAAAACCGGGTGCTCGACCTTGCCCGCGTAGCACTCACAGAGTTTCTGCCGCCATTCGGCGAGTTTCTCCAGCCGGCCTTCGACACCCGGCTCGTCGGCCACATCGTCGGCGTAGCGCGCGAAGGCATAGACCGCCGCCAATGCATCGCGCTTGTCGTGCGGCACGAGCAGCGACGCGGTGGGAAAATTCTCGTAGTGCCGCCGCGCCAGCCGCCGGCACTCGCCGTAAGCATCGCGAACTCTTTGATTGTCCATCCCGGACATTCGTCTGCCCGGCCATTATAGGGCTGAATGGGTGGTAGGGGAGCCCTTTGGACTTCCGCGAGTGTAGCGGCAAGCCCCGGCCGTACACCGGATTGGCCGAGGCGAGCCCCGGCCCTACTTCAGTTCCACCTTTTTGCGGCGCATGAAGGCGGGAACGTCCAAATCGTCATCTGGAATCTCCGACCTGACTTGGACGACCGGCGGGGCGGCTGTCTCGATGGGCAACTTCTCCTTCTTCATCATGGCATTCTTCACGGTCTGCTGAACGGAGCGCACGGTGGGCGAGAAAGCCTGGCGCGCCTTCATGCCCATCTTCTCCGGCTTGATGCCTGTGGCGATGACGGTGACGCGCACGGCGTCTTTCATCTCCTCGCTGTGGACGGCGCCGAAGATGATGTTGGCGTTTTCCGCGGCTGCCTTCTGCACGATGGTCGAAGCCTCGTGGACTTCGAAGAGCGTCAGCTTGCTCGAGCCGGTGATATTCAGCAGAATGCCCTGCGCGCCGTTAATCGTGGCGTCTTCGAGCAACGGGCTGGCAATGGCCATGTTGACCGCCTCGACAGCGCGGTTCTCGCCGGTCGCCTCGGCCGTCCCCATCACCGCGTAGCCCATGCCCGCCATAATCGTCTTGATGTCGGCAAAGTCGCGGTTGATGATCCCGGTGATGGTGATGATGTCAGAGATGCCCTGCACGCCCTGGCGAAGGATGTCATCCGCGATGCGGAACGCTTCAAAGAAGCTGGTTCCCTTGTCCACATACTGCATCAGGCGCTCGTTGGGAATGCAAATGACCGTGTCCACCGCGTCGCTCAGTTCCGCCAGGCCCTGCTCAGCCTGCAACATGCGCCGCCTGCCCTCGAAGGCGAAGGGCTTGGTCACCACGGCCACCGTCAGGGCGCCGAGTTCGCGCGCCAGCCCGGCGACGATGGGAGCGCCACCGGTGCCCGTGCCACCGCCCAGTCCGGTGGTGACAAAAACCATGTCGGCGCCCTCGAGGGCGTCGATGATCTTCTCGGTGTCTTCGAGCGCGGCGCGCTTGCCGATTTCGGGGTTGGCGCCCGCGCCCAGCCCTTTCGTGAGCTTCGCTCCGAGTTGGATCTTCACCGGCGCGTGTGAGGCCTGGAGCGCCTGAACGTCGGTGTTGGCGACCAAGAACTCCACGCCCTCAACCCGCGCGGCAATCATGCGATTGACGGCGTTGCCGCCGCCCCCGCCCACTCCAATCACCTTGATCTTGGCGGCGTGTTGCAGGTTGTCGGAAAAATCCACCCGGATGCCGTCGTTGGTTTCGGGTTCTGGCATTGTCGCTCCTTCTAAAGCAGGTGCTGGGTGCTCCGTTCCAGGTGCTAGCCGCTGAGATCGAAAGGCAAGGACTCGTGAAAGTCGCCCCAGAAGCCAGCACCCATCCTTAGCCCTTGCCGCGTATGGATCCCCAGAACTTTCCCGCCCAAGTCTTCTCTCCCACATCGCGCAACAGTCGCAGGCGATTTCCGTAGGCCACCAGGCCGACGACGGTCGCGAAGGCAGGGTCAGGGAGGACTTCGCCGATTCTCGCCAAGCCGGTGGGCACGCCCACCCGCACGGGAAGCCCCATCACCTGTTCCGCCAGCGTTGCCAAACCTCCCAGTTTTGCCCCACCGCCGGTGAGCACCACCCCCGCGCCCAGTTGCTTTTCGACCCCAACGCGCGTGAGTTCGGCCCGGATGAGCTCGACCAGTTCCTGCGCCCGGGGCTCAATGATTTCGGTCAGCGTGGAATAGTTAACCAACCGTGCGGGCCGTTCGCCGACGCTGGGAACCTCCAACGGGGAATCGCTGGACTCGGCCGGGTCGCGTGCACCCCAGAGGCGTTTGATCTTCTCAGCCTCGGGGGTGGGAGTACGGAGGCCGATGGCGATGTCGTTGGTGAAGTGCTCGCCGCCCACCGCAATCACGCTCGAGTGGCGGACCACGCCCTGGTTGAAAACGATGAGCTCCGACGTTCCTCCGCCAATATCCACGAGCGCCACGCCCAGTTCGCGCTCGTCCTCCGTCAGACAGGACCAGGCGGAAGCCAGCGGCTCGAAGATCGTCCCGCTATCCGGCACCTTGATACCCGCGCGGTTGGCGGCGGTAACGATGTTTTGCCAGGCCGTGGTTGAGGCGGTAATCAGGTGGACGTCCACTTCCAGGCACTTCCCGGCCATGCCCAGAGGATCACGGATGCCGTTCTCGGAATCGAGCAGATACTCCTGCCGCAGCGCGTCGATCAGTTCGCGGTCCGGCGGAAGCGAAATTCCCTTGGCGATCTGGAAGGCCTTGACCTTGTCTTCCACCGTCACTTCCCGGCGGTGATTGCCCAGGGTGAGCGCGCCGCGCGAGTTCACGCCCTTGATGTGACCACCGCCGACACCGAGGTAAGCCCATTCGAACGACACCTTGGCTTCCACTTCGGCGGCTTCGACGGCTTTCTTGATGGCGAGCACGGCCGAATCCAGATTGACGATCACACCCTTGCGCCAGCCACGCGACTCCGCCACGCCCAGGCCCGCCACCTCCAGCTTGCCGTCGTCGTTCCGTTGGCAAGCCAGCGCGCAAGTCTTGGTGGTGCCCAGGTCGAGCCCGAAAATGTAGCGGTCTTTGTGTGCCAAGGGAGACTTTCTCTACTGCGCCGGCGGCCGACTCCCCGCGTCGCGGGATTCCATCGCTTGCGGGCTCACCACAATCTGATTGCGATAACGGAGATCAATCGAGTCAATCTTGCCGTTGCTCTTGCGAACTTCCGGGAGCAGGGTAAGGAAATTCTGAAACCGCTCGCGAAAGCTGGCGTGGCCGAAGTGAACCAGCAGCGTATCCCGGCCCTCCACGAGAACCGCCCGCAGGTCGTCGAGGTCGGCCAGGTCAACTTCCGATACCAGCCAGCCCGAGGCCGCCGCGTCGCTGATGATTTCCTGGGAAAACTGCTGGAAAAGGCCCAGGCGGGCCGCGCGCTCCTCCTGCCCGCCGGCCGAGCCCAAACCGGCGAGCACCGGGAAATCAAAACTGCCCTTCTCGGGTTTGTCCAGCAGAACGCCCTCGCCATCCACCAACTTCATTCGCCCATCGATGTTGACAAAAGCCACGGGAGTCCGCTCGGCAATGGTTACCGCCAGGCGGTTGGGATAAGCGCGGGTGAGCGTCGCGGACTTCACCCAGGAGATGGACTCCAGTTGCTTCCTCTTGTCATCCAGTGAAAGGCGAAAAATGTTCACGCCGCGCGTGAGCTTCCCGTTGCTGGGAAAGCCCAGGACATTCAATGCCTCTTCGCGCGAGACGTAGCGGTTTCCCTCCAGAACGATGTCGTCACCCGAAGTCAACATAAAGCGCGGCGAGGTCAAACCGAACACCGCCAGGCGGTAGCCGGAATAGCCCACGGGGAGAAGCACCAGCACTCCGATCAAAAGCCCTCGAAGCCCCCGCCGCAATCGCGCGAACCGGCCACGCCGTACCGGCACCGCCCTCTGGCGACGGCGGAAGGGCGATTCTTCCTCTTCCTCAAGTTCGCCCGGCAGCGGAATGTTTTCTGCGTCGTCGATGGACATGGGCAGCGAAAGTAAGTTCAGAGTTCAGAGTTAAGAGTTAAGCGTTAAGAGCAAATGCTCCACCCGCCCCAACCCAAACTTTGAACTTTCAACTCTCGACTCTTAACCCTTGACTCCTAACTGGTCCCTAGTTCCTCCACACAATTACTTCCTCCTCTAACTCCACACCGAAACCCTTCAGCACCCGCTCGCGAATCAGTTCCATCAGCTTGAAGATATCGGCGGCGGTCGCGCCGTGGCGGTTGACGATGAAATTGGCGTGCCGCTCGGAGATGACAGCGCCACCCACGCGCGTGCCTTTCAGGCCCAGCTCATCAATCATTTTCCCGGTGGAGAGGCTGGGAGGATTTTTGAAAATACATCCGGCGCTTTTCTCGTTGATGGGCTGCGACGCCCGGCGCTTCTGGTTGCACAGCTTAACCCGCTCCAGGATTTCCGCGTAGGGCCGCTCGGGTAGCTCCAGTGAAACCGACAGAAGGATGTCATCCGAAGCAAAGCTGGAATGCCGGTACTCGAACCGCACGTCTTCGGTCCGAAGCACCTCGACCCGGCCGCTCGCGCCGCGAAAGACATGAACGGCGCGAACCACGTCGCCAATTTGCGTGCCATAGGCCCCAGCGTTCATGTGCAGCGCGCCGCCGACCGTGCCCGGCACGCCAATCAAACCTTCCATACCGCCCAGGTTCCGCTTGGCGCATTCCATCACCGTGGTCCCGAGGTTGGCCGAGGCGGGGACTTCCACGCGACTACCGTCGAACTTCAGCCCCTCCGGCTCACGGAGGAGTTGAAGCGCCACATCCTCAAGTCCTTCGTCCATGACCAGCAGGTTTGACCCGCCCCCCAACAGCCGCCAGGGCACGCCACGCCGCCGAAGGTATTCCAACAACTCGGGCAAGCGGCGATAGTCACGGAGACGAATCAAATCCGCCGGCCCGCCCACCCCCAGCGAAGTGTGGGCGCTGAGGCGCTCGCCGGGCCGCCACTGGGCCCCGAAAGCCGTGAGCTGCTCGGCGACTCCGGGTTGCTTGGCGAGAGTAGACATCCCTTCAGCCTGCTGTAGCGCCGCCCTTCAGGGCGGCAGATTGTCGAATCATGTGTGCCGGGCTAAAGCCCGGCGCTACACGTGTTGCGCCGCGGCGCCACGTAACGCTTCGCCCAACGCTTCGCCCACTTTCCAGACACTTCCGGCGCCGACGGTCAGGATCAAGTCACCCGGCTGCGCCTCTGCCAACACTTCTTGAATCACGTCCTGCTCGGAAGCGGCGTAGCGGGCGCGGTCAAATCCCAACTCGCGCATTCGCTCCACCAGCCGTTGGGAGGTGATGCCCGGGATGGGAGGCTCGCTCGCCGGGTAGATGTCGAGCACGTAAACGCGTTCGCAGCCGTCGAAGCACTTCGCGAAATCGTCCATCAGAAACTTGGTGCGGGTGTAGCGGTGGGGCTGGAAGATCGCCCGCAGGCGGCGCGCGCCGCGCAGCCGCGCCGCCTCCATGACGGCGCGGATTTCCGCCGGGTGGTGTCCGTAATCGTCGATCACCGTGATGCCATTCCATTCCGCTTTCACTTGAAAACGGCGGTCGACGCCGCGGAAGTACTCCAGGCCCTCGCGGATCTGCCCGCCGCTCAGTTCCAGTTCCAGTCCCACGGCAATCGCCGCGAGCGCGTTCTGCACGTTATGCCGCCCGATGACGTTCAGGTTGAACCTGCCCAGCGGCCTTCCGCGGAAACCCGCCTCAAAGCTCGAACCGGTCGGGGTGAGCTCCATCGCACCGCCGCTGACGTCCGCGCCGGGCTCGAGCCCATAGGTGATGACGCGGCGGCGGATTCTGGGCAACAGGCTGCGAAACTGCTCGCCCCAGGGCGCGTCCGTGCACGCCACCACCGCGCCATAAAATGGGACCTTGTTCATGAAAGAAACGAAGGCAGAGGCAATTTCCTCCAGATCATGATAGTGGTCGAGGTGCTCCCGGTCGATATTTGTGACCACAGCGATGGTAGGAAGCAGGTAGAGGAACGAGCGGTCGCTCTCGTCGGCCTCGACCACCATCAGATCACCTTTGCCCAACCGCGCGCTGGAGCCGAAAACGTCCAGCCGCCCGCCGATCACCGCGGTGGGATCCTGGCCCGACTGGGCGAGCATCACGGCGATCATCGAGGTTACGGTCGTCTTGCCGTGCGCGCCGGCCACCGCCACGTTGAACTTCAAGCGCATCAGCTCGGCGAGCATTTCGGCGCGCGGGATGACGGGGATTTGCAGTCGTCTCGCCTCCAAGACTTCCGGGTTGTCCGGCGCGACAGCCGTCGAAGTGACGACCACCTGAGCACCCTGGACGTTGGGCGCCCAGTGGCCTTCGGAAACCCGCGCCCCCAGACTCGCCAGCCGCTCGGTGACCGGATTGTGTTTGATGTCCGAGCCCGATACGCTGTACCCGAGATTGAGCAATACCTCGGCAATGCCGCTCATCCCGATGCCGCCGATGCCCACGAAATGAATCTTGCGAATCTTGCCCAACATAAGAAGCCAGAAGTCAGGAGTCAGAATTCAGCCTTTGCCAGCCAGGCCTTCGATGAGGTCTGCGATGCGCGCGGCGGCGTCGGGTCGCGCCAGGCGCCGGCTATTGCTCTCCATTTCCGTCAGGTGCGCGCAGTCGTGAAGCAAACTCCAAACCTCAATCAGCAATCTTTCCGGCGTCATTTCCGCCTGCGGCAGGACGCGCGCCGCGCCAGCGCGTTCCAGCGCTCGGGCATTTTCCAGTTGATGCTGATCCGTGGCGCCCGGAAAGGGGATGAGCAGAGCGGCCTTCCCTGCCGCCGCCAATTCGGCAACCGTGTTCGCGCCTGCGCGGGAAACAACCAGGTC
>Ga0315277_10010661_pt1 | contig 11629 bp, 7 predicted proteins | sample YL17G05_15_MG_FD_203695 | JGI IMG/M metagenome (GOLD analysis project Ga0315277, IMG submission 203695) | Sediment microbial communities from Yellowstone Lake, YNP, Wyoming, USA - YL17G05_15 | ecosystem: Environmental > Aquatic > Freshwater > Lake > Sediment | place: USA: Wyoming | collected...
CGCGTAACTACACGGCCATCTAGCCGCTGGCGCCCGCGCGCGGCTCTGTCAATCCGGCCAGAGCCTTTGCGAATGGACCAACCGCGAGCACATCAGGAGTCCTGGATTCACTGTCCCGGCACTCATTGCGGGGGCCAGATGCGGAACTGGCCGCTGCAGTGGAGCAAGGCCAGGAGGTAGAGCATGCCGTCATAATAACGATACCTGCCGGTTGGGACCTGCAGGCTCCACAAAGCATCGACAAACGCGCGCGCCCGGGCATGCGTGGCTGCCAGGCTGGCAACGGCGTTCATTGCGACCAGCCCCGTCGAGTGGCTGCTGCCGAGCGGCTTGCCGTCAAGGGTATACAGATTCCCATACGTGGCCAGTCCCTGCGACTCGAAAAACGCCTGCAGCCGGTCGCTTAGTTCCCGTTCCCGCACATCCTTTGCCCACCACGCCCAGTCGACCGACCAGTTCATCGCCGTGCGCCAGGCGTCATACCGGAAGTCGGCGTGATCTCCTCCCCGCGCGGTGCCGTCGTAATTGGCATAATCGGGAGCGAGCCCCGTCTTGGGATTCGTCGCCCTTTGAAAGAAATCCCTGCTGGCAGCCGCGGCCTGACTCCAGAAAGCCCGGTCCGCCGCCGGTCCCCACTGCGCCCACAGCTCATAGAACGCCGGCAGATGATACGACGGATCGGTAAAGTCCGTATCCGGGGTGAAACGGACCATGGCGTAATCGGGATGAAACATGTTGCCCGCAGTGCGCATCCCCTGCGACGTCGAGCCCGTAACCACCTCGCGATGCCTCATGTCCGTCAGCAGGCGATCGGCCGCGGCCCGATAATTGTAGATGCCCGGGCCGTTCCCCCAACGCCCCGCGGCAAAATAGAGCGCCGTCGCGAAGTACTCTTCGCCGTCGGGCGCCGGCATGTCGCTGTTCCGGGTGCCGTCCGTCTTCAGTGACCAGGAGAAAAATCCCCGCCCGGGATGCCCGGGCTCATCACGGTACATGTAGGTCCGGGCCCAATTCCACAGCGCGTCGAACTCGGCCTTCCGGTTCAGCTGCACCGCGATCATCATGCCGTAGGACATGCCTTCGCTGCGCACGTCGTTGTTGTTGATGTCGGTCAGATAGGCGAGCGGCCCGCCGGCATTGCTTCCGGCCGGGTAATAGAGGGTCTGCGTGTCAGGATCGCCGTGAAAAAGCTGCTGAAAGGCGGCTTCGATTTTCGCAGTTACTTCCTGCGCGGAACGGCCGGCTTCGACAAACAGATTGCGGTACCTGCCGGTGGCGGCGCCCGTGCCGTGGATCGCCAATTGCGCCGGGCTGGCGGGCAGTCCCTGAGCGCTGCGAGCGCCGGCGCCGGAAAACCGATAGCTTTCAGGCGGGCCGAGATAGCTGGGCTTCAGGCCGCCATGATCCACCACGATCTTCTGCACCACCACCGCGGGATCGACCATCCAGATCTTCAGGGTGTGGGCGCCGGCACTCGCCAGACTGTGAGTCGAGCGCACCAGGCGGCACGCGTCCTTTACCGATTCCTCCCATTCCCGGCTGCCGTTGCGCGCGTCGAATCCCTCAGCTACGATATCGATGATCTGAGGCGGCTGGTCATCAAACGACACAGCGTAGCGCAAGCCCCGGCCGGGCACGAAATTCAGCGTAGGAGCGACAACCGTTTGCACCGTTACATTGCCGGCGTCAAACAGGTACATATCATATTCCAGCCGGGGAGAGTCCTGCGGTGGAGTCACGCTCGCCGCCGTGACCGGCATGATCGACATCGCCGACAGAGTGCGACCGTATTCTTCAATCTTCTCCCAGCGCGCCGGGCCGGCTGCGATGTTTCTCGTGAAGTGCTCGGCTTCGATCGAGACGACACCTCCTCCTTCGACAAAGGTTCCTTCCCGATCCAGCGGCACTCGTCCGGGATTAAGGATCGCGACCTTCACGTCGACGCTCTCTCCTGCCGCGCGCGCGACCCGGACTACGCCGGCGGCGGCGCCGGCGGGAGCTCTGCGCCAATCCACGGTGACCCAGACGCGTTCCTCCTTGGCGACCGTGCCCTTTGCCGCACTGAGCGCGATCCAGGGAACGCTGGCGCCGGCCGTGTATGTAAAAGGAGCCTGGCCGCGATTGAAAACCTCGATGTAATGGCGCTGCTGATTGAACCGGTCAAACGTCGGCAAGGCCGGATCCTGCGGGCTTCCGGGCCAGAATTCGGCGGATCCATCCACAGCAACGCCCATAGCTGCCGCATCAGGGAGTGAAATCCGCGCGACCCGGGGCATGACGTTCCGCGGCGGATCCTGCCAGATCGTATACCCGATGTGGACCTGATCCATAAAGTGATTCCATCTGCCGCCGGCCAGATTATGGTTGTAGTCATTCATGAGATCCGCATCAGCCTGGAACAGGGCCTCTGCCTGCGCGGCGAGATCATTCGTGGCGGCCCGTCCCTGCCGGGCATAAAGCGCATTCCTGCCGGCAACGACGTAGAGTTCATTCACCTGCGCACAGGCTTTGGCGGGGAACTGCACCAACTGATAGAACGCGTCGCGCATCTCCGCCGGCAGTTTTGCATATAGTGCTTCGGCCAGGGAGACGATCTCTTTGAAATCCGCCACCACCCGGTCCGCTTCCTGATAGTTCGTCAGGCTATAGGTGCCCGGTTGGAGCAGCTCAGGCTTACGCCGGCCGTTGCAGCGGGTGTACCTGGAAATGATGTCGGCAACGTCCCGGGCATAGGCCGCGCCAAATTCCCTGGCGGCCCAAAGCCGCGTGTATTCGCCGATATTCTGATTGGTCCACCGGCCTGTATTCCAGGCAAGGTGCATGAAATATTCGAGCGGGAATTCCAGGCCCTTGAAGTGGCCCACGTTCACGATCCAGATCCGATCGGCGCCATATTGCTTGGCGAGAGTCAACTGCTCCCAGACCTTCGGGATGGGATTGGTATTGATCCATTTGTAGTTGCGCGGCCCGCCGACATAGTCGAAGTGATAGTAGATGCCGGCGCCGCCGGCGCGCTTGCGTTCGGCTTCCGTCGGCAGCCTGCGGATATCCCCCCAGTTGTCGTCGGGCCACAGCAGGGTCACATCATCCGGAACGCGCAGCCCTGCCTTATAATACTCCAGCACTTCTTTATACAGGCACCAGAGCTGGGGCACGCGCGTCACATCGGCATCGACCTCCTCGGCGATCATCCGGCGCTGCACGGCGACAATCTCTTCGAGCATCGCCATGCTTTCGGCCACTGTTCCTCCTGGAATCATCGGGGTGTCGTCGGCGCCGCGCAGGCCGATGGTGATGATGCTCTCATAGGCTTTGTTGCGCCGGATGCCCTCGCGCCAGAAGTTCTGCAGCACATCGGGATGCTTGTAATAGTTCCAGCTCCCGAGTGTTTTTTGATTGCGGCGGTCCCATTCCTTCTGCGCGCGCAGCATCGGCTCCTGGTGCGAGGTGCCCATGACAATGCCGAATTCATCCGCAAGCCTGGCGTTTTCGGGATCATCTTCGTTGAAGGCGTTGTTCCACATGGCCGGCCAGAGATAGTTGCCCTTCAAACGGAGGATGACCTCGAAAATCCGGGCATAGAATTCGTGATTGTAGTTGGCGACATTGGCGGGGATCGGCGGATTGGCGCCGGGGGGAATCGTGCCGAACTTTTCCGCCACCCAGTTGGTGAGGTCCGGCGCCTCGTCGTTCAGGAAAATCCCGCGATACTTGACGGAAGGTTCGCCCTGCTGATACCGGCCCGCCTTCACGTAGAGCGCCTCCTGGCGCCGGACAGGCACATCGGCCCACCAGTACCAGGGCGAAACGCCGATCTGCTCGGAGAGATCGTAGATGCCGTAGATGGCGCCGCGCTTGTCACTGCCGACGATCACGAGCGCGCGGCTGACATTGGGCAACGGATCGGCGACGACCTCCACAAAGAACGACTCCCACTTGCCGCGTATCCGGTTGACATCGATCTTCCCTGCCTGGATCAGGCCGTCGATGATCGGGCTCTTCCCAATCGTACCGACAAGGATGACATTCGATCCGAGGCCACCTGCACTCCTGTGGATTTCTGACCGGCAGCCGGTGACCCGCTCAATATCAGCCTGAAGGTCACCAGCGGCGCGAATCACGCCCGGCCAGTCAGCCGGATCCACGTAGATGCCGGCCGCGCTTTTCATATGAACAACAGGAAAACTGCCGGCCACATTTGCGCCGGTCACATAGGACGCCTGCCCAATGGCAAACAGGGCGGGAGACCACAAAACTAATGTGATGATGGCAGTCTTGATGCGCATAATGGACCTCCCATGGGAAATCACGAAACCTACCGACGACGCGAGCTTGATTCGCAACACGGCCGACAACCTTGTATGGTTATGCGCAAAATTTCTTGTACGCCTAATACTAGCACGCCGGTTCGAATTGTTCACGAGGTGGTGTTTTTACCAAATAATCCGGAAAAGCAAAAGCTCAGCGCAGAGGGCGCAGAGCCTACCGGAACCTTACACACAATCATATCGTTGGAGACAACATTTGGTAAGCGGCCGCCCCGTTTGGAGTGCGGCGACTCGTCGCCGCTTTCGGTCAGCGGTCTGCCGCCGCACCAGGCGGCTTGCCGCCGTTTATTCTCGGTCCGCCTGGAAGTGCGGCGAGGTCCCGCATTGCGGACTTCCAGGCAGCAAGCTGCCTGGCCCGGCCAGCAAGCGGTTTTCAGAGCGGCGACCAGTCGCCGCACTCCAAACGGTTTTGCCTCGTATTGAGTCCGACGATTTGCCCGGCTATTTTGTTTTGACGAAGGCATCCCCGTCACCTTCCGGATCATGCACACAGCCTTTTGTTGCCGGCGGGTAGATCCGTGCAAAGAGCGAGCTGCCTTCATACTCCATGCGTTTTCTGCTCTGAAATTGGAACCGGGAGAACCGGATAAGATCGAAAGGCGGACATTTCTATGATATAGAAAGCTGCTGCTATCAGAACGGAGTGAATCATGAAAATGCCAACATTTCGCCTGGATGGCCGAAACGCAGTCGTGACCGGGGCCGGCAGCGGGATGGGCAAGGCAATCGCGATTGCCCTGGCACACGCCGGCGCGGACGTGGTGATGACCGAACTGCCGGACAAGCTAAGCACCGCGCAAGAGACCGCATCCCAAGTCGAGACGCTTGGGCGGCGGGCGCTGGCCCTGCCGCTGGACGTCACACGGGTGGATTCGATCCGGGAGCTGGTCCGGCGAATCATCGAAGAATGGGGTCATATTGACATTCTTATGAACAATGCCGGCATGAACATCCGCAAGTGGGCGGTGGACGTCGCTGAATCGGATTGGGATCCGGTGGTGGATACGGATCTCAAAGGAGTTTTCTTTTGCGCGCAGACGGTGGGAAAACAGATGATCGAGCGAGGCCAGGGAGGCAAGATCATCAACATGGCATCCCAAGTGGGACTGGTCGGCTACAGCGAGCGTGTCGCCTACTGCTCAGCCAAAGCGGGAGTGATCAACATGACCCGGGCCCTGGCGTATGAATGGGCGCGGCACAAGATCAACGTGAACGCCATTGCGCCGACCTTCGTCAACACGCCCTTTGTCGCCGCCCTCCTCGAAGATGAAAAAGTCCGCCAGGAGGTGCTCAGCCGGATCCCGCTGGGGCGCATCGCCGAGGTCGACGATGTTCTCGGCGCAGCGGTGTTTCTGGCCAGCTCCGCCTCCGATATGGTCACCGGGCATACGCTAGTGATCGACGGCGGCTGGACTGCCGTCTGAAGCATAGCCGGATGTTCCCTTTTTTCTGGAGAAATTCATGGCAGACCAAGTGACTATCAACCGCTTGCGGCGGATCGCGGCGGAAATCCGCCTGCTGGTGGTCAAGATGATGGGAGCCGGCAAAGCGCATCATTTTGGCGGATCGTTATCTGCCGCCGATATGATCACGGCCCTGTACTTTTACGGCATGCGCTATGACCCCAAGGATCCGAAATGGCCGGGGCGCGACCGTTTGATCATGAGCAAAGGGCACTCCGTCCCCGTCCAGTACGCCGCCCTGGCCTTGCTTGGGGTCTTCGAAGTCGATGAGTTGTTTACCTTGAAAAAGCTGGGCAGCAGGCTGCAAGGCCATCCCGCCATGCACCTCACGCCCGGACTGGAAGCGTGCACCGGCGCGCTCGGCGAAGGCTTGTCTTATGCCAATGGAATGGCCTTGGCTGCCCGGGTCAAGGGCCTCAATTACCGGGTATTCTGCGTGATCGGAGATGGCGAGCTTCATGAGGGGCAGATTTGGGAAGCTGCGATGACCGCGCCCAAGAGGGAGCTTGTCAACGTGAAGGCTTTCATCGACCGCAACCAGCTCAAAGCGATGGATGCTGCCGACAGCAGCAAATGCATGGACCCTCTGGTATTGCGCTGGGAAAGCTTCGGATGGGCGGTGCAGGAGATTCATGGACACCACATGGGTGAAATCTGCGCCGCCATCGATTGGGCCTGCGCCCAGGAGAGCCGGCCTTCCATGATTATCTGCAACACCGTCAAAGGCAAAGGCGTGTCTTTCCTGGAAAACGCAGCCGGTTTTCACAATGCGCCGGTTTCCGACGAACAGTATGAAAAGGCCGTGCAGGAGCTGGAAGCGAACTTGCGACAGTTGGAGGAAGGCGATGCCACAGCTTACTGAAACCCGCTTTGCCTATGGCGATGCATTGCTGCAGCTCGGAGAGCAGCGCCCCGATGTGGTCGTGCTGGACGCCGACCTTTACAAATCCACCCGGACCGTGGATTTCCGGGACAAGTTTCCAAACCGTTTCTTTGATATGGGGATTTCGGAATCCGATATGGTCAGCACGGCCGCGGGGATGGCTGCCGGCGGGCTGATTCCGTACTGCAACAGTTTCGCCATTTTCATCACCGGGGTTTGCTATATACCTATCCGCACCCAGATCGCCTACCCGTCTTTGCCGGTCAAGCTGGTCGGCTCGAGCGCCGGGTTGACGCAGGGCCCGGATGGCGCCAGCCATCAATCGCTGGAGGATATCGCACTCATGCGCGTCCTGCCGAACATGACGGTGCTCTCTCCGGCAGACGACCTCGAAACGATGCAGATGACGATCGCAGCGGCGGATTGGCCGGGGCCGGTATACCTGCGCGTTGGACGCTACCCCGTGCCGCGCGTTCACCGTGACGGGCATCAGGTTCAGATCGGCAAGGCGACCGTTATGCGCGAAGGCGGGGATGTGGTCATCTTCGCCACCGGAGCCATGGTCTGGAAATCCCTCGAGGCAGCCGACCTGCTTGCGGCACAGCATGTCGAAGCCAAAGTGATCAATGTTTCCACCATCAAGCCGCTCGACTCATTGGCCGTCTTGGGCGCGGCCGAAGACGCGGCCCTGCTGGTCAGTGTGGAGGAACACAGCGTGATCGGCGGCTTGGGAAGTGCGGTGGCCGAGTGCCTGCTGGAGCGGGCAGGCTCCCCCCGCCTGCTGCGCCTCGGCGTGCAGGACCAGTTCGGTGAGTCGGGATTGGCGGACGAGCTTCTGGAAAAACACGGCCTCCAACCCCCGGGGATCGCCGCGCGGATTCTCTCAGGTCTTACCTAACCCGCACCTGTCGCGAAACTCCGCATCCTCACCTGGATTCGGACATCGACCTGCACCTCGTCCTCGACCTGGACTTCGGCAGCGACCACCCGCCTCGATGACGTGAGAGGATGGGTCAAGACGGAACGGCCGCCCGCTGTGGCTCCAGATCAACTACCTGCATACTTGACGAGCAACAGAACCCGGGAATAAAGTAATCAAAAATGGCAAGGAGCAGGGCGGACCGGGGAATCCACACATGTCCTTGATGAGCAGTACAACAATTTCATCTGAGGTGACCACACGATGAAATACTATGTGCGCCACGGTGGGCAGCAGTCGGGACCCTACTCTCTTTCGGACCTTCAGAGCATGTCGGCCCAGGGCCGGCTCGAATCCTATGATGTCGCCTGGAGCGAAGAGCTTCCCGTGTGGACTCCGATCTTCATGGTGCTCGGGAATGCCCAGGCACCACTTTCGCCCTCTGCCGGTGCGCCACCTTACCCCGCGGGTGAGGCCGGCCGGCCAACCGCTCCTGCTGCATCGTGCCAGGCAGGTCCGATCCCGCCCGCGATTCACTGGGGATTAGTCCTGCTTCTTTCCATGGTGACGTTAGGGATTTTCGGCTGGATCTGGCTGCTCATGGAATCAAGCTTTGTCAGGAAAATAGATCCAAGGAGTCCCGGCACGTTGCTGTGGAGCATTGTTCTGGTTGTCTACCTCGTCGGCGTCAGCATGATATTCGGGGGAAGTGCAAACGGAGACGAAGAGGTGGTAGCATTCGGATGCCTTCTTCTCTTGCCTGCGATAGTCCTGTTTCAAGTGGGAAACTTCTCAATTAAAAAATCACTCGAGACCTATTACAATTCGAGCGAAAACATCGGCCTCCGACTTGGCGGCGCCATGACATTTTTCTTCAGCATCCTCTATTTCCAGCATCACTTCCGCCGGATCGCGGAGTGGAAAAGGACCGGCAGACTTGTCCCACAATAGGCTCAGGGACCTACCACTCGCAGAGCAAGTGGCTTCCAAAAGCCCAAAGATGGGGGCGTGCAAGTGGGTCCCGGCGGCCTACCCTAACAGGAATCAACAATAGGGTCGGCACGAAAACTCCGCTCCCGATACTCAAAATAGTCGAAATCCGCTGGCCGGCAAGTTCCGGCGAGGTCCTGACAGCACATGCCGACAAAGGCGCCCGTGAAGTTGGGATTTCCGGGCGGGCCGGCCTCATCGGATAGAATACTGGCATCGAATTGCTCGGGCAGCCAGGACCACTCCTTGCCGTCCAGTCCGTAGGCAAAGCGGAGGCGCTCATAATCGACCTCCACGCGCAAATGCACCGGGACACCTCCGGGAATGGCAATCGGAGGCGTAAAGACGTCTGTCTGGACCTGGTCGGGGTGGCAGGACATGACGCGGACGTGCTTTCCCAGAGCCTCGTCATGCGAGATGTAGAGGTAATGAAATTTGGCACCGTTGTAGTAGCAGACCAGGCCGGCCATGTGATGGAAGTGTGCCGGCTCGAAGTCAACGATCGTGGCGGCATTGAAACAGTGTGACTGCTGGCGCCGGGCAACCAGGGCCTGACGGAACATGCTGCCCAGCGATTCGCGGCCGTACAGGCGCAGATGGCCGGGACGCGCGGCCAGGCTGAACAGCTCGTCCGGCCATGGCGAGCGCAGCCACTGAAAGTCTATGGGAAGCCGCGGCTCGTCAAAGTCCGCGCGCACGGGCGCTGGCGGAAAAGCGCAGGCCGGCAGTGCCGGGGTCTCGACCTCGGAGTATGGAAGACCCAGGCCATCGGCCGTCCGCAGCCATCCGTCCTCTCCCCATGCCATGCGCTGAATCGCCGTTTCGCGGCCCAGCGTGCAACGGCCCCGGTTGCGCAGGGGCCGGCCGCAGAGGTGCACCATGTAGGTCTCGCCGTTCTGCGTCTCCACCAGATCCGCGTGCCCCGCGCGTTGCAGTTCGATATCCGGCCGATGGCGGGAGGTCAGAATATACACATCCGGATGGAGTTCATAGGGACCGGTCAACGCGCGCGACCGCGCCAGGGTCACTGCATGTCCCCATCCCGTGCCTCCCTCCGCCGTCAACAGATAATAGTACCCGCCGCGCTTGTAGAGATGCGGCCCCTCGGTGAAGCCCAATGACGTGCCCTTGAAGATCAGGCGCGGTTCCCCGACAAGTTTGCCTTCCGCGGCCGAATACTCCTGCAACGCAATCCCGGCAAAACGATTGCGGCCCGGGCGATGATCCCAGACCATATTGAGCAGGTATTTCCGCCCGTCGTCGTCATGGAACAGGGACGGATCGAATCCGCTGCTGTTCAGATATATCGGGTCCGACCATTCACCGTCGATGCTCGAACTGGTTACAAGATAATTGTGCATGTCCCTGAACCCGGCGCCGGTACTCGCGCCCTGCGTGGTGCGGCCGTAGCGCTTGACGTCGGTATAGATCAGGTGGAAGATGCCGTTGGAGTAGCTGAGGCATGGCGCCCAGATTCCGCAGGAATCAGGATCGCCGAGCATGTTGAGCTGGCTCGCCCGTCTCAGCGGGCGCGTCAACAGACGCCAGTGAACCAGGTCGCGCGAATGATGGATCTGGACTCCCGGATACCATTCGAATGTCGACGTGGCGAGGTAATAATCGTCGCCGACGCGGATAATCGACGGGTCGGGATTGAATCCGGGCAGGATCGGATTGAGGATCTTGGTGGTTGTCTCTGACATTTTCGGGTCCATTCCAAGGATTGTCAGTCTAAGGCAGCTATCTAGATTTTCCTACCGCGAAATACACGAAATAGCCTTCGTGTGTTTCGCGGTACTACGCAAAATCCCTGCTTTATTGGTGCACGATTTTTTATTCGCGCGCCAACGGAGCCGCGCGCGTCAGCAAGCGGATAAGTTGGAAGTCTCAATCGATTGAGCTGCAATATATTCGTCCATCGATCCTTTTATTTTATGGCGACGCCCACGCACCATCGCGGCCCGAATCCCGCACCCTCCCTAATCTGGATTATTTATGAAGAATCAGCCGACTCGCTGGCGGCCCAGTCCAGAGCCGCGACCGTAAGGGAGCGGATTGGTTGCCAATCCTACATTCTGTGGTATTCGCACGCTGCGATCCGCTCCCTTACGGTCGCGGCTCCGTTGGCTTTGCGCATATCGGTTCGGCTCTTCAAGAATAATCCGGCCTAAAGCACTCCGAAGCTTCCCGGCAGGCTGCTTTTCTCCTGACTCCTGGCTCCTGTCTCCTCTTCAAGTATTTCGTGGTTACATTGCCCGCGGCACTGCCCCTTCGCTCCCAATGTTGCGCTCGCGAACCAGCGTCCACAGAACGGCCGCACCCACAAGGTCGAGTATGCCAAGGCAGACAAAAAACGGCGCATAGCCGATCGTGGCAACCAGGGCCCCGATCAGCAGCGAAAAAATCAGCAGGCCCGCGTTGCCGAATGTTCCGGCCATCCCTGCGACGGTCGCCACTTCGTTTTTCTTGAACAGATCAGAGGCCATCGTGATTACCGTCACCGACAAAGTCTGGTGCGCGAAACCGGCAAGACTCAAGAGGCCGATCGCCGTGTAGGGATTTTCCACGGTGCCGACAAAACCTACTCCCAGCATCAGGAAGGCCCCCAAGGTAAAAGCGCAGCGGCGGGCATTGATCAGGCTTACCTTGGCATATTTCTGCAGCGTCATGCTGACCAGGCCGCCGAAGACGCAACCGAAATCGGCGGCCAGGAACGGCATCCAGGCAAACAGCGCAATCTGCTTCAGATCCATGTGACGCACGCTCGTCAGGTATAGCGGCAGCCAGAAAGTCAGCGTGCCCCAGGTCGGATCGGCGAGGAAACGCGGCAGGGCGATCCCCCAGAAATTGCGCTGCCTGAGGATATTCACGATCGACGGGCGGGTCCCGTCACTCCGCAGGAATTCCTCCTGTCCTGAAGAAATGTAATTCCGCTCATCGTCCGAGAGTGCGGAGTGCCTGCCTGGTGATTCGTAGAACAACAGCCAAAGCACAACCCAGATCAGGCCCAATCCGCCGGTGATGACGAACGCCGCCTGCCAGCTGT
>Ga0315277_10010664_pt1 | contig 11627 bp, 11 predicted proteins | sample YL17G05_15_MG_FD_203695 | JGI IMG/M metagenome (GOLD analysis project Ga0315277, IMG submission 203695) | Sediment microbial communities from Yellowstone Lake, YNP, Wyoming, USA - YL17G05_15 | ecosystem: Environmental > Aquatic > Freshwater > Lake > Sediment | place: USA: Wyoming | collected...
CGCCCGCGAGTTCCCCGTCCTCGTACCGCTGCCACCACCGCGGACCGAGGATCTCCAGCACCTCCACCTCGTCGATCTCGGGACGCGGCCGGCCGAACAGCCGCTCCGCCGGCGTCCCTTCGGCCACCCGGTTCGCCTGTTTGCGGAACGCCTGAATCCAGTACCGCAGACGCCGGTAATCGTCCTCCTCGAGGATCGGCAGAATCCGCGGCGCCTCGACGGCCTCGATCGCCACGGCCGACGCCGCTCGTCCCGGCGCGCCGGGACTCGCGCCCTCGCCGGCCTCCACCGGCCTCGCACGGACCACCAGGTCCACGAAGCCGTAGACCGCCCCGAGCAGCGCCGCTTCCTCCAGGAGCGCCTGGCCCCCGTTGGCCGCCCACACCACGCGGAGCACCGCCTCGATTTGCGACGCGAGGTCCCGGCTCTCCGCCAGGCTCTCCACCGCGACCGGCTTGCCGGCCAGGTAGTGCACCCCGCAGTCCACCCGCCAGCCGATGTCGTTCTCGATGACGACTTCTTTGCGGCGAAACGCGCCGTGCAGCACGCCTTCGCCGCCGTAACCCAGGTGCGACCGCCCCGTGATCCGCGCCGGCAGGCCGAACTCCTGCGCCTGCGTGTACGGGCGCGCACACGCCGCCCAGTCGCTGTCGATCGACCGCACCGCCTCCAGGTCCGCCAGGCCCGCCCCGAGCGGCGACAGGTCGTTCTTGTAGTACGCCCACAGCCGGTTGAAATGAATCGCGCGCGGGATCGCCTCGTCCCGCACCAGGTATTCGACAAGCCGCTCGTCCAGTTCCGGGTCCGCGAAGTTACGGAAGTCCAGCCGCATCGGCTTCGTCACTCCGAACCTCCTTCCACCGTGCCGGGTGGCTCTGGTCCCGGCGCGCCGGGATCCGCCAGCGCCTGCCCCGCGCCCGCGCGCCGGTGTTTCCTCGATAGGAGGCGCCGGACGCCGGCGTTTCACGCGCCCCGTTGCCGCAACGCTCCGGCCGAACGCAAAGGCGGGCGGGCGCCTCCGCGCCGGCGCCTTCCGCCCGCGACCTTCTGGCCGCGGCGGCGAAACGCGAAGACGCGCCGCACACGCCCTCCACCCTTGGGCGGCGCGCCGCGTCCTGCGCCAGAAAACGGCCAACTCCACACAGTTTTCCGTGCCGCGAAAGACCGCAACTCCTGCCCGGACAAGGACTTGCGAATTCCCGCGGTCCGGCCGGATTTCCCCCCAGGGTGGGCACGTTTGTGTCACATCCGCGCGGGCCGGCGATGGGCGGGCTGAAGCAGGGCCTAATCGGCTTGACCCCGGGCGCCCACCCGCTACGATAACCGGGGCCGAAGGACGCGCTCGAATCAGACGAGGAGCCCCGCGGAAATGGAACAAGCCATCGCCAAAGCCGCCGTCCTCATCGAGGCATTGCCGTATATTCGCCGCTTCCGCGGACGCACCGTGGTTGTGAAACTCGGCGGCTCGTTCATGGACGTCCCCGAGGACCTCGAGGCCGTCTGCACCGACATCGCCTTCATGCGCGCGGTCGGCATCCGGCCGGTCGTCGTCCACGGGGGCGGCAAGGCGATCACCCGCGCCATGGAGGACGCCGGCCTCGAAGCCAAGTTCGTCGCCGGCCTCCGCTACACCGGGCCCGAGGAACTCCGGATCGTCGAGGACGTCCTCGCGACCGACGTCAACACCGAGATCGTGCGGCTCCTGGAAGAGGCCGGCGCCCGGGCCGAGGGACTCACGTCCAAGGGCCGCTGCGCGCTCGCGGCCGAGCCGATGAAGACCGAGAAGGGCGAGGACCTGGGTCTGGTGGGCCGCGTCGTGCGGGTGGACGCTCTCTTGGTGCGCGGCCTGTGCGACCTCGGGACGATTCCCGTCATCGCTCCGATCGCCCTGGGGGCGGGCGGCCAGAAATACAACTGCAACGCCGACGAAGCCGCAGGCGCCGTCGCCCGCGCCCTGGAGGCCGAAAAGTTAGTCAACGTCTCCGACACGCACGGCATCCGGCGCAAGGCCGACGACCCGGAAAGCCTCCTGTCGCACCTCTCGGAACCGGAGGCCGAACGCCTGCTGGCCCAGGGCGTCATTTCGGGCGGCATGATCCCGAAGGTCCGCACGATGCTCGAGGCCCTGAAGGGCGGCGTCAAGAAGGCCCACATCGTCTCGGGACGCGTGCCGCACGCGCTGCTCCTGGAAATCTACACCGACAAGGGCGTCGGCACCGAGATCGTCCCGTAGAAAAACGGGGTCTGACCCCGTTTTCCGGCGGCTGGGAGAAAAGGGGGGAGGATGTTTATCTTCGGTCTCATCGTGGGCGTGGCCGACCGCGAGAAGGTACTCGCCCAGGGGATTGAGCGCGGGTGCCTGGAATGCCTTCGCACAACGCCGCATGTCCTCGTGGAGGAACGCCGGCAACTCTCGGTGTTCTTTCTTCCCGTCTGGCGCTGGAACCGGCGGTTCTATCTCGTCTGCGGCGGCTGCGGCCACCCGGAACCCGTCGCGCCGGAAGAGGTCGAGGCCGTTCGCCGCGGCGAATAGATTCCCGCGAAGGCGCTCCCCGTTGACATGCGCGGGAAGCAGGGCAGAGTACGCGGCCCTGGCGCGCTTGGGCGCGCCGGCGCGGAAACCCTCAAGAAGGAGTCGGCAATGAATGGCAGCGCGATGGTTCTGGTGCGGGTCGGTTGTCTCGGGGCGATTCTCTGGGCGAGCGCTGCATTCGCCGGCGAGCCGACCGCTCGCGAGCCACGCATCACCATCGACGCCGCAAAGACCGGCGAGCCGATCTCCAAGTACATCTACGGCCAATTCATCGAGCACCTGGGCCGGTGCATCTACGGCGGCATCTGGGCCGAGATGCTCGAAGACCGCAAGTTCTTCTACCCCGTCGGCGCCAAGGAATCGCCCTGGGAACCGCTCGCCGGAAGGGACGGCACGACCATGGACAAGGCCGACTCCTTCGTCGGCGACCACACGCTCCGGATCGCCGTGCCGGGCGGCATCGTCCAGGGGGGCCTCGGCCTCATCAAGGGCAAGAAGTACGTGGGCCGCATCTGGCTCAAGGGCACAGACGGTGCCGGCCCCGTCGAGGTCAGCCTCATCTGGGGCGAGGGCGCGAAGGACCGCCAGACCGTCCGCATCGGCAAACTCCCCGCCGACTACGCCGAGACGCCGCTTGAGTTCACCGCCGGCGCGACCACCGACGATGGCTGGATCGAGATCAAGGCGCCGAGCGGCAAAGGCGCCTTCCACGTGGGCACCGTCTCGCTCATGCCGGCCGACAACGTCCAGGGCATGCGGGCCGACACGCTCGCCGTGCTCAAGGAACTCGACGCACCCGTGTACCGCTGGCCGGGCGGCAACTTTGTGAGCGGGTACAACTGGCGAGACGGCATCGGCGACCGCGACCGCCGGCCGCCGAGAAAGAACCCCGCCTGGAAAGGCGTCGAGCACAACGATTTCGGGCTGGATGAATTCATGGCGTTCTGCCGCCTCCTCGGCGCGGAGCCTTACATTGCCGTCAACAGCGGCCTGGGCGATGCCCAGAGCGCCGTCGAGGAACTCCAGTACGCCAACGGCGGCGCCGACACGCCCATGGGGAAACTGCGGGCGGCCAACGGCCACGCGGAGCCATATGGCGTCCGGTGGTGGGGAATCGGGAACGAGATGTACGGCAACTGGCAACTGGGCCACATGCCGCTCGAAGAGTACACGAAGAAACACAACCAGTTTGCCGAGACAATGCGGGCGGCCGACTCGTCGATCCGGCTCGTCGCAGTCGGCAACGCCGGCCCCTGGAGCGAGGCCATGATGCGCCAGTGTGCCGACCACATGGACCTCATGAGCGAGCACTTCTACGCCCGCGAGAAACCGGACCTGGCGGCCCACGTCCGGCAAGTGCCCGACCAGATCCGCCGCAAGGCCGACGCCCATCGCCGATACCGACGCGAACTGGAATCGCTCAAGGGCAAGGACATCCGCATCGCCATGGACGAGTGGAACTATTGGTGGTACGGGCCGCAACTTTACGGCGAATACGGGACGCGATACTTCCTGAAGGACGCGCTCGGCATCGCGGCCGGCATCCACGAATACGCCCGCCAGAGCGACATCGTCTTCATGGCCAACTACGCCCAGACCGTGAACGTCATCGGCTGCATCAAGACCACGAAGACAGCGGCCGCGTTCGACACGACGGGCCTGGTGCTGGCGCTCTACCGCAAGCATTTCGGCACGCTGCCGGTGGCGGCGACGGCCACGGCCCCCCTCGACGCCGCCGCGGCCTTCAGCGAGGACCGTAAGACCCTGACCCTCGCCGTCGTCAACGCGTCGCTGGAGAAGGCCGACGTCGCGCTCGAGGTCCAGGGCGCCCAACTCACCGGCGCCGGCCGACGCTGGGAGATCACGGGCCCCGGCCCCGACGCCTACAACGAGCCCGGCAAGCCCCCCAGTGTGACGGTGAGTGAATCGGCCGTGCGCGGCATCACGGACAGGATTTCGGTCGCGCCGGCAAGCGTGACGCTGCTGGCGCTCGAGGTCAAATAGGCCGCGTACGCGCACGCGCTTGACCCGCCGCCGCGAAAGGCGTAACCTCCCTGCGCTACCCAGGCGAAGGGGATGCGCCATGGCAAAGAAGATTCGTCTTGGCGTGCTGCTGTCCGGCGGCGGGCGGACGCTGGAGAATATTCTGAAGCACATCCGGGGCGGAAGCCTCAAGGGCCTCGCAGAGGTCGCCGTCGTGATTGCCTCGCGCGGCGGCATCCGCGGCATTGAAATCGCCGAGGCCGCCGGCGTCCCCGCCCACGTCATTCGCCGAAAGGAGTTCCCCTCCGTCCAGGCCTACTCCGACGCCATGGTCGCCCGACTGGACGAGCGAAAAGTCGACCTCGTTTGCATGGCCGGGTTCCTCTCGTACTGGATCATCCCGGAGCGGTACCTGGGGCGCGTGATGAACATTCACCCCGCGCTGCTGCCGGCGTTCGGCGGCAAGGGGATGTACGGCCACCACGTGCACGAGGCGGTCCTTGCTCACGGCTGCAAAGTGAGCGGGTGCACGGTCCACTTCGTCAACAACACGTACGACGACGGGCCGATCGTTTTGCAGCGCGCGGTGCCCGTTCGGGCCGAGGACACGGCCGACGACCTTGCGGCGCGAGTGTTCGAGCAAGAATGCATCGCGTACCCGGAGGCGATCCGCCTCTTTGCCGAAGGACGCCTGCGCATCGAAGGCCGCATCGTCCACGTCCTGCCCGGCAAAGAACGGGCGGAGCCGAGGTCGCGGTGAAGGACCCTCGCATGGCGGCCGTGAGCCATCTATCCGGAGTTCCGCCCCTTCGGCTCTGCTCAGGGCAAGGTTCCGCATTCGGCGTCCGCGCAGTCGCCTGGCCGGCGGACGTCGAGGCGCTGTTCGCGCGGCTCGCGCGCCGGCGCGGATGCGTCTGGCTCGACAGCGCCGGCGGGCCGCCTGCCCTCGCACGCTGGAGCGTCCTAGCGGCCGAGCCCTCCGCCGTGCTCGTCCATCAGGGTGGCGTGTCGCGCTTCGTCACCCCCGACGGCCGGGCGGTCCTCGAGCCGCGCGAGAATCCTTTCGACGCGCTGCGTGCCGCCCTCGCGGCCACGCGCGTTGAGGGCCCCGGCGCCGCGGCCGCCGGTCGGTTCGGCCCAGGTCTCTACGGCTACCTCGCCTACGACCTCGGGCCGTACGTCGAGCCGACCGCGCCCCTTTCGCCGACGCGCGACATCACGCTGCCTGACCTCTGGTTCGGCTACTACGAGACGGTCCTGGTGCTGAACCACGCGGAGCGCCGGGCCGTGCTCGTCGGGGCCGACGGGCCGCCCGCCGAGGCGCTCGGCGCGGCGCTGGCCGCGGCCGGCGGGCCCGCTCCCGGCGCGCCGGGCGTCGCCTCGGCGAAGCCGGGCTTTGCCCTGGCGGAGCCGGGACTGGATGCCGCCCGACCGGCGCGCAAGGCCTCCTGCAACTTCACGCGCGAAGGTTACCTCGGGGCCGTTGCGCGGGCGCGCGAGTACATCGCCGCTGGCGACATCTTCCAGGTGAACCTGAGCCGCCGCTTCACGGTTCCCCTTGAGCCGTGCGCCCCTGAGCCGGACCTTCGCCCGGCGAGCCTGTACCGGCGCCTTCGGCGCGCCAACCCGGCGCCCTACGCGGCATACGTGGGTCTCGGCGCGGGGCGGGCGGTCCTCTCCTCGAGCCCCGAACTCTTCCTCGGCCTGGCGGGCGGGCGCGTCGTCACACGACCCATCAAGGGCACGCGCCCGCGCCGCGCCGGCGAGGCCGAATCGTCGGACTTCAACCGTTGCGAGCGCGACAACCTCCTCCGGTCCGAAAAGGACAAGGCCGAACTCGTGATGATTACGGACCTGGAGCGGAACGACCTCGGCCGCGTGTGCGATTACGGCAGCGTCCGCGTCACCGAGCCGCGCACGGTCGAGGCCTACGAGGCCGTGTATCACACCGTGGCGACCGTCGAGGGCCGCCTGCACGCGGAAGCAGACCTCGTGGACCTCCTCCGGGCGACGTTCCCCGGCGGATCCATCACGGGGGCTCCGAAAGTCCGCGCGATGCAGATCATCGCGGAACTGGAGCCGACGCGCCGCAGCGTCTATACCGGCGCGATCGGATACCTCGCGCCGCCCTCAGACGCCGAGCCGGCCGGAAGATGCGTTCTTAACATCGCTATCCGGACGCTGCTCGTGGCGGGCCAGGCGGTCCATCTTCAGGCAGGCGGGGGCATCGTTGCCGATTCGGACCCGGCGGCCGAGTTCGACGAAACCAGCGACAAGGCCCGCGCGATGCTGGCGGCCCTGGGCCTCGCGCCGTAGCGGACGGCTCAAAAGGCGTTTGACGATGAACGAAGGCGAACGGGTGTACGTTTCCGGCAACCTCGTCCCCGCCGGCGAGGCCTGCATCTCGGCCCTCGACGCGGGGGTGCTCCTCGGGGCAGGGCTCTTCGAGACCCTGCGGACCTACGCGGGGAAACCGTTCCGCCTGGGGGCGCACCTCGCGCGGCTGCGGGCGAGCGGAGAGTTCTTCCGCATCTTCGTCCGCGAAACCGACGCCGAAATCACCGCGACCGTCGCACGCCTCCTCGAAGCGAACGGCGTCCCGGACGCCCGGGTGCGCCTGACGGCCACGCGCGGGCCCCTCGCCGCCGCCGTGGACGACGACGAGGCCCCACCCGCCACGCTCATCATCACCACCGGGCCGATGACGCCCTACCCGGCCGAACTCTACGAGAAGGGCGCGACCGTCGTCGTCTCCGACATCCGCATCAGCGCGGACGACCCGACCGTCTATCACAAGACGACCGGGTACCTGAGGAACCTCCTGGCCCTGCGCGACGCGCACCGCGCGCGCGCGACCGAGGCCCTCCTCTTCAATACCAAGGGGCGCCTGGCGGAGGGCTCGCTCTCGAACGTCTTCGTCGTCTCCGGCGGGAGGCTCCTGACGCCGCCCGTGGAGGAAGGTTTGCTCGCGGGCATCACGCGGGCGGCCGTGCTGGAACTTGCGGCCGAGGTGGGCGTTCCGGCCGAGCAGCAGCCCCTGGCGGTCCGCGATTGTCTCGATGCCGACGAAATGTTCCTGACGAACTCGATCATGGAGTTGCTGCCGGTTGGCCGCGTGGAACGCAAAGAGATCGGCACCGGCCAGCCGGGCCCCGTCACGAAGCAACTCGCCTCTGCCTACCGCGCCCTCGTTATCCGCGAAACGGGGCAGTGAGGGCCCCCGCAGGCGGCTCGAAGAACTACACCTGAATGTCCGCCTCGCGCGACAGGTCGGCCTTGTGGGCCGCCAGGAGGGGACGGATCTCGGCGGCGAGGAACTCTTCCACTTGCTCCGGCGCACGGCCGACGAATCGCGCGGGTTCGAGTTCGGCGTTGATGTCCACCTTGGCGAACGCCTTGTCGGCTTTCAGGCGTGCCAGGAGGTCGTTCTCGCCGCCCTCGAGTTTGACGCGTTTCGCGGCCGCGTGGCTGTGCTGGCGGATTTTCTCGTGCAGGGCCTGGCGGTCGCCGCCCGCCTTCACCGCCGCCATCAGGATGTTCTCGGTGGCCATGAACGGCAATTCCTCGGCGACGTGTTTCGCGCACATCTTCGGATAGACGACGAGCCCCGCCGCGATGTTCTGGTAGAGCCGCAGGACCGCGTCGGCGCCCAGGAACGCCTCCGCCAGGACGATCCGCCGCGTCGCCGAGTCGTCGAGCGTCCGTTCGAGCCACTGTTCGGCAGCGGTGGCCGCGGCCGCGGGCACGAGCGCCATCACGACGCGCGCCAGGCCGGTCATGCGTTCGGCCCGCATCGGGTTGCGTTTGTAGGCCATCGCGCTCGAGCCGACCTGTTTCTCCTCGAACGGTTCCTCGAGTTCCTTGCGGTTCGCCAGCAGCCTCAGGTCGTTCGCAAACTTGTGCGCGCTCTGGGCCAGCCCCGAGAGGACCGTGAGCACCTGGTAATCGACCTTGCGGCTGTACGTCTGGCCGGTGACGGAATAGACGTCGGCGAAGCCCATCCTCTCGGCGACAAGCCGGTCGAGTCGCCTGACCTTCTCGTGGTCGCCGTCGAAGAGGCGCAGAAACGACGCCTGCGTACCGGTGGTCCCCTTGACGCCGCGGAACCGCAACTCGCCGAGCGCATGCGCGAGGGCACGGTAGTCCAACAGAAGGTCGTAGAGCCAGAGGCACGCGCGCTTGCCCACGGTCGTCAACTGGGCCGGCTGGTAATGCGTGAAGCCGAGCGTCGTGAGGTGCGCGTGCTCGGCGGCAAAGCCGGCCAAGCGGTCCATCACCGCCAGCAGCCGGCCCCGCAGGAGCCCCAGGCCCTCGCGCAGGATCACGAGGTCCGCGTTGTCGCCGACGAAGCAACTGGTGGCCCCGAGGTGGATGATGGGGCCCGCCTTGGGGCACTGCTCGGCAAAGGCGCGGACGTGGGCCATCACATCGTGCCGCAACTCGCGCTCGAGTTCTTCGGCCCGCTCGAAATCCACGTCGTCGGTATGGCGGCGCATCTCAGCAATCTGTTGGTCGGTGATTCCCAGGCCGAGTTCCTTCTCGGCCTCGGCCAGGGCGATCCAGAGCCGCCGCCACGTCCGGATCTTCCGGACCGGGCTCCACAGGGCCGCCATCTCGGGCCCCGCATAGCGCGTCACCAGGGGCGAATCGTACACGTCGTGGTCTTCCCGGCGCTCTGGCATGGTCTCTCCTCACCTGTGTCGCCGACCCTATGGTAGTCTCTCCCGGCCACCAGCAAAAGGATAAATGCGCCGGTTCGGCGCGCGGGGCGGAGGACCAAAAAGGGTCCGACCCGTCCCGGGCGGGACGGGTCGGCATGTGTGTGCCAGGAGCGTGCCGCTCGCGCGGCAGGCGTGACACGGGTACGCTGTCAGATGACGATGTCGGTGGCCTGCTCGATCGCGCGGACGGCGCTCGGCAGGTTGTACGGTTTCTCCAGGTACCCGTCGAATCCCTCACCAATCGCTTGCCGACCGCCGGTCTTCGGATCCGGCGCGATCGCGACGACGCGCGTAGCCACCAGTTCCGGGTCGCCCCGCAGCGCTTGCCGCGTGTCCCTCGCGTCGAGTCCGGGCAAGGTGAGGTCGAGCAGGATGACGTGCGGCCTGAATTCGCGCGCCAGGAGGCCCGCCTCGAAGGTGCCGGTGGCGACTTGGACGTCGTAGCCGAAACCTCGCTTCAGCCCATGGCGCAGGGCGTCCGCAAACTCGTAGTCGGGATCGACGATCAAGACACGCACGACGGCCCCGTCGAGACCTCGAAGGGGGATACCGTGTGCGCGCATGAACCGCACGAGCGACTCTCTGGGGATCCGACGATCGCGGGAACCAGGTATCTTGAAACCGCGCAACTGCCCGGTGTCAAACCACTTGGAAACCGTCCGCGGCGCGACGCCACAAATTCGCGCTACATCCCCGGTGGTAAAAACCTCCTTCATGCCCACTTCCCCCGGAAATGCCGACTATAGCCAGCGGCTATAATCGCACAACCCCCTTGCAACAGCCTCGGAAGTATACCACAAAATCCCGCGAAGTCAAATCAGATGGGCCTAGAAAGCCAAGACAACCCGGTTTCGGGCCCTACAACCCGAATATCTTCCCTATTTTAACGCCCCGCCGCCCTTGTTTGCTCGTGCAGCGGCCCTCGCTCGCCCTACGGCAATCCCAGCCGGCGCCGGACCTCGACCGCCGAGAGATCCCGGACGAGCAGGTCCTTCTCCGGCCGACTGCCGCCGCGAAGAATCTCGACGTCGCCCGGCCTGAGGCCCAGAGCCCTCGCAACGAGGGACGAAAGCGCCCGATTGGCGGCACCTTTTTCGGCGGGTTTGCGGACTGCTACCTTCAGCCGCTCGCCGAGCGGCCCGACGATCCGCTCGCGCGACGCCCCCGGCACGACTTTCACGGCCAGAATCGCGCCGCCCTCGGTCGGTTCGACGATGGCCATCACTTTCTCCCCGCGCCAGCTCGCCTCGGCGCCCTGCCTGGATCGCCGCGACCTTCCGGCCGCGGCTCGGACGGGCCGCACGCCGGCAACGCTAGTCCTCGTACCGTCTCAGGTCCCCTTCGCTCAGGCCGAAGTGGTGACCGATCTCATGCAGAACTGTCGTCCGGACGACGTCGCGCACGGCCTGGTCGAACGCCTCGCTCGCGTCCGGCGCATCATTTCCCTCGGTCGCCCGCTCGGCCGCTTCCGCGAGAACCGGCTCGCGGTAGATGACGATACGGTCCGGCAGGACAGCCCCATAGGCGTGGTCGCGGCGAGTCTGCGGCACGCCCTCATAAAGCCCCAGAAGAGTCCCGCGCCCCGCCAGCCCCGTCTTCCGAAGAAGCCGGCGCGACGGCCTGGCCTCCACCACGACGTCCACGTTATCAAGCCGCTCGGCAAATTCGGCCGGCAGGGTCTCAACCGCCTCGTCCACGAGTTCCTCGAACCGCTCGGCATCCACCGGCCGCCTCCTTCCCCCGGGGCGAACCCGAATCCTAACCCCTTGCCCGCTACCCCGCAAGCCGCCTCCCTCCTTTCGAGTCCCTTCCGGTGTGATGCCGCCCGGGGGCACCGCCCGCGGCCCGGGGCACTTTTTGGTTGCATCCACCCCGCTGACCGCTAGAATATGCCCTTCCCGGGCCCGCGGCCTTGCCCGCAGGTCCGGACGGCAAACGGAACGGGCACAAGCCGCCGGACGGATCGGCGGAGGAAAGGAGTCGCAAGGGTGGCCGTGTGCATTCGTTTGAAACGCCTGGGCCAGCGGAACCGGATCTACTGGCGCATTTGCGCGACCGACAAGCGGACGGCGCGCGACGGCCGGGTCATCGAGGAATTGGGGGCCTACGACCCGCACGCGAAGAACGAGGGGAAGGTGACCCTCAACCGCGAACGGGTCTCGCACTGGCTGCGTCACGGCGCCCAGCCGTCCGCGACGGTCGGGCAACTGCTCGCCCATGTGGGCATCGACCCCAAGGGCAACGAAGTGGCCCCGAAGCCGTGGCCCAAGAAACGGACCCCGCCGCCTCCGGCCGCCAAGAAGGTCGAGCCGGAACAGACCGAGGCGCCTGCCGAGCCGGCCAAGGCCGAGGAAGAGAAGCCGGCCGAGTAGGCGAGAAGGCGCGCCATG
>Ga0315277_10010665_pt1 | contig 11624 bp, 12 predicted proteins | sample YL17G05_15_MG_FD_203695 | JGI IMG/M metagenome (GOLD analysis project Ga0315277, IMG submission 203695) | Sediment microbial communities from Yellowstone Lake, YNP, Wyoming, USA - YL17G05_15 | ecosystem: Environmental > Aquatic > Freshwater > Lake > Sediment | place: USA: Wyoming | collected...
GCGCCCGCGTCGCCAAGCACGGCAACCGGGCCATGACCAGTCGCTGCGGCAGCGCCGACGTCCTCGAGGCCCTGGGGGCGCGCATCGACCTGTCGCCGGAGCAGGTGAAGGCCTGCCTGGAGGAGACTGGCGTCGGCTTCATGTTCGCCCCCAGCTTTCACCCGGCCATGAAGTTCGCCGCCGGCCCGCGACGCGAGATCGGCGTGCGTACCGTCTTCAACATCCTGGGGCCCCTGACCAACCCGGCGGGCGCCACCTGCCAGGTCCTGGGCGTCGCCGACCCGTCGCTGGCGGAGACAATGGCCCTGGTGCTGGCCCGACTGGGCAGCCGCCGCGCCCTGGTGGTCCACGGCGACGGCCTGGACGAGATGAGCATCAGCGGCCCTACCCTGGTGTGCGAGCTGGTCGAGGGCTGTGTGCGCCAGTACGTGGTAACGCCCCAGGAGGTGGGCCTGGCGCTGTCCGACGCAACGTCGGTGGCCGGCGGTACGCCCGAGGAGAACGCCGCCGCCCTGCGCGAGGTGCTGGCCGGTCGGCCCGGCCCCCGGCGCGACATCGTCCTGCTGAACGCCGCCGCCGGCCTGGTGGCCCTGGAGAGGGCAGCGGCCCTGGCCGAGGGGGTGGCCCAGGCCGCCGAGGCCGTCGACAGCGGCGCCGCCCGCGAGCGGCTGGAGCGCTTCGTGGCCGTCACCAACAGCTTTCAGTAGGGGAAGAAAGGGGACCCCATGCCCGGACAAGCCGCCGGCAGCTTCCTCGACCGCATCCTGGCCGACAAGCGGGAGGAGCTGGAGCGCCGGCGCCAGAAGGAGCCCGTGGAGGTCCTCCAGCGCCGCGTCGCCGACCTGAGCAGCCAGTGGAGCCGCGGCGAGCAGTGGAGCCTGGTGAAGGCCATCCTGGAGGGGCCTCGGGGGCCCCACGCGGGCGGCAAGCGCATCCAGCTCATCGCCGAGGTGAAGAAGGCCTCGCCGTCGAAGGGGCGGCTGGTGTCGGTGCTGGAGCACCGGGCCCTGGGCCGCACCTACGTCATCGGCGGCGCGGCCGGCATCTCCGTCGTCACGGAGGAGAAGCACTTCCAGGGCAGCCTCGAGTTCCTCTACGACCTGCGGGTGAGCCTGGACGGCTACTACCCGGGCGGCCGGCCCGCCCTCCTGCGCAAGGACTTCCTCTTCGATCCCTATCACCTGTGGGAGGCGCGGGCCTATGGCGCCGACGCCGTCCTCCTCATCGCCGCCATCCTCAGCCGCGACGAGATGGCGTCTCTCATGCAGCAGGCAACCGAGATGGAGATGGAGTGCCTGGTAGAGGTGCATGACGAGAGGGACGTGCAGAAGGCTCTGGAGGCCGGCGTCTACCTCATCGGCATCAACAACCGCGACCTGCGCACCTTCGAGACGGACCTGGCGGTGACGGAGCGCCTGCGGCCCCTCATCCCCGACGACCGGGTGGTGGTGAGCGAGAGCGGCATCTTCACCCGCGCCGACGTCGAGCGGCTGGCCGACGCCGGCGTCCACGCCGTCCTGGTGGGGGAGGCCCTGATCACGGCGCCCGACACGCGTCTGAAAATGAAGGAGCTGCTGATATGACCGAACAACGGGCGCGCGAGCTGATTAGGTTGGCGGAGTCATTGCTGGTGCAGGCCGAGGTCGGGCCAGGGCAGCTTAGTCCCTTGATTCGACAGAGCTTGCGCTTGGCGAGGGAAACAGGGTCGAAGTTGTTTGAAGAATGGCTCCATGGCGAGCTCAACGGCTGGCGGGACTACTCGGTGGCTGCGAGGCTTGCAGGGCTGACGAAAGCAGAGCGCGAGCTGCTTTGGGATATGGAATATCGAGGGCGAAGGGTTGACGATCCCACGGTTGGGTGGCGCGAGGGTAGGGCCACTATGTCCGTCAAGGGAGACGAGGACCGCTTGCTTGTCTTGAGCATCGTGGAAATCGAAGAGATATCGAGGAAAGTGGAGGGACTGACAGGGCCGACGTCGGCGAGGCCGGAGTGGGAGGCGTTGGCAAAGGTGTGTAGGCAGGTCCATTCGGTGCTCCACGAGAACTTACTGAGGATCTATATCGAGCTCAAGTACCGGGGCGTACCCAGTTCGATATTCGAGGAGACCAGACGAGAGGTGGACTCGCGCCTGGTCATCTTGTGCCCGCGGGCCATCGAAGCATTCTCTTCGGCGTACGACAAGCTAGGATCGGCCAGAGCTGAGGATTGGGCAACGGCGCTTACCTCCTGTCGGCGACTCCTGAGGGAAGTTGCTGATGCGCTGGCTCCGTCGGAGGAGGCGGCGCAGCAGGCTTCTGCCGCAGAAGAAGAGCATGAACTGTCCACCGATAAGTATGTCAACCGCTTGAAAGACTTCGTTGACAAGTCGGTGTCCAGCAAGTCTGACCGGCAGCTATGGAAGGAGCAGGCGGACGGTCTCAAACGGATGATCGAAATCGTTTACCGGAAGGGAAGCAAGGGCACGCACGCGGTGGTCACGCAGAAAGAAGCACGCCGTGTCGTAATAGCCACCTACTTGCTGGTCGGCGATCTCATTGACCTGGTACCCCAGTCGGTGGTTGTGAAGAGAGTTGGTTCGTCTTCGGACCAAGCGCAGCAGGGTTCGCGATGACCCACGTTAAGATCTGCGGCTGCATGCGCGTGGAGGACGCCCTGGCCGCCGCCGAGGCCGGCGCCGACTTCATCGGGCTGGTGTTCGCTGAGAGCAGGCGCCGCCTGGAGCCCGACGAGGCGTCAGACATCGTGCGCGCCCTCGGCGAGCCCCTGAGCCACCGGGAGCTGACGGAGCCGCCCTCGCTTCACCGCGCTGGGGCGCCTGAGAGCGGCGCGGTCGCCGTCGAGGAGTGGTTCCGCCAGGGGGCCGCCGCCCTGGAGCGGCTGCTGGAGCGCAAGCGGCCCCTCACCGTCGGCGTCTTCGCCGGGCAGGACGTGGAGACGGTCAACGCCATCGCCGACGAGTGCGGTCTGGACCTGGTGCAGCTCAGCGGCGGCGAGTCCTGGCAGGACTGCCTGCTCATCGCCCGACAGGTCATCAAGGTGGTGCACGTCGAGCGGGGCGCCACCGCCAGCGGCGTGCTGGGCCGCATCGAGGCGGGGACGGCCATCGCCTGCCTGCTGGACACGGCGTCGGAGGGCGCCTACGGCGGCAGCGGCCGCACGATGGACTGGCGGCTGGCCAGCGAGGTGGCGTCGCGGCTGCCCATCGTGCTCGCCGGCGGGCTGACGCCGGAGAACGTGGGCGAGGCCGTGCGCACGGTACGCCCCTGGTGCGTCGACGTCAGCAGCGGCGTGGAGACGCGCGGGGCGAAGGACCCGTCGAAGGTGCGGGCGTTCGTGCGGGCGGCGAAGGGAGTGGGTACGTAGTGGCCGGAGGACCGCGTGGCTAGGCAGGCCAACTTTCCTGACCCCTCGGGCCACTTCGGGCCCTTCGGCGGGCGCTACGTGCCGGAGACGCTGATGAGCGCCCTGGAGGAGCTGGAGGAGGCCTACCTCCAGGCGCGCAGCGATGCCTCTTTCCAGGAGGAGCTGGCTAACCTCCTGCGCGACTTCGCCGGCCGGCCTACACCCCTCTACCACGCCGAGAACCTGTCGAGACACTGCGGCGGCGCCCAGATCTACCTGAAGCGGGAGGACCTGGCCCACACCGGCGCTCACAAGATCAACAACGCCCTCGGCCAGGGGCTGCTGGCCCGCCGCCTGGGCAAGCGGCGCGTCATCGCCGAGACGGGGGCCGGCCAGCACGGCGTCGCCACCGCCACCGTCTGCGCCCTCTTGGGGCTGCACTGCGTCGTCTACATGGGCGAGGAGGACGTGCGACGCCAGGCGCTGAACGTCTTCCGCATGAAGCTCTTGGGTGCGGAGGTGCGCCCCGTCGAGTCCGGCAGCCGCACGCTCAAGGACGCCATCAACGAGGCCCTGCGCGACTGGGTGACCAACGTCCGCGACACCTACTACCTGCTGGGCAGCGTGGTGGGCCCGCACCCCTACCCGGTGATGGTGCGCGACTTCCAGTCGGTCATCGGGCGGGAGGCGCGTGAGCAGCTCCTGGCGGCGACGGGTCGCCTGCCCGACTACGCCGTCGCCTGCGTGGGCGGCGGCAGCAACGCCATCGGCCTCTTCCACCCCTTCTACGCCGACGCGGTGGAGTTCGTGGGTGTGGAGGCGGCCGGCGAGGGCCTGGATAGCGGCCGACACGCCGCCAGCCTCGTCCGGGGGCGTCCCGGCGTGCTCCACGGCGCCCTCTCCTACCTCCTCCAGGACGAGGCCGGGCAGGTGCGAGAGACCCACAGCCTGGCGCCCGGCCTAGACTACCCCGGTGTCGGGCCGGAGCACGCCTTCTACAAGACCAGCGAGCGCGCCCGCTACGTCGCCGTCGGCGACAGGGAGGCGCTGGCGGGCTTCCAGCTCTTGAGCGAAACGGAAGGTATCATCCCCGCCCTGGAGCCGGCCCACGCCCTCCACTATGTGTCGAAGCTGGCCGCCGAGCTGCCGCCCGAGGCCATCGTCCTGGTCTGCCTCTCCGGCCGGGGCGACAAAGACATGGAGATCGTGGCCCAGGCGCTGGAGGGCGGCTCCCCGGCTTGATTGTCAACAAGAAGAGCCCCGTGCTATTTTGGGGCCACTCTCGATCGGAGAGCTGACGTGCTGGCGCAGGCCGAACGACCTTCATTGCCACCGCCCGAGGCCATAGCCTGGGGCCCGCGCGACATTGTCTTCGCCCTCGCGCTGGCCCTTGCGATAGGCTTCGTGCTGGTCTCCGTCATCGTGGCGCCCGTTGCGGTGGCCACGGGCTCCAGCGACGACGTGGCGGTACTGACGGCCGGCCTCGTCGTGACGCTTCTCTTCGACTGCGCCCTCTTTGGCTCCGCCGCCGCCTTCTCAGTGATGCGCTACCGCTGCTCGTGGAGCGCCCTGGGCCTGGGACCTCTGAGCACGAAGGAGTTCTGGTCGGGCCTGAGAACGGCCGTGGCGGGTTACGTTATCTTCTATGTCTACGTCGGCCTCGTCCGGCTACTGGGTCTGGATGTCCTCATGCCCGGCACCAACGTCCCAGAGAAGCTCTTCGAGGAGCGGCTAGTGCTGCCCCTGGCCGGCGTGGCTACCGTGCTGGTGGCGCCCCTGGTCGAGGAGACCTTCTTCCGCGGATTCGTCTTTGGGGGGCTGCGACGCTACGGCTTCTTCTGGGCAGCGCTGGTCAGCGGCCTCCTCTTCTCCGCGGCCCACCTTAACCTGGGGGGCTTGATACCCCTGGCACTGGTGGGGATGCTCTTCGCCTGGTCCTACAGCCGGACGGGCTCTCTCTGGACTCCCATCTACGCTCACCTCATCTTTAACCTGGTGAGCTTCGTGGCCCTCACAGCTATCGTGCAGAGTGGTGGTTCGAGTTGAGTCGCATCGGTCCGGCGCTGGCGGCGGCGCGGGAGCAGGGACGGACGGCCCTGGCCCCCTTCCTGACCATCGGCTACCCGGAGCCGGCCGCCCTTCCGAATTTGGTGAGGGCCCTGGTAGAGGGCGGCGCCGACATGCTGGAGCTAGGGGTGCCCTTCAGCGACCCCCTGGCCGATGGCGCCACCATCCAGAGGGCCAACTTCGTCGCCCTCCAGCATGGTGTGACCACCGCTGCCTGCCTGGAGGCGGTGCGCCAGTTGAGGGCAGAGGGGCTTGAGGTTCCGGTACTGCTTATGGGATACTACAACCCAATCCTGGCCTACGGCCCGGAGGCCTTCGCCGCTGACGCGGCGGGGGCGGGGGTGGACGGCCTTATCGTCGTTGACCTGCCGCCGGAGGAAGCGGGCCCGTTGCAGGAGGCCTGCCGGGCGAGGGGCCTGGATCTGGTATACCTGCTGGCGCCGACCTCGACGGCGGAGCGGGTGGCGCTGGTGGCCCGCCAGGCGTCGGGGTTCATATACTGTGTTAGCGTCACGGGGGTGACAGGGGCCCGCTCCTCCTTGCCCCCTGAGCTCCCCGCCTTCGTCGAGAGGGTGCGTCGCCAGACCACGCTGCCTCTGGCGGTAGGGTTCGGCATCTCGCGCCGAGAGCACGTAGAGGCCGTGGGGCGCATCGCCGAGGTCGCTGTCGTGGGCAGCGCCCTCATCGACGTCATCGATTCTTCACCCGCCCGGGAGCGGGAAGCGAGGGTAAGAGCGTATGTGGAGGTGCTCGCTGGCCGTCGTGGGGCCGCCAGGGGCCGTCGTGCGGGGTAGGCTTCATCAGCCATCCTGCCCGCTCGGCCTTGTCTGTGCTCCTGCGGCCGGTTCCTTCCTGTCTGCCCGTCCGGAAGGCGGGCGCGTCCAGTCCGGCCAGCTCTAGGGGCACAGAGCGCGGTGAGGTCGGAGGGCATGCGCTGTCGGGGTATCCGCGGCGCAACCACTGTCGACGCCAACACCAGGGAAGCCATCTTCCAGGCGACTACGGAACTCTTGTCGCAGATGGTCCTGGCCAACGACGTTCAGCCCGAGGAGGTAGCGAGCGTCTTTTTCACTACCACCCGGGACCTGAACGCCGACTTCCCCGCTCTGGCCGCCCGCCAGATGGGCTGGAACGACGTAGCCCTCCTGTGCGCCCACGAGATGGACGTGCCCGGCAGTCTGCCCATGTGCCTGCGCATTCTCCTCCACGTCAACACGGAGAAGCGGGCCGAAGAGATAGTGCACGTCTACCTCCGGGGCGCCCGGGCCCTGCGACCCGACAAGAACGCTTTCCCATGACACCCGCGGAGGACATAACTCGATGATGGTCATAATGAAGAAGGGTCACACTGAAGAGGAGCTGACCGGCATCCTCAAACGGCTGGAGGAAATCGGTCTCTCCGGCCACACCATCGTGGGTGTGGAGCGCACGGTGGTGGGCGTCGTAGGCCAGGTATATCCAGGGCTGGCCGATGACCTGGAGACGATGCCCGGCGTCGATGACATCGTTCCCATCAGCAAGCCCTACAAGCTGGCCAGCCGGGAGTTCAAGCCCGACAACACGGCGATCAAGGTCGGCAACCTTGTGATCGGGGGTGGCCGGACGGTGGTCATGGCCGGGCCCTGCGCCGTGGAGTCGGAGGAGCAGTTGATGGCCACGGCCCGGGCCGTGAAAGCCGCCGGCGCTCACATTCTGCGCGGCGGCGCCTTCAAGCCCCGCACGTCGCCCTACAGCTTCCGGGGCCTGGAGGAGAAGGGACTCCAGATCCTGAAGGCGGCCCGCGAAGAGACGGGTCTGCCCATCATCACCGAGGTGATGACGGTGCGGGACGTGGAGCTGGTGGCGCGCTACGCCGACATCCTCCAGATCGGCGCGCGCAACGTCCAGAACTTCTTCCTTCTGGAAGAGGTCGGCCGGGCGGGCAAGCCCGTCCTCCTCAAACGGGGCTTCGCCTCTACGGTGGAGGACTGGCTCCTCTCCGCTGAGTACATCATCTCCCAGGGAAACCGTGATGTGATCCTCTGCGAGCGGGGCATCCGCACCTTCGAGACGGCCACCCGCAACACCATGGACTTGAGCGCTATCCCCCTGGTGAAGCGCTTCAGCCACCTGCCCGTTGTCTCCGACCCCAGCCACGGCACCGGCAAGTGGTATCTGGTGGAGCCCATGGCGATGGCCTCCATCGCCGCCGGCGCGGATGGTCTCCTTCTGGAGGTGCACCCTAACCCGGACCGCGCCCTCTCGGACGGGGCCGAGTCGCTGACCTTCGAGAACTTCCGCCTGCTCATGGAGCGGGCGAAGGCGGTCAGCGAGGCGCTGGGCCGGCCTCTAGCGAAGCCTTCGGCTTCCCGGGCGGGGCCCTGATTAGGTGAAAGGATTTGGAGAAGGGGCCGTCCGCCAGTGGCGGACGGCCCCTTCCGCTCAGGACGTGTTCGAGATCAAGCTGCCTGTCTTCGAAGGCCCTCTCGACCTCCTCCTCCACCTGCTGGAGAAGGAAGAGCTCGACATCACATCGGTATCCCTGGTGCAGGTCACGGACCAGTACATGTCTTACCTGCACTCCCTGGATGAGATCAACATGGATTTCCTGGCGGACTTCATCGCGGTGGGCGCCAAGCTGCTGCTGCTGAAGTCGCGGGCCCTCCTGCCTCGCGAGGTCGGCGTTCCCGAGGAGGGCGAGGAGGAGGACGTTGGGGAGGAGCTCACCCGCCTCCTCATCGAGTACCGGCGCTTCAAGGAGGCCGCCTCAGCCCTCCGCGAGCGGGAGGACCAGGGGCTGCGCTCCTACCCCCGCCTGAGCAGTCCGCCCGATGTGCCGCTCTCCCTGGGCCTTGATCGCGTCACCCTGCGCAAGTTGAGCCGCATCTTCCGCGAAGCCCTGCAACGGCTTCCCGCCGAGGAGGAGCCGGGCACCATCGATAGGCAGGAGGTGAGCGTCCAGGAGAAGGTGGAGGAGATCCTCGCTGCGCTGGCCCAGAGGGGGCACCTCAGCTTCCGACGCCTGGTGTCGACCTGCCGCTCACGGCTGGAGGTGGTGGTATCCTTCCTGGCCGTGCTGGAGCTCATCAAGGCTCAGCGCGTCGCCGCTGAGCAGGAGCGCCTCTTTGGCGACATCAGGCTTCTTCCTCTCGACGTCGCCGAACCCACCACTGCCTGACCGACAAGCCCAGCAGCGCCCCCAGCAGGTCCAGCCCATACTCGGCCAGGCTGGCCGTCCGCTCCGGCACGAAGAGCTGGTGCACCTCGTCGCTGGCGGCGTAGAGAGCGGTGAGAACGAAGGCCGGTGCGACCGCCCGCTGCCGGCGCCGCGGCTCGGCGGCCAGGGCTCGGTGCAGGAGGGCCGCCAGCACGGCGAACTCGAACACGTGGGCCAGGGCTGAGGGCAGGGATGGCCAGCGCCGCCCGAGGGGGCGGGACTGGGAGGAAAGGTAAAAGATCGCCGTCGCCCAGAGGAGGGCTGGCGGCCAGCGGAGCGAGAAGCTGGTACGCATGGGCCTGTCTGCTGGCCCGGCAGGCTCGTCTTGAACCTGCTTCGGGGCTGTGCTAGTATGCCAGTTACCGAGACCCCAGACAACGGGAGGGGGAATTCCCTCTCTCTCCTTTTCGGCGATCTTTCCAGCCTATGAACAAGCGCGAGAGGGTGACGGCAGCCCTGGCCGGCAAGCCCGTCGACCGGGTACCGGCCAGCTTCTGGGGCCATGACTTCCTCCGGGAGTGGACCCCTCAGGGGCTTGCCGACGCTATGCTGGAGAGCTTCCGTCGCTTCGACTGGGACTACATGAAGGTGAACCCCCGGGCCACCTACTACGCCGAAGCCTGGGGGTGCCGTTACCGGCCCTCCGGCAGCTCGACCCGCGCTCCGGAGGTGGTGGACTTCGTGCTCAAGTCCGCGGCCGACCTGGAGAGGATCAAGCCTCTCGATGTCAGCCGGGGTCCGTTCGCCGAGCAACTGGAGGCTCTACGGCTCATCGGCCGTGGCCTGGCGGGAGAGGCCCCTTTTATCCAGACTGTCTTCTCGCCCCTGGCTGTCGTTGGGCGCCTGGCCAACGGTGACCTCGAGGCCGTTCGCCGCTACATGCGGGAGGCGCCCCAGGCCCTCCACGGCGCCCTCGCCGCCGTGGCCGATACCCTGGCTGCCTACGGCCGGGCCTGCCCGGAGGCCGGCGCCAGCGGCATCTTCTTCGCTACGGTGGAGTGGGGCACCTATGACAACGCCACGGCCGAACAGTACCGGGAGTTCGGCCGCCCGTACGACCTGCGGGTGCTGGCGGCCGTGCAAGAGGCGGAGATGAACGTTCTCCACGTCTGCCGGCCCCGCAACATGTTCGACCTGCTAGCCGACTATCCGGTGCACGCCATCAACTGGCCGGCTGGCGAGCCTGGCAACCCCACCCTCAAGGAGGGCCTCGCCCGCAGCGAGCGCGCCGTCATGGGCGGCGTGAGCATCGCCACCGTGGTGCAGGGCACGCCCGACGGGGTGGCGGCGGAGGTGAGCCAGGCCCTCTCGGAGACGGGTGGCCGCCGCTTCTTGCTGGCGCCGGGCTGCTCTATTCCGCCCCAGACGCCCGAAGCCAACTTGCTGGCGGTCAAGGGTGCACTGTAGGATGTGCAGTTGCTTCCGGCAGATGAGGGGCCCTAGCGGCAGCGAGGCGAAACCGTGATCCTGGCTCCGGAAGAGCTAGCCCGGGCGGCGCCCGGCACTGAGACAGCCGTCACCGTCGGCGTCTTCGACGGCGTTCACCGCGGCCACCTCTACCTCTTGGACCGTCTTCAGGAGCGGGCCCGTACCCTGGGCTTGGCCGGCGGCGTCGTTACTCTGCACCCGGCGCCCTTCCAGGTGCTGCACCCCGAGAAGCCCATCGCCTACCTGTGTAGCCTGGAGGAGCGCATCGAGCTGCTGCGCGACGCCGGCGTCGACTTCGTGGCGCCGGTGACCTTCACCTCGGAGCTGGCCCAACTCTCGGCCCGCGACTTCGTGCAGCTCCTGGTGGAGGAGCTCCGGGTCAGACTCATGCTGGAGGGCCCCGACCATGCCCTGGGCCGCGGCCGCGAGGGCACCGTGGCTGTCCTGAGCGAGCTGGGGCGAGAGATGGGCTACCAACTGGAGGTGCTGGAGGCCTTCACCGAGGGCGATCTGGTGGTTAGCTCCACGTCCATCCGCTCCGCTCTGGGCGAGGGCGACATGCGGCGGGTGGCAGAGCTGCTGGGGAGGCCTTTCTCCCTGCGTGGACCCGTGGTAGAGGGGGCGCGCCGTGGCAAGGGCATCGGCTTTCCCACTGCCAACATCGCTGTCGGTGCCGACCGCGCCCTGCCCCCCTTCGGCGTCTACGTCACGCGGGCCTATCTGGGGGAGGCGCGCTACAAGGCAGTGACCAACATCGGCCGCCGGCCCACCTTCGACAAGGGCGAGCGCACCATCGAGGTGTACCTGCTGGACTACCAGGGTAATGACTTCTACGGTCACGACCTGCGCATCGAGTTGCTGGAGCGCCTGCGCCCGGAGAGGCGCTTCGCCAGCGCCGAGGAGCTCCAGACCCAGATCCGGCGCGACGTGGCCGCTGCTGGGGCGGCCCTTGGGGAGGACTGAGGAGCGCCATGCTACCCGTCGATGAGCAGATGCGCTTGCTCATGCGCGGCGTCGAGTACGGCGACGAGCAGATCCGCTCCGCCATGGAGCAGGAGCTGCGCGAGCGCCTGGCGGGGGGGCGCCCCCTTCGCGTCTACCTGGGCGTAGACCCCTCGGCGCCGGACCTCACCCTGGGCCACACCGTCCCCATGTACAAGCTGCGGCAGTTCCAGGACCTGGGCCACGAGACCGTCTTCCTCATCGGCAACTTCACCGGCCTGGTGGGCGACCCCAGCGACAAGGACACCCGCCGCCCTATCCTCACGCCCGAGGAACTGGAGGCCAACGCCCGCACCTACACCGAGCAGGCCTTCAAGGTTTTGGACCCTGAGCGCACCATCATCGACTACAACGCCAACTGGCTGGGTAAGCTCACCTTCGCCGACCTCATTCAGATCGCCTCCAACTTCACGGTGGGCCAGTTCCTGCAGCGCGAGAACTTCGCCCTCCGCCGCGAGCGGGGCGACCCCATCTACCTGCATGAGTTCTTCTATGCCCTCATGCAGGGCTACGACGCCGTCGCCCTCCGCTGCGACGTGCAGGTCGGCGGCACCGACCAGCTCTTCAACATCATGGCCGGCCGCACCCT
>Ga0315277_10010666_pt1 | contig 11624 bp, 7 predicted proteins | sample YL17G05_15_MG_FD_203695 | JGI IMG/M metagenome (GOLD analysis project Ga0315277, IMG submission 203695) | Sediment microbial communities from Yellowstone Lake, YNP, Wyoming, USA - YL17G05_15 | ecosystem: Environmental > Aquatic > Freshwater > Lake > Sediment | place: USA: Wyoming | collected...
AAGAAATAACTCATAGGATGAATTTCAATTTTTCGCAACGTCGTAAAGATGATCAACAAGAAGAAAAACAGAAAGAGGGAAATCGGTGCTGAGAAAGTAACTTTACTGACCCATGGTCCTGGATTTAGCTTATTGGGTAAATCCATACCAATCTTAACCCCAGTGAGCAGATTGGAGTACTGCCATTTTAAATCCCACCCATCCTTGGTGGGTATCCGCTGAGTGGGAGAAATACTGTTTTGGGGGAAATCGATTTCTTTAAAATCAGTGTTCATGGTGAGCAAAAAGTCCCTGACCTGGCTCACATTTTCGCCAAATTCATACCACCATTGGTCTAATCCCTGTGACTGATAAGCTATCTCAACAGTTTCCTTCTGTCCTGGGGCAAGTTGGATAGTCTGTTTTATCGTTCCCTTGGATGTTTCAATATTTTCCAACTTCTTGCCTCCGATTATAAACCGAAAGTCGTCATAAACCGCACCTTCGGAAGGAAATGTAAATTCCAAGAAAATATCACGAGGTTCAGGAGTATCGTTAGATACTGTATAGAGAGCTGAAAACTTAATGAGATAGGTCGGATACCAGAGCAACCCTTTTTTACGATGCTGTAAGAACAGAGCGGCATCAATCTTGCTTGATTTGAGAGGGATATAGTTGGTGATAATTTGGGTCTGGATTTCACTAACGGTTTTACCTGATTCTATTCGCTTATTCTCTACAGCGAGTTTAGTTTCATAGAATGCGGATGGAGCTTTCTGGACCTGTGCAGTTCCCCATAGCTGACCTACAGCATCCTTAAGTTTATCATCCTGGGTATTTGTCCGGTATAAGACTGTAGAACCCAAAATGAACCAGGCTGCAGCAGTACAGATATAGATTAAAACAATCGCAGCAATTTTTTTACTCATGCTTCTACCCTTTTGCTAGATATTAGATCTCTAACTTTTCACGCTTTGTTGTGATGTCATTAGAATTCAGCCTTCACGGCATTCTGATCAAATTCTCCTTAGGAAGTTCTATAAATTTTAATAGATTATATTCTTATTATCGGATATATTTGCCAAATTTCAAGACTTGCAAATCGGTCAGAGCAAAAACTGATAAGTCCCGGGTGCGACATTCTATTTAATGAGTCAGGGCAGGGGAAACCCCGCCCCTACAAATCTGCGACCCTAAAAGGGTCGCACTACGAAAATGAATAGGGGCAGGTGTCAAACCTGCCTCTGTGAGTCTTCTCAAAGTATCAGGGCGACCCACAGGTTCGCCTCTACGAATACTCAAATCAATCCAAATTCTTTCTGCAGTGCCTGGGCTGCCAGCTCAAGCTGGTTCTTGGCTATAAGGCAATGCAAACAAGTCATCGAAGTCGAAACAGCCTGAATGTTGATATTATGGGAGGCTAAAATGTCAAAAGCCCTTCCTGCTATTCCCGGGGTCTGGGAGAGCTGGGGATGGGTAACAGTCACCAAAGCCACTTCCGGGTCAATCGAGACCTCTTCGGCTTTGACGTCTTCCCTGATCTTTTTCAGCTCGAACATCGCGTACTGCATATCTTTTTTCGCCAGGACGAAGGTGATGTTCACCTTCCCGCTGGTGCTGGAGGAGGAGGTTATCAACTGAACGTTAACCCCGTGTGACCACAAACTGCCAAAAATCCTGGCAGCAATTCCGGGCAGGTCCGGGACAGAGACCAGGGTCACTTTTGATATATCCTTCAGACTTTGAATTTGAAATTCAGCCATAGGATCCTCTCATTTTAGGAATTCTTATTTTTTCAAAAAAACTTTTCCCCCAAAACAAAATACCACAAATCGGTTTAAAGTCAAACAATTTGTGAATGATTTCACAAAAAAATCAAAAAAAGGGCAACAGGATAGATTTTATCATATTACTTCGAGCTTAGGGATATTTCGGCTAAAAGCTACAGAGGGGCGGTAATCCTTGACGCAAGGAAGGGCAAGCAAAAGACTTTTCCATGGGTCGAAAGAGGAATTTTCAGTGGATTTAAAGGCAGGGTTTATTTATCTTTTTACTGATGAGAAATTTTTTCAAGAGTAATGGTTTCATCCTATTTCTTTCCCTTCTGATTATAGGGGTCGCCCTGATCGGTTCTCCTTATAATCAAAGTCACAACTTCCTTCTAAAAACGGCTTTTTTTCAAACTTTTATTTTGGGTTTATTTCTCCTTTGCATTCTTCGTCTCTTTTTATTTAAAAGATGGCAAATCAGATTTCCATTGAGATATCCGATCCTTATTTTCTGCGGATATTCACTTCTGTCCTTGCTTTTTAGTCAGTATAAATATGCTTCTTTTTCCGGATTCCTGAGGGTCATCTCCTTTTTTCTGCTATATCTTCTTGTAGTCAACGTGATCACGGATTTCAAGAGGGTTTCGTTCTTAGTGAAAACTGTGATTGTGTCAACAGGCTTAGTCTCGCTGATTGGGTTACTACAAGTATTGGGAATTTCTTTTACCGCGTGGATACCAGCTTTTCCCAGCCGGATCAGTTCCACTTTTGGCAATCCTAATTTTCTGGGAAGCTTTTTAGCTATAACCCTGCCCTTAACAGCAGTATCCTACTTGAGCTCTGCAAACAGAAAGAAGTTGATTTATCTTGCCATATTTCTTTTAGGATTTGTGGGTTTACTTCTTACCAGAAGCAGGGGAGCGATAACAGCCTCGATTTTATCTTTTCTATTTATGGGTGGGATAATCATTTTTGGAAGGTTACAGGCTTTTATCGAAAGAAGAAGGTCCTTGGCTTTCTTGGGGTTGTTAGTTGTTGTTGTACTCTTCGTTTTTATTTTCCTTGACTCAGGTTCCGAAAACATCACAAAAAGATTCGCCGAGACCACTTCAGGAGAGGGAAGTTTGTTTTATCGTTTAAGAATCTGGGAGTCTACTCTAAATCTTATCCGTCACAATTTCTTTTTTGGGACTGGACTGGGGACTTTCCAGATTTATTTTCCTCAGTATGCTTTTCCGGATTTCTATAAACTTGTCCCCATAGGGAATCTTCTGCATTCAGAAAATGAATATCTGGAAATCTGGTCAGAGTCGGGTATAATCGGATTAGTACTTTTTTTCTGGATAGTCTCAGGAGTTTTTTATTATGCTTTCAAGTTCATCAACTCAAAAGCTGAGCTTAAACAAAGAATTATAGCTACGGGACTTCTCACCGGAATAAGCGCTGGTTTGGTGCAGGGTTTAGTTTGCGTCAGCTTGAGGTGGACTGGACCAGATTTCTTCTTCTGGCTATCTATTTCTTTATTAATGACACTGATCTCATATTCTGAAAAATCTGGGAGAGACGAGTCAAACTCCTTGTCACTAAAAAAGTTACCAGGTGGATTGAAAGTCATACTTTATGTTTTGATTGCGACTTTTACTGTTATCTTCGGTATCTGGCAGATTAAGGGGTATTCAGCCAACATATATTTAGCCAGGGCTCAAGCATATATAAATATACAGAGTAAGGTAAAAGCTATCCCGGAACTTGAACAGGCATATACTAGAAATCCATATTGCTTAGAGGCGATATTTTTGCTGGGGTGTCTGAACTTAGAACTGCAGGGATATTCTGAATCAGAAAACTGGTTTGCTAAGCTCCAAAACCTGGCACCGGACTATGGAAACGTACACGAATGGAAAGGATTACTTTTTAACGGGAGCGGAAAATTTGGACTGGCAGAAGAAGAGTATAAAAAAGCCGTCAAGATGAATGGTTCGGGTATGAATCATAATTTTTTAGGTGAGGTATATGCCAGTCAGGGAAAATTTGATCTGGCAGAGAAAGAGTTTCAAAAAAGCACAGAGATGGACTCTACATTTGTCACGTCGCAGATCAATTTAGTTCAGCTTGACTTGCTTCGAGGAAAATATGATCGGGTGATGGAAAAAGGGGAAAAGGTATTGAAAATGTCGAATATTAAAAAAGAGGAAAGGGGTTCTCTCGAATTACTTTTAGCGACTGCCTGTCTTAAATTAGATAGACCGGATGAAGCAATGATAAAGATAGATTCAATTATAGCCTGGAGACCTGACTCAACCCTGAAGGATAAAATAGCTGATTTGCTCCAGAGATCTGCCTGGGAGATGGTCAAAAAGAACCAAAGCCTCAACCGGGCATTGGTTTTCTGTGAGAAAGCTCTGTCTTTGAAGCCATCTCACCCGGAGATCATTTACGATACTCAGGGATGGGTATATTTCAGGAAAGGGGAATATTCAAAGGCTCAAGCATTCATCAAAAAAGCGGTCGAGAAAAGTCCGGAGAATGAAAAATTCCAGAGAGATTTAGAGATTGTCTCTAACGCACTGAAAGGGATTAAACAAGAGATAGAGATAAAGTAGGATCAGGATAGAGGCATCCAGAGGCGGGACTGTGCTCTACGTTTTCTTAACAGTTGACAGTCGGAAGATTAAATATATATTAGTGTTTTCAAAGGATATCAGCGTAATCTGATATAAGAATATGGCTAAGAGAGATTATTACGAGGTTTTAGGGGTGGAGAAAAATGCCACCGAAGAAAACATAAAGAAAGCATATAGAAAGCTTGCCCTGCAGTATCATCCGGACAGGAATCCCGGCAATAAAGAAGCGGAAGAAAATTTCAAAGAGGCAACTGAGGCTTACGAGGTGCTGAAGGATCCGGATAAGAAGAGCAAATACGACCAGTTCGGGCACGTGGGGGTTGGTGCCGGCGCAGGTGAAGGTTTCCAGGGATTTGACTTTGGAACTTTCGATTTAGGAGACGCTTTAAGGACCTTTATGCGGGATTTTGGAAGAGGCGGGTTTGATGATTTTGATATTTTCGGAGAGAGACGTGCTACCAGAGTTAGACGGGGACCGTCTAAGGGCGAGGATTTACAGATAAAACTCAGATTAAGTTTAGAGGAGATAGCCACAGGAGTAGAGAAGACCATTAAACTCAAAAGACAGGTTAGATGCTCAGCCTGTGAAGGTACTGGTGCGGAAAAGGGAACCTCCAAAAGAACCTGTCCTACCTGCCACGGCACAGGAGAGATAAGGAAGGTATCCCGCTCTTTCTTTGGTCAGTCGATTATAGTTACTACCTGTAATCTCTGCGGAGGCTCAGGTGAAGTGATCGAAAAAGCCTGTCCAGTCTGCGGAGGAGAGGGCAGAGTAAGAGGAGAAAGCACCATAAACGTAAAAGTGCCACCAGGAGTGAATACTGGAAATTACATTCCTCTGCGGGGAGCGGGTAATTATGGCAAAAGAGGAGGTCCGGCAGGCGACGTTTTAGTCTTCATAGAGGAGGAGGAACATCCATATTTTATCAGGCACGAGGATGATTTAATTTATGAGCTGGCAATAAGCTTTCCCCAGGCGGCATTAGGAACTGAGGTTGAGGCTCCTACTTTAGAGGGTAAGGTGAATTTGAAGATACCTGCTGGCACCCAATCTGGCAAGCTTTTCCGGCTAAGGGGTAAAGGGATTCCTCATCTTCATTCTTACGGTAAAGGAGACCAGATTGTCAGGGTTATGGTCTGGATACCTTCTTCTCTTTCCTCAGAGGAAAAAAGATTACTGAAAGAGCTTGCTGAGAAATCCGGAATCAAACCTCCAAAAAGGGATAAGGATTTTTTTGAGAGGTTGAGGAATACGCCGGGGTTTTAGTAGATCGAATTATAGAGGCCACCGATCGATTGGGTGTGTCTAGCAGTCCCACTTGTATTCATTTAAGTATATGAAAGAAAGATTGTCACAATTGTATCTAGATATTGCGTCAAGGCTACCCAAAGCCAGTGAAAATTGGATTGCTAACCTGCAGGAGTTAAAAGAACGGCAGGACATACAGGCAGAAGAATATTTAGCAAAAAGCAGAAGGCCGGAAGGGAATGATATAGCACTTAATAGTATATGTATTTATGAGTTGTATTTATTAGAAGACTTTGGAAATCTTGAGCGAAGTTTGCTTAATATTTATGCTCAACATAACAAAAGAAGTTTTCCTATAGGAAATGATGTGAAATGGTGCAGACAATTCATTAAACAAGCATCTGGGTCTTTCTCTTCTGGAGGTTGGCAAAATTTGGGTTGGATTAGTTCCAAAGATAAAGAGCGCAAATCTCTATCAAGTTTCATGATGGCATATTTAAGAGGTTTTCCGAAAGAAATTGAGCGTATGGAAATAAACTTACATCACATTTTGCCTAGTGTAATTATAGTCTCTTTTAATATAACATTTGAGAAAACAGTTAATGAAGAAATAGAATCTATGATTAACACTAAATGGAGAGGCAAAGTGATTCTTGCCTCTCTGTTACCAGGTAGATATGGTTATTCAGTCACAAGCTCAAAAGAAGCAAAAGAGAGAGCTCTTTATAATTATCTCAAAAACCTTAGAGTAAAAGCAGAGAATTTCATTAGAAAATACTTTAGTGGACACTTCTTGTCCGACAAGAAAAAATCCGTAAGACCCGTATGCCCCTGTATAGAGATTTTTAGCATATCTGAAATATCTTATGGTGAAGATGATTTAGATGAGAGAATAAAGTCAAATAGAGAATTTTGGCATTCACTAGGATTTGAGTGGCATCTTAAGTATAATATCTTTAAGTCAGATGGTCTGTTTTTCTTTAGTGCCTCCAATGATTCTGATAACTCAAACCATCCATATCGGTTACTGATTATAAAGAAGGGGCTCAATAAAGAGATATATTCCTCGACACAAGGCGGAATATATCTTCTAACTTTGGATTTCTTGCGAGGTTATACAAATTCTATCGGCCTTTTCGAACTGTGCAACAAGACGATGCGCCATGTCGGCGAGTTGCGTCTTACTATCGGAAAAAGTTTGTTTCTTAATCGATTCTTTCCTGGGAGGTTCAGAACACTTTTAAGATTGAGTGAGAGTATAGACAGAGAAATCTTTGTGCTGAATAGATTGGTCTCAGAATATGAGGATATTAGGAAAAACAGAATTGTGCTTTGGAAGTGCAATCAATTAGATGCAGTGCAACTATCAAAATTACAAAAAAAACTATCAGAGTGTTTCTTGGATTCCATCGATCGCCAGATTGACTTGATAAAAAAACAATATGAAACTACAAATGAAACATTTAAAAATTATTTGTCGGGATTGAACTCAAAAGTGACTTATAAATTACAAAGGAAAGTTTTTTTATTGACACTTATTTTAGTAGCAGGGGTGCTGGTTCAAATATTTCTCGCACTTCCTAAAGAAATTCAGTCAAAAATCTGGATAAAAATAGTAAGTATAGTGCTAAAAGCAGTAAGTATATTCAAATAGTAATGATGGGTAACCATAGCACCCGGTGCTCGGTTGTCTGGTGAATGTTATCATCCGTCAAATTCATTGTTCTGTCAGGTCCTGGACCTGACAGAACGACTTTAGTGTCAGGAGTAGCTCCTGACACAACGAGAAGAAAATAAGAAGAATTAAGTGTTTCCTAACCCTTAAAAAGGAAGGATAAGATGAAAAGAAAGATTCTATTTTTAGACTGTTGTATTATTTCATTAATTCTGCTCATCTGTAGTTGCACAAAGCAACCCGATAATGTTGCTATTTCATCCGATGGGGTCAAGATCAGTTTCGTACAGCAGAGAAAGGGTAAACCCGCAATCGTTTTTGTCCACGGCTGGGGTAATAATACGAGTGTCTGGGACGCACAGATGTCCCACTTTTCGGGGAAATACAGAGTTATAGCTATCGACCTTCCCGGTTTTGGAGAATCCGGATATAACCGTACTAACTGGACGATGGCATCATTCGGTGAAGATGTTGCCGCTGTTATTAAGAAGCTTAACCTGAAGCAAGTTGTGCTTGTCGGTTTTTCTATGGGCGGGCCTGTTATTATTGAGACTGCAAAGACATCTCCCGAAAATCTTATCGGACTGGTGTTAGTAGATGAAATAAAGGATATTGAAATGAAGTATTCACCCGAGATGATTGCTGATTGGGGTAGCTTTATGATGGATCTGGTAACAAATCCGACTAACGAGAAATTGGTAGCTGGTGGTTTCTACAAAAAGAATCCTGAGGCGTCATTTAAGAGAGTTCTCTCTATGCTATCTGCCCATAAGAATACTTCCAGAATTGGTTGGAAAGAATCGATTGATGATTTTTTCCGATGGTCAAATGAAGATTGTATTGAGTCGCTTAAAAAGGTCCGGGTTCCTATCATTTCAATTAATTCGGATATGGAACCGACAAATGTGGAAGCCTTCAAGAAGTATATCCCTTCATACCAGCTCAAGATCATCCCGGACGTAGCACATCTTGTAATGTGGGATAACCCTGAGGAATTCAACCGTTTGCTTGAGGAGAGCATCCAAGAATTTGTAAATAAATCAAAATTAGAGTAGTATTATTTAAGCGGAACTAATGTTTAATTCCGATTTATTGTTCCGTCAGGTCCTGGACCTGACGGACAACATTTGTGTCAGGAGTAGCTCCTGACCCAACGAGAAGAGATGCTTCGCTTTGCTCAGCATGACAAAATAAACAGTCATTCTGATCCCGCCTTTTGGCGGGAGAAGAATCCCCACAAATGTCAATGAACAACAAATTCCACATAATCACCTTCGGCTGTCAGATGAATGTTTACGATTCTGAGGTTCTGAAGGGTATCCTCTCACAAAAAGGATATTCGGCAACCAGCAAACCAGAAGACGCCAGTCTGATAATTGTCAATACCTGCTCAGTGAGGGAACATGCTGAGGTCAGAGCAATTGGCAGGTTGAATGAGCTTTCCAGACATAAGCTGGAAAACCCTGAAGTCAAATTGGCTGTTATCGGATGTATGGCTCAAAGATTGGGAGAAAGATTCCTGAAAGAAGTTCCGGCTCTGGATTTGGTTTTGGGGACTGAGGAACTGTTCAAGCTTCCGGATTATCTGGAGAAAAAAGGAAAAAGTCCGACTGTGGCTTTGTCCTTTTCTGAGTTGAAGAATATCGATTCTCTGCCCCAGAGAAAAAACAAATTCTCTTCATTCGCAGCAATTTCCAGGGGATGCGAGAATTTCTGCTCCTATTGTATTGTGCCTTATGTCCGTGGACCTGAGAAGAATAGAAAAATATCGGAGATTATCAGAGAGGTTCAGTGCCTAACTGAATCAGGGTGCAAAGAGGTTACCCTGATAGGGCAGAATGTCAACTCCTATAAGGATAATGGATGCGATTTTGCTGACCTACTCAAGGAAGTGAGCAAGACAAATATTCAGAGGATAAGATTTATGACTTCTCACCCGAAGGACCTTTCTTTGAAGCTAATCGACGCAATGTCAGATTTAGAAAAGGTTTGTGAGCATCTTCATCTCCCTTTGCAATCCGGCTCAGACAAGATTCTGGAAAAAATGAATCGAAAATATAATTCCTCGGATTATCTGCGTCTGGTGGATTCAGTCAAGAGCAAAGTCGAAAACCTGAGCTTGACAACTGACCTGATCGTGGGTTTTCCAGGGGAAAAAGACGAGAATTTTCAGAAGACGCTGGAGATGGCGAAAAGGATTGAGTTCGATTCTGCCTTTATGTTTAAATATTCTCCGAGAGAAGGGACAAAGGCATTTCTTTTCGAGGATGACGTTCCAAATGAGGTGAAATTGGAAAGGCTTCAGGCTTTAATAGAACTGCAAAAGACAATCTCCCAGAAGAAGAACAAAAAGTTGATCGGCAGAACTGAAGAGGTTTTGATTGATGGAAAAAGTAAAAGGGATAAAGCAAGCTGGAAGGGGAAGGGGAGGAGTAACAAAACTGTGATAATTTCAAAAGGGGAAAAAGAAGAAAACCTTTTGGGGGAGATTGTAAAAGTAAAAATTACAGGTGCGGATAGTTTTACGCTTTTTGGGGAGACAGTCAAAAACCGGTAGAACAGGCATTCCTGCCTGTTCTTTTAGGGTCAGAGAGCAAGCCTGGCTTTGCCACAAGAATGTCTGACCTACCAGATTTTTTGTAGCGGAAACCTTCAGGTTTCCATCTTTCGCACAAGAGAACATGGAAGGCTGAAGTCTTCGCCAGGATCCTGAGGACAAGACCTTGACGGCCTTCCAGTACAAAAGAGGGTCAGACAAGAATGTCTGACTTACCTCTTTTTAGGGAAATGAAGAAAGATTAGTAAATAAAATAAGGTAACAAACTTTTTTAAAGTTAGTATGGGATTTGTTCAGTTCCGCAGTGAATTCATGGAATTTTGGGCAATCTCTCGTATTTCTGGGTCGCTGTCTTCTAAAGCACCTTTCAATAATGATATTGCATCAGGCTGATTAGAATTACCAAGAGCGGCTACGACATTGCGTCTGAACACCCTGTGGGGAATGCCTGCACGATAAGAATCAAAGTATTTTTTATAACCTCGCTCTGATAACTTTAGGAGATTTGGGAGTTTAAAGAAATCTTTCAAGCTCTCTTTCCTTTCATCAAAGGTGGTGGATCTATCAGTTATCAGAGGGTTGCGAAGATGTTTTTTGTTATAGGGACAAACGTCCTGACATATTTCGCAATCTATGATCTTATTTCCCATTAGTTGACGAACTTCTTCAGTTAGAAGCTCTTCTTCAATAAGAGAAGAAAGGCAACGTTCGCGTTTAAGGCGATATGGTTCACTGAGCGCATTTGTAGGGCAGGCTTTTTGACAGGCATGGCATTTCCCGCAATGGTCTTCAACTTTTTCATTGTTAAACTCAAGTAGAGCATCTGTAATTATGCCGCCTAAAGCGAGGAAAGTGCCATATTCAGGAGAAATAAGCAGTGTGTTTTTACCTTGCCAGCCTATTCCAGCACGTACGGCTGCTAGCTTAAGCGGCAGGATAGAACCTCCAGGTTGATATGTATCGCAAATCTCAGCCTTAAATCCATCATCGTGAAGTAAGGATAAAATTGGTTTAAGAGGTTTTAGCACGTCGCAGAAAAAACCTGAAAGGAATAAACGGCTGGTTCGTCCAATAGCAGGATTGTCCCAGTCTGAGAGGTTAAAGCCACCAATGTAGATTCCAAATATGATGAGTGAATGTGCTTCTGGTAGTGTCAGGTGAGGGTCACGCCGTACAGAATTGGAAAGAAGATACCCTTCGAAAGGGTCAGCCTGGCTGATTCGAACAATATCAATTCCTTCTTTCTTTGCAAGTTCCGTGATCTGCTCTTTAAGCTTGCTTATTTTCCTTTTCATAAAGACCACTACAAAAAATAAGATCTACTGACTTGAAACTTAGGCTGTAAAATACGGCTTAATATTCCTCGCATTTAATCTGATAGAAACTCCTGGCGTGGTCACAGGAGGGACATTTCAGGGGCGGTTCTGTGCTGAAGGAGACAAATCCGCATTCCCGGCAGACCCAGTAGACCTTATCCGGCTTTTTGAAAACCGTTCCAGCCTCAACCTCTTTCAAAAGTTTTCTGTATCTTTCCTCGTGATGCTCTTCTGCCCTGGAGATCGACCTGATTCTTCGGGCTACCTCTGGCAAGCCTTCTTTCTGGGCAACTTCAGCAAATTCGGGATACATCGTGCTGTTTTCGTAATGCTCTCCCGCAATTGCGGCTTTCAGATTCTCAGCAGTGGTCCCTAAAATGGTCGGTGCAGCTGCTTCGACTTTTATCTCATCTAAGTTTTCCTGGCTCTTGCTCTTTAAATCCTGAAGCATATTG
>Ga0315277_10010667_pt1 | contig 11624 bp, 10 predicted proteins | sample YL17G05_15_MG_FD_203695 | JGI IMG/M metagenome (GOLD analysis project Ga0315277, IMG submission 203695) | Sediment microbial communities from Yellowstone Lake, YNP, Wyoming, USA - YL17G05_15 | ecosystem: Environmental > Aquatic > Freshwater > Lake > Sediment | place: USA: Wyoming | collected...
TCGACGCTCGAGAGGTTCTCCATGCCGGTGATGCGGGTGCTGGTCTCGGTTACCCTCAGCCTCACCCAGGTGAGCATTGCGCTCTCCAAAACTGCGTCCTTGTTCGCCGGCTGATAGAGGATAACCAAGGCTTGCAAGTCCAATTTTTCACAATGTTGACTTTCTCAAGTTTGTATTCTATACTGTATGCAGAACATCTCCCTGAGACAAGCATTGTGGGCGGAAGTCGGGCTCTTCGGATGTCCCGGTAGTGCGTCGGAGATCTTAAAAGCCGCTGGCATCAAGCTAGCGGCTGTTGTGTTTGTATTTGGATTATTTAACGCATTCTACCAGGCAACTACAAATTGGTCGTTAAATACCGGCGAGGCTCTGTAAAGATGAGCAAGGGATGATATGGTGGTGACAGGCAAATTCAAGACAAGAAAAGGAGGAAATACGCGATGAAGTACCTGGTAATTGCTAACCCAAAAACGGTCCCAATCCCAATGGATCAGATAGTAAATCTTTATAAAGCTGCTATAGCCTGGGTCGATGAGAGGCTTAAGAATGGAAAGATCGATTGCACTTACATTTACGTTGGAGGTGGTGGTTTTTCCATTGGCAATGTAAACTCCCAAGAGGAGCTTTTCGATGAGCTTCTTTCGTATCCGCTGTATGGTTTCTTTGACTGGGAGGTAAAAGCGCTAGTTGACTGGAAGCATGGTTACAATTCGGTCATCGAATTGTATAAGAAAATGGGGGCAAAGTAACCTTTATTACAGCTTGATTTTTAACCACACCTAGAAAAATCATCGTCACCACCATATCTGATACACAGGGTTGCCAGTCGAGCCTTTCGGAGAGGCTGGCAACCCTGGATTTATTGATGATTGCTGGGTTATGTTAGATTATTCCAGGATTCCATCCAGCCCATGCATGTAGCCTTTGGGGTCTTCCCAGCCGGGGGTTTTCAACGAAAGCAACACCCGGCCTTGTCCGGGATCAACGAACCCGGCTACAGTTAGGAGGAGATTGCTTCCCATCGCTTCGCTCTGGGCAGGCACTCGCAAAGAACGCTCCTCTTCATCGCTCGTAAAAAGAACTCGCGATGCTGCGGACAAAATACGTCCTTGATGACAATATATAGTTGCTACGGGCTGACCAGCACTTCGACGCTTGAGAGGTTCTCCATGCCGGCAATACGCGTGCCGCTCTCACTAACCCGCAGGCGCACCCAGGTGGGTGTAACCACCTGGTAGGGCACCTCGACGGCATAGGGCACATACGATCCATCCGGAGATGGGGTGACGAATACCTGGCGATAGCCGACCACGGACCCGTCGGCAGCCACGAGCTCCACCAGCAAGAAATCCTCCACCGGTTTGGCAAGACCGCTTACGATCACCTTGCCGCCCTGGATGAGCTGATTGGGAGTGGGCTCACGAATCACGATCGGCTCCGTGCGTCCGCTGGGAGGGGTGATGTCGCTCGTGCCCATCGAGAGCAGCAGCAGGTCAACCGAGTTGATCGAGATAGGTCGCCCGGACGTGTCGTACATGCTCAAACGCAGCTGCCCGAACTCCGACACCCTGCTCAGCTCGAACTGGACGTCCTCATCCAGGTACACCCAATCCACGGGGTTGCTGATCAGCCTTCGCACATTCCGGTAAAGCAGGCGAGGCTCTTCACCCTCATGGAGCGGCTCAATCCACAGCTCCACGATGTAGGTCCCCGAGGGCACACTGCGCAGGTTGGCTCTCAGCTTTAAGGGAGAGCTTACTTTGGACATCGGCCCCGGTTCCGAGATCTGCACGCCGGCGTTCGGTATGGGTGGGGTGCGGGTAATGGTGGGGGTGCGGGTGGCACGGCGGTTAGGGGTGACGCTCGGCTCAACCGTGCTGGTAGTGCTCGGTGCAGGCGAGCTCGTGGTGGTTGGGTTGAATGCCAGAGGTGTGGAGCTATCGAGCGGGATGGAAGTACTCCCACCCGGTGTTGGGGTGGGGGAGGTTGGCGGGAAGTCGGCCGGCGGGGCAGCCGGGGAGGGGGTGGTGTCGTCAACATGCCCGGCCTGGACGGTCAGCTCAATGACGGTGGGGATGTAGTCTGGCGGGAATGAAGTAGGGACGGGCGTGGTCTGCACACTGGAACAGCTCACCCCTAGCATCACCAAAAGAATGGTGGAGAGAACGAGACAATATCTTCTCATGTTCGATGCGATGATGCGGGCTTGGGTCTGTTCTGTCTCACCATGTGGATCATATGCCGTATATGTCTGTGTATTTTTGGTCGAGGTAGCGCACGTAAGGCGCCGGGTCGATCTTGGAACCGGTCACACGCTGGATGAGCTCCTGCGGCTCGAACTTGGCGCCGTGGCGGTAGACCTTTTCACGCAGCCAGGCCAACCAAGGGGCGAACTCACCTTGGCGGACCTGCTCCGACAGGTCGGGGATATCGGCGTTGATGCGTTCCCACAACTGGGCGCCAATCAGGTTGCCCAAAGCGTAGCTGGGGAAGTAACCCACCAGCCCACCCGACCAGTGCACATCCTGCAGCACACCCCTGGCGTTATCCGGCGGCGTGATGCCCAGGTATTCCTGAAAACGCGTGTTCCAGGCTTCGGGCAGGTCGCGCACGGCTAGCTTGTTTTCCAGCAGGGCGATCTCCAGCTCCATGCGCAGCATGATGTGCAGGTTGTAGGTGGCTTCATCAGCTTCCACCCGAATGTAGGAGGGCTGGACCTTGTTGATCCCCTTGTAAAAGGTGTCTAGAGGAACGTTAGCGAGCTGTGTTGGGAAGACCTCCTGGACGCGTGGGTAAAAATGCTGCCAGAAAGGGTAGGAGCGCCCGATCAGGTTTTCCCACATGCGGGATTGGGATTCGTGTACGCCAGAGGAGGCTCCATCAAATAGGGGGGTGCGGTCGAGAGAAGCATCCGAGCCCATGGAGTACATGGCATGGCCGGCTTCGTGCAACGTGCCAAATAGGGCTGCGGACAGGTAGTTGGGGAAGAGGCGCGTGGTGATGCGTACATCCCCCCAGCCGAAACTGGTGGAGAAGGGGTGTAGGGTCTTATCCTGGCGGCTGCGCTTCCAATCGAAGCCCATCTTCGTGATGATCTCCACCCCCAGGTCCCACTGTTTCTGCTCATTGTAGGTAAGGTGGAGGAAAGAGTTTTCCACCTGTGGGCGGCTGGCGATTTTGCGGATCAGCTCCACTTGCTGGGGGCGCAGGGCATCGAAGATAGCTTTCACGTCAGAGGTCTTCATACCGGGCTCGTGGTTATCGAGCAACGGATCATAGACGTGGGCGTAGGGTGCGAAGAACCCGGCGTAGCGGTGAGCCAGGTCGAGGATGCGCTCCAGGTGGGACTGGAAGCTTGCGAAGTCGTTCTCAGCGCGGGCCTTGCCCCAGGCTTTATAGGCGGCAGTGGTTGCAAGGGCAAACTCAGTCACCCATTCCCCCGACACTTTGGCCTCTTTCTCATAGTTGCGCCGGGTGACTTTCACCAGGCGGGCATCGAATGAGTCGGGGTCGAGCTGGGTGATGGTAGGCTTAAGGTCGTCCAGCAGCCGACCGATCTCATCGGAAACGAGCCTGGTGTGGGCGATCTGCTGCAGGGTGGCGAGCTGGTGGCCGCGGTTCTCAGCGCCCGCGGACGGCATGTAGGTTTGCTGGTCCCAATCGAGCAGCGCCGAGGCATAGTTCAGGTCGGCGATCTCTGCCAGTAGGATCTTGAGCTGTTGGAGTTGTTGTTCGGGCTGCATGAAGCTCCTTTAACTTACGGCGGGCAGGCAGGAAAAAACCCTGCACAGGGGATGCCCATCGCATGGCTTACGGCGAGCAGGCAGGAAAAAGCCCTGCACAGGGGATATCCGGCAGTAAAGCCTACCGGACTTCGCCCACCCTACAAAGCCGATGAATGGTAATTTAAGCGATCTTCCAGCGTAGAGGCTCGCCGCGCAGGGCGGTGAGCACCTCGGAGGCAATATCCTCGGCGGCACGGTCCTGGGCTTCCTCAGTTTGGGCACCGATGTGGGGTGTGGCGACCACATTAGGATGGGCTACCAGAGCCGTCAGGCCGGGCGGCTCAGTGGCGTATACGTCCAATGCCGCGGCAGCCACCTGACCCGATTCGATGGCTGCCAGCAGGGCAGTCTCATCGATGATACCTCCGCGGGCTGCATCGACGATGCGTACCCCGCGCTTCATCTGCGCCAGAGTTTGCCCGTTCACCATGCCCTTCGACTCGGGTGTGAGCGGTAGGTGGAAGCTGATGAAATCGGATTGTGCGTATAGGTCAGCCAAGGCAAGTGGCTCGGCACCACGCTTCTTGATCTCTTCGGGGGGAACGAGGGTGTCAAAGCCGATAACCTTCATTCCCAAGCCAGCGGCACGCCGGGCAAGGGCAGTACCGATGTTACCCATGCCAACGATCCCCAGGGTCTTACCGTTCAGCTCGATACCTTCAAGCTGCTTTTTAATCCACTGACCCTGCTTCATGGTGGCATCCGCCTTGGGCACCATGCGGGCCAAGGCGAACATCATGCCGAGTGCTAGCTCTGCTACCGCCAGGGAGGTGGATTTGGGGGCGTTGACCACGGTCACCGAGTGACCACGAGCGGCGGTCAGGTCGATGTTATCCACACCCACACCGGCACGCCCCACCACCTTGAGCCGTTTGGCGGCATCGAAAACCGCCAGGGTGACCTTGGTGCGACCGCGTACGACCATGGCATCATATTCACCTGCCACTTTGAGCAGGTCATCGGCAGAAATGTCCGGCTTGTTATCCACCTGTGCGGCGGAACTTAGGATGGAGATGCCCTTATCTGAGAGGCCATCCGTGATAAGGACTTTCCAGGTTGTCATAGAATACCTCCTTAGAATATGAGCTGATGGGAATACTGGTTAGTCAATTTTACACCAAAAGGATGGCCAAAATGCTTTATGAAGCGGCAGGGTGATATTTGTCCAAGCTAATCATGAAGATGGACATGCGCTGACGAGTGTAAAATAGGGGAGTAACCCTGACATGATTGGGTAAACAAAGAACGCTCAAATAGGGGAGTCTTCCCTCGCTCACAAAGATCGTTCGCGAGGCTGCGGGCACAGAGCGCCCTTGCTCGCTCACAAAGATCGTTCGCGAGGCTGCGGGCACAGAGCGCCCTTGCTCGCTCACAAAGATCGTTCGCGAGGCTGCGGGCACAGAGCGCCCTTGCTCGCTCACAAACAGTACCCTTGGGAGAAACAACAATGAGATACGATTTTGATCACGTGCCAGACCGGCGACCGACGGACAGTATCAAGTGGAATAAATTTGAGGCAGACGTGCTTCCCTTATGGGTGGCGGATATGGACTACCCGGTTGCTGAGTCTATCTTGCAAGCCTTGCAGGGCCGAATTGAACATGGGATTTTTGGCTACCCAGACACTCATCCAAAACCCGAATGCATCTCTGACCTGCAACAAGTGTTGGTGGATCGTATGCAACGCTTTTACAACTGGCAAGTGGCACCCAATGAGCTGCTTCTCCTACCAGGGGTGATCGTGGGCTTGAACATGACCTGCCACACGCTGGCAACCCCAGGTGGGGGGGTGTTAATACAAACACCGGTCTACCCTCCCTTCTTTCAGACTGCTCCAAATGCTGGGATGGACCTCCAGGAAGCATCCCTATTGCGACGACCCGATGGCGGATATGAGGTGGACTGGGAGGCTTTCGAGGCGGCATTCACCGACCAAACACGCGTATTCATCCTGTGCAACCCGCATAACCCGGTGGGAAGAGTGTTCCGCAAGGATGAGCTGGAACGCGTGGCGGAGATCTGTCTGCGGCATGGGGTGATGATCTGCTCGGACGAAATCCATTGTGATCTGCTCTTCAAGGGGCAAAAGCACATCCCCATCGCTTCATTGGATAAGGAGATCGCCCAAAATACGGTCACTCTGATGTCACCCACCAAGACCTTCAACATCGCCGGGCTGCAATGTTCCTTTGCGATCGTGCAGAATAAGGAGCTACGCAAGAAGCTGGAGCAAACCATGAAGGGGCTGGTGATGTGGGTCAACCTGATCGGTCTGACTGCCACACTGGCAGCTTACCGGGAGGGGCAGGAGTGGCTGGAACAGGTGCTCGAGTACCTGGAAGGGAACCGTGACTACCTGTTTGATTATGTAAAGGCAAAGCTGCCTGGGCTGGAGATGGTGAAGCCAGAAGGCACTTATCTCGCCTGGCTGGACTGTCGAAAGTCGGGCATCCAGGGTAACCCGTATGAATATTTTTTGAATGAAGCACGTGTGGGGCTCAATAATGGGGTCACCTTCGGCAAAGACGGGGAGGGTTTCGTCCGACTCAACTTTGCCTGTACACGAGCGACGCTTACCCAGGCACTGGGAAGGATGAAAGGTGCATTGGAGAAGGTAGCGGGCTAGGTCAGCTCATTCGTAGCGGAGGGCTTCAACCGGCTCAAGGCTGGCTGCCCGGTTGGCGGGATATAGACCGAAGAACAATCCCACTGCAGTGGAAAAAAGGGTGGCGATGAGGGTGATATCGATCCCAATGGACGGGGTGATGTTTGCATTGTTAGCCTTGGCGATCTGGGCGACCGCAAAGGCGATGGCGTAGCCTAGGATAATACCAATCACCCCGCCAATCAGACTGAGCACGGATGATTCAGCCAGGAACTGGATCATGATATCAGCTTTGTGGGCTCCAACGGCTTTACGAAGACCAATTTCACGCGTGCGTTCGGTTACTGACACCAACATGATGTTCATGATCCCAATACCGCCCACGAGCAGTGAAATGGCAGCCACGCCACCCAGGAAAATGGTCAGCACATTGGTGATGGTGCTGGCAGTGCTCAGGAAATCTTGCTGAGTGAGGATGGTGAAGTCATCCGCTCCGATGGCAGTGCGGTGCCGGGCACGCAAAATCTGGGCGACTTCATCACTGGCTGCAGGCACCGCCTGTGGGCTGGTAGCTTCGACCAGCAGTAAATCCACCTGGTCGGTGGTGCTGTGACGGATCAAGCGCGCCTGGGCAGTGGAGAAGGGAACCAAGACCTGGTTATCTGCATTGGAGAAGCTCGAGCCACCCTTGGATTTTAACACCCCGATTACACGGAAAGGCTGACCTTCAATGCGCACGGTTTCACCCACCAACCCATTTTGGCGTCCAAAAAGCTTGTCAGCCACATCTGAACCCAGCAATACCACCGATGCCTGACCCAGCATCTCTTCCTGATTGATGAATTCACCTTCGGTCAGGCTGTACCTGCGCACCTGGGCATAATCGGGGGTCACACCGGTGATGCTGGTGGTGGTGCTTTCGCGTCCAAAAGTGACCTTACCGGTATCTTGGATGACGGGCGCAACAGCCACAACCGAGGGGGCTTGAAAAGGATCCGCAATGGCTTCAGCGTCTCCGAGCGTGATGGGCTTGGGGTTGCGAACATCCTCAGAGCCGCCCCGGAACACAAAGACCAGATTGGTGCCAATCCCGTTAATCGAATCGGTAATCGTGGCCTGTGCGCCGCGCCCGACGGAGACCATGGCGATGACCGCAGCCACCCCAATCACAATCCCCAGGATGGTGAGACTGGCGCGCAGCTTGTTGGCTGAGAGGCTCTCAAAGGCTTCCAATACAGCTTGCCAGACGTTCATTTCGCCTCCTCCACCACGCCGTCGCGAATACGGATTATACGTTGGGAATGAGCAGCGATATCTGCGGCATGAGTGACAATGATAAGGGTGGTGCCATTCTCCCGATTCAGTTTGAGCAGCAGCTCCATGATCTCCTGCCCCGATTTGGTATCCAGGTTGCCGGTAGGCTCATCCGCAAGGATGATGGCCGGGTCATTGACCAGGGCACGCGCGATGGCAACACGTTGCTGCTGACCACCGGAAAGCTCGTTGGGGCGGTGGTAGATTCGATCTGCCAACCCGACCGATTCAAGGGCAGCACGCGCTTTTTCTCTCCGGCCATGCACAACGCCAGAATAGCGTATAGGCAACTCAACGTTAGCCAATGCAGTGGCACGCGATAGTAGGTTGAAGCTCTGGAAGACGAAACCGACTTTACGATTACGGATGGTAGCCAGCTGGTCGTCGGTCAACCTGTAAACAGGCTCATCATCCAGAATATACTCACCAGAAGTGGGACGGTCCAGGCAACCAATGATATTCATCAGGGTGGATTTGCCCGAGCCAGAAGGTCCCATGATGGCAACTATCTCCCCGCGCGCAATCTTCAGGGAGAGACCGTTGAGGGCGTGCACCTCCACCTCTCCCATTTTATAAACTTTGGTAAGGTTTTCAGCTCGTATTACCCAGCCATTAGGAGGATTAACTGGGGCGCGGGTATTGCTCTTGGCATTCATATTCACCTTCACGGACCGAATGGACCCCCACCGGTGCCGAATAAATCCTGGGGTGGATTGAGCACAATCTGGGCACCGACCTGTAAATCACCATCCGTTACCTGGCTTTCGGTATCCGATGAGGCACCCAGAGTCACTTTAACTTGATGGAGCTGATTATTGCTTAATATGTAAACCACTCGCTGTCCGTCCACCAGACGAACGGCGCGATTGGGGACGAGCAAGGCATCGGTGATCTGGTCGACAACGATATTCACCGCGGCAGTCATTCCAGGCTTTACGTTTTGGTCCGCGTCGGTCAACTCAACCGTTACATTGAATTCCACCACCCCCTGAATAACCGTACCGACAGGTGCAACCTGACTGATCACACCTTTATACTGCTTATCCAGTATGGCATCAAAGCTCAAGTCGACGGGCTGCCCGACCTGGATATTGTTAATGTCCACTTCAGAGACCTGCACCTCCACCAGCAAGCGGTCCAGGTTATCTACCCGGAAGGAAATGCTGCCGGGGGAGACTTGATCACCTGGTTTGACATCGACCTCGGTAATTGTGCCGGCAAATGGAGCGGTCAATTTTGACATATCAAGGGTGGCTTGAGCAGCCGTGATGCGGCTTTGTAAAACTGTAATATCATCGGGATTTGGGCCCACTTTCACCCGGTTGTATAGGCGCTGGGCATCAGCCAAGGCTGCATTGGCAGTATCCAGGTTCGCCTGGGCAGTTTGATGCTGCAATTCGAGCTCATTTACTTTACGGGCAGCTTCGTCATACTCAATCTGAGCATCTGTCAGGCGCTGCTCGTAGGTTTTACGTGTGGAGTTGCTGGGATCCCAATCCTTGTAGGGATCAAAATCCGATTGAGCCTGGTCTAAGGCATCCTTTTTATCCACTACATCCTGTTGGGCGTTATCCAGGTCGTCTTTATAGGTCTGTTGTTTGAACCTGACCAAGGCACGTTGGGCATCATATACAGCCTGCTGGCTGGTATCGAGGTTCTGCAAAGCTTGTTCGGTTGCAGAATGTGAATTTTGCAGGTCATCCAATTGCCGCCGGGCGGTGGTCAAATCAGATTGGGCCAGGATGATGTTTTGTGGTAAAGATGATTGAGCCAGGCTGGAAAGCGTCTGACCAGCTGTAATCACCTGTCCAACCTGCACGTATACCTGGTCTACATTCCCGGAAGTCTGCCAGGTGATCATCGCAGTTTGATCTGGTCGCACGGTTCCGGTGGCTCCAACTGTTGCAGTTAGACTTCCCCGACTGGCAGTCATGGTTTGCAGGTTGCTGAGCGTATTCGCCTGACGCCTGTCTTGAATGATACGGTATCCAAAATATCCAATCGTGGCCAGGGCCATGATAATTACAATTGCGATGGTAAATTTTTTCATAATTTATCCCTCCTCTCACCGGTGTATGACCGGAAGGGGAAATAATGTGATGAGCAAGGCAAGTTTAACTTGCGGATTGCAATCATACCCTAAATATATGGGGTAAAACCGCATATTCTATACATGCAAGAATCTTACCAATCAGTATGTGACAACCGTCACAAAATTATATGACAATAGGGACTAAAATTTAAACTTTAACCCCGATAATATGAAAACAGGATTAAGTGTAGGAGGTGTGGGATGGGAAAAATCTCGAGTGAATCATTGGCCATTGACCGGAAAGCACGGGCGCGGCTGCCGAGTCTTGATATCAGTCACCGCCCTGTATCACAACGGGTGTGTGATTTTGATGATATTTGCATCCCAATGACTCCTGAGGAGGCAATGTTTGAGGCTTCGCGCTGCGTGCACTGCCCAGATCCAGCACCTTGTGTTGAGGCTTGCCCAGCCCATAATGACATCCCTTCCGCCATGTGGCTGATTGAGCAAGGAGAATTCCTCGAGGCAGCCAAGCTCTATCGCCAGACGAGCAGCATGCCCGAGGTATGCGGACGAGTTTGCCCGCAAGAGCAACTGTGCCAGGGTTCTTGCTCGCATATCAAGTCACATGCTTCCGTATTGACTGGACCCCTTGAAGCCTACGTCACCTGCTACGAACGTCGGACAGTGGGGGTGAAAGTGCCTGTAGGAATAACATCCGGAAAGAAGGTAGCGATCATTGGTGCCGGACCGGCAGGTTTGGCATGCACTGAGCAACTGCTTCAAAAGGGTCATGACGTAACCGTGATCGAGTCTAAACCTGCTCCGGGTGGGTTACTGGTATACGGCATCCCGCCATTTAAAATCCCCAAGGAGATTGTTTTTTGCCGGGTGGGAGATATGCAAGAAGCTGGAGCCAAATTCTCATTTAACACTTACGTAGGAAAAGACATTACGATTGATGACCTGTTTGAAAAAGGTTTCGACGCAGTTTTCATCGGGGTAGGTTCCAACGTCGATGCACCCATGGAGGTGCCCGGGGAAGACTTGCCGGGAGTATACAAAGCTACAGAGTTCCTGGCGCGCAGCAACGTGGATATGGAATTATTACCCAAAGATTGGCGTACGCGACCAGAGATTGGAAAGAAGGTGGTGGTCATCGGTGGGGGTGATACAGCTTCTGACTGTTTGCGGACGGCGCTCCGATTAGGTGCGGAAGAAGTGACCTGTCTCTACCGCCGTACGATCAAGGAAATGCCTGGTGGGCTAAGGGATCGCGAGCTGGCATTGGAGGAAGGAGCACATTACCAGTTCCTGACGCAACCGGTTAAATTCATCGCAAATGACGAGGGACATCTGGCAAAGGTCGAATGCATCCGGATGGAGCTAGGGGAGCCAGATGCGAAGGGTCGCCGAAAACCTGTCCCGATTGAGGGGTCCAACTTTATTGTAGAAGCTGATACAGCTGTCCTGGCACTGGGGTATTGGCCGAACCCGATCATTGGAGATACCACCCCAGAGCTTAAAACCCAGAAGTATGGCCTGATCGTTGCCGATCATGAAACGGGAGCCACATCACGTGCGGGTGTATTTGCGGGTGGTGATGATGTAACCGGACCGGACCTGGTGGTAACGGCGATGGTGGCTGGGCGTAAGGCAGCCGGTTCAATAGATAGATATTTACAGAGCAAGTGAGGAGCAAAACGGACCTCCAGGTAGATTTTTCATTGCTTGACCGAAAAACCCGTATTCATTTGCCATCCCGTGGACTACCAACACGGGAAGCAGATGAACGCGTTAAGGATTTTCAAGAAGCTCGGGCGCTTTTGGATCCGGAATGGGCGAAATACGAGGCTTCACGCTGCATCCATTGTCACGAAATAGCAGC
>Ga0315277_10010668_pt1 | contig 11623 bp, 13 predicted proteins | sample YL17G05_15_MG_FD_203695 | JGI IMG/M metagenome (GOLD analysis project Ga0315277, IMG submission 203695) | Sediment microbial communities from Yellowstone Lake, YNP, Wyoming, USA - YL17G05_15 | ecosystem: Environmental > Aquatic > Freshwater > Lake > Sediment | place: USA: Wyoming | collected...
CGTTGGTGTTCTGCAGGTTGGTGTTGCTGGCCTGTCCCGCGGAAGTGCCGTAGGCGTTGGCCAGACCGGTGCCTGTGTTGACGGCGCCCGTCGTGACGCCCTGCGCCGCCTGCCCGAGATTGGCCAGGCCCGACATCGTGTTGCCCGACAGAGCCCCCATGTTCATGCCGGTCTGGCCCTGCCGGGCCATGTCGGTGTTGAACTGGTTGGCGCCCTGCCAGTAGTTGTTGGCCATCGTCGTCTGCGCGTTGCCCGACTGCTCGTTGCCGAGATCGCGCACGGCGCGGTTCATGAATTGGGTGTAGCGCCCACGCCCCAGCCCGCCGCCGCTCTTCACGAACTGATCGTTGATGCCGGGCATCGTCTTTTCGAGGAAGTTCCTCGACGAGATATCGTTGGCCCGGCCAATCGCACCCTCGGCGAACTGGTTGCTATACTGGGACTGCTGACGCGGCCCCCAATTTTGCGCGCCCCGGCGCAAGTAGCCTGCCCCGGCGTCGTACGGCGTCGGTCCCTGGCCCGCCCGGTCGATGTAGCCCATGCCGACGTTGGGATCGTAGACGCTGCTCGCCCGGTTCAGGGCACCCTGGGCCTGATTGAAGTAGGGCTGGTAGGCCCCCTGGTTCTGGCGAACCGTATCGAACGCCTGCTGCTGGTCGCCACTGAAGCCCGCGAACATCTTGCTGATGTCGTACGGGTTGAACGGCCTGTCGCCGAGACCCTGCGCCTTCTGCAGAATGTTGCTGACGTAGGCGTTGTATTCGGGCGTGTAGTTCGTCGACGACGAAGACGTGCCGCTTCTGCTTGTGGTCTGGCCGCCGGAGCCGCTGAGCAACGATCCCATCAGAGCATCCTCACAGTAGTCGGTGGCCCCGCAACGTAACCGTACGGCGCGAATATCCGGCGCCAGCCGCGGCGCCCCATGAACACGATCATCCGGCACCTGTTGTCCCGCGCCTCGGCGTCGAACGCCTTGCGTAGCGGATCGATCCACTCGCGGAGCCGCTTGCCGCCCAGGGCAATCACGTTGAGCGCGCTACCGCGCCCGCCCGTGACGACCTCGGTGACATAGGCCGCCACCATCACGCGCTCGATATGGACGACTCGCAAGGCCATCTTTCCGTTTGCAATGGCGTGAAACAAATCGGTGCTGGTGAGCAGGCTGAACTCGTTGTCGAGGGCCGCGTCGAGCCAGCGTTTCACATGCGGCCACGCCGACGCCAGCACGGGCTCGGCAATCGTGACCGGGGAATCACTGTGCAGGAAGCGAACGCGCAACGGGTTCATCCAACGTAATCCTCGGGGTCGCGCGCATCGGGCGAGAACCGGCCCTGGGCCAGCGCCTTGCCCTTTTGTCGGCGGATGCCCTGGCGCATCTCCTCCAGCTTGCGCGCCCCCGCCTCGTTGTCGCCATCGCCGAGCAACGCCACGGTCTCGGCGTCGACCACGAACTCCCCAGGCGAGAGCCGCGCCTCGACATGATCGGACCGCCCATTGCCGCTGCCGTCGCTCTCGACGTAGCTGCCCCGCGCGAAGCCGGGCGGCTGTCCCATAGGTATGGGACGATCATGGGAAGAGCTTCCCATACCCCCTGAACGACTCGAACGACTCAAACCGGACTGTTCGAGCAACTGCTCGATGTCTCCCAAGGCTCCCGGCGGCGTTCCGCCTGGCGGAGCAGTGCCCTGCCGGATCAGGGTCAGCACCCGATTGATCAGCCCCTCGTTGCCTGGCTTTCCGGGCGGCGGGGGCGCAGGAGGTCCTGGCGAGCCCGTGGGAGGCATCTGCGGGCCGGGGCTACCCATGCCCCCGCCAAGCGGCGGACCGCCCTGGGGCGCCATTTGTGGCCCTCCCGGACCCGACGGCGGGCGCATCTGGGACAGCGCCCCACCGTGCAGCGCCGCTCGGGGGTCGCTGTAGGGGGTCTGCGGGGTCGAATCGAACGGCAGTGCCATGAAAGGCTCCTATCACATCGACAGGGCGGCTTTGAGTGCCACGACCCAGTCCTGCCAATTTTCAAAGTCGTCGCTGTCCGGGGTCCACGCCTCGATCAGCCCCAGCCGGTCGACGAACTCGCGCCACGGCATGTCGGGGTCGAGATGGTTCCGAACGGGCAGGTTAAACCCCACGAAGGTATCGACCCAGTCCTGCCAGGTCATGTTCACGGGGTTGGGCAGCACCGCGTACGTCGTGACGTAGGGGCGCAACGGAAGCGGCATCAGCCGGTCCTCCGCGAATCGCCGGGCTGCGAATGCACGACGGGCGATCCCGTCACGTAGTCGCCGTCGAGCGTGTTGCTTTCGATCCTGAAGCGCGTGAGCCGGCCCGTCGCCTTGATGCCGGCAATCTGCTCGCCAGGATGCGTCGGCACCGCAGGAAGGACGACCGGCCCGACAACCGTCTCGGGGGCACGGGCGTTGGCACGCGAGATCACGCTGAACATCAGGTCGCCGACCTGATCGAAATCAGGCTCCATGAGCGAGTACGAGGTAGCCCTGCCCGTTCCGAGCTGGCCCGGCTGCGGGGGCGCCACGAAATTGAATTCGCTGGTCTCGTAGTACGACTTGATGGCCTTGGCGGTCGGCTGCGGCCCGCTCACTTCGTTGAGCCCGAACTCGTGCTGCCAGAGGCTGTAGCCGCCACTCGTGTCCTCGTTGGCAACGACTCCCGCCATTAGCGGAAAGTTGAACACGAATTCGTACATGCCGGCCGAGCGCCCCCCGTTGGGCAACACCGTGTCGTACCAGACGTTCTGGTTCCAATTGTAGATGCAAGCGTAGGTGCACTCGTCCGCGGCGCCGAAGGGGAAGCACCACCACAACTCGTTCCAGCGCGGAATCTTCATGGCGAAGACCTTCTGGCGCTGTGCCAGGTTCAGGTTCTTGAAGAACCACTGGCGATTGAAGTCGTTCGGCAAGTCGCGAACGACTCCGTTGAACATCGAGAAGCCCGATGTCGTCGCCCAGTAGTAGACGCCATTGTGCTCGATCACGCTGTTCGACGACAGGATGGAGCCGTTTGTCGTGACGGTCGTGAAATCGAACACGTCGGCGCCTCCGACGAAGGTCCCGATGACGACGGAGTCGAGCGACCACAGGATGATGGCCGGGCCGCTCTGCCCGCGCAGCGGCATGGCGCGCACGATCTTCGCAGGCACCGGCCGGGCGTCACCCGATCCGACGCCCTCGAAGTCGAGCGGGGCGCCGGGGGCCGACCACTTCACGACACCGTAGGCGCCATACAGGAACAAGAACGGCCCGATGGCGCAGCAGCCGCCCGACGCCGTGACGGGATCGACAGTGCCGTCGGGGATGGCGACAAGCGGACCGACGCCGACGATATCGCCATAATAGACCGGCAGCTCCTCGGTGCTTCCCAGGTTGGGCATGTTGGGCGTCGCCGAGGCGAAGATGCTGGTCGTCGAATCCTGGACGTTGAACATCTCGGTGAACTGCCAGCTCATCTGCGCATTCGACAGGTAGCCCGGCGGCGTGCGGTCGATCAGACCCGTAGTCTGTCCCGTCGCGTTGTTGAGCGCGTAGCGCTGCACCGCGGTGGCGCTGCCCGTATGCACGTAGCTGTAGCCGTTCTCGCTGAAGATATCGATGGCCCGCACGACGCCTTCGAGCGCGCGCAGCTGCTCGCGATAGCCGAGCATTTTGCGCGGCAGCTTCTGGTACCAGCGGCACCACAAGGCGTCGTTGTAGGTGTCCCTGGCGAGCTGGGTACCGTCTCGCGACATTCCCGGCGACGACACCATGAGCTGTGTGGTGGGCTCCCGCTCCTGCGCCATCAGGGCAGCTCTTCGGCTTCGAGGAACCCTATCGTGGTGCCGCCGTATTGAAACCCGTTCAAGTCGCCGAGGAACCCGACGAAGGCCCCGACGAAGGCAGGAGGCCCTTCCGCGATCCCCACCCGGCACTGCAGCGTGATCGGCGTGACCGTCCCCGGAACCCACTCGAAGGACACCATGCAAGTTCCCATGGCGAGTGCGACGTTGGGTCCGAAATACATGCCGGTGGAGAGAGCGTTCGGTTCGGCGTTGCGAAACAAGGCCATGGCGAAGGTGACGCCGTTCGACGCGATCATCGGCACAAAGGCCGTGACCCTGATCTTGCTTGTCGGCTTGCGCGGGGTGATCACGAGCGACAACCAGCCGAACCCATCGGTGATTTGAGGAACCGACCCAGGAGAAAGGATGCCGTATGGAATAACGGCCGAGAGCTTCTGGTACGTGTTGTCGGTCACGCGCACCGACTGCAGCACCGCCCCAGGCGAGGCGGCGACCGCCGTCGTGACATAGGCCGTCGTGGCGATGCTGAAATCGTTGTCGCTTGCGGCCTGCGTCGGCGCCTGCGGATTGCCCGTGAAGATCGGCGACACGATAGGCGCGAAGGGCGCGATGGCCGCCGCAACGAAAGCCGTCGTCGCCAGGGTGAAGTTGTTGGTGCCGCCAGGCTGTGTCGGACCCAGCGGCGTACCCATCAGCACGGCATCGAACACCACCGGCGCCTGATTGAATACCGCGACCCCGCCGCTGGCGGTGCCCGTCGGATCGCTCAGCCGCCCCGCGAGCACCGCGCTGGAGACGATGACGGAATTGGCGATGCTGAGAGGAGACTTCCCGGCCAGAACGACTCGACCCTTCACGTCGACCTGAACCGTCGGAATTTCCGACGGGCTGCCATACGACCCGGCAATCACCGCCGTGTTCGCCAGCCCGAGCGTGCCCGTGCCGGTGATCGGGCCGCCAGTGATCTCGCCTGCCGCCGTGTCGATCTGCGTGACGGTCCCCGCCGTCGCCGTGAAGGCGACGTGCATATTCGTGCCGTTCGAACGCAGGATGGCGAAGTTGCCCTGCGCGACAACGACTCCGGCGTCTACGGGATTGACCTTGAAGGTCGTCGAGAAGGCCCCCGACGTGCTGTTCCACATGAACCAGTAGCCGACGCCGGTGCCATACTCGACGACTCGATTGCCGGTCAGCGTCCCCGTGAAATCCTGCACCTGGGCAAGGACCTCGAACTGGGACAGGAGTCGTTGTCCCGTGCCGGCGAGGTTGATCGAGGTACCTGTCACCGTCGACGTGATCGCGCGGCCGTAGCCGAGCGACCACAGCGCGCTGCCATCGCAGAACACGATGCACGACTCGGCGGGATTGAGCTGCTTGGTGGGGGCACCGTCGATGGCCTCGGTGCCTGCGGCGTCGAGCGTGATCGATCCTGTGCCGCCATTGATGAAGTAGGCGAACCAGCCGTTGCCGAGCGTGCCCGCCGCATTGAACGTGTAGACGACAGCGCCGCCATTGTTCCTGATCACCGTCGCGCGGTCGTTCGGAACGCACAGGTGGTTGCCGTTCAGGACCAGCGACGGAAGGTTCTGGTCGAGCAGCGTGACGTTGGCACGCAACCCCGCGCCGGCCAGCGACGCCGCGTTGCCTGCGGACGACCCCGCCCCGAACTGCACGATCCGCCAACCGCCGGCCTGCGTGGCGTTGTCGATAAGATAGAGATACCAGGCCTGGCCGGGCGCGACGCTGATGATCGTCGCGCCGGTGAAGGTGCGCACGGTGAACGAATTCGCGCCGACGTTGTTGACCAGGATATCCTGACCCGCGCTGACCAGGGTTGCGTCGGGCAGGAACACGCTCAAGCCGGATGCCGTGGCCCCCACGTCGATCTTGTCGGCGGCGACGTTGCTGCCGTCCTTCGCTTCGAACGGCCATGTCAGCTCGATGTCGGCGCCAATCGTGTAGCTGGCGTACGACAGGTCGGACGGGCTGATGCTCTCGCCGCCGAAGACGTTCGTGTAGCTGTTCACGATGAATCCCTCATCTGCGCCCGGTCGGAAATCTTGCGCATGTCCTGCGTGTTGATGTTCGCGAACTCGTCGTCGGCCATCGACTTCCACATGCCCATGCGCGAGTCGTTTCGAACGAACGTCTCCAGCGCCTTCAAGCATTCATAGAGCAGCAGGTTTGGTGTGAACTGCGTCAGGTAGTTTTGCTGATTGCTTTCCCCGAGAAGGTCCGGGAGACGATAGACGATGGCCTCGAAGGGATAGACTTGATCGGGCGTGGGACCGACGAACCAATGTTCCTGGTCGTAGTCGGCGTAGAAGACGGGCGCATCGATCTTGGTGTCGTCGGGGTAGATGGAGCGAATGTACTCGTAGCCACGGGCGCGAAGCGTGCGCCGTCGATTGCCTTGGGGCGGGAGACCGATGTTGATCGAGACGGTGTCGCGCCAGCCCTCGGGCTTGACGACGACGGCGTTCTGAACCGTGAGCGAGGAGACGAGGACATAGCGATACCCCTGGATTTTCATCTTGTCGGCGCACGACCGCTCGGCCCTGTTGATGACCTGCGGAATCTGTCGCTGCACCTGCTCGTCGGTCGCGCTGCCGCGTTCGAGGTAATCCTTCAAATCCTCGACCAGCGAGCCGTAGGTCATCCCGGTGGGGGCGGTCGTCGCCATCTCAGCCATCTCTCAGGGTGGCCGGCACGAACTGCGGCGGCGTGTCGAGCGGCTGATCGGGCCGGCTGAACGGCAGCTGCACGTGATCAGGGCCGCGCGTCGGCAGCCGATACGGATCGTAATCGTCGCGGTCGACGGCGCACACCTTGAAGCCCGGCAGGTTGGGATCGTCGGCGAGATCGCCGAGCGGGAACTTGAAATTGCAGCGCGAGCAGATGCCGACGCCGAGCGTCGCGTTGCCCGTCGTATCGATGAACCGCGCCGGGCTGCTGCGGCCGCTGACGCGAGGATGGTTGCGTGGCATTCGTAATTGCCCCTATGACGTGTAGGCGGAAATTCCCATGTCGTAGTTCGTCGGCGCCGGATCGCGTTCCTCTCCCTCGGCCAGCTCGATGGCCTCCTGTTCCTCGCCGCGCAGCATCTCGTAGCGCTTGAAGTCGGCCTCGGCCAGCGACCGGCAGAGTCGTCGAGCGAGCTGCGCCGTCACGGCATCGTACCAGCGCCGCGGCATGTCGAGGGCCTGCGTCGGCTCGCTCACTTCGTCGAGGTATTCGCGCACCCACACCACCAGCTGATCGTACTTCGCCGCCGCGTTCGGCACCGGCCATACGATCAGGTAGGGCGCATCGACATCGCGCTGCTGATAGTAGTTGAGAACCGGCCCCGGCGATGTCTTGTTGGGCATCGAGTTGTACTCGTCGAGATTCCACGGATCGAGCGGTATCTCGCTCGGATTGTAGCCGAGGAAGACTTCGTCTGCGATCCAGCTGATGGCGCTGACCGACCTGACGCGCCACTGCAGGGCCTGCGGGGCGCCATCGAGATCGAACCACACCCACTGGCCCTTGGAAACGACTCCCGTCACCGCATTGAGCGCCACCCAGGTGACGCCATCGTTCGACCACTCGGCGAACAGCGTGACCTCCATCGCGACGCCGAACAGCACCCCGACGCTGGTCACCTGCTGGGCCTGCGGCAGCACCATGCCGATGCTGCCGTTCGGGGTCGTCTGCGTGCACGCCGTGGCGAAATCGTCGTCGAAGGCGAAAAGAGCCGTGCCACCGTTGGTGCTGAATGGAGCCCCGCCAGAGACACGGCTAAGGCCCCTCCGGGTCAGCTTGTCGACGAGGTTGACGCCCATCGGCAACGGTACGTTGGCTTCGGCCTGGTAGCACGGCAGTATCATCTTCTGGCGCTTCCACAGCTGGATGCCGCGGTTGACCAGGGACGTGAAGGTGAGGTTGAGCTGGTCGAGCGACTTCTCGACGACCTCCGATGTCAGGCGCGTCGGTATGATCCCGGCACGGCTGGTCGCCTCCTCGATCATCTCTCGGGCCGTGTAGGGCCTCAGAGCCCCGCTGTTGCTGCCCGAAAGAGACATGAAAGGCTCCTATCTAGGGGGCGTCCGTGGGATAGTAGAACTGCGCGACGATTGCACGATCCGCGCCATTCTGATCGGCGCAGGTGAAGATAACCTGATCCGCATTGCTGCCGTTGACCTGATCACGGTACAGGAAAAGAGTCGTTGTCCCTGGCGATACGGCCCCAAGTATGCTGCGTTCCGTTCCAGAATTCCTGTAACTGCCAATGATCAGGCGCGTCGGAAACATGCCAGCGCTCACAGGAAACGGCAGAGACAAGATCAGTTGTGCCGGCCCCACCCCAGCCACGCCGCCAGCAGCATTGCTCATGGCGACAGTCGCGAACACCAAATTGCCGACCCTGGCGTAGCCGCCAGTGGGCGGCGTGCCCGTGTACGTGGGCGGGGTGCCGCCGGGGCCGGTCAATACGGGGGTATATACCCCCGAACTGTAGCCCGCGACGGCCTGCGTATTCGACGGAACGGGAGGATTGGCGGTCAGCCCGCTCATGATCCAATGCCCCCGGACTGCTTCACCGTGAGACGCACGGTGCCGGTCCCGCTGTTGAGCAGCACGCGCACCCAGCACGGCGCGGCAATGTAGTTCGACTGCATGTTGGCCGTCGCGGCGACCCCCGCCGCATCGCCGATGGGGAACCACGTCATGCTGGCCTGCGCCACCGGGAACTGCGACGAGTTGGGATCGTCGAGCGTCTGCTGCACGGTGTAGTTCACCGTGCCCGTGACGACGACCTGGATGGCGACTTGAGCTGCCGCATAGTCGTCGAGACGAAGCGGACTCGACGGTGTGGCGCCCGGCGCATTCGGACCGACGGAAGTGACCTGGGTCTTCATCGCGCGATCTCCCTGCGCTCTATCGCTGCTTCGCCGCCATGAAGTAGTCGACGCCCATGGTGCGGATGACGGCCGTGTTGTTCGTGAGCGCCAGATTGATGCCAAGCGCCACCGAAGGCAGCGCCGCCGGATTGGTGGCCAATCGATAGGCGGCGTTGTTCTGGAAGGCGTTGAGCACGCCGTTCGCGGCCGTATAGGCGATCACGAATTCATACCACGCATTGTCGACCATCGTACCCATGGCGACCGTCGCGGCGTCCACCCCGGCCAGCCGAAGCACCGCCGTCGGGATCGACGTGTTGTCGCCCTTTCTGATGTAGATTCCATTGGTGGGATCGGATGCGATAGGCGACGCATCGGCGATGTCGAGCCCGACGTGGAACGAAGTTCGGCTGACGCCATCGAGCCGGATGCGCGCGGCGAACCATAGGTCCTTCGTCAGGTCGGGCGTGAACGGCAGCTCGGCCGGCGAGCCCCACTGCATGTCCTGCTCCGAGCTGATCGTGGCGATGGTCGGAATGTTGAGGATGCCACCGTCGCCGGCGGCCAGGAGCGCCGGCACGCCGGACCCGCCAATCGTCCACTCGGCAGCGGCGTAGCGCATGAATTCGTCGGCGACGACCGCGTACTTGAACGGATCGAGCATGCCGAAATCGGCGAAGGCGTCACCGGGATCGACGTTGGTGAGACCACCGGGATAGCGCGTGAGTGAAGCGAGGGGCATCGGAAATATCCTTGCGAGTTCCGTCGGAAACCGCCGACCCGGATCGACCGTCTTGTTGCCTTCCGTCAGGTTTTTCCGGCTGACACCGGTCTCACAGGTCTGGCGCGGCGAGCGGGGAGACTGCTAGTAACCCGCCCCCCGCGCCAGGGTCCTGCGACAGAAGCCGCAGAACGTCGTCAGGCGCCGGGAGTGCCCCAGACGGTCCTGCTGTTCGTCCAGCTCGCGTCCCAGCGCGAGGTAACCTTGTAGCGCATCGAGTCGGTCTCGAAGTCGCCTTCCATGCTCTTCTGCGCCATGCGGCGCGTCAGGAACTGCAGGCCCATCCGCTCGGTGGTGTTGATCCACCACGCGGTCGGCGAGGTCAGTCGGGTGATGACGTGGAAGCCCTTCGGAAGAATCTTCAGGGACATCACGGGGTTGATGTCGTTGTTGGCGCCGCCGGTGCGCAGCGCCGACTTGGTGATGACCTCGGCCTGGAACTCGTTGTCGGGCGAGACCACGAGGGCCTGCGGATCGATGCGGACGCGCTTCTGGTCGTTGTCGACCGTCTTGCGAATCTGGATCAGCATCGACTCGACGCTGGTCTGCGACAGCGCGGCCGGTGTCGACAGCAGGTTGGAGTAGGTACCGCCGACAATCGGATGGGCCGAGTTGTTGAGGCTGACGCCGTCGCCGCCCAGGTAGGGCGCGCTGTTGGTGAACGCGAAGTTGAGCACGTTCGCCGTGGCGATCTCCTCGGTCTCGACCATCGCCTGGCCGAGCTGCTCCGAGTAAATCTTGCCGAGGTTGATGTGATCGCCGTCCTCGACGAGCACCTTGGTCATCGCGAACGCCGCGCCGTACTGGCGATAGACGTAGCGCTTGTTGTAGAGCACGCCACCCTGCTTGTAGGTGACCGGGCCGCCGTCGGCCATCTGCGGCGCCGAGCCGAGGCCGAACATGACAGGCTCCTCGTGATAAGCCCGCGCGATGCCGGGCTTGGTACGGAAGATCGCCTTGTACTCGTCCTTGCGCTGGTTGTAGACGCCGTCGAAATGCTCGTTCAGGATCGGCTCGACGATGACCCGGAATTGGGTTGAATTCATCGGAACTGCCACAGTTCCCTCCTATTGACTATTCTGACGTTTTCCCCGCCATCGATCAGAGGAGGCGGGGAACCTCATGAAAGATCGAATTCGGTGACTACGCCACCTGGCCCGAGTAGGTGCTGATCCTGACCTGCAACCGCGTGAAGGCATCGCCCCAGGCGTTGTCGTCGTACGGCGCGAGGCCGACGATCACGAACGTCGCCGCGGTGGCGGCGGTCACGGTCGCATTGAGCGCCTGAGACGAGAAGCCGGTGAAGGTCGAGCCCTGCGAGGCGTTGAGCAAGTTGATGCCCTCGCCGATTGCCGTCGCCGCGACCGGCCCACTGGCCTGCCCCTCGTAGACGATTTCCTTGTCGGACGTGTAGTAGGCGACCATCGAGCCGGCGTCGTAGGTCTGGCCGGCCGGGAAGTAGGGCAGCACGAACCGCTTGCCCGAAGCATTGAACATGCAACCGGCGAACACGCCAATGGCGTTCGAGGCACCCGCCGGAACGGCTTCTATGGTGCCGTTGGTGCCGCGCTGCACCGGCGTGCCGGTGTAGAGCGCCGTGCCGTAGCCCGACACGATGCCGTCGGCCTGGGTGACGTTTCGGATGGTGCCGGAAGGATGATAGGCGGGCACGAGGCCCTGGGGAGCGAGAGTGGCGGACATGAGAATCCCTTGCGGTTGGGTTTCTCCTTCGGACCGGGGCCTCCAACGACTCTCGCGTGAGAGTGGGCTGACCATCCTGATGCCCGAGCTGTTCCGACCTGCCAGTCACCAGGGGTTACACCGAACGCACCGCGCTACGAGGCATCTCGCTCCCTGGCCGGGAACCTCCACAGCTGTGGATTGGGAGGACAGTAGACCCCGGTGCAACGACTCGTCAACCGGGGTCGTGTTAGGTTCTGGATCCAGAACCTAAACTTTTTTGAACGACTCGTCAAATCAGCGGTGCAACGACTCGTCAAATCAGCCCTCGAACTGAGCCGGCGGCGGCCTTCGCATGCGCTGCCGCATCTCCTCCATGCCCTCTTCGAGCGTGATACGGCCGCCCTTGGCCCTGACCTCCTCGTTCATGCTGTCGAGATCGGTGAGGACGCCGAGCGCCTGCTCGTTGGGTTGGTCGAAGTGGAACTC